>OFFQ01000576.1_pt1 | contig 28213 bp, 25 predicted proteins | sample 1521411 | NCBI WGS metagenome assembly OFFQ01 (sample SAMEA3504110, study PRJEB24116) | mouse gut metagenome | biome: mouse gut; feature: mouse-associated habitat; material: faeces | place: Denmark | collected 2011 | reverse complement strand
ATTCATCCCCGACCGACTACGTCGGTGGGGGTTCTCTCGCCATGGTCGCGATAGAGACTGAGAGTCGTCTTTTTGTCTGGGACGGATGCCTTTTTAATGTGTTATAAGGAGTGGTTGGTTTTGATCGAATGCTGCTGTCTGGAACCTCTGCCAATGTAGAGGTCAGACTGTCAGTACAGACAATCCTCTTGTCAGGGAAAAGGAAAGGGCAGCGGCCGTGTTGGGCGCTGCTCTTTTCTCATTTAGTTTTTGCTATTTTCTTTTGCTTTCTGTCAGGAACGACATCGCCAAACTCATTTTTGACGACCTTCTTGCCATAGCATTTTGCCCTAAGTCTCCGTTCTTGAAACAAAAGTTGGTTCATCCTGCTCCTCCTCCGGCATCGACTCCAACCACCCCTGAACAGCCTCCGTGCAGGGGATGCCATCTTCACAAAGCTCGCAGATCAGCGGAATCAGCTGTGCAGACATTTCCTCCAGGGTCATGTTCTTGATAATTTCAAATCTGGACTTGGGTGCAGGGATGAGGATCAGATGTGCCGACTCCCAACTATTATCGGACATGTAACCGGACAGCACATAGGGACACGATTCATATGCAAAATCAAAGTCCACAATGGTATAGACCTCATCTGGATGTTCGCGAGCATAACGAAGGTAATTCTTGCCCGTGGCGGTAAACTCAATACCATCTCCGCCATATTCCTCAACTTCCTTTTCTAATGCAGGCAGGTTTATCTTGACTCTGTCACCTATCTCCAGGATATTGCCGGTTGTTTCTTTTAACGCCATTGTTTTCTCCTTTCATTCCCAGGTAATCTTTCGCATGTACGGCAATGCCTCTTTCATCCTCTTCACTGCGTTGTACTCATATGTGCCAGACTTCGCCCTGCGGTTCTTCTCCACGTACGCCTCCATGGTTTTCAAGGTGTCTGGCCCGCACCCAATGGCACCCATAATAATTTTGGATCCTTCAGCTTTCACGGCCAGGAGTGCGTCTGCGTCAACGTTTCTTGCTCCTGTAAATGGTTGATGGGCGGACAACCGGCACAGTGGGATGTACCCGTCTGGCAGAATGTCGCCGCAGACGTTCCAGATGGTGTAGTTGCTTGGAACGCTGTCCACGATACGGAAGCGGTGGGTCGGAAAGCCAGTCTCATGGCTGTGAATCTCGCTTTCATATATCTCATACATTTTGGTTCTCATTTTATTTCCTTTCTTAAGCACCATGGCTTATGTCCCTGTTTGAGTTAGAAATGCCCCTCTCCCTCGGGGAGGGGCTGAGAGTGGGTTACTAAGTGGCGATGGAGGGGCGAAGCTGGTCGTAGGGTTTCGGCCTCTTGCAGTTCACAATCTTGATGGGATATGGAAGCAGCTCGTTGTTAACGCAGGCAATGTAGATTCCTACGAATCGCTTCCATTCTGTCCACATGGCCGGCTCTTCGACTGCGGCGACCTTAATCGCCTTCTTCAGCGCCTCCTGGTCATCCTTCTGGTAGGCTTGCATCAAAGCAAGCATTTCCTGTTTATCATGCCAGGATTTGAGTCCAGGTAATTTCGGGATCTCTGTCAGATAATCCTTGTTCCAATCCACGACAAGGTCGTAGACATCCTTTCCGTCGAACACGCCATAACCCTCGTAGTGTGGCTCAGAAATAATGGTGTCGTCCGGGCAGACAATAGCGCCGTAGCTGTCGTAGCGCAGTATGCACTGCGCCGCATACCTGCCTCTGACCTTCTTGGGCGTCCTATTTGCCAGTGTCCACGTAAAACATCCCATAATGTCCTCCTTATACCTTCAATCTTTTAAATTCTCATTCTTTATAGATGGTTGAATGATAATATGCACTTTGCAGAAAAAATATAAACCGAAATACGATCCACCTGTAGAAAAAGGGGATAGCAAGAAACAGACGTGAGGTGAGGCACAACGAACACCGTCCAGAAAACTCATTCTTGCCGGCGAAAGAACTGAGCGTATATGTCTTGCGGCGTGTAGAGGAATATTCCCCCTTCCTTGTTTGTTGGAGAGCGGTCTCGCCGCTTGAACGATTCCCCGGGCAGCGTCCTGCAGTTGGCTCCACAGCTAGATGCAGCGGAATCCTGTCGATATCTGAATGTGACTTGGCGGGGTCCTTGATATCGGAACTTGATATTTTTTAGTTGAATCGCATATTATTTCATAGATAATCCCGAAAGGCTAAGACCTGCGGCGATGGAATGAATATAAGGAAAACAACGCAAATATACAGCATCTAAACGGCATTGCTGCATTTTGCTGGAGGACAAATCGTGAACACTGAAGCCATTTTTTCAGAAATCAGAAATAAATATTCTGATGAATACTATAGCACGGAGAACTCCATTCTTGTTCATGGTGATTCCTTGGAACTGTTAAAAAAGTTGCCTGACCATAGTATTGCGCTAATTTTGACGGACCCACCGTATCATTCAACCAAAAAGCGCAATATAATCGGTGACACCAACTTTTCAAAGGATTCTGAATATATCGAATGGATGAGAAAATACGCAATAGAGTGGAAAAGAGTTCTGAAGCATAACGGCAGCATTTTTTGCTTTTGCTCATCAGCAATGTCGGCGCAGCTGCAGGTAATGTTCTCTGCGTATTTCAATGTATTATCCGAGATTGTTTGGACGAAGCCGAATGCTCCCGGGTATGACGGCTGGAAGCAGAAAATGAAAAAAGAAGCTCTTCGTCAATGGTATTCTTATTCGGAACGCATTATTTTCCTTGAAAATGCCGTAGAGGGGAATCTATTCAAAAGCTATTTTGGCGGACAGCTTGCTGCCTGGAGAAAAAGCGTTAATATGTCCACAATCAAATTAGCTGAGTTAACCGGGGCATATGGAAAAGTCAACCATGGAGGGTCCATTGCGAATTGGGAAGCTGGACGAAATATTCCGAGTAAGGCGCAATATGAAAAACTTAAAGCGGTGCTTTCGGAAGCAGGCGTCCCTGATCTTCCGGAGTATGAAGATGTCATCCGTCCGTTTAATGTAAACAAAGATATTGAATTTACGGATGTTTGGTCGTTTAAAAATGTACGACAGTATAAAGGCAAGCACCCAGCCGAGAAACCATTGGATTTATTGGAACATGCTATAAAAGCAACTACATACGAAGGCGATATTGTCTTGGATTGCTTTGCCGGTTCTGGATCGACAGGCGTTGCCGCACTGCATTTAGGCAGGAAAGCTGTCCTGTTTGAAATTGATTCGGCATGGTGCAGTTATGGGAGAAATTGTCTGCGTCAACAATCCGCCGCCAAGCAAAGTTTAGTGGGGGCTTGAAACAAAAACAGGAGGAAAATATAATGGATTATTTTACGCTGGACAAAGAGCTGTCCAAAATTAACGAAGGCGATGGAACGCTAATGGAACGGAATTTGCAGGAGATACTGGTTTTGCTCAACTGGCTGGAACAAGTCAGTGTGGTAGGTGCGAGTTCTTCGGTGTTAGAGTATCCCGTGCGGATGCTTGACAACCACTGCCAAATTCTGCTCCGCACCCTTGCTTTTGATCCCAGCGACACCCCTCACTTCTCTCTCTTCAAAAAAGGTGAGGATGAGAGACTGCGGGATATCCAAGGGATTGCGGAACTTTCCAAGAAGAATCCGGAGGCTGCCGTCCCCTATGCTATTATCGCCTATTGTGAGAGCATCAGTAAGCGGATAGCTGAAGATCTGCTCGCCTTTGCAACGGATTTCAAGGCCGCCCGTAATCTGCAATTTCGGATTTCGTTCTCCAGCTTTGCCGCCAGCTTCAGCTCTATGGAACGTGATTCTGAGCAAAAGAGAATTGAAAAACGTTTACAGGAGATGGAAAAGGCAGGATTCGTTATAAAGCCATCCAGACGAAAGGAACATACCCTTGTAGACTGCGACGCAAACCGTCGGTTTCTCCGGGAGTACTGTGAGAAGACGTTTGGGAGGGAGCCGTTCGAAATTTGCACATACAAAGGGACCATTCAAGAGCTGCGCATGTCTGTCCAATACGACGAGTACGCGCCTGCCCTGAAAAAGGAAAAACCGGATGTTGTCCCTTCAAAAACGCTGTCCGCTGATGGCGTCATTTGTCTGAAGAAGGAAATTTCCAATGCAAGAAGCGCTCTCGCAAGCTACGATGCAATGAATCGGATTGGAAGCGGAAACACCGTTCTTGCCTGCCTGCGCGGCTGTGTCAAGCAGATTGAAACTGTGACCAGCATCCATAGCACCATTTGGCAGGAGATCGAAACCGAGGTGGCGGAGACGCGCAGCAAGAACCAACAAATTCGGGCTATTGAAAAAACGATTCAGGAGTCGGTGACTCCAAAGTTGATTCCACAGATACGAGAAATTTTCGCAAAGGCAGAGAAGAATCTGGAGTCGCTCGTCAAAAGCATGGGCCTCTATCTGCACGACTTCCATCTTCTGCAGTATGGTCATATGGATATCGTTTTGTCAAGAAGCTGCACCGTATTCCGGGAGCCAAAGATCAAGTTGGACGGATACAGCGAAGATCGGGACTGCGATTTCTACGTTTTTAACACAATGAAAAATATGAATACTATCATGGAAGCTGTAAAATCCATCATCCCCAGCGCCTCGCTGGACTCCTACAAAGCAAAAACCTACGCCGGCGCTCAGTATATCAGTGAGATACACATCCTGACATCTGATCCCATGGACTTTCTGCGGATGCTCCAGATGGAGCCAGTTAGTGACAAAGAAACGAGTCAAAAGGGAGAATAATGGGATGAAAAGATGTCTATTTGTGGACGCAGATACTGTTATCATTGGATTGCTGCAGGAAGAGAAGAAGTCCTATGTTGATATTGATCGCGCATTGGAGTTTTGCTCCTACGTACGGGAGCGAATGCGGGACGCTGTGCAATCTGGAAAACTTTTCAGCGTCATCACAGATGTAAACCCCGAATCTATCACCCGCCTGGTTCTTTGCCTCCCTCATCTTTTGGATTTGGAGAACGAGCGGGTCTATCTGAAGGGCAAGTATTCGGATCTTCCTTCTCTGAAGGAGGCAAATCCCCACCTACTGCGATTGATTCACGATTTTGCTGAGGGAAAATAGAGAACGAAAGGAGCAACAGAATGCAAATCATCTGTATCATGGGTCGCAGCGGCTCCGGCAAAAGCGCCCTGGAATCCACTTTGGAGAGCCTGGGCTACGAACGAATCATTTCCTGCACCACCCGCCCTCCCAGGGGAAATGAACGGGATGGAGTGGAGTACCACTTCGTGTCCAGAGAGAAATTCGCTGAACTTATTGAGAACGGCTCTCTCCTGGAACATGCGGAGTACAACGGAAACCTGTACGGCTCTCCGAGGCCAGCGGCTCTTAAAAACGTCGTTGTCCTGGAACCCCAGGGCTATGCCCACCTGAAAAAGATGTACCCGCAGACTCTCGGCGTATTCATTTATTTGCCCGAAGACGTCATCGTTCAACGGCTCTCCGGCCGCAAGGATACCTCGCCCGAGGTGATTGCGGAGAGGATGGCTGGGGACAAGGAAGTCTTTGCGGACATTCAGGAAAAGGTGGACTTCGTCCTTGACGGACGGATGCCAGTTAAAGAGGCTGCAAAAATAATTGCCAAAATGGCTACGGACAAAGAATAAAAGAGAAACCCGTCCACAGAAATTTCTCTGTGGGCGGGCTTTGTCTTTTTTCCTCATGGCGAGGCAACTCCAACCGACGAATGTCGGTCGAGATTGTTGACGCGCCGAATTGGATTCAGCACATGGATACGGTCAATAACTTACTCATTTCAATCCCCACGCCTCATAGGGCGCGATGTCAACCATCCTAAAAGAGATGTGTGAACTACCATATGATATGCGATACAGCAGAAAACTATTGAGGTTTCTACAAAAAAAATCGAAAGATTTTTCTTTGAAGTTGGACTTTCTACTCTTTTTCTGAATCCTTGATATAGGAACAGATGAAGCTTGCGTACTCCCCATATCCCCCAAACGTCATGCTCTCGCCAGTCCGCACATTGACGCACCGGCGACTGGCCATCTCATAGTTATTGACGGCGGCGAGGATGTACACCTCATGCTCCGCTCCTCCCGGTTGTACCCCGGCATCCCTCTCAATCAGCTCGAACAAACCCATGAGTTCTCGGGTGCGGTCGATAGATGCGCCGGAGTCAAGGCCGTCGAGGAGTATGAACAGGGGCTTATTCTCTGCGATGTCTTTACGGACGCAGACGCCAATTTGAGGAACAATGTCCCCGAAAGACAGCGCAATACGCTCGCCCTCGGAACTGCACAGAGAAGCTGCGACAAACGACATATTGCCCCGCAGTACGTTCCTTTCCATCGCAATGGTGTCGCCGTCTTCCTGGTTAGAGTACCAGAAAACGTCATACCCCCTCTTCTCCGCAAGCTCCTTGATCTGCCGCAGCAGAGTCGACTTACCGGCTCCATTTGGGCCAACGAGGGCGGTATAGCCAGGGCGAAGCAGCAGGTTGAAGCCCTGATGGATACCATACCAATCATTTATTTTGCATCGAAATCCTTTCGTCATAATGAAGTCATCTCCTTTTTCGTAATCCTTTTTGCAGTTCTATACAATATTATGCTATTTGTCGCAAAAATATAAAGCCACAGAAAGGTTTTTAATCCCTCACTGTCGATTGGCGGCAACATTTCGCCCCCATCCACCAATCTATTCCTGCCGGCAAAATTCTCCCCTGGAGGGATGCCCCAAGTGGCTCTTTCTATGGCTTGTCCATGCCCAAAGGCATAATTTCCTCAGAAGCTTGATATTTTTCATTCCCAGCGCATATTATTTTTGGCAGAAATGAAAAATATCCAAAATCTGTTCTCATGCAGGAACATTTTCCTTTAAAATGCGTCAACCATAACAGATATCAAATTTTAAAAACTGAGGAGGTTTTTGATTCATGAAGAAAATTGCATGCATTCTTCTGTCAGCAGCGATTTTGTCATCTATGTCCGCTCATGCATCCGCAAAGGATGTTTCCGCAGAGAGCGGTATGGATCCCGCATCGATGCAGCTGGCAGAGGCTAAAACATCTGTTGAGAAGGCTCCTGATCAACGACTGGCGGAAGTTGCGTCCAAAGTCAAGGCAGCTTTGGACATCGGTGATGAGTACAAAGAGTTTACCGGCAACCTCATGGAAAACGAACTGGTTCCCCAGTGGAGCCTTGAGTGGTCAACAGAATCCGAAACGCTTTCCGTGGAGGCATTTGAAAATGGGCAGGTCACCAGCTACTACTTTTATGAAAAGGATGCCGCCTATCCTACCCACGCCTTCTCCCCTTCCTTCCCCGCCATCACCCGTACCCAATCCCAAAAGATTGCCCAGGAATTTCTGAATAAAGTGCTGGATGACGGCGAAACGATTGAATTTTCAGAACGCTCTGTTGGGCAGTTAAACACAGAGACACATCGTTTCTCTGGAGATATCCTCATCAACGGACTGGAATCACCTCTCAGTTTTTCCATCAGTATTCGGGCAAAAGACGGGAAGGTCGTCCGATTCTATCGGGACTGCCTGGAGGGCAGTTACATCGGGGACACCCCCTCCCCCACCCCCAACACTGGCTCTAACAATGCGGGTGAGCTGCTGAAAGATACGTTGTCTCTGCGAACCGAGTACGTCCTGGAAGACGGAAAGGCTGTCCTGCGATTCCTCCCGGAAGACATTGACGACTTCTACGTGGATGCCCAGACCGGAAAACTGGTCAACCTCACAGACCTCTACAGCAAGGTCAACAGCGGCGAGACTGGTGCATCCAACAGCGATACCAGCTTTGACGCATCTGCACCGGAAGCATCCGCCGACAAGGGTGCCGGCGGGCTAACCCCAGTAGAGCTGGAAGGGGTCTCAAAGCTGGAGGGCGTACTCTCCAAGGAGGATTTGGACAAGAATATCCGGAGCATTCCCCAGCTTGGTCTGGACAAATATACGCTTGCTGGGACCAACTACTCTCTGAACAAAGAGACCGATGAGGTGTCCGCCCGACTTTCTTATACCAGACGAGATGGCGATAATTCCTGGCGACGGACGATTACTTGTAATGCTAAGACCGGCGGATTGCAGAGCGTCTGGTCTTCCTTCCCTTACAACAAGGACAGAACGGCTTCCATTTCCAAGGATAAGGCCCGGGAGACGGTGGAGGCGTTCCTTGGAGAGTACTGGGGAACTGACTACGCCAAAACTGAACTCTACGACAGCACCCCCTGGGAAAGCGAGAGCAGAAATGCCGCTCATGCATTTATCTACGCCCAGAAAGAGAACGGATTTTTCCTCCCGGAGAACAGCTTCAATGTCTCTGTGGACATCGAAGACGGTTCCATCAGCGGTTTCTCCCGTAATTGGACGGATGTTACAGAGTTTGAAAGTCCGGATGGAATTTTGAGCGACTCCGCAGCTCTGGATGCCTGGTTTAATCACTACAACCTGCGGATGGGTTACAGCCGGATTCCCGTGAAACTGGATCCAAACATGTCGGATGCCGTTCCTCTTCTGGAAAGAGGCTATTCCTACTTCTACTCTCTGGATTTGACCTATACTCTGGCAGAACCAGATAACGTGTTTGCCACTGGAGTGAACGCAAAGACTGGTGAGATCGTTATAGAGGGCCGATATGGCGAGAGTGAGTCCATCGTCTATTCAGACCTGAACGGATATGCCGGCAGAGAGAAACTGGAAGCCCTCGCTGAGTATGGAATTGGCTGGCGCGGTGAAAAGTGCGAACCAAATGAGGAGCTGACCCAAGTCGATTACATTGCTCTACTGGCCAGCGCAGACGGTTACCTGTACAATGCGGAGGAAGACGATGCTGACGATCTGTACCGCCGGGCCTACAACCTGGGCATCCTCAAGTCCAACGACCGGGATGATGACCGGGTGTTGAGTCGGGGCGATGTGGTGAAGATGCTCCTTGACTGCGCCGGATACGGTGAAGTCGCCCAGCTCTCCGGTGTCTTCTCCTGCGCCTACCCCGACGCCGCCCAGATTCCAGCAAATCTTACCGGCTATGCCGCCATCGCCCAGGGCATGGGGATTATCGGAGTGGAGCAGGAGTTTGCGGCTGGGAAGAGTGCGACGAGAGGCGAAGCTACCGAAATGCTCTATAATTTCATGGACCGCTAATTGTCCTTACGGACATTTAAGCAAAAGGAAAGCGCCTGCAGAGAATATTTCTCCATAGGCGCTTTCTTTTACTGCTTCCTTTTTTGTAGTTCAGCTTCTACGCCATAATTACGCATCGCGTAATCACGGTCTGTTTCACGCCGTCATATTCACTGTGTTCTTTGACAGTTCCCTTTATCTGCATACAATCGCTGATTTTAAGGTTCTTGGATGTTCTCCACACAAATACATTACCCTGGGCATCTGTGAACTTATACAGTCTGATCACTCCAAAATCGGTTTCCCAGGATGCTACCAGTTTTGCGGTAGCTGTTGTGATGGTAATGCGCTGTCCCTCATTTCCAACGTAATTGGATACTGCGGCAGCCTCCAGTTTTTCAGTTCTCCACTTTTCCCTGCGGGCCTTCCGCTCCAGGTAATGCTCATAGGCAACCGGCATATAGGTCAAGAGGCCGATGTGTTGGGACTTCGCATAACCAGATAGCGCAAGATGGATACATTTGCGTTCCAAACCTGTTCGATCCCTCTCAAGTTTCCAATAGGCCCGGTTATCGCTGTACTCGCCTGTCTCCTCGAATTTCTTCCAGGCAGCAGAAATGGCAGCATCCTCATTGCGGACGACCTCATCCAAGCTGGATAACCAGTCACAAATAGTCTTTGCCTTCCCCATGGCCTCAGCACTGGGTTCTACACCCGCATCTATCTTCTCTTGTACTGCATTGCGGGTGCTTCCTTGTTCAGTTTTCTTCCGGTAACCCTCTTTCTGAATGGAATCGCAGGCATGGGCAAGAATCAATTCCGTATCATACATCCTGTGGGACCGATGGGTTTTCTCCCATTCCGCAGTGGTACAGGACATATTATCATTGATGATGTCCCGCACCTCAGCCCACATTGCCGCAGTTGCCGTAGAGATACCAGTGTAGTCCTTCAGGCAAGTGCGTCCAACTTGACGGATTTCGCCAGACTCATTCTCGCAGAAGTAGGTCACAGGACGAATCCTCTTTGTTTTGCAGTGATCGCAGCAAGAAGGCATCTTATACCACTCAGGGTCGACCGGCTTATCGCCAATGCCCATCACGATGTTTCCCTGGCTACCATGCTCGACCCGTGCTCGAAGAGTCCACCCATTTGCTCGAATCAATCCCTCACAATTTACAGTGATATCGACCGCGGCTACCATGTAGGTTCCTACTGTGTGGATAGTCTGAGTTACTGAATCTACCTCATAAACAGAGACCTTCTTAGGATGTTCTTCGCTGATTGTGTAGGAAAATGGGATTTTGTAGTTGGCGGCTTTTTTAGCCAATCGATCAAGACGCTTCCGGACCTCTTCAACCTGATCCGCATAAATGGTGTACGTATTCATTTTCATTTCTCCTTTTTTACATCCTTTGGCGTTTAGTCCTGAATTTGGTGTTGGCGGATGATATGCATCAACACAGAAAAATATAAAGCTGGGGTTCTAATGTTTTATCCTCCCCATGGCGAGAAAATCCACCCGACAAAGTCGGTCGATGTTGTTCAAAGGGGCTTCGAAGGCAACACGCTCTAAGAGGAATCCCCGCTTGTCGGCTCTGGTCCTTATCCGTAGGGGAACTACAAAAAGGAGGACCCCAACCCACAGTAGGCGGAAGACTTTCTTTTGTCGGAGTGACAATGGGAGACGTTCTGGTATAGAGGAAATATTCTTTTAGGCCGGCAAAAAAACGGTACAGCAGGGGTCATGGTCTGTCTGTTTTCCGAGTAAAATACCACAAGAAGGGGAGACTGAATTAGGACTTTGATTGGGGGAGAGGCAGCAGCGCATGGCGGTATCCGGAAACAAACATGCTAAGTGGAGGCCGTGCTCCATATAGTCCGCAAGAGATGAAATTATGAACCTCCACCACTACGGTTTTCCCGTCCATCACCCCGACGTCCAGAGTGTATGCCGGGAGATTCAATCCGATAGCGGAAACCATGGATAGAACTGTTTCCTTATCAGGTATATTCCAGGGGTTCCCAGCGTAATTGCGGAGATCAATTGCTTTAGAGCGGAAGACAAATACCCGCCATTCCGAGTCGAAATTAACACATTCAGAAAAGAAAATAGCATCCTCTGTCTGCGGAAGGATGTCAGATTTCCGGTACACATCTGTAAAATCCGTTTTTAGCCGACTGGCAGATTTTATAAAGAGCCGGTTGGCCTCGAACCGCTCGAACACCTCCTGGGCCTTCCCGATCCCGTCCTCGACCGCCACCCTCCTTTTCATCCATTCTGGACGGACTGTTAACGCCTGGGGGATAAGAAGAGGATAGAACTGGGGGATTCCATGAGCAAGCTGGGTCACCTGCTCGACAAACTCAATACTGCCAATAGGAACACAGGACTTCAATGTCTGTAGGGACATAGAAGAAAGCCGGCTCAGCGAGGCTGCCATGCAGATGTGCTTATTGTCTGGATGGAGCCAATTATGCTCATCAATGAGGGAAAAGACGGTGGAGGTGTCCTCTGAAAACAGAGATTTGTTTGGGAGGGTGTTGGGGGACTTTTCGGCTTGGAGCAAAAATAAGGACACAGGCAAAATCTCCTTTCTCGTGTCTTCTGATATTTTTCAGGCGAAATCTGTAATATAAACCAGACTAAAAAGGGGAGGGGATTGAAATTTTCATTCCAAATCATCACCCGCCCGAAGTCTGGGAGAGATACCGGCAATCTGGCTATAAACTCTGTAGGTATCTTGCAATTCCAATCCAACAGGTGACGATCATTGACGCCGAACCCTTCCTTTTGAAGGGTCGGGACATCTTCATCAACAGCCTCGTTTATGGAGGGATTCAGGATAATTGCGTTCTGGCAAAAATCTTTACTCCTGAGGGACGGACCGCCTATTTGAAGACAGATCGGGATTACTTTGATATCTGTATTCGAGACGAGGCTGGGATTGATACAGTTGCGACCTGGCAATGGGCCTTTGCTTTCCACGAATTCCGCCAGGATGAACTGTGGAGCAATATGGCTGACTTTCTCAAGGATTAACGACCATCAAGGATTAACTTACGTTCATATAGGAGAGAACCCCAAGCATCGGAGCATGCTCTGCTCTTGTGCTTGGGGTTCCGTTTGTATTGCTTTTTGGATGACACGACCCGGGTGACCGGATTGACCCCATTCCAGGAGCCGCGACGCATTGCATCGCGTGTACGTTTTTCTTTCTTTGAACACTTCTCGTACACCACAAAATCTTTCATTTTTTGCCTCCATATCTTTACCCTGAGATTATCAGTCTGCGCTGCACGTTTGAGCAGTTCTATGCAAATTCAGGAAAAATTATCAGAGGTGTTTGGGAAAATCAGAAATGGGCTACCAGCTTTCCAAAGAAGTTGTTCATCGGATAAGCCCCCATGTAACGGGAGTCATTGGAGTTGTTTCGGTTGTCGCCCATGCAGAAGATTGTCCCCTCTGGCACCACATACGTCTGTCCGTTTGTGATCATGTCCTCTGCGATGTAGTCCGGGTCGAGTTTTTCTCCGTTCCGGTAGACGTACCCGTCTTTCATTGCCAGTACATCCCCAGGCAGCCCTATGATGCGCTTAACGAAGACTGTGTCTTTTTGCATACGAATACGAATCAGGGCGTCAACTCCGTTGGAAACCGGCTTATCCATCTCTGCGAAGGGGAAGAACACCACGATATCGTCATAGGTCAGATCGCTGGCGGTGGCATATGTATAAGCGAACCGGTCTCCCACATTTAGGGTCGGTTCCATGGATTCTGAAGGGACCAGGGCGATGCCCAGGACGGCGTACCAGGCGAAGAAGACGAGCAGGAATACCGCAATTTTCAACAGGGTGGATACCCTGGAATAAGTTTTTTCGGAAATGATGGGGGTAAACTCAGTGTTTTGATTGGTAATGGGCATTGTTTTTGTCATAGAAAATACACCTCTTTTTAACTAAATTCCGGAGTCCGTTTCGGTTCCGTTCTTGTACCTATTATATGCGACTGCTCTAAAAAATAGCAAGATTCAATTGTAAATAAACTGTGAACAAGACGTGAAATAGCTGAAAGTTTTCGCTTTTTTGAGACGTATGGAATCTGAGACGAGAAAGATGAACATCGTATTGGTATTTTTTTAGCCTTTTGCATAGTATAAAGAAATTCAAAAGAAAGGATTGATATGAAAGGTGGCTATGTACAACGCAAACCGGGCAACCAACGGCGGGTTTAACTACGCTCCCGCCACGGAAGAAAACGGGCCTCTGGCGAGATATTCGGTAGGGGAGAAGGTCGAGAAGATTGTCCGTCCAATGAGCTGCATTTATCATGGAGATAACGGGTTTTATATTTACGAGGTGGAGGAGAATGACAGATGGTTTGTTATAAAGGGGTCTTTCCCTTATGAACTGATTCTGAACTCTTACTACGCCATCACGGGAACCATCTGTCTGGAGAAAAAGCGCAATACTAAGCAGATCAATGTCACGAGCTGCGAGTCTGCATTGCCCGTCAATAAGGAGGGGGTCATTACCGTGTTGAAATCCCTTCATGGTTTGGATTTGATGGCTAACCGGCTCTACAAAATCATAGGCCCAGACATTTTGGATGTTATTGTGTCTGACCCGGACAGTGTTGCGGCAAAAGTCCCTGGCATAAGCCAGGATAGAGCCAGGCGCTGGCAGCAGGAATTGATTGGTCGCGGGGCGAAAGATAAGGAGCTGAAAAAGCTGTACGATTTCGGACTGAGCCAGCAGCAGGCAACCAAGCTAGTCTCACAGTACGGACTGAAAATCTGCGCGGAAATCCAGCAGAATCCCTACCGTCTCATCGGTGAAATCCGCGGCTATTCCTTTGCAAAGTGCGACAGTTACGCATTGGATGCAGGGTACTCCGTCCGGGATACGATCAGGCTGAGAGAAGGACTTCTTTTTACCATGCGGGCAGTAGAAATGAAGGGACATTGTACCTATCCGAAGGAGGAATTCATGAAAGCGGCACATTCCATCCTTGATGTCCATATTGGCTATCGAAAAGCCCATCAGATTCTCAAGAACCAAAAGGATGGAGGGATTGTCAGGGGGAAATGGGGGAGCGATGTTTATACCATTTCGGTTTCTGACCTTGCTGGCGATCTGGAAGAATGGGAAAACCAGTGGCATAGAAAAACAGAATCCTATCGGTACGTCCTGGACTACATTGACGACCAGCTTCTGGAAACCGCTTTGAAATCCCTTTGCCAGATTGGGAAGTTGGTTGAGGAGCAGATTGGTGATAGGGCGTACGTGACTCCCGGACTCTTCTATGAGGCGGAGCGGGCGATTGTCAGTGGGCTGACGGACATTCAGCTGAATGAACGATCTTCTTTTTCAAATGTGAACGATGTAATCGAGGAAGTCTTGCAGGAACAGGGGGTTACTCTGGAGACGATGCAGATGGAAGCGGTTAAAAGAATCTGCAGTGCAAAGGGCGGTGCATTCATTTTAAATGGTTCCGCCGGCTGCGGCAAGACATTCACACTGAACATCATTATGAGAGTCCTGACGAAATTGTATAAAGCAGAAGGAGAGACCTTCAACCCCTGTATCCTCGCTCCGACTGGCAAAGCCGCAAAGGTTGCCTCCGCAGCGACCAGCATGCCCGGACAGACGATTCACATGGGCCTGGGCCTTACAACGTCCGACGACAGTTCCCAGCTTCAAATCGCAACGAGATCCGTTGAAAACAACTGCATTGTTGTGGACGAATTCTCAATGGTGGATGAACCGCTTTGTGCGACACTTGTGAATGGAATTCCGAAGACCTCAAAGGTGATTTTCCTTGGAGACACAGAGCAGCTCCCCAGTATCCGAGCTGGACGGGTTCTAAAGGACATCATTAACAGCGGTAAAATCCCTGTCATTACCCTCGACGTTGTGAAACGGCAAAATGCTCAAAGCGGTGTTCTCTATAACGCCAATCAGATTGTTCTGGGACAGGATATTAAGAGCTGCATCACGAATTCCAATGGGACAAAAGGAAATGCGTACGTTATCGAGGAAACCAACCAGCTTCGCATCCAGGATAAGATTGCGGAGATGGCGAAGCGTCGGGGGTTGAAGGCTTTTCAGGAGGGCGACACTCAAGTTCTCTGTCCGCTGAAGGCTGGCCCCATTGGCGTTGAGGCCCTGAATCACCGGCTCCAGTCAGAGTTGAATCCTTCAAGGGATGGTGTGCAGGAACTGACGGTAGGGAAGTTGAAGATGAAAGACGAGGACGGAAAAGAGTATGAAGTGATGAAGGTTTTCCGCGAAGGAGATTCCGTCATCAATACTCGGAACAGCTATGAGATGGTGTGGTTCCGTATGGATCCCCGCTATGGGCTTCAGCCTACAAGCGGCAAAGGAGTCATCAACGGCGAAACCGGCGTGATTACGAGTATTGCAACCACAAAAGACACCTCCAACATGACGCATCGGATCGTTACTGTGAAATTCGACGACCACTACATCAAGTATGATAATGAATTTGACGACCTTTCTCTAGCGTATGCCCTCACTATCCACAAAAGTCAGGGCAGCCAGTGGCCCAACGTCATTTGTCCGTTGGCGCAATTCAGTATTATTTTGAATCGGAAGATTCTGTATACAATGTATACTCGCGCTCAAGATTCCTGCGTTTTAATTGGCTCCCCATCTCTCATTCGTAAAACGATTGAGAACAACAAGGAAGACCTCCGGTTGACGCTCCTGCAGGAGCGGCTGCAAAGGCGGCTATAAAGAGAGACCGCAGTCCCACAATTTTTTGTGGAGCTGCGGTTTCGTTTTTGTTTTGAAAAAACTATAAAACGCCTCAGTTGGCGAGATTCCTCTTTAATAAGCCCCCAACAGAAGTATTTCGTTGCCGGCAAGAACAGCGTCGCATTCTGAATCTCAAAGGTGCTGCTCCAAACGACTAATCACACATTTCGACGGAATTCGTTCATCCTGTTATATCTCTTGTCCGTTTTGCGTACAACCAGGGGAAAGGAGGGCTGCTTCTATGGATTTTGCTGTAAAGCCCATTTTTCCCATCCATTCCCCTCTCCGGTATCGTCCAAGGAAAATCAGAGATCAGTCTGAGTTCTTTGAGCAGGCCGCTCGCTGTATCCGGAATTCTGCTCAAACAGCCCCCAACAACCTGATCGGTAATATTGATGTCCCTGTAGACATGCAAGAATCCCATTTTTCGGCTTTTGGGTGATGCAGTTATCCCATCTTTGTTCCTTGATACTAATAAAAACTGACTTCGAGATGGCCCCACATCATGGAGATAATGTAAAATCAGCTGAGACAGACTGTTTTGACGAAACAGCACCGACAGGAAACATTTCTCCTGTCGGTGCTGCTTTTGGGTAGAAAGAACCACCAGCTCTGCTGGTGGGCTCCCCTCGTATGCTTTAGCAAAAAGCTATGAGCGAAGCGAATTGACGACTTACCAAGCGAGAGTTACGCAAAAGTCTGAAATAGAGGATGATTTGCCCGTTTACGGGCGGCAGGGCACGAGATGCAGGCGAAAGATATTCGATGCGTCTTGAGACGCCTGCCGGTATCAGGCCCTTCTAGGGCCTACTCAAGCCTCCGGCTTAGCCGGAGGTTTTGACTTTAAGTCCGGAAAACCCAGAATTTGTTCATGAGGTAATTATAAAGAATAGTGATGCAAAAGGTGGGGAGCTTTGCCAACGGATTGATCCATTCCTCCGGGACTATGCCCGAGAGGGATGGGAGGGAGAGGATGTGGATGGAGACTGCCAAACCTGTGGAGGAAATCAGCAGATAACCTGCACTTGTAATGACATATCTCAGAACTTCTTTGCCGGTAACCCGTCCCCTTTTCTGGAAGGTCCAGAGCCGGTTCCAACAGAAGGAATGGATGTTTGCTATCACATAGGAGACGGTGTTGGAGAGATATGGGCCTGCAGCGATTCTACGCCCCAGAAACATCAAGATTGGACTGTCCCGGATAACCCAGCAATCCATGACATAGAAAAACGCAAAGTCTACGATGGTATTCAGAACACCAATCAATCCAAACTTGATAAATTTCTTAAGGTCAAAGGAAAGAAACAGATGACAAAGAGCTTTTCTCATGGCATACTCCTCTCCAGCCTATCCTCCGCATTGGGCTTTTTTCGAACTCTCCAACGAATGCGGAACAGATCGAAAAGCATTCTGCAGCTGTCCCTAATAACATGGATTTTTGACTCCCGAAAATTAACCACAGATACGGGGAGACAATTTACCTTCAATCCCAGTCTATCAGCCCACATCAGAACCTCGATGTCAAAGGAGAAGCCATTGATGGTACAGCGCCTGTAGACAACCTGGGCTGCTTGTTTGCGGAACCCCTTGATGCCGCATTGCGTGTCGTAATTTAATCTGGAAAACAACTGTACAACCAACCTGAATCCCTTTGATATGAACCGTCGCAGAGGCGGATAATTCTGATATGCGTCCGCCCTGTCACTCCGGGTGCCAGCGACAATGTCTGTGTCAGTGGTGGCGAAACGACCCAGAATACGTCCAAAAACGTCCACCCCGTAAGCAAGGTCTGCGTCTGTGCAGATGATGATGTTTCCCTTGGCTGTCAGCATCCCAGTACGGACAGCCATCCCTTTGCCGTGATTGGGGGCATAATGAATTAAAAACACATGGGAGTCTCTGCAGTTTTCGACCAAAGCGGCAGTTCCGTCGGTACTGCCATCATCCACTATCAAGATTTCGTACGATGAGGTCAATTCTGCCAACTTCTTGGAGGCGGTTCGGATGGTGTTTAGGATAATCTTGCTCTCGTTGTAGACGGGAATAATCAGGGATACATCCATGTTAATCACCATCCCTCTCAGGGGCTTCCAGACGGTGATTACTGCATTCTGATAAATACAGGCCGTTAAAGATTTTGTCCCTTACGTCATACTTCTGATTTCGATACCTCCGGAGACATGCGCAAGTAAAAAGGAGTATACTTACCAATGAGATAATGCACCCCGTCTTGAATCCATTTGGGCAATAGACCAAGCGGATGGAGTGCGTTCCTGCCGGCAGACGGAATGCCAACATGGCTCCGCCAACTGGTTCAATTTCGACCTCGTTTCCATCGACAATTGCCATCCAACCCTTTTCGTATGGAATGGAGGTATAAAACAATCCATCTTTGCTGACGTTGATAGATCCCTCCATATATGTCCCATCGAAGGAGGTCGTTGTCATGACGTCTTGGCTGAGGAGCGCATACCCTTGTTCAAAAATATCGGAGTCAAGCCGGCCCATGTGGATGGTGGCTCTGCCAGAAGCCGCTTTTTTCACATAGGCAGTAACAGAAACCTTATCTCCTTTGTGGTAATATCCGCAGCTAAAGACATGGGGATATGAAATGTCAAAAACAGGGAACTGCGTCTGGTTATTGACGTAAACAGTAGCAAGAACGCTGTCAGGAATATCCAAGTACAAGCAATAGAGTCCATCTGCGGGAATTTTGTAATCCCATTTCAACTGCGGATCGCCATAGTAGTAGCTATAGTTATATGAGTATACTCCCGGCTCTTTTTCGGTAACTGGAAACATTGAGAGCGCCGTATGATCCTGATTTGATACATCCAGGGGAATGAAGACATCCTGCTTGATACCAGTAGCCGTTTTGAAGAATTCGTTTTGCTGTTCAAGCGGATTAGGCGTTGTAACACTATCCTTGCCCCACTCCAGCAAATCTGCACTCACCATGAAGCCCATGGGGAGGTAGTGGGTATTTAGGAGCAGCTTTTCTCCGGAACTCTCGTAAACTTCCTCCATGTCATAGTGATTGCTGTAGAATCCGTCTCGTGCAATCAGGTACTTTATATTCATGAAGAGATTAGCTACCGGCGTGCCTTCTGTGTAGCCATATCGGTTTTCATCAGGTCTCCCTATCAGTCCAAATTTCTCAAAAAAGATAGCGATGTCCTCATTTGCCATGGAGCTGAACAAGGTCAGCCCGTTGTATCCATTCAGGGAAGCGTCATTGTGTGTTTGATAGGCAGTCATTTCTGCCCGCCAAAGTTCAGGGGTGTTTGTTTCAAGTGCATTCATCTGTTTTATTACATCCAACGAGACTTCCTCTCCTTTGGGATAATCAAAGGAGTTTGTCACACTAACCGCTTTAACGCCGATATAGGCAGATGCTCCACTCTCAACAAAGACAATTAAAGATAGCCCCAACAGAAGCACTTGCTGCGAGACGATTTTCTTTGAGGACAAGTAAATCAGGATGAAAATTCCTGCCGCAACGCAAGCCGTGGTGATAATGGCGATTTTATCCTGGACGCCGATTCCGAGTAAAATCACGACAGCTGTTGCAATTGCAGCGAAAAAGATATTTCGCCGGGTGACATTCTCCAGCAAAGTGAAGGCACGAAATGCCATAACGACAAGGAGGAAGCTGACGAGGTAGGAGAATCGGTACGGAATTCCATTTGTGAAATGAAATCCGTGCCATATGTAATCCAATTTTCGACTTATGAAGCTAATGCACATGAAAAGGATCAGTGATGCAGCGCAGATTCGTTCTCTCCTTGGAATCTTCTGATTACCCAAGTAGAAAAGTCCAAATATCATACAGCCCGTACCACAGGCAATATTTGGCAGCCCCGTGGCAGCTACTGTATTTGGTTTGGAAAAGGTCAGGAAATTAGAAAGGATTTTTCTCATGGCATCTAAAATGCCAACAAAATTGGAGGGTTCGCCAATGTTGATCGAAAAATATGGCGGGAATCCGCTGGAGGAGGCCCGGGTGTTGGATATCGCTAAATACGCTGGGAGCAGCAAAATGGCTGTCATTCCGATTGCAATAAGAGAATAGAATCCGGTTTTGAAAAATTTATGGAAAAAGGATTTTATTCCCTCCCAATGGACAATTTGATATGAGATAAAGATTAGAAGGACGAAGATGCATGAAAAATAACCGATATAAAAGTTTGTGAATAGCGAGAGCGCAAGAGAAATTACAAACAGTCTGAACCGGTTTTCCGTCAACAGCTTTACTGTTCCAAGGGCTACAAGTGGAGTGAGACTCACCGTGTCCAGCCAAATAACATTCCAATAATATCCCGTCAAAAACGCACAAAAGGAAAAGCAGCAGCCAAAGACAGTCAAAGAGAGGTCATCCTTCTTATAAACACTTCTGAGGAAGATTGCCATGAACATGCCAGCAAGGGCGATTCTGGCAGAAACAGAGACCATTAGGTATTCTCGCAACCATGCCGCCGGTACAAGAACAGAGAGGAAATTGAATGGGCTGATCAGATAGTAAGAGGCCAAAGCAAGGTAGTTGGCTCCGCCGCCCTGCGTCCATGACCAGAGGAGGGACTCCCCGTGCTTCAATTTGTCCTGAAAGTCCGCCAGAAATGGAAAATACTGCTGCCATAGGTCGATTACCAAAATCTGCTTATTACCAAATGGCGCGACCTTCATAATGGCGAAAGTACTGGTCATAATGAAAAAAGGGATAATAAACGCCAGCAGTATAAAGTGGTTGGCATGCAGAATGCTGCCTATTTTCCCAGACGGAGATGTGTTTTTTGCTGTATCGGTAGAAGCCTTAAGCAGCAATTTTGACGCCGGCGTTGATATATACCTGGTAGACTTTTTGTTCTTAGATTTTTTCTTGGACATCGAATGCCCTCCTTTCCAGTTCAGCGTTGCTTGCATGTCCCTGGATACTATGCTTTATTTCAAAAAAATATCGAAAACATTTCAAAAAAAAGACAGAGTCCGAGGACTCTGTCTTTTCAAACTTTCTCCATTGACGGCTCCCGCCTTTTCGTGTAAAATACAAACAAAACAGATGTTTATTTATCTTCCCCATGGAGAGAAAACTCCAACCGACAAAGTCGGTCGGGGATGTTTAAGGGAGTGTTTGGGATGCCGTCATTCGTAGCCATTGACCTAAAGAGTTTTTATGGGAGTGTGGAAGCCATCGAGCGAGGCTTGGACCCTCTCACAACAAACTTGGTCGTAGCAGACGAATCTCGGACGGAGAAGACAATCTGTCTCGCCGTCACCCCCTCTCTTAAAGCTCATGGCATCCCTGGGCGTCCCCGCCTCTTTGAAGTGGTTCAAAAGGTGCGGGAAGTTAATTCCATAAGAAAGAGAGGAGTAAGGGAGTTTTCCGGGAAATCCTGGGATGACCGAGAACTCCGGAAAGACCCCACTCTGGAACTAGACTACATTATCGCCCGGCCCAGGATGGCTCTTTACATGGAATACAGCTCCCGTATTTACCAGGTCTACTTGCGCCATGTTGCCCCAGAAGATATTCATGTGTATTCTGTGGATGAAGTCATGATTGATGCCACCGCCTATCTAAAGCTCTACAATCTGACAGTACATGAATTTGCAAAAAAGATGATTCAAGATGTATTCCAGGAGACCGGGATCACGGCAACCGCCGGAATTGGAACGAATCTCTATCTCTGTAAGGTTGCTATGGACATCATCGCCAAGCATGTTCCTGCAGACAAGGATGGGGTTCGTATCGGAGAATTGGACGAGATGAGTTATCGAGAGAAACTTTGGCACCATCAGCCCTTGACGGATTTCTGGCGAGTAGGGCGGGGCTACGCCAAAAAGCTGAATAGTGTTGGCTTGTATACGATGGGGGATATTGCCCGTTGTTCGTTAGGAGAAGATAAAGATTTCCATAATGAAGAATTACTCTATAAAATGTTTGGAGTAAACGCAGAGCTTTTGATTGATCATGCCTGGGGATGGGAACCTTGCCCAATGTCCGCCATCAAGTCGTATACTCCGGCGACAAACAGTGTAGGGTCCGGGCAGGTATTGCAGGAGCCGTATTCTTTCAAAAAAGCACGGTTGGTTGTCAGAGAAATGGCAGACTCTCTCTCCCTTGATTTGGCTGGCAGGGGATTGACCTCTAACCAGCTTGTGCTGGACGTTGGTTATGACATCGAAAATATCAATAGAGGAAACCTTGGCGCCGGAGCAGTGGCTGACCGCTATGGACGCAAGGTTCCCAAACCTTCTCACGGCTCTCAAAACCTTCCCAAGCGAACGTCTTCCACAAGGATGATTGTAGAGACTACCTTGGCACTGTTTGACAGGATTGCTGATCATACGCTATTTGTTCGTCGTCTCACTCTCTCCGCCTCTTGCGTCCTCCCCAGCGAGGAGGGTTCAGTGGAAGAAGAACAGCTCAGCCTGTTTGTGACTGCCGGAAATGAGCCAGAGGATGGGAGGGAGGAAAAAGAGAAGAAAATACAGGACGCAATACTGGGCATTCGAGCCAAGTATGGGAAGAACGCTCTGCTGAAGGGTTTCAACCTGGAGGAAGGGGCGACCGCCAGGGAGAGAAATGGTCAGATTGGTGGGCATAAGGCTTGACTTTACAGAGCCGTCACGAGAAAGCCCACTTCGCAAGGGGTGGGAGTAGTCAGCGATAGAAAAACACGTTCTTCTGAATGTCCAGATGGAAATTCAAAGGCCCTTGATTTTCTCTTTGGACAAACAAAAGGAACTCCATCCCTGGAATGGGGACGGAGTTCCTTTGCGACCGAGGTGGTCAATCTTCCAGCCCAAGCACCGCTTTTTCCATTGGGGTGAGTTTTGCCAGGGCCGCTTTGCGGATATTGCGCCGCTCCTTCTCGTGAAGATCAATTCTATTCAGAATTACAGCATTGTACAGAGAACTCTCGCTGACAAAGACGTTATCAGCTTCCTTCAACATCTCAATGAGGAAATCCAATCGCTCATCAGGGGACAAAGCGGAAGTACCGGATTCTCCAGTCAGAGTAACAGTTACCTCGTTTTCATCTCGATGGGGGTTGGGATGGCTGTGTCGATTCTCTGGAACATCAGCTTATAGTAAGCTTTCGGGGCCAGGGCAAAGGCAATCTCATCGAGTCGCCCAATGAAGACCCCTAACGTCTTTGTGGTCTTTCCCTCGCAGTCGCCCTCCGTTGTGACCATCCAGGTGCCGTTCGGGTTCAGGTACTCGCTGTTAATTTTACGCATTTTTCTATTCTCCTTTCCAATTCAACCTTTGTTTGCTGTTGGAGGATGATATGCAGACAGCACGAAAAATATAAATATCTATGCGGACATCGAAAACGGGAGGCTTTCATGAAGAAGTACGATGACATTATCCACCTTCCCCATCATATTTCCCCCAGGCATCCACCCATGCCCCTCCAGGCCAGGGCTGCTCAGTTTGCCCCGTTTGCAGCACTCTCCGGACATGAGGACAACATTCGGGAGGCCGGGCGGCAGACAGATGATTGGGTGGAATTAGGGGAAGATGCTGGGGAAGAGCTGGATGCAAAGCTTTCCAAATTGCGGGATATGGTTCACCCGAACGTCCGAATCATATACTTCGCCCCTGACAAGAGAAAAGAGGGAGGGGCATATCGGGTGGAAGAAGGAGAAATTAAGAGGATAGACGATATTTTTGGCGAAATTGAGTTCACAAATGGTGCCAAAATTCCAATCAAAAGAATCATTGATGTTGAGACGTGATGTAGTGGGCACAGAAAAACGCGTTCTGCGTAAAGAAAGGAAATTTCTATGGAACGAATGGTAGAAAAGAAAACCGAGTCATTGACCCGCGAAGAATTGCTGGAGGCGTGCGACATCCTCCGCTCCATACAGAAGGAGTGCGAGAGGCAGGCTTCCGATCCCGTCGATGGGTTGAGCGAAGCTCAGCATGATGGAAAAGCGTCTTTTTACAAAAAGCAGGCAGCGGACATCGAACATCTAATTGGCACAGTGCAGCAGATGGCTGAAAATTCTCCTGGTGGCAAAGGATGGGCCGGCAAAGAAAGACTTGCGACAGAGGGGGAGGTCGATTCGTTCGTCCGGAGCATCACTGATGGGATGATTTTGGGCGTGAACTGGGAGGGGATACAGGAGATGTTGGGTGAGAACAAACAGCGTCTCCATCTCTGCACTCTCCATACCAACACTTCCTCTTTTCCTTCCGCCGCAGAACGGGAGCGTTCCTTCACCGAGGAGCAGATTAAGGCGATTCTTTGCCAGGGGAATCCCCGCTGGATGAAGGAGGTTTATGAAAACGGGGATTTCCTTAAGCCTATTTCTGTTCGATATTTTGCAGTGGACAAGCCAAAATCAGAGGGATGGTTGGGCGTACCAGGCGCTTCTGCAAGCAAATAAAAAATCCCCAGCTGGCGTAAAAACCAGCTGGGAATTTTTATATATCAAAATATTCTTTCAGCGTTCTGTAAATCTCCTGCCCATCTTTTCGACCAAAATGACGAAGAGAATCCAAGTATATGATCTTTTTGTTATAAGAGTTCTGACAGCGAATTGTCCCACTCATCAAAAAAACCTTCCGGCCACTGATCTAGCTGCCCACTGCCCAGCATTTGTGGGTAGATCACCTGACTTCTGAAATTTCCGTAGTCATGTGTGAAATAGGAAAGTGTTACAGCTTCCGCATCAAGCATACGTTGACGGACTGCAATCCTGATGCCGTTCAGCACATGGTCGCTGTGCGTTTCCAGCAACACCTGCACCCCGCCAGATGCTGCGCGGGCAATGAGTTCGCCTAAATATCTCTGTCCTTTTGGATGAATGTGCGCCTCTGGATTCTCAATTAAGACCAAGTCTCCTTTTTGTGCAGAAAGCAAGGTGACCAATACCGGCAGAACATAGGTAATCCCGAATCCAACGTTGGTACTCTTAAACGTCATACTCTTTTCTGTACCCTGAATAAACTCATAACCCAACTCTGCGGTCCGGGTCTGTAGATTGAGATTTATAATGGGAATTACTCCGGGTAAAATTAAATTCATCCATTCTCGTACTTGCAAGTTCAGCGAGTCGTTCTCTGTGCCGCCGCGTATCATTTCTGCACAGGGGATGGGCTTGCCTCCGTATTGCTTGAGGTAGTGGACACTGAATTCTCCGTTTATGCCAAAGTCACGGCGTTTTAAGTTGTCCTCATTTGTAATGCTGTAAACCGGCGACGGAGCGATTCTATATGCGGGCAAATAGGAGAAATGATTGGAGAAAATAACTGAATCCTTTCCGATAGAGCCGCGATATTCCTCCAGGGAGAGATTGTCGGAATAACTGTCGGTACAAGAGAACTGGTAACGATCCAACTGATCGTTTTCCTGTATAGCAATGGAAAGCGAGTCCGTTTCTGACTTCTCGTACAACACATCCATCGCAGAACCAAGATTAACATATGCGCCGTTCAGCTTCAGACCCTGCTTCAATCCAAACTCGCCACATGACTGTCTCAGAAGCAGCAGACTCTGCAAGAGCGATGATTTCCCCGTGCCGTTCAGGCCCGCAAGCACCGTAAGGCTTGTAATGCGGAATGTCTGCTTTTGAAAACATTTGAAATTCATTAGTTCTACCGATTGTAGCATGAGGACTCCTCCAAAGAACTTTTTGGCAGCCGAATGCGCCGATTCAACATAGCGTTTTTTGGGGTTCTTTTAAAAGATGCGGGTTCATTTTCATCCCTGAGTAAAAAAGATACTTTTCTTCACTGACTGCTCCCACCCCTTACGGAGTGGTTCTTGCGGCTATTCTGTAACAACCTTATAATACATTTTTTGGGGAAAAATTTCAAGAGATGTGGAACAAAAATTTCATATCCGCCTTACTCATGACTGAGGTCACTGGGCTGTGTCAGGAGCAAACTCTATAGGAAAGGCGCTGGCGGTACATATTAGAGCGGGAGATGCGACACTATCCTTCGACATACGAATTTCTATCGTTACAAATCTAAAAAAACCGATGAAAAGCGACGAATTAGCGCGATTCATTGAAATTAGCGATGCGAAAGTATTTTTATCATATATTGCGCCCAGGAAGCCGCATTCGCTTGCCCCACTCGCCCTCCTATCCACTTTCCTATTCTTTTCCCCATAGGGGTGCTTGATAAAAACGGATAAAATCTCGATTTGGGGGGCGTTGTGACAACGGAGCAAGTAATACTTTTTGAGGGATTTTGTGATGATGGCGGGATGTTATTTAAAGCTGTTTTCCACATTTTCCCCAAGGATTTCCTCAATGGAAGGCTCGGTTTTGGCTTTTTCGATGAGAATAGACGGAGTGAGACATGTTCTGAATCGATATATGCGATAAAGTCGTTTTCGAACTCAGCGAATGAATTAGGGGGCAAATGAGCGGGATATAATAGGGGACGGTCTCCGTGCAGGGCGTCCTTGCGTGGCGCTGATAGGGAAGTTCTTGTTGTGAAAGTTTCCCAGACATCCCTCCATTCTTTTCCCTCATATTTCCGCTGTTCCGGGCTGAAAACTCGCTCAGATTTTTGTATCTGGGCATATTTTTGGGGGAATCTTTCCTTGAAAAATTGAACTTTCTCGCTGCTTTAGCATTGAAAGAAGTCCCCTTTCGTAAGCAAAGATCATCCTGTTGCGAATATTGACGAATAAACCTCCGGAGCAGGCCCAAACAATTGCCCATACCTTCTCACAGGCGATAGGGTGCATTGGGGTGAAGGTTTGGGTACGTAGATGATGGAACTATCCGTTTTTACTTAAAAGATTAAGACTTTCTAGTCGAAGGATACCTGTTGCGAATTTTGCCGAGTTTATTGTGCGCCCAGGCTTTTCCTAACCTACTCTCTAATGTAGGGAAGGGGAAGGGGGAAGAGTGTGGGTATACAGGGGCGGGATTGTGCCGTCCTTATCTATCGTACCCAAGCGTATTTTCATGTAATGCCCAGGCGCAGGATGTTCCACGGATGGCTGCTGACGCTGAAACCTACTGGATTTTCCTGAGAAATTTGGTAAATCCGCATTGGTTAGGACGTTGCCGTTCTGCTAGGCGAACCCTGGTGTCTGACCCATGCGATACCCGGGTAAGTATGATAGCGAATGGGTATTTTGGTACGCAGATAGTGAGGCTGAGGAGTCTCTTTATCTCGAAAAATTTCCGAAATTATTGCTGATTGAAACAATGCCTTACTAGGCGTACCCAGACGTCTGCTCAATATCATTCCCTGGTGAGGGAGGGTGTGGACGGAGGGGTTCCTGGATACGAATGCCAGGATTCTGGAGTTTTCTGAAAGCTTTCGGGCTTTTTTACTTTCCGACTGTGCCGTTCGGTGCGCTCTGGTATTTGCCCCATGCCTCTCCCAGATAAGGGGGAGGAAACGGAAAAAGGGTGGGTACGCAAGAGAGCAAATGGCGACGTTCCAGAAGGATTGGTGAAATTAGGCTTCTCAAAACGAAGGATATCCTGTTGCGAATATTGTCGAATGGAACAGCGAACTGTTCACTTTTCGCCTTTTCCCGGGAAATCCCGTGGCATATTGGATAATTCGAGCTTTCCTTGGGGCCCGTTTCTCTGTGCTGGAGACATCCATGTCTCTTTGGAAATTCGGTGTTTTGGCGAAGAATCTATCAGGGGCAATTTTTAATGGATACCAGCTGACAGGCAACGGGTAAATAGTTGCTGATCCGGCGACTGTGGGGGCAGTCTTCCCTCGCTGATATGAATGGAGAAAGCGCAGTTGGATACCAGGCCGGTGTTGTGTTATTTGAGTAAAAAAACAGGGATGCAAAAGTATGGAAAAAGAACGGAAGACGGATAGAAAAAGTATGGAAAAATAAGACATGGGGAAGGGCCTGAGTATGGAAAAAGGGTGGAAAGGGGATGGAAAGAGTACGGAAAAGCGGGGGCAAAATGGTGGTAGAAATACGGAAGGAGTCAAAAGCTTGGAGTTTTTGCGTACCGTGATTCTTCCTTTGGTTCTTAAAAAGTACGGCAAATGGACGGAAAGTATATGGAAAGAATCGATGGCGGTCCTAAAAGATTGAGGTTTCCGGGCTGTTTTCAGTATAAACCCACGCAGGGGAGTGAAATTGTGCGGCAAAAGTGATTGAAGTATCGAAAAGAGCAGAGGGGATTAGCCTCTGCTCTTTTTTGCTGAAATGTTCAATTTTTAATCCTGGTGAGAATTTGTCAATCCATGGATGGCGGCGTCTTAGATACTGATGACGGCATAGGATGAGTCTGCCACCTTGCGCTCTATATTCTTCCGAGCTTTTTCGGCGGCAGAGGTTGTAGGGTATCGCTT
>OFFQ01000570.1_pt1 | contig 28522 bp, 26 predicted proteins | sample 1521411 | NCBI WGS metagenome assembly OFFQ01 (sample SAMEA3504110, study PRJEB24116) | mouse gut metagenome | biome: mouse gut; feature: mouse-associated habitat; material: faeces | place: Denmark | collected 2011 | reverse complement strand
CGTTGCTGAATACTTCTGTGGGTAAAGAATAGGCGCCATGGCGCGTCCGGCTTCATCCTCCTTCCCTATGGATAAAAAAACGCCGGAGGAATCATCCCCCAGCGCAATATATAATCTAACTTGGTTACAAACCCTTATTTCACCAGCTCCATCCCACGCAAAATAGCCTCGCGGTTCGCCGGAAGCAGATGGTGATGTCTTTCCGGCAGCGTTTTCTTCAATCCAGTCATGACAGAATCTATACTCACTATCGGATTGATTTTCAGCAATGCGCCGAGAATTATCATGTTATAACTTTTGGCACTCTTCAAATCAAAGGCCGCGTCCATCGCGTTGACTGCATAAACGTTGATGTCTGTGCGTGTTGGCGGACGGTGGATTCCATACGGATCATAGATCAGAGTCCCACCCGGCTTGACTTTACTCTCAAACTTGTCAAGGCTCTGTTGATTAAGGATCACGGCTGTGTCATAGCTGTCAAGCACCGGAGAACTGATCGGACGATCCGACAGAACGACTGTGACATTTGCTGTGCCTCCACGCTGTTCCGGGCCATACGATGGCATCCACGTAACTTCCAGATCATCGATCAAGCCTGCGTATGCCAGAATCTTACCCATTGACAGAACGCCTTGTCCGCCAAATCCTGCTGCTATTATCTCTTGTTTCATTTGTCGTTATTCTTTAGGTCTCCGAGGGGATAGAACGGGAACATGTTTTCAACCATCCATTCATTTGCTTTGGCAGGACTCATTTTCCAACCGCTGTTGCAGGTGCTGACAACTTCAACAACCGATGTGCCGCGCCCTTCAAGTGAGTTCTCAAATGCCTTGCGGATGGCGGCTTTGGCTTTGCGTACCGCTGCCGGAGTGTGCACTGCCTGACGCGTAACGTAGCATGTGCCTTCAAGTTCTGCCAGCAGATTGCTGATTTTTAGGGGATATCCGTTGAGATCTACACGGCGCCCGTATGGGGTGGTGGCGGTTTTCTGTCCCTCAAGGGTTGTAGGTGCCATCTGGCCACCGGTCATACCATAGATCGCGTTGTTGATAAATATGATGGCGATATTTTCGCCTCTGTTCGCGGCATGGATCGTTTCTGCGGTTCCTATGGCAGCGAGGTCGCCGTCTCCCTGATAGGTGAACACGAGAACATCCGGATTCAGGCGTTTCGCGCCGGTGGCAACGGCTGGTGCCCGGCCATGGGCGGCTTCTATCCAGTCTATGTCGATATAATTATAGGCGAATACGGCACATCCCACCGGGGCTACTCCGATGGCGTTGTTTTCCTGACCCATCTCTTTCAGCACCTCGGCTATTAGTTTGTGAACCACACCGTGAGAACATCCCGGGCAATAATGCATAGGGGTGTCGTTCAGTAGCTCTGGCTTGCTGTACACCTTGTTCTCCGGGCGTTTGATATCTTCTGGTTTCATTCTGTTTTGGTTTTCTGTTCAGTGCTTGTTCTTTTCATTTCATGTCCGGAAAATGCGACTGCATGTTTTCAAGAACCTCTTGCGGATTGGGGATGCAGCCTCCCATGCGGCCATAATGGTAAACGGGAATCCGGCCTTCTACGGCGAGACGTACATCCTCTACCATCTGACCGGCATTCAGCTCTACGACCATCATCCCTTTTACGCGTCGGGATATTTCCGACAATACTTTGGTCGGGAATGGCCAGAGGGTGATCGGGCGGATGAGGCCTACTTTGATTCCGGCCTCTCGGGCATCTTCGATCGCCTTCAGACAGATTCGGGCTATTGAACCGAATGCAACGAATATAACTTCGGCATCATCGGTGAAATATTCCTGATAGCGCACCTCGTTTTCCTCTATCTTTCGGTAGGTTTCCTGATAGCGGAGATTGTTGACCTCCATTTTAACGCTGTCAAGTTCAAGCGTGGTCAGGACGTTGGGTTTGCGTCCTTTCGGATGTCCGGTGACTGCCCAGGGACATTGTTCGGCTATCTGTTCGGCTGTGCGGCGTGGACGTGCTTCGGGCAACACCACTTTTTCCATCATCTGACCTACGATACCGTCGGCCAGAAGCATTGCCGGTGTGCGGTATTTGAATGCCAGATCAAAGCCAAGACCTACGAAATCGGCCATCTCCTGAACCGTTGATGGTGCCAGCACTATATAATGATAGTCACCATGGCCGCCACCTTTTGTGGCTTGGAAATAATCGCTCTGTGAAGGCTGGATTGTGCCGAGACCGGGACCTCCACGCATCACGTTGACAATCAGGGCAGGAAGCTCGCCGGCGGCTATGTAGCTGAGTCCCTCCTGCATAAGGCTGATACCTGGACTCGACGATGAGGTCATGACGGCTTTGCCTGTCGATGCGCCGCCATAGACCATGTTGATCGATGCCACTTCGCTCTCTGCCTGCAACACGGTCATGCCGGTGGTTTCCCACGGCATCAGTGCCTCAAGGGTTTCAAGAACTTCGCTCTGAGGGGTGATAGGATAACCGAAATAGCCGTCTACGCCATAGCGGATGGCTGCATGGGCTATCGCTTCATTGCCCTTCATTAATCTCACTTCTTCTTTCATATCTTGTTTTGTGAGTCTCTTAGTTTAAACATTTATTTCTCAACCACGCGATACACTTCGATGCACCCGTCGGGGCAGACCATCGCACAGGATGCGCATCCGATACATTTATCCGGGTTCACGGTATATGCAAAATGATAGCCGCGGTTATTGACTTCTTTAGGCTGGAGGCCGAGGACATCGGTCGGGCAGGCAACAACGCACAGGTCGCATCCTTTGCACCGTTCCTCGTTGATTTCTACTGCTCCAATTATTTTTGCCATCTCTTATCGTTATTCGGGTTTGACTCTATTGTGATGCAAATATAGTATTTTTTCGGGTAAACGGACGGTTTTAACATATCCTTAACCAATGGCACACTTGCACCGTTTTTGTGCATATTTATGTCGGGTTTTTACCATTCAGGGTTCGACGATGCTGACTCTCACCCGTTTCCCTTTGAGTTTCTTGTCGCTTAGTGCTTTGACTGTAGCTTTGACTTTGTTCTCCGGAACTGCCACCACGGAATGATGGTCGTGGACAGCAATCTTGCCTATCTCGTCAGGAGCTGTCTCTCCGGAAGCGGCGATATAGCCGGCAACGTCACCCTTGGAGATCTTCTCTTTTTTCCCGGCATTGAGATAGATTGTGGCCATCATGGTGCCGGTCATGGGCTTTTCGGTTTGTTTCGGCTGGTATTCACGGTCGAAGGTGATGTATTCCGGTATGTTGTCAGCCTCGGAGGTGATAACCCATATCGTGCCGGTGGCGTTCATGCGTGCCGTTCGGCCGTTGCGGTGGGTCCAGGCGGCTTCGTCTACGGGGAGATGGTAATGGATCACGTTGGCCACATCGGTGATGTCAAGACCGCGTGCCGCCAGGTCGGTGGCCACAAGCACCGGGGCTGTCCCGTTGGAAAAAAGGTCGATGGCCATGGCTCGTTGCTGCTGGTCAAGGGCACCATGATAGAGCGTGGCGGCTATCTTGTCGCGGCGCAACCGCTGGTATACGCGTTCGGCACTCTCGCGATGGTTGACGAAAACTATCGTACGCTCTCCCGACGGCAGATTCTGCAACAGGGCGGTCAGTGTGTCGAGCTTGTCGCGTGTGAAGCTTTTCACCTCGGCCACCTGCATTCTTGTTCTCGGCTCGCTTTCTCCTCCGAAATCAAATCTTGCCACTTGACCCGTTGGCAGATAGTCCGGTATCGCGTCTATCTCTGTTGCGGATGTCATCACAAGATTGTCGATCCGGCCGAGGCGTTTGACAATACGCTTCATCTCTCCTTCGAAGCCTAATTGCAGGCATTTATCATATTCATCAAGCACAAGCATCTGTAGCCCGTCAAACTCTATCTGCCCACGCTGGATATGGTCGAGCAGTCGTCCCGGTGTCGCTATGATTATGTCGGGGAGGGGGGTCAGGGAGTTCCGCTCGTCCATCATCGAATGGCCGCCATAGAGTGCCACGGTCTTGTAGCCGGTGGCGATCGGGCGAACAACACTCTCGATCTGCATCACAAGCTCTCTTGACGGGGCTATGACCACAGCCTGGACTCTTCCGTCGGGGAGTTGCAGCGTCCTGAGCATGCGGCAGGTGAATGCAATCGTTTTCCCCGAGCCGGTCGGGGCTGTCAGGATTATTCGTTTTGCATCGCAGCCAAGCATTGCCGTCTGCATCTCGTTGAGTTGTTCGATGCCGGATTTCGTCCGGATGGTCTCTATGATTTGTGTCTTGTTCATCTTCATTTTGTTTTTCGTCTGCAAAGATAACACTTCACAGCGGTGATTTGTGCTTTTCTGCGCTTTTGATTCTCGATTGTGCATAAACAAAAAGAAACACACCGGCTTTTATGAGCCGGTGTGTCGCTATCTTGGGTTGGAAATCTTCTGGATCAGATCTCGCGTGGCTGGGTCAGCGAACCACCCTTGCGGCGTTCGAGCTGAGCCTTCATCTCTTTGGTCTGTTTGAGAACCTTGATATTGCCGTTGCTGCTTCTCGATGTTGTCGAGTTCATGTTCGGCTTCTGGCCGGTGGCTGCCCATGTCAGGGCTGCGTTCGACAGGAGGTCGGCCATTGTTCCGAAATCGCCCGGGTATGTGGTCGAGTCATCGACATAGAGATCCGGGGTGAAGCCGTCGCCGTAATCCTTGAAGCCCTTGCCGTTCTCGCAGAAGAAGGTGATGGGATAGAAGATGAAGTTGTAGCTGCCGAATTTCTTCTGCCAGCCTTCCATGCCGACGTTCTTGCCCTGGGTCTGTGTTCCGATCAGGTTGACGGTGATGTCAAGACCGCGCAGACCGTTGATCAGCAATTCGCTCGCTGAAGCTGTGTTGGCGGAGCCGATGATAAACACGCGGTTCAGACCCACTGAGTTGCTGAGAGCTGTCACGATAGGTGCGTAATCATTGCCCGATTCCGGGTTGGCTCCCTCGCCGATCTTGTAAACACCGGTCTGGCCGGCTGCTGTACGGCTTGCGTTGTATGTGGTGCGGACATAAACGTCTCCCTTGTGTGCCTGTCCGGCTACGAGTGTGCCAAGAACGGTGCTCGACAGCACGTGGCCACCGGGGTTGAAACGCAGGTCGATCACAAGTTCGTCGATGCCTTCTGCCTTGAACTGGCCGAAGATCTCGTTGAGCTGGTTGTCATAGTTCATGTGGAAACCGAAATACATGAGGTAGCCAATTTTCTTGCCATTGCTGGTGCTGACAACGGTGGCCTTGTAGATCGAGGGATCGGTGTAGCTGTTTTTGCCCACGAGGACTGATTCAACGCGCTTGGTGATCTGCGCGGAACCATCCACGAACTCAACATCGTTAAGGTCAATGGTGACATTGCCGTTGATCACTGAGTTGCCGAGCGACTGGTAGTTGTTCTGCGTTACGGTGATCTTGTTGACTGTGGTGATGAAGTCGCCACGTTTCACGCCGGCTTCTGCGGCCGGAGATCCGGGGGTTACCCATCTTACGGCAAATCCGCATGGATCGTCGTCGTTCGGGCCGAGGATCGTCGGGATGATCGACATGCCGGAATCGGTGTAGCGGTCACCTGCCGAACGGGATACCGGTGCCGAGCTCTCGATATACGAGTAGTAGGCGAGGCGTTCGCCGTTGAGCCAGTAGCCGTCATCGTGGTTCACGTCATCATATCCGCTGACTCCGGTCAGGATCATCGACAGGAATTTCTGATAGTCGAGGCTATAGTCGAGGGTCAGTTCGGGGATATTTTCATTCCACAGGTAGTTGGCCGACATAAGATCGTAGATCCAGTTGTTGACATCGCGATATTTGCCGTCGCCTTTTTCGAGGTAGCCATCTCCCTGACGGATAGTCAGTACGCATGGTTCGGAATATCCCTCAACCTGAACGTTGACAGTGGCCGAACGGCCATAATCGCTCTCATTGGGGGCAACTTTCATTCGGAGTGAAGATTTTCCGGCAATGCCGCTCTCGGTGAGCAGCTGGCACCATTCGTCGCTGCTTGTCGCCGTCCAGCGTCCCGGTGCGTCAAATTCATAGATCAGGGTCTGGCCATTGATGTCGACATCGTTGATGTCAGCCCATTGGCTGTTTTCTATTCCGTGACCCGGCAATTTAGTGTCATCGTCGCTGCACGACGGGGCGGCGGTGGCCAGAAGGCAGGCACACGCCAGTCCGAGCAGTGATTTGAGTATCTTGTGCATAATTCTGTTTCTTTTTGGGTTGTTTGAATCTGTCCGTTATTTGATTTTGGTTCCGATCTCCGAGCGACGGGCTTTCTCGGCTTTCAGGCTGCCTACTTTGACAGTGGTTATCTGCGGCATCTTGATTGAGCTGCGCACTCGGCTGGCTATGCTCTTCGTTGTCTGACGCGTCAGCACCAGATCAGAATAGCATCTGAACAGATAAGTGTTGGTTGCAAACCAGCCGCTGCCTGAAGAATAGTACATTGCCGGATATGCGTAATAGCCTGCGCCTACCTGCTGGAAGTTACCTTTGACGGTGATTGTGTTGCCATCTTCAGATACTTCAACGGCAAAGCTCTGATCCATGGCCATCTCGATAGGACGTGTGCCTGCTATGCGGACTCCGTAGCCAAGCATGTAGGTCGCATTGCCGTCAATTGTACCCATTGACCATGCCTTGTTGCATTCCGGTACTTGGATGCCGTCCTCTGTGAACTCGATGAACCATTTCGGGCCGTATGCTGTGTTGGCATCGCCAGTTGTGATGCTCTCAGGTCCGGTGTAGGGATATTTGTCCGATGGGCCGAAGCCGAGAGCCACGAGACGGTTGAGTGATTTGTACTCGGCGGTTGTGGCGTCGTTCACGCCGGTTGTGATAGTGACGGGGAAGGTTACGGTATTGCCATTTTCGTCTGTCGTGCTGGCGATATAGTTGCCGGGCATGTTCTTTCTGACTTCGCCGCCAACCTGTGGCATCTCTTCTGTGGTGAAGACGCGGTATTCAACAGCCGTTACATATTCGTCAGTGCGTGCATAGATACCGAACAGATATTCTGTTTCCGGTTGCAGGTCGTTGGTCTCGAATGTCAGGCCTTCGTCCGACAGAATGGCCGCGAGCTGCTGATCAGATACCAGATTACCATTACTTTGGATAATGGTCTCCATTGAGGCTCCGCTGTTGAGCACATTGTCAACCTGTGCTTTTGTCCAGTAGCCGTAGCGTACCTCCACTGCGTTGGTGGCCTTCACGTTGTAGGCTTTGGAGTTCCACATTGTTGTTGTGGCCGGTGTGGTCTCTGTGACGGTGAGGGTAGGAGCCGGGCCGGTGGGTTCGCCTGTCACGAATTCTATCTCTTTGTAGTGCTCACGTCCCTCTGCATCAAAGGCTACGATACCTACAATGTACTGGCTGTTAGGTATGAGACCGCCACCTTTCATCTGCTGTGTGCCGGTGTATTCGCGTTTGGGGGAGTTGGTCTGGTCATCCCAGTGGCCTATGATGACGTAGCGGATCTGCTCTTCACCTTCACGGCGCCAGTAGTCGTATTCGCTCTTGGCATCCATCAGCACTCGGTAGCTGACGATCTCCGGATCAGGAGTCATGGTGATGGTGGCTGTTGTCGAGGTGGTCTCGATGGCCACGTCGACATCATAGGGAGAAACTTCTGATTTATGTGTGGTGAATTCGATACATTCAAACTGGTTGGGATCAATGTTGCCGTCATCGCCAACAACGCCGGCCATAGCCAGGAAGGTGTTGTCGGAATGGATATGGATGTCATAGCCGGTTCCGGATGCGTTTTTGCCATATTTGTCAAAGGTAAAGTCATTGGATTCATTGATCAGCAGACCGAACACCTTGAGGTAGATCTCTTCGGTTACTTCGGTCAGACCGCCGAGAATCGACTTGACGCCTTCATAGTCGTTTTTGCGGACCACGAGGTGCTTCACATTGGTGGCGTTTTCCGGTACTTCAACATGATATGCAAAGTCGGTCTTGCCGATTTTGTTCATGGTCAGTAGCTTGGTGTAGGGAATTTCTGTGCTGAGGTCAAATTCTTCAACCTGGCTGTAGACGTATGGATTGATTTTGCGTGTTGCGACATAAAGAACATAGTCTTTGCTGCCTTCAACATCATCTGATTTGATTTTGGCTACTCCCTTCTCAAGCATGGAGCTGTGGCCTTGTTCGAACACTTCTTCTGCCGTTGTGATCTCTTTGGTGCCTTTTTCAGCCATGAGATAGGCATAGTCGGCTGCTTTCGATGAGAATACCGTGAAGTCAACCGACGTTCGTTCAATCTTGTTGATCGCAACGCTGAATGTCGGCGGCTCCTGGGTCGGAGTCAGCGTCGTGTCATCGTCGCTGCATGACGTGAACAACATCGCAAGACACCCTATCATGGACATGATGCCTGCAATGCGTGAATTAAATTTAAACATGATTGTGTGGATGTGATTAATGATTATTAAAGATTTTGCAAAGATATGATAATTTATGACTATAAAAAACAAAATGCAACGAAAATTCATCATTTTGTTGCATTTTGATTGGGGGGGGGTAATTTATGTCTTTTTGATACTGAAAGTGTCAGAAATCTGTCTCTATGCAAAATCGCTGCCGGTCATAGTCTTTTTTCTTTGTGGGGTTGCCATTGCTGTCAATGTTGCTGATTGTGAGCTTGACGCCATATTTTGCGTTGAGCATCGCCTCTCGGTTCTGAATGGAATATTCTTCATTTGCCAGAGCTTTCCGGCGGTCAACGGTCGAGTAGTTATCCTGCTTATAGACCGTGGGAATATTTTTGCCGGAGCTCTCTATTCTCGTCGCTTCGAATCGGAAATCTCCGTCGCTTTCGGCTGAAAGTATCAATCCGGGCAGCCCGTGTAGCTTCCACGGTCCGTCGGACAGCGGTATCTCGGGCGTGAACCATACCTTCCAGTGTCGTCCGTGATAGTCGGCGGTTGCCATCACGCATTCATAGCCGAGGATATTGCTGATTGAATCCTCCGCGATCTCCCATTCTATGCCGTTGAGGGGTTCGTTGTATTTCCCATCTTCATCGCCCCATTTCCCGTAAACGGTCATTTTGCCTGTGGCTGTCTTTTTCGTGACGTATGTGTGGACGCTCTTCTTTGGTGCATTGCCTCGGGTCGTGTCTATCATCATGCCTCCGTCGGGTGTCTGGGTGACCCATGCCGCCAGCTGTATCTCACTAAGATGTTTCTTCCCTTCCGGGGTGGAGGTCATTGAGTCGCAGTAGAGGCTTGTCTCGTTAAAGTAGATGGATTGTTCCGGTGTTGCTGCAAGAATCATCCTGTTCTTGTCAAAGTCGCGGTTGGTCGCCAATGTCCGGCTCGTGCAATCGTAGGCTACACGGATGGTGTTGCCGTTGTCCCGTGCTGTCATTGTCAATGCAGCCGCAAACAGCCCTGTTGTTATTATTTTCCGTATCATATCAGTTCATGGTGTTGGTTATCATTATCTGTAGTCTGTCTCAAGAAAATCGACTGTCCCGTCGAATTTCAGTCCTCCACGGACTTTTATTGTCACTCCGAGCGCGGCGGAGAGTCCGGCCTCGGGATTGTCCTCGAATTTGCGTAATGCCTTGAGCATCTCCATCCGTGATGCCTTTTCGTAGTTGTGTTTGCCGAGAACGGGATTGATCGTGCGGTCTGTCGTCCTTAGACCTGTTGCCAGGAAACTGTGCTGGCCTGTATTCTCTTCTGCGAGAAGTATCAGTCCCGGCAGTCCGCTCAGTTTCCATGGGCCATCCTGGACAGGGATCTCAGGAGCGAACCATGCGGTCCATTGCCGTCCATGGTATTCGCAGGTGGCCTGTATGCACTCATATCCGGCTATGGTTTGTGTCGAATCCCCGATCTCCCAGTTTTGTGCTTCGTAGGGCTCTTTGAATGTGAACATCATGGTCGCATTGCCGTCGTAGATCTCGGTTTCCCCTTTCTCTTTGAATTTGTAGATATACATCGGCAGGCTGCGCGACGGCACATTTTTCATGCTCCCCGATGTGTATGCGGCCAACTTCATCCGGTCGTAGATCTCCTTGCCCTCGGGAGTGTTTTCCAGCGAGTCCACATATTCGGTCTCGGGATTATAGAATTTTGAGGTTATGGCATTGGCCAGAAGTATCATCGTTTTGTTTCGTTCTTTCCCCGAGCGGTGGAGATAGCTGTAGGTGTAGCTCACCTCGATATCCGCTTTTTCTTGTGCCGCCGAGGGGAGCGATGCGAGTAATGCGAATAGCAGTAAAATGGTCTGTCTCATTTTCGTAGAGTTATGGTTAGTAGAAATTCACGTCCGCGGAGCTGGCGTTGGGATTCAAAGGATCCGAGGGCGTTGTAGGTTGTATAGCTGTATGTCTTGTGGTTTAGGATGTTCGACAGCAGTGCGCTCATTTCTACGCGCTTGGATAGCCGGAACACTAATTTTGTGTCAACCATCAGAATGTTTTTATATTGATTGTAGGTTATTTCGTTGTGGTAATGTTCTCCCATTATGCTCCATTCCCATTTTCTGTGGGGTATGATGGTGAGCTGAAGCTCGTTTTGCAATGTCCTGAGCCATGGATTGCGGTAGCCGTTCATAGCCAGACGGCTTGCGGAAAGGTCGATGGAGTAGGCTATGCTGAGCCATCTGGCCGGAGTGCCGTTGCTACTTCCTGCAATGCTCCATATCTTCCGGTTGGAGGCCACATTCTCGTTCTCGGAGATCAGATGGGATGTGAAGTGCTGGTATCTGCCGGAAAGGCTCATGCTTCCGCGTATGAAATCAAGCGTTTTCCCTATTTTCCCGTTGAGCATCAGCGATTGTCCGTTGCTTTTGGCCGGGGAGTAGGAGTAGACGGCATAGTCGCCGACCAGTTGCTGAACCATGGTGTAGGGTGTCCGCGACCAGCTCTGTAGAGCCATGACATTTCCGAATAGCCCCATCCGGGTATGCTTGTAGGATAAGTTGGCTGAGAGGTTCTGTGATGTGGTGGTATAGAAATCGTCGGTGCCTTGGTTGAATGTCCTGTAGTCCGTCATAAGCATGCCGCTGTGGATCATGTTCAATGGCATCGGGCTACGTCCTGTGCCGCCACGGATTCCAAGCTGGATGCGGTTGTTCGGTTTCCAGTTCATGCTGAGCGATGGGGAAAAGTAGATTTCCTGACGGTCGGCAATGGCTTTGTCGAATGAATATCGTGCGTAGCTCAACGGTGCGTTGAGTGTCAGGCTCACACGCTTGATCCAGTATTCAAGTTTCGGGGTGGCATAGAGGGTGAGATAGTTCGTGTTGACCACATTTTCCCATGATAGGGTTTCCTCCTGTCGGTCAGGACCAATGGAGCCTTCGGAGTCCATTTTGCGGAGATATCCTTTGAGCCCTCCTTCAAGGCTGATTGTTATCCCCTTGAATGAAAATGCGTATGCGGCGGATTCCTGGGTGAAGAATGCGTGGTCGCCGATATGTTGGCGCAGGTTGCGACCATCCGACCCCACGCTCAGTGTCTGCGGCAGGGATTCCCATTCGTTGATGCTCTGGAATGTGATGAGATGCTTGCCGCTGAAACGTTTTATCATCTTGAATCTGTTTGCAAGATAATAGTCGGGGAGTGATGCGCTCTGTTGATTCGGGATGGAGCCTGACATTCGGAGGCTGACGTTGTCCCAGTCGATATTGGTTTGCAGGGTGTTGTTTATGTATGCGGTTTTGCGGTTCGACTCATAGATCAGTTTTCCCGACAGGGCGTGGTTGCGGTCGCGTCCGTCACGCTCTTCCGTTATAATACGGTTGCCGTCGTTGAGTATGTAGGTCGTGATGTTGGCGGCATGGGAGATGATGCGGTTGAAGGCATAGTCGATCTGCGCTTTCAATTCACCGCTTCCGGTTTTCCACAGGCTGTTGCCTGATATCATGGCCGATCTGTTGAATAGCGTGCGTTTCTCCTGTAGAGAGGCCGTACCGGGAAGTCCGATATTGATATAGCGGCTCAGATCGGTTGACCGGCGGTTGGCGAAAAAGTCGGTGGTCTGTGCCGAGAGATTAGCGCCGGTGTTGTTGCCCTTGATTGTCATGATGCTCTGGAATGATGGCATGACGGCCATGGCGAACAGCTCTCCGTTCCATAACGCTCCTTCCGGTTGTCCCGAGTAGCCTCCCGATGCGCTGCCATGGATGCTCCATGTGGCTTTCGCCTTGTTTTTCAGCTTCAGGTTTATGGCTGCTTTGTCGGAGAAGCTGATGCCGGACAGCACTTGCATCGGCTGATGGTTTTCCATGACCTCTACTGCGCCTACATCGTCGTGGTTGATGCCGTTTGTGGCTATCCCGTATTTTCCTCCGAGAAGGTCGGAGCCCTCTATGTAGAACCGGTTGATATCCTCGCCCTGATATTTGATGCGTCCGTTTTGCTCCACATCGATCCCCGGCATTCTTTTGAGCACATCGCCAATGCTTCTGTCCTGTTTTTGGGCGAATGCCCCGACGGTGTAGCTGACCGTATCGCCCTGCTCTCGAATGCGGTCGGCCTTGATGGCCACTTCCTTTAGTTTTATGCTCCCTGGACTGAGATATATTCTGGCCGGAAGTTCTATGCTGTCGAGGCTGACCGATTTTTTTTCAAAGCCTATCATGGTAGCCTCGATCCGGCATCCTGAGATGTCGGCTATCGATATGGTGAATGATCCGTTGGCTTTCGATGTGGAGAATTTGCGGATCTTGCCGGCTTCATCCCTGATCATCACCGATGCTCCGGCAAGTGTCTCGTCGGTCTCGCGGTCTATCACGGTTCCGGTGACATTGATCTGCGCAATGGCGGATATGCTGCATATTGTCAGAAAAATAGACAATAACAGTATAGGACGGGCTGCCACAGACGTCGGCCTGTAGTTGAAATGTATCATTATGGTGCTGGTTTACTTTAGATTGATGTCTATCCTGTCCGGATTCTTGGTGACGGTGATGGATTGAATGTCGGCAGGCCGGATCTCGTTGAGATTGTCCATTTCTATCTGTCGTCCTTCAACGAATATATCCGGTTGTTTCTCAAGGATGGTTTGTTTTGCGTTTGCCATTTTTGACGCATGACGCGATATGAACAGTGTCTCTTGGACGTTCGGATTCAGTATGGCCATAGCCACTATCACCATGGCTGCCAGAGGAAATCCATAGCGGAGAATATTTGACACCCCGTTGGATCTGTTTCGGTTGATCATCGCTATCCTCTGTTTCAGATTTTTGATGTTGAGGTTGTTGGCGAGAACAGGAAAGTTCTTTCCGGCTACCCTTTGCAGCAGAAACATCTGATAGCTTTTAGTGTCGCATCCACTGTCAAGGCTGTATTGGTCGGCCTGATATTCGTGGTTCAGCTTGAGATCTTTTCTTAGGATCCACGCTGCCGGATTGTACCAGCAGATTATCAGCGTGAGTTGCGCGAGAATCATGTCGGCGGTGTGGATATGGCTTATGTGTCCCTCTTCGTGAGCGAGTATGAAGTCTTTGCCGGTTTTGTAATCCCTTGTGTTCATCACAATGATGTTTCCGAAGCTGAATGGCGATATCCTGTTATTGTCTGTGATATAGATCTTCCGGTGGCCTTCACGGATCGGTTTTGCCCGACGTATTATCAGGCATATTCTGGTCAGTTCTGACAATGTGAGCAGGGCGCATGCGCAGGCACCGATGAGCCATGTGTAGGACAGGTAGCTGAGGATGGTGGCCATCTGCCTTATGCCATCGTAGGTCCATGGAACGGAAATTGAACTTGGTGCATAAGCGACGGGTACGTTCGATGAGAGAATGCTGACCATGGGGTAGATAAGTATGCTGATCAGATATATCGTCAGCAAAACGGCACGGTTTGTCGTGAGGTGCTTCTGTGTTGCTATGGTCAGCCGGTAGGCAAGCCACAAAGCGAGTATCGACAATGATACGGTTAGTGAATATGTGAATAATGATTCCATTGACTGTTTACTATGCGGCTGTGCTTATTTTTTTTGTTCTATCATGTCGAGCAATTCACGCAGTTCCTCGGCGTTGAGCTGTTCATCCTCCACAAGCTGTGAGACCATGGAGAAGCAGTTGCCGAAGTATTTGCTGACAAGCCGCCCCACGGCATTGCGTCTGTAGTCCGATTTCGGTTTTACGGCAAAGTAGTTGAAGCCGCCGTAGCGTCCGGGCTCGTGGGCCACGTATCCTTTTTTCTCTAAAAGCCGCACGAAAGATGATACGGTGTTGATGTGGGGACGCGGTTCAGCAAAGTGGGGAATAAGTTCTTTTATGCTGCATGGACCATGTTCCCAGAGCAGCAACATGATCTCTTCTTCTTTGTCTGTCAGTTTGTTCTTTTCGGATTTCATCCTAACGAGTTTTTTAGTTCACACCGCTAAGGTAGATATTTATTTCCGACTGACAAATTTTTTAACTAATTTTTTAGTTGAGATGACTGCTGACATATTCCACCATCTCCTCGGGATCCTTGCAGCCAAGCATGTATTGGCGGCCGTTGTGCAGACGGACAAGGAAACATTCGGACGAGCGTCCGTAGAATGCGAAATATTTTCCGAGGTCGCGTTCGCTGAACCATCCCCAGTAGCCGAACCATCCTCCGCTGCCGAATATCCGTCGCTCAGCCATTGTGGGTTCGCATTTTCTTACGGACTCGATTTGGCTCATCGGGATCTTTTTGAACCATAACGACCGGTTTATGCATAGTTCCTTTCCGTTGGCCTCAATACTTATCGGCATATAGAACAAAGCCAGCAGACAGAGCGCAATGCACATTGCTCCGATCGGGTAGAATGCCCATGCATTTCCGTTCTGGAGGTTTTTGAAAAATAGCACTACCAGTATGCCAAGGCTTATGATAGTGATGATTATCGAATAGTTGCTGAGTCTTACACGCTTTTTCATCCTGATACACTGAATTGAATTGTTCTGATGCAAAAATAGGATTTTTTTCAATGTAAAACAATAGGCGGAGACCCGGTTGAGGGATCTCCGCCTGTTGGTATAGGTTTGTGTTCCGGATCAGTTCTTATCTTCCGGGAATGCAATCATGCCATTGTACTGTACGGGGGTGCGGTCTGATTTGGACTTGATCTTGCGTACGGTGGTGCCGAATGTGTTGGCTCTCGACATTGAGAGATTGGGCTTGTTTCCGTTGACGATCCAGAGGAAGGCTATTTTGCTCAGGATATCATCGGATGTTCCGAAGTCGCCGAGAAGATACTGGGAGTCGTCAAATTCAACGTCGGGGGTGAAGCCGTCGGCATAATCCTTGAAGCCTTTGGCGTTCTCGCTGTAGAATGTGATGGGAGCGAAGAGGTAGGTGTAGTTTCCGATCGTACTCTGCATTGCCTCCATGCCCACGTTCTTGCCGTTGGTGGTTGTACCGATCAGGTTGACCGTCAGATCAAGACCGCGGAGACCGTTGATGATAAGTTCTGAGGCTGAAGCTGTGTTCTCGCTGGTGATCACATAGATTGTCTTCAGATTCACTGATGCGCTGAGGGCTTCAGTCAGTTTGCTGTAGTTGCCTTCGGGAGTTGAGGCTGTTCCGAGACGGTATTCACCGACTTCACCCTTGGCAGCACGTGCTGCGTTGTAGGTTGTGCGGCTATAGAGCTGTCCTTTGTAGGCATCGCCGGTGATAAGCGTGGCGAGAAGTACGCTTGACAGCACGTGGCCACCACCATTGTAGCGCAGGTCGAGGATCAGGTCGGTGATGCCTTGGCTCTTGAACTGGTTGAAGATATCAATGAGCTGTGCGTCGTAGGAGGTGTGGAAGCCCATGTAGGCGAGATAGCCTGCTTTCTTGCCTCCGGAGAGTTCGAGTACCGATGACTGGTAGATTGCCGGATCGGTGTAGGTGGCTGATGCAAGACTGATGGTCGAACCGGTTGTGATGGAGGTCAGGTAGCCTTCGTCGTCGAACTGCGGTTCGCCGAGTGTCACGGTCACGCCGCCGTCATATACCCGGTTGGCGAGGTTGCTGAGGTTGGTTGATGTAAGGGCGGTGTTGTTGACCTTGATGATGATGTCGCCGCGCTTGATGCCTGCCTGTGCGGCCGGTGTGCCGGGGGCCACCATCGCCGGAAGAATGGCATAGGCTGTGTTGGAGATCTGCGCGAGTTCCATATAGGTGATGCCTGATCCGGTCTCTTCTTCGCCGGCGGATTTGGATACGGGTGCATCGCTCTCGATGAATGAGTAGTAGTATTCACGTTTTCCGTTGACCCAGTGTCCGTCGTCGCGGTTGCGGTGGTTGTCGGCATCCACGGCGTCGAGTACGGATGTCAGGAACTTGTCGTAGGACAGCGATTTGTCGGGCTGAAGGGTCTGAAGCGGTTCGTTCCAGAGATATTTTTCCTTCATGTAGTTGAACATCCATTCGTTGACACTGGTGTATGTGCCGTCGCCACCTTGGGTTGTAGTGCCCTGAACGATTTTGATCAGCAGTGATTTACCGGTGGATTCGATACGGATCATGACGGTCGCCGTGCGTTGCGCTCCGGTAGTGTTTCTTTCTAATGTAACCGTCAGCTGTGAGTTGCCTTCGCGTCCGCTGGTCGGTGTGATCTTGCACCATTGGTCGCCGCACGATGCTTTCCATGTGCCGGCGGCCGTGAATGTCAGATTGATCGTGCCGCCTTGCCCGTCGGCTGTGATGGTGTTGGACAAATCCCATGATTGGTTGGTGATACCGATTTCAGCAGCAGGATTGAGTGTTTCATTGTCGTCGTCGCACGACGAGACAAAACTCGCGGCCGACAAACTCATTGCCGCGATGAAAAAGAATTTAAGGAATTTCCTCATTGGTTAAGAACTAAAGTGTTAATTAGACGTATGTTAAAGTACTTGTTGTTTATCCAAACTTGCTTATTTTGAGCAGGGATGCCTTGTCGGTGATCTTGATCTGGCGCCCGTCGACGATGATCAGCTTTTCATTCACAAAAGCTGTCAGTGTACGGATGGCGTTTGATGTGGTCATGTTGGATAGATTGGCGAGATCTTCACGGGCCATATAGATGCGAAGAGTCATGCCATCGTCCTCAAATCCGTAATGGTCGATCAGAACCATCAGGGCTTCGGCAAGGCGTCCACGGATATGTTTCTGAGTGAGGTTGACGGTACGGGTGTCGGCGCTGCCGAGGTTGCGCGAGAGCTCGTGGATGAAAAACCATGCCACGTCGCGGTTGCTGTCTATCAGTTTTTTGACCACTTCAAGTGGAAATGCGCCGATCACGGATGGTTCCATCGCTGTGGCCGTGTGGACATAGTCCTCTTGAGCGAAGTAGGCGCGGTAGCCGAAATACTGCACGGGACTGATGAGGCGCAGGATCTGCTGACGCCCTCCGACACCGTCTTTGCAGAGCTTGGCTTTTCCTTTGAGCAGACACCATAGGTATTCCGGATGTTCACGCTCGGCATATATTATCTGGTTCTTTTTGAAATGATGAAGGGTGAAGTTGTCAGTGATCATACGTTTCTCATCTCCAGTGAGAATTGTCCAGATTTCCGACATGTCTTCGCTCATCACTTTCTCCAAAGCATGCTTGATCATTGAAATCAGTTGTTTTGTATAACAATGTTGTACAACATGCAAATTTACAAATTAAAATCTGATTTGCAATGATCAGTGGCAAAATGATGCGTTTTGAGCCGTTTTTTATGGCTTATTGATGGGGGTTAAGTCAGCGTCCTGAGTTGTAGAATTGCAGGATACGCATTCTGAGCAGTGCCTCATATTTGGCCTGGACCGCTTCGGCGCTTGCCTTGATATAGGTGGTCTTGGCCTGCTCAAACTCGGTGGCATTGGCGCGTCCGAAATTGTATTTTTCCTGCATTGCATCCATGGCCTCTCGAGCGGCTTCTCTGGCTGTTATGCCGGCTGATAGTTTTGCCGACGCAGCTTCTGCCTGATAATATGCCTGCTGGATGGCTTTGTTGAGGGTGGTGGTGGCGTTCTCGTATTGCAACTCGGCGTTCAGACGTTGCACCTGGGCTTTTCTGACGGCGTTGCGTGTGGAGAATGCATCGAAAATGGGAATCGAGAGGGTGAAACCGATCGATTTGTTGAAGTTGTCGCGCATCTGCCGGGCAAAGGAGGGATTCTCGATACCGGAAATTTTGTAGTATGCGCTTGAAAGACCTGCGTTGAGCGACAGCCGTGGTATATAACCGGTTTTGGCAAGTGAGATCTGTCGGTCGGCGGTGGCTATGTTGAGCTCGCTGGCTTTGATGGCGTGGTTTATGCCAAGGGCATTGGCATAGATGGTGGCTGCATCGGGAAGCAGAGTCTGCTCGTCGCTGAGGGGAGCTATCTCGAAGTCGGTCAGATCCGTGATCTGCAGGAGATGGGCGAGATCTACGAGGGCTATGCGCCGGTCGTTGGCCGAGGTGACCTCGGTAAGCTGATCCTGGGCGAGCTGCGAACGGGCTTGTGTGAGATCCAGCTCCGGTATTTTACCTGCTTCAAACAGCACTTGCTGACGTTCAAGCTCTACGGTGGATATCCGTACCTGTTCTTTGGCTACATCGAGCAACTCGCCGCAGTAAAGCACCTGCAGATATTGGGACATGACCTGCAATGTGACGTCATCTTTGGCTGCCTCTATGTTTTCAAGCATGGCTGAGAGGTTGGCGCGTGCATAGTCGAGCTGACGCTTTGCAGAGAGTCCTTGGAAGAGCGGAAGCGATAGTCCCACGTTCCATCCGAACTCCGATGTGTTTCGGTCGGCGTATGTGTTGGCCGATGTCAGACCTCGGCCGAAGTTGAAGGTCTGGTTGGCACCTGCGCTGACTTGTGGAAGGAATTTGTCTTTAGCTTCTGTCACGTCGAGTTCTGCCGACCGGCTTTCGAGGCTTCTGGCGCGGATGTCGATGTTGTGGCTCAAGGCATAGCTGATGCAGCTGTCGAGTGTCCATGGCTGTGAGGCAAGTGCTGTGGAACTTACCAGAATAGCCGCGGCTGCGATATAGAAAGTTTTCATTGGATTGAATCGGAAATGCGGTTGGAGGGATTATTGTTCTTTGATCTCGGCACCACGCAGACGCGATTTTTTGTCGATGCCGGATTTGATTTCGATATTGATGCCGTCGCTGGCTCCGGTCTTGATCTGAGTGCGGCGGAATTTCTGTGCCGGAACTGAGTCGGTCATGACATACACAAATGTGGAATCGCCGGCAAATTCAACCACGCTTTCCGGAAGTCGGAGTACGTTGCCTGTTCGGTTGAGTGCCACTGTGGCATTGGCGCTGTAGCCTGCGCGCAGTTTGACGTCGGGATCGGTGCTTACTGCGGCGCGTACCTCAAATGTGTTGGCTCCGTTGCTCTCGGTTCCCTTGGGCGAAATATACTCTATTGTGGCATCCGAGCGGAAGTCGGGAAGGGCACCGACGGTTATGCTGACCGGCATGCCTACGGATAGTGAGCCTACTTCTGTCTCGTCGGCGGTGCCTTTGAAAATCAGATTGTTCATGTCGGCTACGGTGGCTATTGTCGTCCCGTCGTTGAATGTGTTGGACTGGATTACGGATGTTCCCACTTTGACCGGAACGTCGAGGACAAGACCGGTTATCGTGGCGCGGACCTGTGTGTTGGCTTCTGAGGCATTGTAGCGCGATACACCCTGTTTGACAATTGTTACTGCATCTTTTGCCGATGCGAGTTCTGACTCGGCTTTGTTGAGGGCGGCTTCTGTGTTTTCGTATTCTTCACGGGAGATCACCTTGCGCTCGAAAAGCTGTTTGTTGCGCTCATGTTTCAATCGTGCGTCATCGAGGGCTATATTGGCCAGCGATACGCGGCTCTCGGCATCGGACAGCTGTGAGGCATCGGGGATCACTTTGATCACGGCTATCACCTGTCCTTCCTGAACCATGTCGCCGGGCTCGACATTGATCTGGGTGATAATACCTGAGATCTGGGGTTTGATCAGGATCTCATCGCGAGGTTCGATGGATCCGGTCAGTACGGTGGTCTGCTCAATGGTTCCGGTATCGGGAGATACGATTTCGTAGACCGTATCCTTGGGCTTGGAGTTCAGATAGAGGAAGACGAATGTGGCTACGAAAATCAGAGCCACGATGATCCATAGGAAGATTCGGAAGAATTTTTTCATTGCTGTATGTTTTGCGTTTTTTATTTATCGTTAAGTGCCTCAATGGGTTTTATGCGCATTGCCTTTATCGCCGGGATGATTCCGGCGGCTGTCCCGAGGATAAGAAACACGGCCATTATCCACACCGCTTTTGCGAATGAGAGCTGGAAGTGGGCGGAACCGAGTGCCGGATCGTAGGTCAGCTTCTCAGCTACCGTCAGCACGAGAACAGCAAATGAGATTCCGGCCAGACCTGCAATGGCTGTCAGCGTCATGCTCTCGGACAGGATCTGGGCTATTATGTTGCGTGGCTTGGCTCCGATGGCTCGACGGATACCAATTTCCTGGGTGCGTTCCTTGACTATGATCCACATTATGTTGCCGATGCCGATTATTCCGGCAAGCAGTGTGCCGATTCCAACGAAAAATGCCAGCAGGCTTATGCCGGTGAACAGGTTCTCGACCATCTTGAAGTTTTCGGATATGTCCATGAAAGCTATGGCATTCGTGTCGTCGGGATCTAAGGGATGATTGGTTGTGGCGGCTTTGCGGATTATCGGTTCGATCTCTTTCGGGGTGTGGCCGGGCTTGGCTGTATAGATGAATCCGTCGATCTCAATCCCTTTGTTGTAGGCCCGGCGCAGGGTGGTGGAGGGGAGTATGACAGAGTCGTCCATCTTGCCGCCGATGGATGCTTCGGAAGTCTGTCCGACCACACCGACCACTTTGAAATATACTCCGTTGACGGCTATGTACTGTCCTACGGCTTCTTCTTGTCCGAACAGCTCGGCGGCCACATTGCGGCCTATCACAGCCACTTTTTTTATCTGTGCATCATCGCTGGCATTGATCACGCGACCGGCATCGATAACCGGAAGCTGGACCTTGAAGTAGTCGCCCTCCACGCCAAGGACCTGTCGGGCTGTTGATTTGGTGCCGTATTTGATTGTTCCCATCTCGAATGTCATTTTGGTCGAGAGGTCGAGCACCGGACATGCACGCCGGGTGAAATCCACGTCGCGGTCGTCAAGGCGCCATTGCATGCCTTTGTTGAAGCCATGGTAGGCTTTGGTGGTGCGGTTGGCGAAACATCCTCCCATATTGGTGGCGAAGCCGTCGAAATTACGCATGAGCATGCCTCGCAATCCGGAAGCTCCACCCATGAGCATGGCAAGCATGGCCGTGCCCCAGAAGATGCCGAAAGCAGTGAGGAATGTGCGCGTCTTGTTGCGTGAGAGCGTGGCTCCGATCTCGCGCCAGTTTTCTATGTCGATCAGGTGGCTTAACATTGTAGGTCGGTTTTCTTTATTCGTCTCGCAGGGCTTCGACTGGTTTCACTTTGGTTGCCTTTATTGCCGGAAAAAGCCCTGCGAATGCCCCGGCTATGATCAGTACGATGGTGACATTGAGTGCTGTGGACAAGTCAACGGTTGGATTTTTCAGGAAATCGGTGCCCTCGGTCAGTTTCGCTATTACGGCGGTCACGCCTGTGCCGAAAACCACTCCTATGTAGCCGAACAGGGTGGTGATGGCTACGCTTTCGGCTACAATCTGCATCAGGATGCTGCGTGGTTTTGCCCCGATGGCCCGACGTATGCCGATCTCGTGGGTGCGCTCCCTTACGGATACAAACATGATATTGCTGACGCCTACTATGCCCGACAGGAGGGTCAGAAGCCCTATTATCCACACGGACATCGATAGGATCTCGTTGGCTGACATGGCCTGGAGATAGTTGTTGAAGCGATTCCAGATATAGACTCCGCTTTTGTCATCGGAACGGAAGCCATGGACGGCCCCCATGGTCTCGCGCACTTTCTGTTCGGCATTATCGCCATCGTTACGGGTGCTGACATTTCTGAGTTTTACGGTGGTTTCCGACACTTTACCGTCGTCGCCGAGAATCGACATGGCGGTGGTGAAGGGTATGTATGTTCCGTTCTCCCAATCGTGGCGGTAAATGCCGATCACTTGCCATGAAAGATTGTAGGCATCCACGCGCTGTCCCAATGCTTTTTCTGCATCGCCGAAAAGGATCTGGGCATTCTTTTCTTCAAGTACCAGCACTTTGCGCTTCATCTCCATATCGCGCTGGTTGATGAAGCGGCCATGGATGATGTTGAGTTTTGCACGTTTGGCCTCCTGTGGGAAATGCCCGTAAAGGCTTCCTGAAATGTAGTCTTTGTTCGTCGATATGTAGGCTGAGTCGAGATTTTTTACTTGCCACACGTCTTCGAAATGCGTGGGGTCGGCGTCGAGTAGCGCTTCTTTGTCGGATGTCCGGAGCTCTATACGCCGTCCCTCCTTGTAACCTTTGTGGGCTTTGGAGGTCACGCCGGGCCACATTGAGATTGCCATGGCATTTTCGGGGGTGGCCATGGCGGTGAAGCCATTGTAGACTCCGCGGCTCATGCCTAATAGGACAATAAGCATGAAGATGCCCCAGGCTACGGCAAAACCGGTAAGTGCCGTGCGCAGTTTGTTGTGGCGGAGTGTCTGCCCTATTTCTCGTATCAGGTCAAACATTGATGGCGGTGTTTGGAATTATGGGCGTTGGGGTAACTATATTTCCGTCGGAAATACGGATTATGCGGTTGGTCTGGGCACCGACACCGGGATCGTGGGTCACAAGAACTATCGTCATACCCTGCTCGTTGAGCGAGCGGAACACGTTCATCACCTCTTTTGATGTCTGAGAGTCGAGTGCTCCGGTCGGCTCGTCGGCAAGAATGATGGAGGGGTTGGTGATAAGAGCGCGAGCTATGGCAACACGCTGTTTTTGTCCGCCTGACATTTCCGAAGGCAGATGGTGGGCGCGGTCGCTGAGCCCCATCCGTTCGAGTTGTTCCATTGCCATGATGTTGCGCCGGCGTCGCGGCACTCCCTGATAGTAGAGCGGCAATGCAACGTTTTCAACGGCATTTTTGTAATTGATCAGGTTGAACGACTGGAATACGAAGCCAATCATGCGGTTGCGCAGTTCGGCGGCGCGGTTTTCGCTGAGATTCTTGATCAGCGTACCGTCGAGGATGTATTCTCCGGTGTCGTAGTTGTCGAGGATGCCGATAATGTTCAGCAGCGTTGATTTTCCTGATCCGGATGCACCCATGATGGATACGAATTCCCCTTTCTCAATCTCAAGATTGATGCCCTTGAGAACGTGCAGAGGTACTGCTCCGGGGTAGGTCTTGTTTATGTCTGTCAGTCTGATTATCATTTCCCAATGTGATGTGTTCATTTCCTTTGACGCGTCTATGTGGCAAAAAGTTGCATCAGATGCGTATTTTTTTTCTGAAAAAATCCGTCGCGAAAATTTGCAAATCCGAACATCATGGCTTAACTTTGCGTTATACAAACAAAGAGATCATTGATAACACCACATCAAAGTTGATTGGGAAACTCATCAATTATATGTGAAATACCGAGACAAGCTTAGTCGTCCGATGGCGGGCCCCATTCCTTCGGGAAGGCTTCATGAGCCCAGGCGGATTACAAAGGTCGGCGAGCACTCAAATCCTGTCATTCGGAGTTTCATCGCATCCTTTGATGTGGCCATTATAGTCCGGACATTGCCGCTTATGCTGCTTTGTCCGGATTTTTTTATGATTTTTTTTAAGCAAGTCTGAACAATTCCGGGCAATGGTGCGTTTCAATATCAAAACAGCAAGATTACTTTTTCCATTGCAAGAAATGTGATAATGATTGGTTTATTATCTAAGCGAGGAGACGTTGTGACAACGACCCCTCGTTTTGTTTATAGCCGTTTGTTCTTGAGGTCGGGGAGTAGGGCGGCCACGATGCCGATCAGAGGCATGTAGGCGCATACGTTGTAGACGGCTTCAATCCCGTAGCTGTCGGCGAAATATCCAAGAACGGCCGATGCGATGCCTCCTACGCCGAATGCGAATCCGAAAAATAATCCTGAGATCATTCCGAGGTGTGTTGGTAGAAGTTCCTGTGCGTATAGGAGAATGGCCGGAAATGCCGATGAAAGAATGAAGCCTACGCAGAAACTCATGATCGCCGTCAGGAGCAATCCGACATGTGGCATGAGCAGACTGAAGGGTGCAGCCCCAAGAATGGATACCCAGATCACCATCTTGCGCCCGTAGCGGTCGCCCATTGGACCGCCAACGAGTGTGCCGGCGGCTGTTGAGACTACAAAGATGAACAGATAGATCTGCGATTGGGATATGCTGACTCCGAATTTGTCGATCAGATAGAATGTATAGTAGCTTGATATGCTTGCCATGTAGATGTACTTGGAAAAAATAAGTATCATTATGACAATGATTGTGAATATGGTCCGGCGTCTTGATAACGGCAACTTCGTTTTATGTTCGCTGCTGTTGGTTTTGCCTTTCATTGCCCGAAGATATCCTCCATACCATCGGCATATAGGACGCATGGCGGCAAAGCATAGGGCCGCGAAAAGAAGAAACCACATGATATAGTGGCGGTTGTGTGGGGCAACTATCAGAGCCACAAGCAATGGGCCGATTGATCCTCCGAAATTTCCACCAACCTGAAATACGGACTGGGCGAATCCTCGCCTCTCGCGTCCGGCAAGCGATGTGATGCGCGATGCTTCGGGATGGAGTGTGGCTGATCCGATGCCAACCATGAATACTGCCGCAAGAACACCGGCAAGAGAGTTGCAGTAGGCGAGCATCGTAATGCCGATTGCTGTGCAGCACATGCCGGCTGGCAGACTCCCTACGAATGGTTTCTTGTCGAATGCAAATCCAACAACCGGTTGGAATATGGAAGCCGCCATCTGATATACAAATGTTATCAGGCCTATCTCGGCAAAATTTATTCCGAGATCCTCCTTGAGCATCGGATATACGGCGGTGATCACCGATTGGAGAAGATCGTTCAGGCAGTGGGCTGCGCTCAGAGCCAGCAGCACATGAAGTGTCGGCATTGAGGCAATGCGTTTCAATTTAGTTCTAAAATCCATCTATCTTGGAAAAATTGGGTTGGAAACTCACTGCAAAATTACAAAAATCGCCATCTATGTGCAAAAAGCCGATAGCTGTGGTTTCGTGTAAAAGGTAATATATAGCGTGAGTCCGGAGATGGGATAGGTTTAGGGCCAAAAATGTTAATAACTTTGATGGCGGTGCAAATATGTGTGTATTAGAATGATATGAATATTTGTCGAAAAAAGAGCAAAAAATATCATAAAAAAGTTTTTGCTGTTATATCTAATATGGCTATTGCTGTTGAAAAAAGAGATTTACTTAAACAATTTGACTGTTTAGTATGTAATGAAATAGAAGCTGGTCAATTCTTTATGGATGATTATTCCCAAATACCTCCTCATGAACTTGTTCATATTATTAAAGATAAAGTTATTTCTGGAAAAATGAAGTCCATTGTTGTAACAATGGGAAGTCAAGGAAGTATTTATGCTGATAATCAAGGAAATTATGGCATATGTCCTGCTCAAAAAGTTCATGTTAAAGATACAACTGGGGCTGGTGATGCTTTTTGTTCAGGACTTGTTATTGGTTTAACATATGGAAAGTCATTAGAAGATGCAGTACAAATAGGAACAAAACTCGCAGCAAGTGTTGTTGCATCATTAGAAAATGTTTGTCCTAGATTTTTACCTGAAGAATTAGGTATAGATATTCAAAAATAGTTCTTTCTTAATGATTTAACATTTAAAAAATATCACATTAACACCTCCTATTCATATACTAATATAGGAGGTGTTATTCTATGTTTCCACAATATCCAGATGATTTTAATCAATTTATGCCATCATATTATCCACAATATCCAATGATGCCCATGTATCAAAAACCATCATTATTACAATCTATGAAGTATTCTATGAATCAAATTTCTATGTCCTCTACTATTAGAACTGCTCAAAAAACTTTATATACTGTGAATCAAATCATACCTATTATTAATCAATTAAGACCTGTTTTGCATAATGCTTCAACTGCATTTAGAGTTGTTAAAGCAGTTAAACAATTTGATTTTGATGAAATTGATAATGAGATAGATAATAATGTTAATGAAGAAAGTGAAGTTTTTCAAAATATGTTATAAAAGCCTGTATAGGCTTTTCTTATTATATGCTATAATACCTAAGAGGTGATTTATCCATGTTAGTTAAAGCAATAGTTCCTAGAGGTTATTGTAAAGGTGTCATAAGAGCAATTAATATCGCTAAAGAAGCAAGTCAAAAATATCAAAACGTTTATATTCTTGGAATGATAGTTCATAATCAATACATTGTCAAAGCCTTAGAGGATTTAGGTATACAAACAATCGATAGTCAAGGAAAAACACGTTTAGAATTATTAGATGAAATTAATGAAGGAACTGTTATTATTACTGCTCATGGAGCAAGTGATCAAGTGTTTCATAAAGCCAAAGAAAAAAATTTAAATATTATTGATGCTTCATGTTTAGATGTTATTAAAACACATGATTTAATTAAAGAAAAATTAAATCTTGGTTATGATATTTTATATATTGGTAAAAATGGACATCCTGAAGCAGAAGGTGCTATATCTATCAATGAAGAAAGAATTCATTTAATCACATGTCAAAAAGATTTAGATAGTATAGATAAACAAAAACGTTATATGATTACTAATCAAACAACGATGTCTTTATATGATGTTTATGCACTATGTGAATATGCCAAAAAAATTCTTCCTCATCTTGAAGTTGCTAAAGAAATATGTACAGCAACTCAAATTAGACAAGAAGCCATTCATAATATTGATGATGATATTGATATTGTTTTTATTGTTGGTGATCCCCATTCACATAACACTCAAAAACTTGCTTCTATTGCAAGTCAAAATAAAGATGTTTATATGATTGAAAGTTTACAAGACTTAAACATTCATTGGTTAAAAGGAAAAAGAAAAGTGGCTGTTTCTGCTGGGGCTTCTACACCTACATATCTAACAAATCAAGTTATTGAATTTTTAAAACAATTTGATGAATCAAAAGAAGAAACATTTATTAAACAACCTATTGAAAAATCAAAAATATTAGACTAAAAATAACGCTTAAAAAGCGTTATTTTCATTTAACCAATTGACTTTATGATAATAAATAATAAACATAATTGCACAGGTTACCCATGTAACTGGCCAACCCATAAACACATAATAAACACTTGATGTTATCTTTGTAATGAGAATCAAATAAATTTGTCGAAGAATAACAAAATTAAAAACCATAATATACATTGGTACAGATGACTTTCCTGCTCCTCTTAAAACACCATTATAAATTTGAACAATAGGTAAAACAATATAGAAAGGCACAAATGCTAATTGCATGGTACGTCCTGCTTCCACAACACTAGGTTCACTATTAAACACAGCTATAAAGCTTTTACCATATAAGAATAAAATAACTGAAATAAATGCAATAACAGCAAATGTCATAGCCATAGCTATTTTTGTTCCTTTTTTAACTCTATCAAACTGTTTTGCCCCAATATTTTGTCCTACAAAGGTCGTAATTGCCATATTAAAACTTTGTAATGGTAAATTAACAAATCCATCAATCCTTATGCTTGCTGAATATCCCGCAACAACGCTCGAACCAAATCCATTAACATAGGACTGAACAACTAAATTAGATAAAGATACAATACTTTGTTGTAATCCTGTTGGTAATCCTACCATTATAATCTTTTTTAAAATAGGTACATCAAAACGAATATCTTTAATTATCAGTTGATGAGCTTCCTCTGATTTCATCAAGACATAAATAATCATAATAGCACTTATTGCCTGGGCAATTAATGTCGCATATCCTGCACCAGCTACTCCCCATTTCAAATATTTTACAAATAAGAAATCTAAAATAATATTGATAATACAAGCTATGACCAAAAAATATAGTGGTCTTTATGAATCACCAATCGCCCTTAATATTCCTGAACCCATATTATAAATAAGTGCAAAACATATACCTATAAAATATATTGATAAATAAGTTGAAGATTCTGGAAAAACATCAATTGGAGTCCCAACTGCATGTAACATAGGTTCAGTCCCTAAAACCCCTAAAATTGTCAACAATACAGACATCACTAGTGTTAAAGCTGCTGAACTATGAACTGCTTTTTTTAATCGTTTATAATCTCCAGCCCCATAATACTGAGCAATAATTACTCCTGCACCTGTAGCTAAACCCATAAAAAAGCCAATTAACATATTAATAATAGGTGAAGATGCTCCAACAGCTGCAAGTGCTTCTTTTCCTACATAATTTCCTACCACATAAGAATCAAAAGTATTATAAAGTTGTTGAAATAAGTTTCCTATAAGTAAAGGTATTGAAAACCAAAAAATTGATTTTGCTATTGAACCATGTATTAAGTCCGTTGTTCCATTTTTCCTCATAAACTCACTCCCTTTTCTATGCCCTATTATACTCC
>OFFQ01000566.1_pt1 | contig 28593 bp, 40 predicted proteins | sample 1521411 | NCBI WGS metagenome assembly OFFQ01 (sample SAMEA3504110, study PRJEB24116) | mouse gut metagenome | biome: mouse gut; feature: mouse-associated habitat; material: faeces | place: Denmark | collected 2011 | reverse complement strand
TGCTCCAACTCGTATGGCATCCGCCCCGCTTTGGTCATTTCCTCTCTTCTCTTGACCTCTAAGGAAGAGCCTGACCTGAGCGAAGCCTCCACCGAGGAGCTGTTGGAAGAGCTTCGCCGCCGCATCGAGGAGTAAGGCCATGGAAACGAGGGTAGAAAAGCGCAAGCGGATGAAAGCGGAACGGCTCCGACGGGCTGCCCGATTTTCGATGGTGTTCATCTCTGCTGCTGTGCTGATTTCGGCGTGGGCCGCCCTCACGACCGCCGGAGGCTCTGCTGGTACGTTGGACACCACACCGCCGAAGATGCTGGCGATAGCCAGCGATGAGCCGGTGGCAGAGGCGGTCAGGCTGACCCTGCACGTTGACCACAAGTCGGAGGAGCCGATGTGGTCGCAGGCGGAAGTGGAGGCCATATCCAAGACGGTGTACGGCGAGGCGATGGTCACAGGCTCAGATGAGGAAATGTCCGCCGTAGTCTGGTGCATCCTGAATCGGGTGGACAGCCAGATATACCCGGACAGCATCATCGGGGTGATTACTCAGTACAAGCAGTTCCACGGCTACCATGAGGATAACCCGGTGGATGCTGGAATTGAGACGCTGGTGCTGGATGTTCTGGGCCGGTGGGAGGCAGAGAAGCAGGGGCAAGAGAACGTCGGCCGGACGCTTCCGACTGAGTACCTGTTTTTCTGGGGAGACGGGTGGCACAACCACTTCACCACTAAGTTCCAAGGCGGCGATGAGTGGGATTGGTCGCTGCCTAACCCTTACGATACATGAGAGGAGACCCCAGCGTGGAATACGAGATTTTGAAGGCACGGGTGGCGGCGGAAGATACCCTCGGATTCGCCATTGATGACGAGATAGCCGACGAGGTTCTTGCTCATTCCAAAAGGAAGTGTGAGCTGAACCACAAGCCGGATAGCTACCTGCCGCTGCTGTATGAGAACGAGCTGACCGACTACTTCATGCGGTTGGCAATCAACCTGAGAGGAGAGATGAACCGTGTGCAGCGTATGTCTCAGGTCGCCCTGTGACCCCAGATGTCCTAACGCCCCGGAGCCTCCGGCGGTTCACACCTGCAAAGACTGCGGGGAAGGAATCGTGCCGGGCGACGAGTTCGTAGAAATCGACGGCGAGTATTACCACCTCGAATGTCTGGAGGACATGACTACCCGTGAGCTGCTGGAGCTGTTCTGTGTTTACCCGGAGACGGCGGAAATGGAGGATGCGGGATGGTAGAGATTCCTCAGTTCCCGGAGCTGACCTTTGAGGAGGCCACCCACACATACCGGCTGAACGGCCTGACCATCCCCAGCGTCACAACGCTGATGAAGCCGCTCTCCGACGACTTTTACCGCACGGTAGACCAGTCGGTTCTGGACAGGGCGGCGAAGCGAGGCACAGCAATTCACAACGCCATAGAGAACTTCACAGAGTTCGGAGTGGTGGACATCGCACCTCAGTACGCCGGGTACTTCGATTCGTTCCTCCAGTGGTGGGAGCTGAGGAAGCCGGAGCCGCTGGCGAAGGAGCATCGGGTCTACCACAAGATTCTACGGTACGCAGGAACGGCTGACCTCATCTGTGTCATAGGCGGACGCCTAACGCTGGTGGACTACAAATCCTCGGCGCAGGTGAATACGAAGCTGTGCGCCGTACAGCTCGAAGGATATGACAGGGCCTTCGAGAGCCACGGAGTAAAGGTCGATGACCGGCTGATACTCCACCTGTCCAAGACGGCCTATCAGGAAGTTCCGTTCCAGCGAAGCTCCAAGTGCTGGTCTGTGATGTCTGCCCTGATGACCATAAAAAACTACATGAATGAACAGTAGGAGGTACGACAGATGAATCAGAAAGAAAGCGTTGTGGCCGTTGTGTCGCAAGCGGAGTCCGTGGACGAAAAGCAGCTCTCTCAGCAGGTCACGGACATCGAGTTTCAGGCCGAGAGCTTCGTCATCCAGAGCGAGGCGGACTACACCGCCGCCGGGGAGTTCGGAAGGCTCCTGAAGCAGAAAGCCGCCGAGGTGACGGGCTTTTTCAAGCCCATGAAGGACAGCGCATATCAGGCCCACAAAGCGGTGTGCGACCGAGAGAAGGCCATGCTGGAGCCGCTGCGGAACGCCGAGAAGACCATCAAGAAGACGATGGGCGAGTACGTCATGGAGCAGGAACGCATCCGCCGGGAGGCTGAGGAGGCCGCACGTCGGGCCGCCGAGGAGGAGCGGGAGCGCAAGCTCAAAGAGGCAATGGCGCTGGAGGCCGCCGGGGACAAGGAAGGGGCTGAAGCTGCTGTGGAAGAGGCTGTGGTCATGGATGAGGCCACCGGCTACTCCGTACCGGCGCCGGTCAAGCCCAAGGTCTCCGGCGTCAGCACGTCGAAGGATTGGGAGATTACCGGCATCGACACAGCGAAGGTGCCGGTGAACTTCAACGGCATGGAGCTTCGCCCGGTGGACCAAGCGGCCGTCATGCGGCTGATTCGGGCGTCCAAGGGGAGCATCGCCATCCCCGGCATCGCCTACCGTGAGGTGGCGAAAATGAGCTTTAGGAGGTAATGGAAATGACGACCGCTATGAGCAAGGCTGAGAGCAACGCCCTTGTCGTGAGCTACGATGTCCTCGGAACCCATGTCGAGCTGGACCTGCCCTTCGTGAAGAAGTATCTGGTCCGGGGCCGGGCGGAGCTGACCAGCGACCAAGAGCTGGTGTTTTTCATGAACACCTGCAAGATGCAGGGCCTCAACCCGCTGGTGAACGGCGAGGTTTACCTCATCAAGTACAGCAAGGATGACCCCGCCCAGATGGTGGTCGGCAAGGATGCCTACCTCCGCCGGGCGTTCGAGCATCCCGACTACCTGTATAAGCAAGACGGCATCGTGGTCCTGCGTGGTCAGGAAGTCATCCAGAAAGAGGGGTGCTGCCTCTACCCCGGCGAGCAACTGCTGGGCGGATGGTGCCGGGTGTTCTTCGTCCGCAACGGCAAGGAGCGCACGGCCTTCAAAGAGGTGGCCTTCAGCGAGTACAACAAGGGTCAAGCCAACTGGAAGTCCAAGCCTGCGACCATGATTAACAAGGTGGCTATCAGCCAGTGCGTTCGGGACGCCTTCCCGAAGGACTATGAGGGCGTTTACTCCGAGGACGAGATGATTGCCTCCGGCGCTATCCCGGTCGAGTACACCGAAGTCGGAGATGAGCAGCCCCCGGAAGAGGAAGACCCTGTGATTACACAGGAGCAGCGCCAGATGCTCTTCCGCACGGCTCAGAAATCCTTCGGCACCGAAGAAGGAAACGCCATCGTCAAGAGCCTGATTACTGAAATCGGGCTTACCTCCACCACCGGCATGAAGCAGTCGGCCTACAAGAAGGTCGTCGAGAAGCTGATGGACGCCTGCGAAGCCCAGCGTGAATCTCAGCAACCGCCTGAAAATGGACCTGAAGGCGAGGAGCCGGAAGGCTGAGGCCCCGGCTGAGATACTGTGCGAAGGTGGTGAAGGGATGGCATGGATAAGTGTTTATCAGGAGGTTGACGGCCCGAAGCTCAGGCGGTTGGCAAGGCTGTTGGAGACCAGCAAGGCAGAGTCTCTCGGCATCCTGAATTTCCTGTGGTTCTGGGGTATGAACAACGCCGATGAAACCGGCAAGGTCTTGGAGGCAAGCCGGGAGGACATCGAAGATGCCCTTGCCGGGACCACCAGAATCCGTCCCGAAGCCGTTGTAGACGCCCTGTTTGAAGCCGGTTGGCTCGATGCTTCAGGTGATGACATCCTGATTCACGATTGGGACCAGTGGCAGGAACAGTGGTACAAACTCCAGCGCACCAGAAAGAACAACGCAGAACGCATGAGGCGTGTGCGAAGCGAAGAGAAGCAGGCCAGCGGCCCCAAAACGCCCACGGCGGAGCCGGAGGCACCGGGGCCGCAGCCTGCGCCGGAAGACGAGCCTCCACCCTCCGATGAGCCGGTTGCGCCCAAGAAAAAGAAGGCCAAGGATGGGCCGGAGAAAAAGAAGTATGCTGAGTTCGTCAAGATGACTGAGCAGGAATATGACAAGCTCGTCAGCCAGTTCGGAGAGACGTTTACGCTGGCCTGCATCGAAGAGCTGGACAACTACAAGGGGGCCAAAGGACGGACTTACAAGAGCGACTACCGGGCCATCCTGAGCTGGGTCGTTGACCGAGTGAGGGAAAAGAGGCCCGGTCTGGAGAAGGCCAGCAAGGAGACTGTCCATACAGCGCCACAGAGCAAACCAGCAAATCCATTTGAGAAATGGGGTGATGAACAATGAACGGAATGGACCTGCTGAAACCCGTGATAGAAGCAGCGAACAGAAACAACGCTCAGGCTGACGGTGACTATCTCGATGACGAGGGCCTTCTCTGCTGCGGAAAGTGCCACACCCGCAAGCAGCTCGTGGTGCATCTGCCGGAGAGTCTCAGCGCATCGGGTATGCCAAGGGAGATGACGGTCGGAGTCCCCTGCGAGTGCAGGAAAAAGGCCATAGAGCGGGAGGAACGGTTGGAGCAGGAGCGCAAGGAGATGGAGGCCGTCGCCGCCCTGAAGAGACAAAGCCTCATGGACGACCGGCTGGCCGACGCCACCTTTGAGAACTTCCAGCAGACCAAGCAGAACGCTCGTCAGCTCAGGCTGTGCCGCCGGTATGCGGAGTGCTTCAACGAGATGATGGAGAAGAATCAGGGCCTCCTGTTCTACGGCGGGGTGGGGACCGGCAAGACCTACGCCGCCGCCTGCATCGCAAACTACCTACTGAACCGCCGCCGGTCGGTGGTGATGACATCGTTCGTGAAGCTGCTGGAGTCCATGATGAACTTCAAGGAAGATGACAGCGTTTTGATTTCCCGGCTGAACCGTGCCAAGCTGCTGATTATCGACGACCTCGGAGCGGAACGCAGCACGGACTTTGCGTTGGAGAAGGTCTACGACATCGTGGACAGCCGATACCGGGCCAAACTGCCTGTCATCCTGACAACGAACCTCAGTATGGATGAGCTGATGCAGGCGACGGATATTCGGTACACGAGAATCTACGACCGCATCTTTGAGATGTGCTACCCGCTGGAGTTCGTCGGACGGTCGTGGCGGAAGGCTGAGGCCAACCGCCGGTTCAAAGATTTTGAGACGTTCATGGAGGAGGGAGACGATGGATAGGCTCTATATCACATCGGAGGCAGACCGCTCGGCTGTGGCGGCTGTCCTCCTGAAGAACAAATACACGGTCAGGGCCGGGAGCCAGCGAAGGGCTGGGAGCAGGAGCTACGACTACTTTCTGGAGTTCTGGAACGAAGGGAAGAAGCCGGTGGAGAACAAAATCAGCATCGACGAAGAGGCTGACCAGCTTACCGTTGCGACAGTGCTTATCAGGAACAAGTACACAGTCAGGTGCTTCTTCCAGATTCGGAAGGGTGTCAAGGAGTATTTCCATCTGGAGTACGAACCTAATCCGACGGCGAAGAAGGAGGTGGAGGAGTGAGGGCGAAGTTCTGCATCCACGGAGACCCGCAAGGCAAGGGCCGCCCCCGGTTCTCCACCGTCTGCGGCCATGTTCATACCAGAACCCCGGACGAGACGGTGCTGTATGAAAATCTGGTGAAGACCGAGTACCGGCAGCAGGTAGGGGTGAAGTTCCCGGACGACGCCATGCTGGACGTTCGGATTTTTGCCTACTACCCCATTCCGAAGTCTGTCAGCAAGCGGAAGCGGCAGGCCATGTTGGAGAGAAAAATCCGTCCCACGAAGAAGCCGGATTGGGACAACGTGGGGAAGGTCATCTGCGATTCCCTGAATGGCATCGCCTACCGTGACGACGCTCAGGTTGTGGACAGCATGGTCAGGAAGTTCTACGGCGAGGACCCGAAGGTGGTCGTGACCATCGAAGAAATCAAGACTGCATAGGAGGAAAGAACCATGTGTGATAGCAAAGTTTACCCCATGTCGCTGAACGGCGACACGTTCAACGCCCTGAAGACCGACTTCGACCAGATGCTCCGCAAGCTGCTGTCTGGTATGGAGAAGTTCGAGTGCGAGGAGGCCACCCTCAACATCAAGGTGGGGGTGAAGCTGGAGAAGGACCAAGCCCGTGACTTCGAGGTCCACGAGTACGAGGCCATGCGGGACATCGTGAAGCCCACCTTCAAGCACGAAATCTCCAGCGCCATGCAGGTGAAGGACAAGAAGACCGGCAGCCTCAGCGGTAACTATGAGCTGGTGTGGGACCGGGACAGCGGCCAGTATGTCATGCGGAACATCGACGACGGCCAAGTGACCTTGTTCGACACAGAGGGCAGTAATGTCATCCAGATGCCGGAGCCTCCGGCGCTCCCTGCCGGAACGGTCATAGACGCCGATTATCGGGAGCTGGAGGAGGGTGGAGAGCAAGGGGAATCCGAGGATGCCGGGGCGCAACAGGACGTTTCTGGTGGCCATAAGAAGCCCGGAGACAGCCCCTTCGATTACCTCCGCCAGTTCGTCGGCGCCGACATGAAGGTCATGGGAACGGAACAGGAGATTTATACCATCCGCTCCAACGGCAAGGTCATCCTGTCCTCTGGCTTCAGCGCCACGGACCGCTTCTACTGCTCGGCTGATAAGCTGGCGCCCCATGTGGGTCACGCCATCGTCTGCGAGGAGTGGCCGAACAGCGTGGTCATCCGCTGCGATGAGTGTGATGAGACGCTCTTCGAGGTGGCAGCCGAGGAAGGCGAAGAGGACGAATACGCCGACTACCCCTACGAGGAGCCGGGCGAAGAGCTGGGAGATGAGTAATTGTACTACGGAACCTGCTTCCTGTGCGGCAGGGTGGGGTGGCTGGAGGAACACCATGTCTTTCCGGCTGCCCTCCGCAGCAAGTCCGAACGGTTCGGCCTGAAGGTCGGCCTGTGCGGGGATAGCTGCCACCGTAACGGGAAATACGCCGCTCATCAATGCCGGGCCACGGCCGATGCCCTGAAGCAGTTCTGGCAGGTCAGGTACATGATGCAGCACAAGGCCAGCGTTGCAGACTTCCGGGCCGAGTTCGGTAAGAATTATCTGGAGCTGGACTATTACGATGACGAGAGGAGCTACCCCATGAACATCATAGCAATCAGTGGTCGTTTGGTAAAAGACCCTGAGCTGAGGTACACCAAGAGCAACAAGGCGGTGACGGCGTTCACCGTCGCCGTGGACCGCCCCGGCGTGAAGGACAAAACAGACTTCATCGACTGTGTGGCGTGGGAGAAGAAAGCTGAGTTCGTCTGCCGGTACTTCAAGAAGGGCAAGCGAATCGAGGCGTCCGGCGTCCTGACCACCCGTACCTACGAGAAGGACGTCCAGAAGCGGAAGGCCACTGAGCTGCGCTGCGACCAAGTGTTCTTCGGCGACAGCAAGCCGGAGGACAGCCAGCCGGTTCCTCAGCCTTCCGGCGGGGACACGTTCCAAGAGATGATGGACGGCGACGATGACCTGCCGTTCTGAGAGGAGGATGACCTATGCAGAAGACAAAGATTGAGTGGTGCGATGCCACATGGAACCCCGTGACTGGCTGCCTCCACGGGTGTGAATACTGCTACGCTAAACGAATAGCAGAACGGTTTGGCGGACATTCGTGCAGAAACACAGGCTACAAGGCATCTCCGTTTGAGTATGACGGTAAAATGCAATTCAGATATGAACTCAGCGTACCAGCCCGAAGGCGAGACAAGAGTGGGAAGTTCACCATTGCGCCATTCCCGTGTCGTTTTGAGCCTACGCTCCACCGCTACCGGCTGGATGAACCGTACCAGCGCCGGGGCCAGAACATCTTCGTGTGCAGTATGGCCGACCTGTTTGGTGAGTGGGTGCCGGATGAGTGGATAGAGGAAGTGATGAACGCCTGCCTGCTGTCCCCGCAGCACCGCTACCTGTTCCTGACCAAGAATCCAAGCCGGTACATGAGACTGGCAGAGGCCGGGAAGCTGCCGGAGAGAGACAACTTCTGGTACGGCTCATCTACGCCGACCCCGGATGCCCCGTTCTGGTGGAGCGAACGCCACAACACCTTCGTCAGCGTCGAGCCGATGATGGAAGAGTTCCCGTCGGCGGGAGACTGTCCGGTCAAAAAGGTGGGATGGGTCATAATGGGAGCCATGACAGGGCCGGGCAGCAAAGCGCACCAGCCGAAGAAGGAATGGGTGGAGGAACTGGTAGAAGACGCCCAGGCATCCGTAGTGCCGGTCTTTATGAAAGACAGCCTCCGCCCCATAGTCGGAACCGGGGGAATGGTCAGGGAGTTCCCGTGGGAAGGAGGGGATGGGACATGATGACGTTCTTCCGAATCCTGATGCTGGTCGGAGCTTTCCTGTCCCTCTTCGGAGGCATCGCATCCAAAGACGACCGGGAGGGCAGACGGCTCATCCTGATGGAGCTGACGACCGGCGGCCTGTTCCTGCTGTCCATGATTATTCAGTAAAGAGAGGAGAATCACCATGAAAGACGAGTTCCTGAGAATCTACCAAGAGAACGTCAATAGGCCCGGCGCCGAGGAGTTCTTGAAGTGGCTGGAGTCCACGGACTTCTTCAGCGCCCCGGCCTCCACCCGTTTTCATCTGGCACAGCCCGGCGGTCTGGTGGAACATAGCGTCCACGTCTACGAACGCCTGAAGGCCCTGTGCGAGCTGGAGGAGAACCTCACCCCGGCGCACCAAGGGCCGACCGCTGAGACCATCGCCGTCTGCGGCCTACTGCACGACATCTGCAAGGCCAACTTCTATGGCGTGGAGATGAGGAACCGCAAGAACGACAAAGGCCAGTGGGAGCAGTACCCGTTCTACATCGTGAACGACCAGCTCCCTTACGGACACGGAGAGAAGTCGGTCTACATCATCAACGGCTTTATGAAGCTGACCCGTGAGGAGGCTATGGCTATCCGCTGGCACATGGGCGGCTTCGATGAATCGGTCAAGGGCGGGAGCCACGCCATGAGCGACGCCTTCAGTCAGTTCCCGCTGGCGGTCCTGCTCCATGTGGCCGACCTGCAAGCGACCTACCTTGACGAAAGTGATGGAGAGACATGAATCTGGGAAAGGTGAATATATGGGGAAACTCATGCAGGCATATTGCCAGTAGGCTTGCGGAGTTAGACGAATTACACCTGAGCATACAGAAAGTATCTGGATATACTGTTGAGCAGCTATTGCAGATGTTTTTAGCTGGCTGTGAGATGAAGCGTCCAGAATATCCAAGTATCGAGGAAATCGAGAAAGCGAGGTACAGCTATATGATGCACGAGATGAGCCTGCTCCATAGGGCCATCGCCAAGTATGGCAAGGACGCCCAGATGAAGATGGTGCTGGAGGAGATGTCGGAGCTTCAGAAGGAAATCTGCAAGCTCTGGAGGGGCAAGGACAACCGGGACGCCATCGCCGAAGAGGTGGCCGACGTGGAAATCATGCTGGACCAATTGAAGCTGATGCTGGACATCCCGTACGAAGTAGAACAGCACCGGCAGAATAAGCTCCAGAGGTTGCGGGAGAGATTGGAGGAAAAGGTATGAGCAAAAACGCCGGCACAATCCGCAGGCTCCAGAAGGCAGGGCTGTACGGTGTTATAGATGCCAAACAGTACATCACAGAACACCTTCCGCAAACTGAGATTTTGGCCCAACTCGCAGAGGAAGCTGCGGAGTTAGCTCAGGCGGCTCTGAAATTACGCCGATGCTATGATGGGACCAACCCGACACCGATGAAATGGACCACCGCAAAGGAAAGCCTTCTCGAAGAGTACGGGGATGTGCTGGACTGCATGGAGCTTTTGATTACTCCCACCGAGAGCGCACAAGTAGCCGAGCAACGGAAAGAAAAATTCATTCGGTGGGAGAGTAGATTGCGTGAAAAGAAGAGGAGGTCAGTATGAGCAAGGACATAGAAAACACCGGCGTCATCCGCAGGCTCCCGAAGGCGGGGGTAGGAGACCCAGATGACGGGGTGGAGATGATGGCACAGTGCAACGTGATGAACTTCACGGTGAAGGACAAGGAAGTCACCGGCGTCGGCAGCCAGCACCTCGCAAACTGCAAGATGATGGCGAGCTTCGAGAACGGGGTGGTGTCCATCTCGGTCAGGGACGGCAGGCCGTTCATGGTCTCCGTCCGGCTGGACGAGATGATGGCACTGCTGAAGGAAGCAGCCGACTACCGCAACGAGAACGACCAAAAAACGAAGGGAGAAGAGAGCCATGAGTAAGTATCTGTTCACATCTGAGTCCGTCACCGAGGGCCACCCTGACAAGGTGTGCGACCGCATCTCCGACGCCGTGCTGGATGAAGTCATGGCGCACGACCCCAACGGCCGAGTGGCCTGCGAGTGCTGCTGCACGACCGGCGTGGTCATGGTCATGGGCGAAATCTCCACCAAGCATTATGTGGACATCCCCGGCATCGCCCGGCGGGTGCTGAAGGACATCGGCTATGATGGACCGAGGGCAGGCTTCGACGGCAACACCTGCGCCGTCATGGTCGCCATCGACGAGCAAAGCCCCGACATCGCCATGGGGACGAACGACGAAGTGGGAGGAGCCGGGGACCAAGGGATGATGTTCGGCTTCGCCTGCGACGAGACCCCGGACCTGATGCCCCTGCCTATCACGCTGGCGAATAAGCTGGCCTACAAGCTCTCTCAGCGGCGGAAAGATGGGACCCTACCCTTTATCCTCCCCGACGGGAAAACGCAGGTCACAGTGGAGTACAGCGAGGATGGGCGGCCCCTCCGTATTGATACCATCGTCATTTCCACTCAGCACCACCCGGACGTGCCGGTGGAGGACCTGGAAGAGCCTCTGGAGAAGTACATCATCCGCCCGGTGCTGGAGGAGGCCAAGATACACCTGCGGGAGCTGGACATCGACACATACAACCTGTTCATCAACCCGACAGGTCGGTTCGTGAAGGGCGGCCCCGCTGCGGACAGCGGATTGACCGGCCGGAAAATCATCGTGGACACCTACGGCGGGTACGCAGCTCACGGAGGCGGCGCCTTCTCCGGCAAAGACCCGACGAAGGTAGACCGCTCCGCCGCATACATGGCCCGGCATATCGCCAAGAACGTCGTGGCCGCCGGAATCGCCCGGAAGTGTCAGGTGCAGCTCGCCTACGCAATCGGCATCGCCGAGCCGGTGTCTATCAGGGTGGACACCTTCGGCCAGTACAAGGATGAGGACGCACTGGTTCGGGCCATCCGCCAGACGTTCAACCTCACCCCGGCCGGAATCATCGAGACCCTCAGCCTGCGGAATCCCATCTACACGGCGACCTCCGCCTATGGTCACTTCGGCACCGTGACGGGAGACTGGAGGACATGGGAGATGACAGACAAGGTAGACCTGCTGCTGGACGTGCTGCGGTCGGAAGAGTAAACCAGAACGGCGACTGTCCCTTCCCCCGTAAGGGGGAGGGGGTGGGAGCCGGGAGAAGGAGGAAACACACAATGGCAGGTAAGAAGTCTCAGCTCACCCCGGAGCTGAAAAGGGAGATAGTTGAGCTGGCTATCGAGACCTACAACAACGAGATTGAGAACCGGCGGAAGAAGCAGTTTGACAGAAAGCTCAGGAATACCCGCCTGCTGCTGGAACACTACCGGGAGTTCGTGGCCCTCAGCGAGAAGGCTGTCTATGAAGCCTCCCAATGCGATGAGGACGTGTATGACATCCTGAGCCTGATGTCGGGGAAGCCGTCGGAGCAGGAGATGCAGGTGGAGAGCATCAAGAAGTCAGCAGTAAGGACAACGCTCATCCTCGAACACGTCCGAAGGGCGCTTGAAGACTATGAAAGCTACTGCAAAAGGTCCAAACGTGACGAGGAGATGCGCCGGTTTCGTACCATCCATCGGCTCTACATAGGCGAAGAGCTGTGGGACGCTGCGGACATCGCTGCCGCTGAAACTATCGACATCTCCACCGTTTACAAGGACATCAAAGAGGCCACAAGGCGCCTGACACCAAGGATTTTCGGCATTGACGGCCTGCGATGAGAAAACGTCGCCAAAAAGTCGCCATTGACACGCAAGTTACCAGTGTGGTAAAGTGTAGGAGCGATACATGGATGTGTCACCCCAAAAAAGAGGGCTTGACCGTCCGCTGCACTCGCTCCAAAAAATCCTCTGAAGCCTTGAAAATACAGCGTTTTTGACTTGACAAGGCCGTCAAAATGGGTAGAATGAAAGTATCAAACAACCCATTACCAAGGCGGTGAGCTGTATGGAAAAGAAGACCGATACCGTCAGGCGATTGACCGCCGACGGCGATTTCAAAGGGGCCTTGCGAATTGCGAAGGACTTCCGGCTCGGAATCACGAAGCAGGAATCCTCAGCTATGAAGCTGGCCTATGAATGTATGGTCCACGGGGATTTCTACAAGCAGCTCGGCTACGACCTGAACGAGAAGGTGGCCGAGGGCTTGGAGGTCCTGAGAGGGCTGTACGGAAGGAGGAGCGAGAACGATGGTTTATACCAGCAGGTATAGCAACCCGGAGCTGAAGACCGGCAAGTACACAGCGGTCAGAATCTCGCTGGGAACCCCGAAGTGGCCCATTGGCTACAATCTTGATGCAGAGATGAAAGACCTCATGCCGTTTGGCCTTTTGGGTAAGTTCGAGCGGTATGAAGACTTTGAGAGGGCCTACTTCGAGAGGCTGGACCAGAAAGGTGTCCAGAGAATCTTCTCCCAGCTCCAACGCTTTGAGCGGCTCGGCAAAGATGTTGTGCTGCTTTGCTACGAAGACATCCGCAAACCGGACGACTGGTGCCACCGGCGCACGTTCGCCGATTGGTGGCTGAAGAACACCGGGGAGGCAATCCCCGAACTCTTCGACCCGACGCCAGACCCGTCCAAGCCCCGTCAGGCGGTCTCTAAGCGGATTCAAGAGACACCCCCTACCACTTTCCACATGGAGCAGCTCACACTGTTCTAAGCGGCCACAGGGCCGACCTACGGCCCTTTTCATGCGAAGTTAGTCTAACGGAGGACGCCGGGCTACCCGCCCGGAGGCGCAGGTCCGAACCCTGCACTTCGCTCCATATCACCGGCAGAAGAGCGGTTGCGATTAGGCAGCCGCTCTTTTGTTATAACTTCGAGGAGGGTAGCTTATGTTCTACGGCTCAGTACCGGCGGAAGCTCAGGCTATTATGAACAAGATAGTGAAGGCGTGGGACGTGACCGACATCTACGTCGGCTGCTCCGGCAACTTCACGCTGGAGAAGTTCATCGGGCCTATGGAGAAGTTCCGCCTGCACAGCAACGATGTGACGATGTATTCTCGGTGTCTCGGCGCTCACTTCATGCGGGAGCATATCCCACTGGAGCTGTCGGAGGAGGGGCTGGAGATGTTCCCGTGGCTCCCTGAGTACATGAAGACGGACATCGACAAGCTGGCGACCATGATGCTTTGCTCCCGCATCGTGGCCTATACGGACAAGGGAGAGAACCCGTACTACAAGATGATGCTGGAGGAAAGTGTCCGGCAGTTCCCGGCCATGCACGAGAAGACCGTGCAGAAGGTCAGCGCAAACACCCTGACCATCGCCAGCTACTTCAACGGCGACGCCGCTGAGTTCGTGAAGCAGGCCCCGGCCGATGCCGGTTTTATCTCATTCCCTCCGTTCAAGAAGGCAGGCAAGGCGTTCGTGAAGGACTTCGCCAAGCTGGAGAAAATGTTCAAGTTCACGCCCCCTGAGTACGGTTTCTTTGATGCTGAGTCGCTGGTGGAGTATTTCCGCCAGATTATGACCAAGAAGGAATGGTGCTTCGGGACGGATATGCGGCTGCCGGAAGATGAGTTCGGTGAGCATCTGAAGGGCATGACCAAGACGACGAACCGGGGCATCCCCATCTACCTATACGCCAGCTCCGGCCGGCCGCAGATAGTCACGCCGCTCCAGAGCACCACGCAGGCGAACATCAAGAAGTTCGGGCAGGGGATGGAGATGGGCGATGACATCCGGCTCTTCGAGCTGTCGAACGATGCCTTCCAGACGCTCCGCAGCCAGTACATGAATATCAACATCCGCCCCGGCTCTGCCACCCTCGCAATCGGGGTGGTGGTCGATGGCTACCTTATCGGCGTCTACGCTTTCTCCGCTGGGCCTACCGTGGCTCAGTGGGATAAGCACATCGAGACGCCGACCGTGTACCTGCTGTCCGACTTCCCGGTCGAGCCGACCGACTACAAGCACCTTGCGAAGCTGGTGCTGTACGCCGCTCTGTCCAAGGAGAGCAAGCGCATCGCCGAACGCATCACGAAGCGCCGGGCCGCCTCTCTGGTCACAACCGCTTTCAGCAAGAACCCTGAGAGCATGAAGTACCGGGGGCTGTTCAAGGTGCTGAATCGGAAGCATAACGATTCGCTCCAAAAGGCTGATTGGGCGAAGGACATCGACCCCGCCAACGCCTACTATATGCAGCCGTATGAAATCAACTACGGCGCACCTCTCGGCCAGTGGACGTTGCAGGAGGGGCTGGCCCTGTGGAAGAAGAAGCACTCGCAGAAGCGGTAAGAGGAGGAGACAACATGATTAACACGAGAATCATTGAGATAGACCCCCGTGAGCTGAAGCTGCTGAAGATGAACGCCCGGTTCATGCGGCACGAGGAGTTCCAGCGGTTGGTGGCTAACATCAAGCAGGACGGACAGCTCACGTCCGCCCCCTTCGCCGCCCTTGACCCTGCCGATGGCAAGTACGAGGTGCTGTCTGGCAATCATCGGGTGCAGGCTGCTATCTCCGCCGGTCTGGAGACCATCCCCTGCATCATCACCGATGATGAGATGTCCGAGGAGCAGCGCATCGCCATCCAGCTCTCCCACAACGCCGTTGTGGGGCAGGACGACCCGGACGTGCTGAAGAAGCTATACGATAAGATTCTGGACATCGACCTGAAGGAATACTCTGGCCTCGACGATAAGACGCTGGGCCTGCTGGATAAGGCCAGCTCTCAGGCTATGAGCGAAGCGAATCTGGAGTTTCAGGTTTTGAGCATCGTCTATCTTCCCGATGAGCTGAAGGAGGCCCAGCGGGTCATCGACAAGGCGAGGGAGGCGGTCAAGACTGGCAGCGACATCTGGCTGGCGACCGACAAGGAGTATGAGGCATGGCTGGACGCTCAGGAAACAGCATCCTCCGCCTACAACGTGAAGAATGTGTCGGCGGCTATGCAAATCATCTTCCGCATCTTCGAGCAGAACCTCGGCCAGCTTTCCGAAGGCTGGGAAGGCTCCGACCCGAAGAACGACAACTCCATGTGGGTGCCGCTGTCTACCGTCATCGGCCGCAGCAAGATTCCCGTCGGCAGCGCCAAGATTATCAAGAAAGCCCTCGACCGCATGGTGGGCCACGGTGACATCACCAACAAGAATCTGTGGGAGGGGCTGGAGTATCTCTGCGCCGACTACTTAGGAGGCGAATGAGATGGCTCAGGCGAGCGCATACAACGAGAAGTACCACGATGATTGGGCGTGGTCTTTAGCGGTGAAGGGCGCCACCGATGAAGAGATGGCTGAGGCGTTCGACATATCAGTCCGTACTTTCCACCGCTGGAAGAAAGCGCACGATTCCTTCCGTGAAGCTCTGGAGATGGGGAAGGAGGTCGCCGACGCCAAGGTCAAACGTAGTCTGTACCAACGGGCCACCGGCTACGATGCCAAGGACGTTGAGCAGATAATCACCACTGACCCCGCCACCGGCAGGCAGCGGGTGGAGAAGACAAGGGTGACGACAAAGCACATCGCCCCGGACACAATGGCTATCATGTACTGGCTCAATAATCGGAGTAAGGGTGAGTTCTCTCAGCGGCAGGAAATCACGCTCGGCGGGTCCGTGAAAACATCGCCGATGGAGAAGCTGACCGAGGAGGAATTGCGCTCCCTTGCCCGTTTGGACGGGGAGCAGGATGACGAAGAGTAGGCGTCAGCTATCGCCAGCTCTGAAAGAATCCATCGCCACCGCCGCACGGTATGAGCTGGCACGGAGGCACTACGCAGATTACGTCCAGCTTGTCCATGCAGGCAGGTGGAAACGAGCCAGACACCTCGACCTCGTGTGTCGGGAGCTGGAGAACATCATGGCGGGAAAGACCAAGCGGCTGATGATATTCATGCCGCCCCGTCATGGCAAGTCGATGACCGTGACCGAGACCTTCCCCTCATTCTATCTGGGGAAGCACCCGGAGAAGCGTGTCATCGAGGTCAGTTACAGCGGCAGTCTCGCCCAGCAGTTCGGCAAGCGTAACAGGGACAAGGTTGAGGAATACGGCCCTGTTCTGTTTGGTCATACTGTATCACCTGTGCAGCGCACCAAGACCAACTGGAACCTTGAAAACGGCACAGGGGGCATGATTTCGGTCGGCATCGGCGGCTCTATCACGGGCTACGGTGCCGATTTGCTTATTGTTGACGACCCCATCAAGAACCGGGCCGAGGCTGAGTCACAGACCTACCGTGAGATGCTGTGGAACGAGTACCAGTCAACCGTGAGTACCCGTTTGCAGGCCGGAGGCGCTGTCATCATCATCCTGACCCGTTGGCATGAAGACGACCTTGCCGCCCGGCTCCTGAATCCTGAGTATGGCAAGGTGGAAGATTGGAAAATCATCTCTCTGCCTGCTGTCTGTGAAGATGAGGAGAACGATGCCCTCGGCCGCTCCGTTGGCGAGGCCCTGTGGCCTGCTGGCGGCTATGACGTTGATTGGTGCGCCCAGCAGAAGGAGACCGTCGGCACCTACGCATGGTCGTCGCTGTATATGCAGACGCCCACGCCCAGCTCCGGCGGTATGTTCAAGCGGGAGTGGTGGAAACGCTGGACCGTCCTGCCCTCCGGCCTCATGGATTTTGTGCAGTCGTGGGACTGCACGTTCAAAGACAAGGACACCTCCGACTTCGTGGTCGGTCAGGTGTGGGCGAGGAAGGGGGCAGACCGCTACCTTCTGGACCAAGTGCGAGGCCGCATGAGCTTCACGGAGACACTGAACGCCATGCGGGACCTGTCGGCCAAGTGGCCCCAGACCACCCGAAAGCTGGTGGAGGACAAGGCCAACGGCACGGCGGTCATCGAGGTGCTGCGGAAGGAGATTCCCGGAATCGTCCCTGTGGAGCCGTTCGGCGGCAAGGTCGTCCGGGCACACGCTACGACGGCCGTGGCCGAGGCCGGGAACGTCCACATTCCCGCCGCCAATATTGCCCCATGGGTGGGCGACTTTGTGGAAGAGATGTCATCCTTCCCCAGTGGTGCCCATGACGACCAAGTGGACTGCTACTCACAGGCCAACGCCTATTACAACGAGAGTACGGCCTTTGATATTACGTCCCTGATTACATGATGAGAGGAGTGAGAAGAGCATGAGAACACCGCAGAGTGAGCTGGAACGCCGCCGGTTGAACGAGCGGGGCCGTCAAATCCTCCAGAGGAAGGCTGGCACAGCCGTCCGCCCCATGCGAGAGGACGGCTATGTCAACCTACTGAATAAGTACGGCACCACGCACGACAACTCAGAATCCTACGGCTTCGAGCGTGAACCGCTTATCCCCGATATGCAGCTCACCAGCTTGTATGAGGGGAACGGCCTGTTCACGAAAATCATAGACGCCCCGGCGGAAGAGGCGCTGAAGCACGGCTTCGACCTGAACCTGAAGAGCGATGAGCTGGACGCCTTCGTGGAGGAGGCGCTGGATGACCTCGAATGGGAGGAGAAGGCAGCCACCGCCATCAAGTGGGCGAGGCTGTACGGCGGCGCCATCATCGTCATGCTCATTGACGACGGGAGAGGGCTGGAAGAGCCGGTAGACTGGAAGAATGTTCGCAGCATCGACGAGCTGAGGGTCTACGAACGGGCCATTGTGCAGCCGGACTACACCAGCTTGTATATGCAGGACTACGGCGGGAAGGGTGTGGGAAACAGGGTATCCAAGTTCGGACAGCCTGAGTTCTACTATGTGTCCAGCATCTACGGCAGCTTCCAAGTGCATGAGAGCCGGTGCCTTGTGTTCCGCAACGGCGTCCTTCCTGAGCAGACCACGGATTCAACCTACCTGTTCTGGGGTATGCCGGAGTACGTCCGCATCCGTCGGGCGCTGCGGGAGACCATCACGTCCCACACGGACGCAACGAAGATGCTGGAGCGGTCGGTGCAGGCTATCTACTCCATGAAGGGCCTTGCCGCCCTCCTGACCACGGACGACGGTGAAAACTCCGTCCTGAAGCGGTTGCAGGTCATCGACATGGCCCGTGGCCTGCTGAACAGCATCGCCATTGACAGCGAGGGCGAGAGCTACGACTTCAAGGTGGCTCAGTTCAGCGGGGTGAAGGACGTCATCGACTCGACCTGCAATATGCTGTCGGCCCTGACGAATATCCCGCAGACCATCCTGTTCGGCCGGTCCCCCGCCGGGGAAAACTCCACCGGCGAGAGCGACATGGAAAACTGGTACAGCTTCGTCGAGCGCATCCAGAAGCTCATGCTGAAGCGGAACCTGCGGAATCTGCTGGACGTGATTTTCCGGGCAGGCATCGCCTCCGGGGAAATCGCCGAGGAGCCGGATTACAAGCTGAAGTTCAACCCGCTGTGGAGTATGAGCGACGCTGAACAGGCCACCGTGAATCTGGCAAAGGCTCAGACGGCGCTGGCGAAGGCACAGGCCACGCAGGTCTATGTGGAGATGCAGGCCCTCGACCCGTCCGAGGTCAGGGCTGCCCTTTCCTCTGATGAGGAGTACAACGTGGAGGATGTCGCCACCGAGGACGAGGATGAGGACCTGCTGAAAGCCCTTCTGGGGAGTGGTCAGCCCGATGCGATGAACGAGCTGGAAGCAGCCCAGAAGAGCGCCGAGGAGATGAAGACGCCGGGAGGCGGGGAGCAGAGTGCGGGGCAGGCAGCACCGGCTCAGGCTCCGCTCTTCCAGTCTGGCGACTTCGACGCATACAGCAGGGATGCCGCCGCCACGCCGACTGGCGTTGGTGTTCTGGTAATCGTGGACGGTGAAATCCTCTGCGGCACCAGAGCCAAGGAAGGGACCATCTGCGGCCCCGGCGGTCACATCGAGACCGGGGAGACGCCGGAGCAGGCGGCGGTCCGGGAAGCTCAGGAAGAGTTCGGCATCACGCCGACAGAGTTGATACCCGTGACCACCCTGACCGGGATGCCAGAGCAGTACGGCGTGTCTCAGGTCTACCTCTGCACCAAGTACGATGGTCACATCGCCTGCGATGGAGTGGAGATGGCTCGCCCCGGATTCCTCAGCATGGAGAAGGCTAAAGAGCTGATGGCCGATAAGCCTGAGCGCCTCTTTGAGCCGTTCCGCCTGTCCATTGAAGCCCTGCTGACCGAGCTGTTCCCAAACAAAAATTCTGACTTGACAGCGGGTGACAAACAGGGTAGAGTGAATGATAGAGGGGATTTCGAGGAGTCCAAACATCCGAGGGATGAGAGCGGACAGTTCGCCTCTACTGGCTCAGGCGGCTCATCTGGAACGGCTTCGGAGGCCGCCAGTACCTCTTCAGCCGAAGGAGAGAACAGCCCTTGCACGGGATTTGCCTCCAAAGCGAAGCTAAAGGACCACGCCCGCAGACATGGGCGAGAAGTCGGAGCCAGCTCGGAGAAGGAATACCAGCAGAAAGGCATAGACTTCCTGAGACAGCCCTGCGGCGGAGATGTGGTAGGTTATGCAACCCCGGATGGAAAGGTTGTTCGGTTCAACAAGAAGACCTGCGAATATGCGACAGGCTATCCGGGTGGAAGTCTGTGTACCTACATGAGTCCGAAGGCAGATAAGAAGACAGGTGCCGCAAGGCCCGATAAGGCCATGAGATACTACGAATCCAGTAAGGAGGATGATTTGAGTGAAGACGGTTAAGTGTCCCGTGTGTGGAAAGACAGAGTTGACCGAGGACGGCGATGTTTGCTCCGTGTGCGGTTGGTTCCATGACCGGGTGCAGGAAAAGTACCCAGATGAAGAGGACTGCGAGAACGCCATGAGCTTAAATCAGGCACGAGCAGCCTACGCCAAAGGTGAGCCGATTGAGTGATGCAAAGAAGGCGGTCGGATTGCTGGATGAAAGCCAGCTCAGTTTTATTCAGGAAGAGTTCGGACATGACCCCGATGCTCTGAGCGCCCTGAGCGATGAAGACTTCGAGAAGCTGTACGACCGTCTTGGAGACATCGAGGTGGAGGAGACGATGGCAGCCGGTGACGGAGACCTGTCTGACCGTGGAAAGATGGCCGAGAGCATTGTCACCGCCATTGGGAACGAGCTTTACCGACCAGATGATGAACCTGAAGAGTAAGCAGAAGGGCGACGGTTATCCGCCGCCCTTTTTCTTTGCATCTCACAGCCCCTACAAGGGGCGTCTGAGAATCCACAACAAACTTACCCTCGAAGAAAGCCAAGAGCGAATCCTGATACCGCCAAGCGGCTCTCAGAGGGTAATATAAATACCGCAAATGGGCGACGGTGCAAACCGCCGCCTTTTTTCATGCGTTCACGCCGGGAGGAGGTGATGGCCGTGAACGACATCGCACACAAGCAGATGGTGCAGGAAGTCCTCAAAGCCCGTTTCGGGAGCCATAAGCGCCTTCTGTGCAAGACCAACATCCAATACCCTTTGCAGGCAGAACGTGAGTTCCAGCGGGTCACAAACGGCTATATGAGGCTTCTAAACGAAACCCTCAAAGACCACCTGCCAGAAATCAGAGACGCCGCCAGAATGGAGCGGGAGAGCAACCGCCACCACGACGACATCTCCGACCTGACCGGCAAGCTCGCCGTGGTCTTCAACACGATGGCGGTGGAGCTGGAACGCAAGACGGCCAAGTTCGGCCTCTATGACAAGGTGCAAGCCATGGCTCACCTGACACGGAAACTCAGCATCAAAGAGTGGAAGAGGGCGGTCAAGGCTACCCTCGGAATCGACCTGCTGGATGACTACTACTCCGGCGAGCTGTTCCGAGAGCTGATGAAGAAGTGGGTGGAGGACAATGTGGGACTGATAAAGACCATCCCGCAGGAAAGCCTCAGCCGGATGCGGGAGATAGTCATGGAAGGCTACCGCAACGGCGAGACCACAACGTCCATTGTCAAGAAGATTCAGAGAGCGTACAGCGTGGACCGCCGCCACGCCCAGCTTTTGGCTCGTGACCAGATAGCCAAGCTGAACAGCAACATAGCCCAACAGCAGCAGCGGGACGCAGGGGTGGAGGAGTACATCTGGTCCACCTCTGGCGACAGCCGTGTCCGTGAAAGCCATAAGAAGCTGAACGGCAAACGGTTCCGATGGGACGACCCGCCGGTTGTTGATGAGAAGACAGGCCGCCGGTGTCATCCCGGTGAGGACTATGAGTGCCGCTGTGTGGCCCTTGCAGTCTTCGACTTTGACACCATCGACCTGCCAATCGCAGCATAGGGGGTGAGGACCGTGAAGAAATTTTAGCATCCAGAAAGGAGAGGACAGCGCATGAACGAACCGAGGCCCGGAAGGGTCCGCCGTCTGGACAGCATACCGCTTGACATGACGTACTTCACGGATGAGGGCTATTTGGTAGACCACCCCATCGTCACGTCGGTCGGTATCTTCGTGTACCACAACCCGGACGGCTCAGAACGGCGGGAGCTGAGGCTCCCGGAAGAGGTCTTCGCTGCGAAAAGCCTTGCCTCCTACAAGGGCAAGCCGGTCATCATCACCCATGAGGCCGGGTACGTCGATACCGAGAATGTGCAGGAGGAACACGTCGGGACGGTCCTGTCTGAAGGCTATCAGGACGGGAACGACGTGCGAGCCGAAATCATCATCCACGATATGGACACCGTGAGAGGCATCGGGCTGAGAGAGCTGTCGCTGGGATACAACCTGCGTCTGGAGGAAACCCCCGGCGTATGGGAGGGCCAGCCCTACGACGCCATCCAGCGGGACATCGAAATCAATCATCTTGCCCTTGTCGAGAAGGCGAGGGCTGGTGAGCAGGCTCGGCTGAATATCGACAGCCAGAGCCACGACAATCTCAAAGGAGGAAAGTTAGACATGGCAAAGAACATCACCAGAAAAGACGGCGACGGTCTGGACGCTGCCGCCATCGACGCCGCCATCGAAGCCTTCAAGCAGCGCAGAGCAGAGCGCATGGGCGCCGGGGACACCGGGGCTGAGGCTCCCCCCGCTGCCGAGGCAGACAGCTTCCCCCCGGCCGCTGAGGAGCCTGCCGTTCCCGCCGCCGAGGAAAAGCAGGATGCAGTGCAGATGGTCAAGGACCGCCGTGACCGCCGAGACAGCAACGGCGACCCCGCAAATCTGGATGAGGCGATGGGTTGCATCGCCCAGCAGGACGAGGACATCGACACCCTGTTGGGCGTCATCGACGTGCTGAAGTCTGCGTCCCCTGTCCTCGACAGCGAGGAGAAGGAGGACGGGGACGAGAACGCCGATGGCGATGAGGAAAACGCTGACAGCGAGGGCTGCAAGAAGGACGGCGAGGGTGAAGACCCTGCCAAGACCGACAAGAAGGACCGGGCGGATTCCTCCACCGACTTCCGTGAGCTGCTGCGGGTCGTCCGTGTGGGCGACCGCCTGAACATGGACGGTCTGGAATCCATGAGCGTCAAGGGCGCAAAGAAGGCCGTGCTGAAGAAGCTGAAGCCTACCCTGCGTCTGGACGGTAAGAGCGCCGCCTACGTCTCCGCCGCCTTCGACATGGCCGTCGCCGAGATGAACGCCCGGAAGGACACCAACTACCAGCGGGGGCAGATGACCCGTAAGGATTCCGCCCCCAAGCCCACCAAATCCGTCGGTTCTGCCGCTGATGCACGTCAGCGCATGATTAACCGCCAGCAGAAGAAGGAGGAGAAGTAAGATGAGTGTACAGACCAGCTATGGCAACCAGACGCCGAGGGGCGTTGCCGGTGGCATCTACGATATGTTCCATTACGCCGTTGACTCCCGTTTCAACGAGGAGGCCGACGGCGTTCTCCGTTTCGGCGTGGGTGTCGTCCCCGGCACCCTGCCCGGTAGCAACATCAAGCTGCCTGCGGCTGACAGCACCGCCGCTCAGTTCGAGGGCGTGGTGCTGAACGGCTACGACCAGCAGCAGGATTTGTCTGGCAAACTGTTCATCCTGAACAACCAGAACATCGGCGTCATGCGCCGTGGGCGTGTGTGGGTCCGTCTCGCTGCGGATGCAGCCCCCAAGTATGGCGACCCCGTTCACCTGCTGAATAGCGGGGATGATGTCGGTTGCTTCTCCACCACGGGCGGCCTGACCGTTCCCGGCCGGTTCATCGGCCCTGCCAGCAACGGGGTGGCCCCCGTTGAGCTGTACGGCATCGACGGCGCTGCTGCCGCTACTGAATAATCGAGAGGAGGAAACGAAATGAACGCTCAGAAATCCATGAGATACGACCAGAACGACTATGAGGCGCTGCTGACCTCCAACATTCCGGCGTCTCTGGTCGGTATCGACCAGATGCACTTCGACAGTGCCGAGGACGCCTCCGTGTTTTTCGCCCGTGAGCTGGATTACGTCAAGAGCCAGTCCTATGACGTGGTGTACCCGAAGCTCACCGCCCTGAACATCTTCCCCGTGTCCAGCGAAGTTGACCCCGGTGCTGTGACCATCACCTACTACTCCTACGACAAGGTGGGGCTGGCGAAGATTATCAGCAACTACGCCACCGACCTGCCCCGTGCGGATGTGAAGGGCAAGCCCACCACCGCCATCATCAAGTCCATCGGTGCCAGCTATGGCTACTCCATTCAGGAGATGCGAGCCTCTCGTATGGCGGGGAAGTCTCTGGATGCCCGGAAGGCAGAGGCGGCCCGGTATCAGATTGACCTCTTGAACAATAAGATTGCGTGGAACGGCGACGCCGAGACCGGGCTGCGGGGCATCCTCTCCAAAGAGAACGACATCCCCATCTATGTCCCGGCCGCCGGTGCCAGCAAGTCTACGAAGTGGGCCGACAAAGATGCTGACGAAATCCTTGCAGACCTGACCGGGATGCTCCGTACCATGTCCGAGGCCACGAAGGGCGTGGAGACCCCCGACACCCTCGCCATTCCTGAGAGCGTGTATATCACCCTCCAGAACAAGCGCATTGAGGGTACGGCGACGACCCTGCTGAAGTATATTCAGGAGAATATCCCGGACATCTCCAGCATCGAGCGGTGCCCGGAGCTGGAGGCTACCAGCACTGACACCAACCCCTATGCTGCCGCCACCGATGGGCAGGCCGTGGCCCTGATGTACAAGAATGACCCCCGGAAGTTCACCATCGAGAACCCCCTGCCCTTCATGCAGTACCCCGTCCAGACGCAGGGCCTCGAAATGGTCGTACCCTGCGAGGCACGGACCGCCGGGGCGGTCATCTACTACCCCATGTCCCTGCTCATCGTGACCGGCATCTGATGTTCAACCTACGAGGGAGTCCCGTACAAGGCGGGTCTCCCTCACACTTTTTAACGTGAAGGAGTATGAGCCATGAAACTGAAGAACACGAGCAACAAGGCTATTTCCGTGGGCGGCGTCTGCATCCTCCCCAGCGAGGTGGGAGAGGTGGCGGACGGCTTCGCCTCCAACGCCTCCATCAAGATGATGGAGCGCATCGGCAACCTCAAAGTGGTCGGGAAGGCCACGGCGCAGGAAGATACTCAGCCCGGCCAGAACCAGCAGAAAGGCCAGACGCAGGAGCAGGGCGAGGAGAAGAAGCCACTCTCCCGGCTGAATAAGGATGAGCTGCTGGAGGAGTGCCGCAAGCTGGGTATCGAGACCACAGAGGACGACACCAGAGACACGCTGGTCAAGAAAATCAAGGAAAAGACCACTGAGTAAGGAGGAACGCCAATGACCGTCATTGAGATTTTTCGTCTGGTGGCTACGGAGTTCAAAGACCTCGATGACGAGAAGGTCAACGCATGGGTGGAACTCACAGCCCCGCTTATCAGCAAGAAGGTATTCGGCAAGCTGTATGACCAAGCCCTTGCCCTACTGACCGCCCACCGGCTGAAGATGGCCGGGTACGGTGACAGCACCTACGGGACGGTGGGCGACACGCTCAGGATAGGCAGCTACTCAGAGGGCGAAACCTCCGTCAGCTTCACCGTGAATCAGGGTACGAACCTGCTGGTGGATGCGGAGCTGGCCCTGACGCAGTACGGCCTCGAATTTCTGACCCTCCGGCGGCTGGTTGTCATCCCTATCAGGTCAGCAGGTGAGGCCAGATGAGCGGCGGCTGGGACAGGATGACCCCGGAAGGGGAGCGGTTCTTCGCTCAGATAGAAGAGCTGAAGCGGAATCAGGTATTTGTCGGCTTTCAGGCCGGGCAGGTTGCGGATGACAAAGGCGTGGATATGGCTCAAATCGCCATGTTCAATGAGCTGGGAACGTCAACCGCTCCAGCCCGGCCATTTCTGCGTGATAGCGTCGATGAGAACGAGGACGTTATCAGAGACCAGTGCGGGAAGGAACTGAAGAAGCTCACGACCGGCGCAACCGCAGAGACCGTCCTGAAGCGGGTGGGCGCCCTCGGCGTCCGGCTCGTGCAGGAGAAAATCGAGAGCGGCAGCTTTGAGCCGAACGCCCCCTCTACCATCAAGAAGAAAGGCTCAGACAAGCCGCTTATCGACACTGGCCGCATGAGGCAGTCCGTCAAGTATGTCGTGAAGAGGAGAGGAGGCGCCTGATATGGGCTTTGGCATTTTCAAGCGGGAGTTCGTCGTCCGCCGGTTCGGGGATGAGCGCATCATCAACGGCTACGGTGTAGCGTCCTACTCCGACACCACGGCCCGGCTGAATGTTCAGCCCTTGTCGCAGGACGAGATTCAGGCGCTCCCAGAGGGCGAGCAGAAGACCAAGCGCATGAAGGCATTCGGCGACCTCGTGTTCGCCGCAGCAGACCAGTCTACCGGCAGGCGTGGCGACTGGCTGTTCTATCAGGGCAGCATGGACCCGGACGGCCACTGGTACGAGTGCGTGAGTTCTGTCGGCTGGGACCACACGCTACTCCACCATTGCCGCAGCGAGTTTGTGCTTGTGTCTGAGGCAGAGTCCAGCCGGGTTCCACGCCCGAAGTCCGGCGACGGCGAGGAGGATGGGGGTGAGCAGGAATGACGTTATCAGGTCTGCGGGAAGAGCTTCGCAAGCTGACCAAGCTGTACTTCACCGGCGCTGAGGTTTCCTTCTCAAAGCAGAGCTTTCGGGCAAAACCGAAAACCCCCTTTATTTCGCTCACAATGGGCGCTATAAGCCGTCCAATCAATCCCCCTATAATCACCATAGACGGCCGCCCGGTCGCCGTCTATCCAGCTTCTACGGCTATTCAGGTGGACTTATACACCAACGGGAAACAAACGGAGGCTGAGAAAGGTTTTACCCCCATCGTCGAGAACACAGCAGCGGAGGATTTGCTGGGTTTTGCGAGCTTCCTGAACTCGGAATACGCCGTCGGCTGGTGCCACCAGAGAGACCTTGCGATTCTCGTGCCGAACACGGTACAGGATATGACCGGCCTCGTCAGCGATACCAACTTTGAGTTCCGGGCCATGATGGAGGTCACGGTGTATTTCACCCTGACGGCCATCGGTTACACCGGGACGCTGGCGCCGGAGAGTGTAAAGCACAGCGGCACCATCGTTGACCCTGAGACCGGCGAGGAAAAGCCGTATGAGTACGAGGGCGGTGACATCCAAGCAGATGACGTGACCTCTCTGGTTCCAGAAATCAGCGTCACGCCAAGCGGCGGTGGGAATAAGGAGCTGGCTGCTGAGGAAGGCGGCTACTTCACCAACGTCGAAATCAATGAAAAACCCGTAAAGGAGGAACGGTAAACTATGAGTTCAAATCTCGACAGGATTTGTACGGTTGACATCTCGCTCGCAAGCCCGATTGCGAACGAGGCCAGCTTTGACAATATCCTTATCTTCGGCCCAGCCCCGGCAACCCTGAAAGAAGATGTACCCGCCGTCGGCGTGTATAACAGCCTCGAAGAGCTGACTGAGCTGGGCGTCGTTGCGGTCGGCGACAGCGCCGACCCCGTTGGTGTGGCCGCAAGGGTGGCGTTCTCTCAGTCCCCCCGGCCCCATGAGGTATATGTGGCCTTTGCCGACGGTCTGGTCGAGGCGGAGAGCGGCAAGGCAACCACGCCGAGCGTAGCCGATTTGCTGAACAACGCTCTCGACACCAACGGCTGGTACTGCGTTTGCCCCGTCGGGCTGACGAAAGCCCAGGTCAAAGAGGTCATCCAGTGGACGGAGACCCAGAACAAGCTGTGCGGCTATGTTGACGATGACCCGGACACCCCCATTGTGCAGGCTGGCCTCTATCTTCGCAGCTACCCCGCCTATCCGAAGGTCACGCCCGACCAGACGAGCAGCGATGTCCCGGCCGAGAACCAGTACGGCATGGCGGTGGCTATGGCAGCCAAGGCCATGAACTTCCACGCCGGGGAGGAGACGTGGGCGCTGAAGCAGCTCGCCGCCGTCACCCCGTCCAAGCTGAACAGCACCTTCATCAAGAAGCTGGAGGGAGCCAACTTCAGCCACCTGATGACCGTGGCGTCCAAGAACATCACGCAGGGCGGAAAGACCAGCGGAGGGGAGTGGATTGATGTCATCCGCTTCCGTGATTGGCTCCAGAACGATATGCAGGTCAGGGTGGTGAACCTTCTCGTCGTGAACCCGAAGGTTCCCTACACCGACAGCGGCATCGGGCTGGTGGAGAACCAGATGTTGGCCTCCCTGAAGGAAGGCCAGAAGTGGGGCGGCATCTCTCCCACGGAATACGATGCGGACGGAAACGCCAACCCCGGCTATGTGACCTCCGTTCCGCTGGCGTCTGAGCTGACCAGCACCCAGAAGGCGTCCCGTGTTCTGGAGAACTGCCGCTTCACCGCACGTCTGGCCGGAGCAATCCATGTGGTCAACATCAAGGGATGCCTGACCTATGAGAATCTGTAAGGAGGGATAGACGATGGCTGGCGAAGTCAAGACTTATAACCCGAAGCAGGTCGTTGTTTCCGCAGGCCCTCACATCGTCACCGGCTTTGCCGACGATAGCTTTATCAGCATCGAGGCAAACGGCGACGGCATCACCAAGAAGGTCGGCTGCGACGGCGAGATTGTCCGTTCGGTCTCCCCGGACGGCACCTACAAGGTGAAAATCACCCTGTTGCAGACCAGCAGCAGCAACAGCTTCTTCAGCGGGAAGGTAGACCAAGACCGGGACACCGGCGACGGTATGTTCCCGCTCCTCATCAAAGACCTGAAGGGCGGTCTGGTGTTCAGCACCGAGGCTGCGTGGTGTACCAAGAAGGCCCCCGTTACGAGGGGCAAGGAGAGCAACAACCGTGAGTGGGAAATCGACACCGGCGATGCCACTCTGAACGAATGAGGAGGTAGCCCATGAAACAGATGGAACCCCGTATCGCCACCGTCGGCGATAATACGTTTTACATCCGCCCCCTGCCTGCGTTCAAGGCGGCCAACCTGACCGGCGAGCTGGCGGCCCTCGTGCTGCCCCTCGTGTCCGGCCTTGCTCCGCTGCTGGACAAGGTGGATTCCAGCAAAGAGGGCGGCGGCCTGATGGATTTGGACGTATCGGAAGGGG
>OFFQ01000553.1_pt1 | contig 29485 bp, 26 predicted proteins | sample 1521411 | NCBI WGS metagenome assembly OFFQ01 (sample SAMEA3504110, study PRJEB24116) | mouse gut metagenome | biome: mouse gut; feature: mouse-associated habitat; material: faeces | place: Denmark | collected 2011 | reverse complement strand
CGGCCCCGCAGGGGCCGCAGATCAATTCCCCGCCGGACGGTAATTCTTCTCCCTGTACCGCTTGGGCGTCTCGCCCACATACCTCTTGAACGCCCTGATAAAATGACTCTGAGAGCTGAAATTGAGAATAGAGCTGATCTCCGCGCTGGAATACTCCGTATATTGGAGCATATTCCGGGCGGCTTCCATCTTTTTCGCCATGATGTACTCGGAGATCGACTGCCCCATCTCCCTCTTGAACAGCGTGGACAAATAACTGGGGCTCAGGCCGGTGAGACCCGCCAGGTCCTGGACCGGGATGGCCTCGTGGAGATGGTTATAGATATAGTCCAGACAAAGAGAAACATGCTGGGAGACAATATGCTTCTTCGCCGCGGCCTGGACCTCCTGCAGGTAGAACGCAAACATATCGTTCCCCAGACATTCGATCTCCGCGGGGTCCTCCATCAGATCCATCTTCTGGATATACAGATCGCTGATGCCATAGGCCCGCTGCTCGTCTACCCCGCCCTCGATGGCCGCGCGGCAGGCGGACGCGATATTCGTGACCATCAGGTATTTACAGTTCCGGAGAGGGTCCAGGGAGACCGTGCCCGGCTGGTTGTTGGCAAGCGCCTTCTGCCGGGCCTCCAGGGCCCGGGGATCGCCGGCGCGGAGCAGCTCGAATTGATTCCGCTCCTCCCGGTAGGTGTGGTGGCGGATGTTCTCCTCCCGGGTGATATACTCCTGATAGCGCAGCGCTTTTTCGTTGACGTAGTGCCCCATAAGTTTTCCTCCCTGACGGATAAGTTGCCTAAGAATTATACTATAAATCGAAGACAGATGCAATATTTCCCCCGGCGCGGCGTGGTAGAATAACGCCATCAGCCGGAGAGAAAAACAGAACTTTTCCGGTTGGTTTACAGATAGAGCAGGTTCATTTTTTGGAAAATTATAACAAGGAGGTCTTCGTTATGAATCTTCGCAATGTAAACGCCGCCGGAAAGCCCGAGACCATTCAAACCACCATGGAGAAGCTGCGGGAAGCCTCCGCGCGCTGCTGCCGCGTCTGCCGGAACCGCCATCGCGACGACGCTTTCCGCGATCATATCCAGCACTTCGCCAACAGCAACGTCTGCTATGCCAGCGTCAACGGCATCTCTATGCCGGTGCCCCTGGGCTGAGGGACATAAAAAAACGGGCCGGACCGGCGTCTCCGAAGAAGGAGTGCCGGTCCGGCTGTGTTTATTGGGGAAGGTCCTGCGCCAGCATGTATTTTTTCAGAGGGACGTACAGCAGGGCGGCGATCGCCAGGGCCAGGACAGTATTTGGCAGCATATAGGAGCCGTTATATACCAGAGAGTAGAAGCCGGGGTTGGAAAAGGTGGTACCCATCAGCTCGGTGGGCTCCAGGATCTTGTAGATGGTCACGCCGCTGATATAGTGGACCACGAAGCGGCAGAAGCAGCCCACCACGGTGCCAGCGAAAATGCCCCATTTCCTTCCCTTGAACAGCCCCGCCAGTCCCAGGGGCGTGAAGGCCACCAGATAGTCCAGCAGCATGGACTGCCAGCCCCAGGCGTAAGCCCCGTCAAAAATGAGCTGGAGCAGTCCGAACGCGAAGCCTGCCAGCAGGCCGGGCTTGAGGCCCCAGCGGACGGCGAAAAAGATAATGGGGAACATGGCGGGCGTCAAAGACCCGCCGTTGGGCAGCTCCGGCAGCTTGATGTAGCTGAGGATCTGGGCGCAGGCCACCATCATGGCCGCCTCTGTCAGGCAGCGGATGGTGATGATGGTATTGGCCGCACTTTCATAACGTTTCTCGTTGGCGTTTCTTTCTTCGGACATGAAAACTTCCTCCTTTTAACGGCGGGAAGTGCCTGCGGAGGGGCATAAAAAATTTGCCGCACATCCGCAAGGCGCGGGTATACGACAATACGTCCTATGTAATCGCATTCCTACGCCGGCATTACCCGGATCAGGTTTGAGGGACCGGACGGCATTGCGTCTCATCTCAGCCGGCGTGCGCCAGCGCCCCTTGGATTGTAAGTGCAGTATAACAGGTTTTGAGGGAGTTGTCAACAGGTGCGCGCGGAAAACAGGCAAGGAGTATACGCGCGGCGGAAATTCACTGTATATCCCGAAGTGTGTTGCCCGTGGATATGCCGGAACATGGGCGGTACTTTGCGTAGGGCGTTATCACGCGGTCTGCTGCTCGCCCTTCGGCGTTTGAGGATGTCAGGATAACATGGGAAATCGGCTGCTTATGCTAATCCTCAAGAATACTATTTCCTGATAAAAAACCGTGAGGCTTTTATCAGGAAATAGTATCAGTTGTTCCTTTGCGGATAGCTGCTACTTTTGGGCGCCAAATTTCAGCGCCCGCTGTTTTTCAACATAATCGGCAGTATTTTCTCCATTGATATTCCAATTGTTGTCATCCGCCCAGTCGTCCGGGATCCAATCCACGTCATGAACGATCTCCATTTCCAACGCTTCTTGCGGACAAGTCACAACACAATTCCCGCAGCCCATACACGTCTCGCTGCAGATAGCTGCGACACCGTCTCTGATCTCAATAGCGCCAAACACACACCGGTCAAGGCAGGCCCCGCAGGCAACGCATCTGGCTTCCCGCACGCTGGGACGAAAACGGCTCGGAATACGAATCGGCAGTCCGCCGCGCTCCATTTCAGCCATGGCACAGCAATCATCACAACAGCTGCATATAAAATCGATCTGCCGCTTATTGTGCGCCGACAGAATCGCGGTAGACTGATCGATCTCCGCCAGGCAACGCTCCATTTCCTCCCAGGTGGCAAAGTGTCCGCCAAAATGCTTGACGGCATAATCCGCGCGGGTACCGAACGTCATGCAGTGGCTGTCGCTGGGCGTATGCTCATGGAAACCGCAGTTACAATGATCCGCACTGTAATGCCCCAGATCCATGTTGGCCCGGTAATTCCGGCAGACACACATTTGCAGCGCAAATTTGTCAACTTCCTGAAAAGATTCCATAATCTCTCGGATATTTTCACAGTACATAACGCCAGGCAGGTCCTTAATGGAAGCATACTTCGGGATCACACGGAACGAGCCGTGTACTGCTTCGGCGAGGACCTGGGGCGGATCTGGCATCTGCCGCCATGCCTCCATCATGCGGAACATCGTGCGGCCTTGGTTCCAGTCAAGCCCCATAGAGATGTACGCCAGACCGATTTGGTCGCGCAGGGTCATGACATCGACCGAGGGCGCGTAGCCGGGCTGGCCCTTCTTCATGGGCAGCACCCGGCCAAACCGGAGCAGCCGGTCCAGTTTTGCTTCTACCTCAATGGGGTTGAGGCCCAGCTTTTGGGCAGCTTCCTCCGCTGTGCCGGGGAGCTGCATGACAAGGCGCATTTCCAGCGGCGTGAACATCTCCCGCAGCATGTATGGGGTGATGAATTTATTGGGGGCGGTTGCATCGTAAAGCGCGGCGGCCTCACGGTACACTGGATCAAGCTCGGGCAGCGGCGCACCCAAGATCTCCTCCACCTTTACTTTCTGCTGTTCCAAAGTCAACATACCTGTATTCTCCTTTCGCTTTGTATATCACAATAGGATCGATATTTTTGCTATTTCTTATAATAGGGCATCTCCGCCTCGTCAAGCAGGTACTTTGCAATACGGCGGATGCCGTCATCCTTTCGCTCCGCAGTCAGCGGCAGTCCCATCATATTGGCGGTGCGCCAGCTCCTGTCCACCGTCAGCGCGCCCAGAAAGCGGATTTGTGCTGCGGACAGCCGCTTTTGCATAAACCGGATCTGTTCCGCATCCTCGGCTTTGTTAATGACTGCGCGGACCCTGCGGATGCCAAGTCCCTGCGCCATATACTGGATCTTTCCGGCCAGCTCCAGAGACTCGACAGACGGTTCGACTACAATCAGGATCGTATCGCAGCTCGCCTCAATACCTCGTCCAAAGCTTTCTACCCCAGCCTCCTGGTCGGCAATGACCATCTGGCGCGGCTCCGTGCGTAGGTTCTGGAGCAGGACCTGCTCGTAAGCGCTGATGGTACACGCGCACCCCTCCAACGGATCATCGATCTTTCCTGTGACCATGAGGCGGCGTGTACCGGAGAGAGGCGCAATATCCTCCGGGATGTCGTCAAAGGACAGCGGCTGGCGTTTCAGCCACGCGCACTGGTCAATGCCGCCATTCTGTATCCGTTCGTATAGGGGCAGCGGCGGGCGCTCCAGACCAAGCTTGTGGTAAAGGCCCATATTCGAGTGGTCGGTGTCAATGACCAGACACTCATAGCCCATTTCACTCAAGACGTCGGACAACAGGGCTGTGAAGGTGCTTTTGCCCACGCCGCCTTTGCCGCATACGGCGATCTTGCGGATCATCCGCGAATCGTCCCGCTGGGTATGGGCGCGGATATAGGCGCGCACCTTCTCCGTGGCCTGCTGGCGCGCCTGTTTGGTCCCCGCGATACACAGCCCACAGTCAATACACCCCTCGCCGCCGCGGCCCACGGCGCCAACAGGGCAGTGAAAAATACCCATTGCCGCTCCTTTCTGTCTTACCTAAAAATAAACGCCGTCTTCGTGCGGCTGCACACGCCCGCCGGGATCATCGGACTGGGCCACTCGCGGTGATGGACCGCGTCGGGGTAATGCTGTGCCTCCAGGCACACCGCGCCGTGGCGGGAATACCGGCGTCCGTCTTTTCCGCCGAATGCCGGCGGCACCTGATTGAGGGTAAACATCTGTATCCCCGGACAGTCCGTCCACACCTCCATGCGGATACCGGTCCGCATCCCCCGCAGCTCTGCCGCCTGACGGAAACCTTGTCCATCGATGCAGAAATTGTGATCGAAGCCTCCGAACTGCGACAGCTGCTCGTCCGCGCCTTGCAACGCATCGGAGATCTGTAGCGGTTTGCGGAAATCGAAGCAGGTACCTTCTACGCTGCGCCGCTCGCCGGTAGGGAGGCCGTTGGAGAAGGCGGGGAGATAGGAACCGGCAAAAAGCCGCAGCACCTGCTTGTCCGCCGCGCCGCTCCCGTGGCCGTTGAGGTCAAAATAGGCATGGCTGGTGATGTTCCAGACCGTATCCTCTGTTGGTACGGCTTGGTACTCTATTCTGACGCTTTTATTATCCAGCACATAATCCACACGAAAAGCGACCTGACCGGGAAAGCCGCCCTCCCCCTGGTCGAGCAGCCAGAGGGAGAGACGGAGCGCATTCGGTTCGCGCCGGATGGAAAAGGCAAACTCCTTCATCGCATAACAGCCGCTCCCGCCATGGATGCAGTGACGGCCGAAATTGGCCTGCAGAGCGATCCGGCGGCCCTTCCAGACGTACGACGCATCCGCCACGCGGTTGGCGCAGCGGCCAATAACGCTGGAATTGCACAGGCCGTTTTCCAGATAGGCGGCGAGGTCGGGTTTGCCCAGCACCACGTCCGTCAATCCTTCGCCGGACGGTATGTAAAGACGGTGGATTGTCGCGCCAAGGGTCAGGACTTCCAGAGAGATTCCTGATGGCGCGGTGAGTGTAATGCGGTAAATTTGGCCGCCATTGGGAAGCGAGCCAAACAGGTCAGCGGCATATGTTCCGAAATTCGGCAATGTGCTCCCTCCTTTTTGGAACTTCTGATATGGGACGGGCTCCCCGGTTTGCCGGGGAGCCCGTCTGGTTGGCGTTGCGTCAAAGGACAAAAACGTCAGGTGCCGGTGTACCCGAGCTCGGCGTAGCGGGCAAGGAGGTCGTCCACATTGTCCTGCGTGACTACCAGAGGATCGAATGTCTCGCTGTCAACGCAGTGCGCATCCAGCTCGCCGCTTTGAAGCTTCTCAATGCGCTCGATCAGCGCCTTTGCGTATTCATCGGAGGACTGCCAGCATGTCGCGTCGATCAGGCCCTCCTTGACGGCTGTGCAGCCTTCAAACAATGCATCCACGCCGCAGATCACCTTGGCCTTTGCATCAATGCCTGCGGAGTTCATCGCTTCAATCGCACCCAAAGCCATAGCGTCGTTTTCGGAGAACAGCGCGTCAAAACCGTCCGCGCCATAATTTGTGATCCAGTCCTCCATTTGCGTCATGGCGGCAACTTTATCAAACTTCTGATACTTGTAGTCCAAAACCGTCACATCGGGACGGGTAGCCAGCGCGTCCATAAACCCCTGGCCGCGGAGGATGGAGCCGGAGTAGCCTTCCGATCCGCCCAGGAGCAGCACCTTCCCGTTTTCCGGGATTTGGTCTATGACCGCCATGCCGGACTGATAGGCCAGCTCATACTCAGAGCAGACAAAGTTGGAACATACGCCGTCAAGGAAATCCCAAGTGATAGCATAGTAGATCACGTTGGTCCCCATATCCTGAAGCTGCTTAATGTAGTCGCTGTCATCGGACAGCGTGCCGTACATGACCAGGTTCCAGTCGCCTTCCGCAATGCACCGCTCCAGGAATGGCTGGATCTCGCCCGCGTCGCCCTTGCTGTCAAAAAGCGTCACTTCCACGTTGTCGAAATGCTCCTCGATGGCCTGCTTGCAGACCAGGGCGGTCTGATGGTGCCACTGGTCGGCGGCATTGTGCAGCCAGGCCATCCGGAAGGTTTCGCCTGCGGGGACTTCGGACTGATCGCTGTTTGGTTTCTGGGTATCTTGGCCGGAGCTGCCGTCAGGGGGCGTCTTGCTGCCGCAGCCAACCAGGAAACTCAGACTCAGTACGAGCGCCAAAAGTAAAGCAAGCCTTCTTTTCATAATCATTTTCCTTTCTTCTCCGTTTTTGTGTTTGATGACTTTATCGCATAAGGGATCAGCGGGGAGATGACGGAAACTGCCGGCCCTTATGCGGAGGTCACGGTAGAGGGGAACCCTCACTGGGACGTGCGCAGGCTCCTGGCAAATGTGTCAAGGCCTACTGCGAGAACGATGATCGCGCCGTTGACGATCTGCTGCACGTAGGAATCCACACCCAGCAGGTTCAGGATGTTGCTGATGATGCCGAGGACCACCGCGCCGACGATGGCGCCCCATGCCGAGCCGGTGCCGCCGGCAAAGCCGATGCCGCCAATGACGGTCGCGGAGATTGCCTGACCTTCATAGCCCTGCGCGCCGGTTGCCACGCCGCAGTTTGCGCGAGAGGTATACAGAACGCCGGCCAGGCCCATGAACAGGCCGGATAACGCGAAGGCAAGGATAACGTTTTTATTCAGATTGATGCCGCAGGCGCGGGCCGCTTCGCGGTTGCCGCCCAGCGCATAAAAGTTACGGCCCAGCGTCGTCTGATCCATCAGCACCCACAGTACGACCGCCGACAGCAGCATGATCAGCACGGACACAGGAATGACGCCAAAAACAAAGCCCTGCCCCAGGAACTTCCAGTTTTCACCAGTCTGAGAGATCATGGAGCCGTTGGTAATTAAATAGCATACCCCGCGGACCGCCATCTGCATACCCAGCGTGGCCACGAAGGCCGGGATACGGAAAAACGCGACAATGCATCCGGAAATGGTGTTGACAACCAGCCCGCAGATCATTCCGGCCAGGACCGCGACCACCAACGATCCAGTCGCCAGGTACATTTTCAGCGCCATCAGCCCCGCCAGACAGCAGGTGGAGCCCGCGCAGAGGTCCAGATTGCCGGAGATCAGAAGGATGGCCTGCCCGAATGCCAGCACCGCGTAGACCGTAACCTGGCGAAGGATGTTGATAAGGTTCGTCCCGGTCAGGAACTTATCGTTCAGAATGGAGCAGACGATCATGAACAACAGCGTAATGACATAGATGGAATATTTCGCGATGAAATTAAGCGTTCCCGATTTACTGATCGATTTCATGTTATTTCCCCCCTGTAGCATAGGCCATTACCTTTTCCTGCGTAAGCTCGCTTCCGGTCAATTCGCCGGCGATCCTGCCCTCGGCAACGACATACACGCGCTTGCACATGCCGAGAAGCTCCGGCAGCTCGGACGAGATCATTACGACCCCCATGCCTGCTGCGGCCATTTCGTTCATGATCTCATAGATCTCATATTTCGCGCCAACGTCAATGCCGCGAGTGGGCTCGTCCAGGATCAGGACCTTGGGAGAAGCCATCATCCACTTGGCAAGGACGACCTTCTGCTGGTTGCCGCCGGAGAGGGTGTAGGCCGGCACGTTCAGAGAATTTGCCTTGATACGCAGCCGGTCAAAAAATACCTTCACGGCTCCGCGTTCCTTTCCGTGCTGGATAAATCCACCTTTGGAAAGGATCTGCAAATTCGGCAGCGATACATTTTCCTTTATGCTGCGCGAGCCAACGATGCCGTATTTGCGCCGGTCCTCGCTGGCCATGACCAAGCCGTGTCCTATGGCGTTTTTAATATTGAGCGGCCGCAGCTCCTCGCCGCAAATCGTAACCGTTCCTCCGCTGACAGGATCAAAGCCACATGCCGCGCGGACGATCTCCGTCCGGCCCGCGCCCACCAGTCCCGCGAAGCCAACGATCTCGCCGGCCCGAACATGAAAGCTGACGTTTTGGAACCGCCCGCCGCTCAGATCGGATACCTTCAGGACATCGCCGCCCAGATGCTCCTGGTGCTGGGGATAGAGATTGCTGACCTCGCGGCCGACCATCATGGAGATCACGTCCCGCTCCGAAAATTCTGAAACGGGAGCTGTCTTGATGCTCCTGCCGTCGCGCATGATCGTCACATAGTCGCTCAGACGGAAGATCTCCTCCATCTTATGAGAGATATATATGACGGCGCAGCCCTCGCTGCGAAGGCGCTTGATCTTGTCAAACAGACGCTCGGATTCATGCTGCGTGAGGGACGAGGTGGGCTCGTCCATGATCACGATCTTCGCGTTGTGGTATGTCGCCTTGACGATTTCCATCATCTGCGCGTCGGAGATGGAGAGCGAGTGCATCATCGACACCGGCGTTGCATGGATCTCCTCAATGTCCAGGATTTTTTGGGCCTCTTCGCGCATAGACTTCCAATCCACCAGACCCGCCTTTGTGACCGGGAGGTTCCCCAAGCACAGGTTCTCCGCAACGGAGAGGTTGGGTACATAGACCAGTTCCTGGAATATCATCGAGATGCCGAGGTTTTTTGCGGCCTGCGGACTGTGGATGGCCTTCTTTTCGCCGTTGACGAGGATCTCGCCGCTATTCGGTGTATACATGCCATTGATGATCTTCATCAGCGTGGACTTCCCGGCGCCATTCTCACCGACGATGGAATGGACCGTGCCGTAGCGCACATCAAAGCTCACGTCATCCAGGGCCTTGACGCCGGGGAAGGTCTTGGTGATATGGCGCAGCTGCAGCGCATAATTTTCACTCATGCCGCGATCCTCACTCCATTGTGAAAATGACCTTGTAAGCCTCCCGGCTTCGGATCATATCCACACCTTTTTGTGCGTCTTCGATGGGCAGCACGTGGCTATAGAACCACTTGGGATCGATCACGCCGTCCCGGATCATGCTCAGTACCGCCTCGTGCTCGCGGTGCTCGTGATAGGGCCAGTTGAGGATCTGTACGGCGACATTGTTGGGGAGCGCCAGCAGGTCGATTGTGGAGTGACCCTGCTTGAGGACACCATACACGCCGACCCGTCCGCCGGGGACGAGGACCTTCGCGCCCTGCTGGATGATTTCCGGACTTCCCACAGCGTCGACAACGATGTCAAACTTCTGCCCGGCCAGCGCCTGCTCCATCTCCTCTGTGTGGGAGTTGATGGTCTGGTCGGCATGGGCCAGTTCACGAATGCGTGCCAGGCGCTCGTCATGATGGCCCACATTTACGACCGTTGCCGCGCCTAAATACTTCGCCATGCACGCCAAGCCCAGTGCCACCGCGCCGTCACCGAAGATCAGCAGGCGTGTTCCCTTTGTTACACCGAAGTTCTTCAGCGCGGAATAGTTCTCCTTCAGCGTCAGGATCATCACAGCGTCGGTGTCGGACATACCATTGGGAATGGGCTTCCCCAGATAGTCTTCTTCCGTCATGTTGGCCAGCAGTGGATGATTGGCGGCAACGCCATCTTCGATCATCGCGCGGATGTCGTGGGTGACGGCGTACCGGTTCATGCCGCCCCAGGTGATGTGATAACCGGGGGCATTGACAAAGCCTACAGGGCAGATGATCCGGTCACCGGCTTTCAGATTGCGCACCTTTTCGCCCACCGCCTCGATCACGCCTACGCCCTCGTGGCCGATGAGCGTGGGATATTCGACCTTCTGCTGTGCTACGCTGCCGTTGGAGATGATCTTCAGATCGGTGCTGCTGCACAGTCCGCAGGCCGTAACGCGGACCAGGCATTCATACGGGCCATAGTCCGGCTTCGGGACGTCTACCAGCTTTACGGTGCCATCGCCCATGGCGGCGACTGCCTTCATCATTTCCATCGTTGACTCCTTTCTGCGTTACGCTACTTCGTGCATAGTGCGCTCGATGATCTCACACTGCAATCTGTGGTCGAGATTGATAAAGTATTCGCAGTAGCCCGCGATGCGTACCACGAGGTCCCGGTGCTTTTCCGGGTGGGCCTGCGCATCCAGCAGATCCTGCGGGTTCTGGTAATTGATCTGCAGCTGAGGTCCCATCTCTTTGAGATAAACCCGCAGCAGCCGGATCACCGCCTGCGTGCCCTGTTTGTCCCTGACCAGAGAGGGGCTGATTTTGAAGTTCAGCGCGTGGGCTCCCGTGACGTCCTTGTGGGCAAGCTTCAGGGCAGAATTCAGCAATGCCGTGGAGCCCTCCCCATCCCGGCCCTGGGTAGGGCCGGCACAGTCGGAGATCGCTTCGCCGGCCAAGCGGCCGTTTGCCGTCGCGTCCAGACTTTCGCCCAGTGTGATGTGCATATTGTAGCTGAACACGTTGTTGACAAAACGGGTCTTTGGCAGACGATTTTCGTTCTGCTTACGCACAGAGGCGGAGTATGTGTCAAAGATGGCGGCGGCGATCTGGTCCACATAATCATCGTCATTGCCATAGGCGGGGGCGCTGTTCATAAACTGCATCCGCTGAAGCTCAAAGCCGTTAAAATTCTTTTGCAGCATTTCCCAGAGCTCCTCCAGCGTATAGCGCTTTGTGTCAAAGACGAATTTCCGGATGACGGACAGGCTGTCGGCCACGGTGCCCAAGCCCTGCGCAGAGATCGAACAGGGGTCGCCGCAGTCGGAGCCGCCCTTGAAATAATCCGCGCCGTTTTCCAGGCAGCCGTCGATAAGCGAGGAAGCAAAGGGGTCGCAATTGAGGCTTCTCTGGGCGGCGATGGCGCGCCTGCCGTTCTCTGCGGACTGAGCGCACCGGCTCTCCACGGCCTTGAGGTATTCGGCCATCAGCTCATCAAAGCTCCCATAGGCGCGGTGCTCCGCCGCGGCCGACTTGATGATATCGTTGAGCATTTTCGGCAGAAGCAGCAGGCCGCCGGTGGTCCAGTTGGAGTCCTTGCCCTGGATCATGATCTCCGTACAGCCCATGTTATAGTAATCCCGCGCCCACTCCACCGGCATACCAAGGCTGGTCAGGTTGGGGACCCAGACCGCGTCGTTGAGGATCATCGGCTGTCCGCAGCCGGCCTTCACGGTGCGGGCGGCTTCGTTGTAGAACCAGTCCGGCGTTTTGTCCGGATCGATGCGGGCCGACATATTGGGATAGGGGAGCTTCAAAAGGGACATGGTTTCCAGGCATATCTTGGACAGATCGTTGCAGGCGTCAGAGCCGTCCGCCGTTTTGACGCCGCCCACGGACAGACTCTGGACCGTGCGCATTTTGGGCTCGTTCAGTTTGAGATACAGACTGCATATCAGCTCGCGCACCCGCTCCAGCGTGATCGCGCCGGACTGGATGTCCCGTTGATAGAATGGCATCATGTATTGGTCGAACCGGCCGAGCGACAGTGCTGAGCCTCCAAACAGATTTCCGATCAGCTGGAACATCCAGACAAGCTCGATGGCCTCCGTGAAGGTCTCAGGCTTCTCCCAGGAAACACGTTCCATTACGGCAGACATCTCCAGCAGCTCCGCTTTCCGTCCTTGATCTTCGGTTTTGGCGGCAGCACCGGCTGCCGCGGCGGCGTACCGGCGGATAAAGGCGGATACGCCCTCCATCGTGATCTTGCAGGAGGTGTAGAAATCCCGCTTTTCCTGCGTTTCCGCCGCAGCGAGATATCTCTCGATCTTATCGAGGATGCCGCCTATGCCCGTTTCGACCAGCATTTTATAGTTGAGGTTTGTGTGGTTGGCCGCGTTCCATCCGTTTTCACGCAGCAGGGCCATGGTCTCTGCTCCATAGGAGTAGACAAAGTGCTTCTCGATGGCGGCGCCGATCTCCCAGTTCTCTACGGTATATTCTTTGGAATAGCGCGCCTCCATCTCAGCGATGAGCTTCTGCATGTCCTGGAAGTTGATGTTGGCATCATAGTGATCCCGGGCCATCAGGGAACCGAAGCGAAACTTTGCCAACATGGCGGATTCTTCAAAGGACAGGCCGTCCTTATAGCCAAAGCCAAGATCATCCTTGTCCACCGCGCTCCGCTTTTGGAAATACTCATCCAGCATAGCGATAGTCTCCTGCCGGAGACGCTCGTAAGTCATGGTACGGTTGCGCTCCTCGTCCAGCGGCCACATGCCGGTGACAGAACCGATCAGCTGCTCGGCTTCATAGACCGGCGCAGCTACATGTTCCAGATGGTAAACAAGGGCTTTTGCCCGGCGTATATTCTGCGGCTCACCTTTTGTCGTTTCCAGCGATGCTGCCAAGTTCGGATACAACAGCGTTTTACGAAGTCCGGCGTCATTGAGCGCCTGTACAGTATCCTTCATTTTCTGGATGCGGGGCGTCATCAGCTGTTCGGGAATCTGTTCGATCTCCAGAAATGCTTCCAGCTGCGGGGAGACAAAATGATCGCTCATAGGAACATCTCCTTTCATATAGTGCGCCTTCTTTATTGTGCCAGCAGATGCAGGGTCTGCTTCAAGTGGGGATAGAGCTGCAGGTACGCCTGATAGCCCCGCAGATATTCCGCCCGTTGTTCTGCCGGGGCGATGACGGTATCTGTGCGGATATGATCCAGCGCTTCGGAAAAACTTTTGAAAACGCCTGCTGCCGCAGCCGCTGCGGCCGCAACGCCCAAGGACGTTACATCGGCTGCCGGGGCGGCCAGCGTCTCCAGCCGGAGCTGGCAGACATCCGCAATGATCTGCGGGAGTACCTGCGACTTCATGCCGCCGCCAATCGCCCTGATGTGCTCCAAAGGAGCGTATTCCCGCTGAATATCCGCAATCTGCCGGAGGGCATAGGCAATGCCCTCCAGAACGGCGCGGGCAAAGTGCGGCCGGTCGTGCCGCTGGGACATGCCCGCAAATACCCCTCGGGCCTGCGCGTCAAATACCGGCGAGCGCTCCCCGTCAAGATACGGCAGATAGACCAGACCTGCACATCCCGGCGGGACGGAGGCGGCCATATCGTTGAGCGCAGACAGGTCCGGGATACGAAGAAGCCGCTGTATCCAGCTGATCGAGCTGCCGGCGGACTGCATGACGCCATAGACGGAGGTGGTTTTTCCGTCAAGGTTCATGATGTTAAACAAGCGGCCCTGCGCATCGATGACCGGCGTATCGGAGACCCGTGCGATCCACGCGGTGGAACCCAGATTCAGATAGGCGTCGCCGCTGTGCATATTTCCCGCTCCCGCGCTGCCGCAGGCTCCGTCGCCGCCTCCGGCGATCACGGTCACACCGCTGGGGATGCCAAGCTCCCGGGCGCTGTCAGGCGTGACTGTGCCAACGATATCGCAGCCGCAGTGCAGTGTGGGAAGCTTGTCCATATCCAGGCGTAGCTCCTGATACACGGCGGGCTCATACCGGCGGCGGCGGATGTCCATCAGTTCGCCATGGCACGCATCGGAATAGTCCGTTGTATCCATATTGCCCGTGAGGCGGAATACAATGTAATCCTTGCACTGCAAAAATTTTGCTGTGCGCTTGTAAACATCGGGACGGGTTTCCTTCACCCACAAATGCTTGCTCAGCGAGCTCCTCGCGTCAAGTATGTTTCCTGACATCTGATACAGCCTGTTTCCGCCCACCTGCAGCTGAATGGTCTCATACTGCGCGGAGGCGCGGGAATCAGAGTGGATCATGCACGGCAGAAGCGGTGCGCCGTCTGCGGCTATGGGGATACAGCCGAGCATATGCCCGCTGACGCCTATGGCGCAGATCGCGCCGCCGCATTCGGGGTTTCGCTCCAGCAGGCCGCGCGTTGCGCGGCGGATGCCGGCCCACCAATCGAGGGGGTCCTGTTCCGCAATGCCGCCCGGGGCATAGCGGGTGGGATATTCCTCCGTCTGCGAATCAATGATGCGTCCCGCAGGAGAGACCATGGAAGCCTTTACGCCGCTCGTTCCAACATCGTAGGCCAGCACTATCGTATTTTCCATGCGGACCTCCTTACTCAACATTGACCAAACGGCCGCCCTGCTCCAAAATATAGCGTTTCCACTCATCGCTGACAGAAACGGGTACGGTTTCAAATTCCTGATAATCGGTATCGATCCGCTTCGCCTTGGATACGCCCAGCCTGTGATAGGGCAGTATTTCCGCTCCCAGCAGCCGGGGGTATGCCTTGGTCAGTCCGGCAATGGCATTAAAATGCTTTGCGTTATCGTTGACGCCCGGGATGATCGGGCACCGGACCAGGACCTGCGCACCGGCGGCGGTCAGTTTTTGCAGGTTCTGTAAAACCAGCGTGTTTGAACAGCCGACATACGCTTGATGTACGTCCGAATCTGTGGCCTTGTAGTCCAGCAGAAACAGATCAACATATGGCATCACCTGTTCGTAGGTCTCAAACCGGTGTACCCCATTTGTTTCCAGCGCGCAGTGTATGTTCTCGTCTTTGCACCGGCGCAGAAGCTCCAATACGAATGCCTTCTGCATCAGGGCCTCGCCTCCGGAGATCGTGACCCCGCCATCGGATCCGTAGTATTTGCAGTCCTTCCGGACGGCCTGCATCACCTCGCCGGCGGTCATGCGTTTGCCGATCAGGTCAAGCGCCTGCACCGGGCAGACTTCGGTACACTTGCCGCAGGCAACGCACTGCGTCCGGTCAAAGCTGTGTCCGGTACTGGTGATGTGGTGGCACCCGTTGGGGCAGACAGCAGCACAGCCGCCGCAGGATACGCATTTATCTGCGGTATAGCCTACAACGGGCTGCATCCCGATGCCCTCCGGGTTGTGGCACCAGCGACAGTTCACGTTGCAGCCCTTCAGGAAGACCGTTGTACGGATGCCGGGGCCGTCGTGGATGGAAAATCGCTGGATGCCAAAGACAATGCCGGTCAGCGGTTCATTCCGTTCCATGGCCTGCTCCCGTCAATTCAGCTCGATCAGCAGCTTTTCCTCATCCGTCAGCCGTTCGACATGGAAGTCCGTGGCAAACGTCCGCTCAGGAAGCATCACCACTACTGCGGCCTGCTCCTGATCAATGGGGAACTGCGTACCGTGCAGCACGCCGGGCTTGAAGCGCACGACCGTACCCTTTGGCACGACAAACGCCTCCAGCTTGGCCGGCAGGAACGGCTTGAAGCCAAATCCGGCAAATATGACGATATCCGCGTCAAGCGGCAGCACGCCCTCGCAGCCGTTATTATGGTACTCATAATTGTCAATAACCATCTCACGTTTGCGGACATGGCATACGCAGACGGATGCGTTGTGGGCCGTGCCAAGGTCTAGGGGCATGACGTCCGGATAAAACGCCGAGGGGGAGCCTATGCCTACGCCCATAGTTTCCGGCTGATAGAGGTTCTCAAACGAACCATATTTGCTGAAATTTTCTTTTGTCAGTTTCTGTGCTTTGATGGTTTTCATACAGACGCTCCTTTTCCGCGTTAGATCAGCCCAGGCTTTTCGGGCCGCAGGCCCCGGGATGATCGAAGTTCACGTTCAGATAGCGGGCCGCCTCCTGCAGGGCGCCGGCATAATTGCCGTACATACCGCCTACGTGGTGGATATAGGGACCAAAGATCAGGCGCTCCTCCCAGCTCTCCCAATTTTCCGTCTCGAACCAGACGTAGGTCCCGGTGGTCTCAGGGCCGTCCACAGCCCGGCCTTCCCCGGCAAACAGGCTGTATTCTCCATGGATGCCGTCAAAGCGGCAGAGGGTAATATCGCCCTTTTTCAGTTCCCAGTTTCCGGCCATAGCTTTCAGCTTCGCGGGACTGCCGGGGGATTTCATGGAATACGGGAACGGACCGCAGTGCCAGAGAAGCTCGGCGTTGTCGTTTTCGGGGTGCCGGATGGTCAGGTCCGCAAAGAACTGGGAGGTTTCGCCCATCGCGCAGGCGTTCATAATGGCCAGCGTGACCGCGCCGTTGATGTCCCCCTCGCAGGAAACGGGAATCCCCTCATCGGCCAGCTCGCCCAGCGCGACGCAGGGAAGTCCCTTCAGGAGCATGGCCGAGGGCCAGCAGTCCATACTTGCACAGGTACAGTCTTTTTCATGGATCGCCTGCCGGATGGCCAGCTTCATGGCTGTGCACCTCTTTGCAACTTCTGCGCCGGTATTCAGGCCGAGCATTTTTCCTAACTGGGAACCATCCATAGGGGAGCAGTCCACACGGCGGATGTAATCCTCGTATTCGCGGCGCAGCTCATCGCCATCCTCCGCAAGCAGTTTATCCGTTGCAGCCGCGATCGAGGCGGTGCCGATGGGGACGACGTTGATGCCAAAACGTTCCAGCAGTTCGCCCTCGTTGGAGATCACGCTCATGAACGGCTCGGGACGGTTTCCGATCTGGGCCACGCGGAGATTTTTCATGACCTTGACCACCATAGCTGCCCGGAGGAACGTGGTATAGCCGCGGCGGAACTGCTCGCTTTCCGTGGGGCAGCTGGTGATATAGCTGAACTTCACACCGCACCGGGAGAGGACCTTGGTCGCGGCAATGATGCCGCACTGTGTGTCGCGGCCCCGCTGCGCGTCGGTGTTCGGCACGGTGTCGCGGGGACCCCAGACAAGCGTGGGGACTTTCAGCTGGCTTGCGATCCCGGCGGCAACGCTTTCTTCGCCGAAGTCGCAGAAAGGAAGAAACAGCGCGTCCACGCCGCGGTTCCGAAACCGCTCTACGATAGCGGGAACCTTGTCCAAGGTAAACGCGATTCCGTTTTCGCACAGATCGTCAATATCCACGATTTCCACATGGTCCGCCTTGATCGTCCGGATCAGCGGGAATAATTCTTCCTTTTGGGCTTTTGCGGCCTCCATGGGGAGCATGGCGCGTTTGACCGGCGCTATGCCAAGTATCAGTTTTTTCATACAGCAACCTCCTTGTGTATCGTTGGATTTACTCTACTAGATTTCACTCGGTTTGTCAACTAATGTTTCTAACTAGAAAAAATATTTGTTAATATAGCATTATTTCTGTGCTCTATTTTTGTGCATGCTGATGTTTTCTGCGGTGGATTAGATATATTTGTTTTCTCCTTTTCCGATAATCTTCCGGGAACGCCTTGACTTTTTCGAAATCTCCATGGATAATAGAAGCATATATTTTTGTCCGGAAATCCGTGGATATGGAAAACAGGGCAGTGTGTTAAGGGGAGTATATATTTTGACATCGAATGGAAATGGCTACACGCCACAGGCGATCCGGAACCGAAACTATCAGGTGATCATCAATTTGCTGCGGGAATCGGAGGTCCGTTCCATACGGGACATCGTCCTGCGCAGCTCCCTCAGCAAGACAGCCGTCAAACGCATTATTGACAACCTTCTGGAAGCGGGGCTAGTCTGCCCTGCCGGAAAGGGACAGTCTTCTGAGGCGGGAGGAAAGCGTCCTGAGCTGTTCATGCTGCACGCCGGACAGGTATACGCGCTGAGCTGCATTTTTGGGCAGAACGGTTTCCGTTTCATCCTCGTTGATCTCAAACTGCAGGTGATCGACTGCGTTGACGCGCTGACGCTATACCCCGGCGCATCCTACCAGCAGATCACACAGTCCATGGCGGACGCGATCCGTCAGTTTTTGATGCGGCATCCGGAGGTCTGCGACAGACTATGCTGCATCTGCTTTTCCGCTGCCGGTATTATCTCCTATTCCGATGGCGTCCTGATCAATCCAATTCACAACAATCAATGGGGCAGCCACCTTCCCTTCCTGTCGGACATGCGGAAGCTGCTGCCGATGTCCTGCCCGTTCTATTTTGATAACGCCCTGCGCTTCGCCGCGTATTATGAGCAGATGATGGATCCGAGCCTGCAAAAGGGCAGCGTTCTTATGATCTGTTATACCCGCGACAATATCGGCGGCAGCATTTTGCAGGACAGCCAGCTGGTACACGGCCGGTTTGGATTGTCCGGCGAGTTTGGACACATTTTGACAGATTTTGCGCTCAGTGAGACCTGCTCTTGTGGAAAAACCGGCTGTATCGAGAGCGTCGCGGCGCACAAACGAGTTGTTGCACGCGCGGAGCGGGAGCTTCAAAACTGGCCGATGTCCGTTTTGAATGGGCGGGAGTTATCCTTTGCTTCCATTAGCAATGCCGCTGACACGGGAGATATTTTTGCCCAGCGGCAGATGGATTTTCTGGTCCACCAGTTTTCGACTCTGATTTATAATCTGCAAATTGCTATCGATCCCGACATCCTGGTATTGAAGTGTTATACGGACCATGTTCCGATGCACTATTTTTCCTCCAGTATCCAGGAAACTGTGAACCGGCTTTCGCTCGTCAATACGCCTATTCCGATCCGAATCCATGTTGATCAGCACGGAGATGATTATGATATGATGTATCACAACATCATCTGCGGCGGCGCATTATATGGATTTGACAGGCTGTTTTATACGGAATCCATGTTTAATGAGTTTATTGCCAGATATGTTGATGGAAGAGCTTCAGCTGTGAAACAGAGGGAAGAGTCGGAAAAGGCGGTCCCGCCTTTAGACAGCAGGACTCTCTGAAGGCGTTAGACAAATCCCCAGTATGGTACAGAGCGGTAAAGCAGCCGGTATTTGCGATAAAGTAAGTCCGGCAGGGGGGCGCTCCTTTTGACACTGCGCTGAATCGTCCAGCAAGGATGCCATCGCCCCGCTGGGCCGGAGGCAAAACGGATGACGAAGGATCTGTTGGTCAAGTGCTAAAACGACTTGGATGAGTGATTCGTGGATTTAAAAGCATGAGGAAGACAAAGTGGAAAATTCTCCCTGCATTTGGAGGGAAGGAACGGCAGCGAAATGAAGCAAACGCCCGCCTAACGGCGGGCGTATCGAAGTGGAGTTTGTCTCGATGCAAAGATATCGAAGGCGGCTTAAAAGGACCGGCGCAGTTGCGCTGGTCCTTACGGGGGCTTGGGGGCGGAGGCCACCAACAAGCGAGCGCCGGTATATACCGGCGCATTGCTTGCCACAATAGTAAAGGCCCTAAAAGTACGGAGGATATCTGTACTATGCAGCGCTCATACCTAAACTGCAATGGGAGGGAAAACGGTATAACAGTGTCCTGTTTGCCACTGCTGGGCAGCCTCAGCTTTCATTAAACCGGACTTGCATTATAAAGCTGCTTGAATTATACTATGGCTGACAGAAATACCAAGCGTTGAATAAAAAGAAGGTTTCATATGAGCAAGCTACTGCTGTTAGAAGATGATTTGAGCCTAATCAATGGGCTTTCCTTTGCCTTTCAAAAGGCGGGCCACGAGCTGGACATCGCCCGCACACTCCGGGAGGCCGAAGCCCTCTGGCAAGAGGGAAAATATGATCTGCTGGTCCTGGATGTTTCCCTCCCGGACGGTTCCGGGTTCGAGTTCTGCAAAAAGGTCCGGCAGACCTCCCAGGTCCCCATTATTTTCCTTACCGCCTCCGATACGGAAACCAGCATCATTATGGGGCTGGACATCGGCGGGGACGACTACATCACAAAGCCCTTCAAGCTGGCGGTCCTCATGTCCCGAATCAACGCCATTCTCCGCAGAAGCCAGCATTTTAAGCAAACACCTGGGGAACTGTCCTCCAACGGAATCACCCTCCAACTGCTGGAGGGCCGGGCCTATAAAAACGGCGCGCCGCTGGAGCTGACGGCGGCGGAGTACAAGCTGCTCCGGTTTTTCATGGAGCAGCCTGACATCATTCTCTCTACGGAGCAGATCATGGGTAAGCTGTGGGACTGCGACGGGAATTTTGTGGACAGCAATACGCTGGCGGTCTACATCCGCCGTCTGCGGGCAAAAATCGAGGACGACCCCACCAAGCCAACACGGATTGTCACCGTCCGTCGCATGGGATATAAATGGAGCGCGGGAGGCGGAGCGGAATGAATTGGCTGGTGTTGCTGCTCTCCTGTGCCCTGTGCGGTATGACGATTGCTTTTGGGCTCACAGTCCGTCGTCTGCGGGAGCAGGAGCGGAGCATGGAGGAGGCCGCCCACCGAATCGCGGAGTATATTTTGGACCAGCGGAAGGGCGGCATTGAGTGTAACGAGGAAGGGGCCATGTACCACCTGTTCCATGAGGTTAACTCTCTGGTGACAATCGCGGACGCTCACGCTGACAGTGAACGGCAGGCCAAGGAATTTCTGCGAGACACGATTTCGGACATCTCCCACCAGCTCAAAACGCCCATCGCCGCGCTGAACATTTACAACGGCATTCTCCAGCAGGAGGCGGCGGACACCGCCACCGTCCAGGAGTTCACGGCTCTCTCGGAGCAGGAGCTGGACCGAATCGAATCGTTGGTGCAGAGCCTGTTAAAGATGGCTCGGCTGGACGCGGGGGCCATCACCCTGGAGCAGTCGCCGGAAAATCTTTCGGAGCTGCTGGAGCATATCAGAGGGCAGTATTCTTTCCGGGCGGAACAGGAGGGGAAGGAGATCGACCTGGAGGGGGATGAGCAGGCCATCCTCCTATGTGACCGGACATGGCTGACCGAAGCTATTGGAAACCTTGTCAAAAACGCTCTGGACCATACGGAACAAGGAGATCGTATTCTGGTCCGGTGGCAGCAGTCCCCATGCCTGACGCAGATCACGGTAGAGGATACGGGCAGCGGCATCCATCCGGAGGACCTATACCATATCTTCAAGCGGTTTTACCGCAGCCGGTTTTCCAAGGACACCCAGGGCATCGGTTTGGGTCTGCCGCTGGCGAAATCAATCATTGAGGCCCACCGTGGCAGTATTGAGGTCCACAGTGAGCTGGGGCATGGAACGACCTTTATCATCAATTTTCCGATTAAAATGGGATGACACTACGGGCTGGCCAAGAGAGCCGGCCCGTCGCTCTAATATTGAATTATGACAAAATTGTCATCTGCAATTCATCTGAGAGTAAGGTTTGGGTGCTATGATGTTCATACAGTCCAATGACGAAAGGAGTATGTGACTTATGGACTTGTTGCGAGTAGAACACATCTGCAAAACCTATGGCAGCGGCGAGACGGCGGTACACGCCTTGAAGGATGTTACCTTCTCCGTTCCCAAGGGAGAGTTTGTCGCCATTGTTGGTGAATCCGGTTCAGGCAAAAGCACCCTACTGAACATGATCGGCGCTCTGGATACGCCCACCTCCGGCGAGGTTTTCATCAACGAGAAGAATACCTTTGCCATGAAGGAAAAGGCCCTCACCATTTTCCGTCGCAGGAACATCGGCTTTATCTTCCAGGCGTTCAACCTGATCCCGGAGCTGTCCGTGGAGCAGAACATCATCTTTCCTGTCCTGCTGGACCACCAGCAGCCTAACAAGCGGTATCTGAATGAACTGCTGGAAGTTTTGGGACTGGCGGAACGCCACGCCCATCTGCCCAGCCAACTCTCCGGCGGACAGCAGCAGCGGGTAGCCATCGGGCGGGCGCTGATGACCCGGCCCGCCCTGGTGCTGGCAGACGAACCCACCGGCAACCTGGATTCCCAAAACAGCAGCGAGGTCCTGGCCTTGCTGAAGGAGACTGCCCGGAAGTACGAGCAGACGGTCATTATGATTACCCACAACCCCGCCATCGCTCACACAGCGGACCGGATTTTCCAAGTGTCCGACGGGGTACTGACGGACCTTGGGGGGTGCCGGGAATGAAGAGCTATTTGAGCCTGATCCCCATCTCCGCCAAGGTGCGGCGGCGGCAAAACCGGATGACAATTTTCTGTATTATCATTTCGGTGTTGCTTGTGACAACAATTTTCAGCGTGGCAGATATGTTCCTTCGGACAAAGAGCGATGAATTGCAGGATAAACACGGTAATTGGCATATCCAGTTAGAAAATATCTCCCAGAGCGTCGGAGACGAAATCAGCGGCCGTTCCGATGTTATAGCCGTCGGTTGGTCGGAAGTGTTCAATTCAGACGCGGAGCAGCCGTACTACATTGGAGAGAAAAGAGCTGCTTTATGCGGCGCTGACAGTATCTATCTGAACCAGCTTTCCAATGCCCTTGAAGAAGGAAATTCTCCACAGCGCGATAACGAAGTCATGCTTAGCTCCAACGCAAAGCTCGCTTTGGATGTGCAGATCGGGGACAGCGTAACAATCAAGACCCCTGCGGGGACTGCCGGCTTTACCATAGCGGGTTTTGGGTCGGATGACCGGGAATATTATCAGGGACAGACGTATCTGGTTGCTGTGTATATGACGCGGACAGCGTTCGCTTCGCTCATGGAACAAAACGGTATTTCGCTTAACCCAACCTGTTATATTCAGTTTCAAAATGCGTCAAAGGCTTCCAGAGCAATTACGGAAATAAAAGAACAATATGATCTGCCAGAGGGAAGCGTTTCTGAAAATACCGCAATCATGGGTATGGCAGGGCAAAGCAATAATGATTCTGTAAACAACATTTATGGTCTGGCAGCAATTTTGTTTGTTTTGGTGCTGCTGGCCGGTGTGTTGATGATTTCCGGAAGCATGAGCAGCAATGTGGCCCAACGGACAAAATTTTTTGGTATGATGCGCTGCATTGGTGCAAGCCGTAGGCAGATCATCCGCTATGTGCGTCTGGAGGCATTAAACTGGTGCAAAACGGCTGTGCCTGTTGGATTGCTCTTAGGTACGGCAATCAGTTGGAGCATTTGCGCGGTACTGCGCTATGGAATTGGCGGTGAATTTCAAACAATGTCTGTGCTTGCCCTGAGTCCGGTGGGCTTGATGAGCGGAGCATTGGTTGGAATTGTTACGGTCCTTCTGGCGGCGCAATCCCCGGCGAAACGCGCGGCTAAAGTTTCTCCCATGGCGGCAGTTTCCGGCAGCTCAGATACGACACCCTCTATACGGCATACGATGCGGCTGAATTTTGGCAGGGTTGAAAAGGCTTTAGGGGTTCACCACGCAATCGCATCCAAGAAAAACTGGTTTTTGATGACAGCCAGCTTTTCTCTTAGTATAATCCTGTTCCTTTGCTTCACGGTAGGGCTGGATTTTGGACACGCGCTGATGCCATCGCTGCGGTCATGGCAGCCAGATATTACTCTGACAGGCTATGCAAACGAACCTGTGTTAAGTCAAAGTTTAAGCGATACCGTTCGCTCTGTTTCTGGTGTAGACCATATCTTTGGCAGCACATATATAGGGAATGTTTCTGCTTCTTCTTCACGGCAGGGAATTGACCATGTGAATATAACATCATACAGTGACTATTTGTTGGACAATGCAAAGGATAGCCTTGTGCAAGGGGATTTATCAGAAATTTACGGAGATAGCAATAAAGTCATGACGGTTTCAAATAAGGATAATCCGCTCAAGGTTGGAGATACCATTCAGATCGCGGGGCAGGAGGTTGAAATTGTCTGTGCCTTATCTGGTGGATTGTATCCCAGCGAATATAGCGTTATTTGTTCACAGGAAACCCTCTCCCGGCTTACAGGAGAACAGAATTACAGCATGATCGGAGTGCAGTTGGGCAAAGATGCTGCGGATGATACTGTAAAGCAAATCAGTGACCTTGCTGAAAGCAATGTTATTTTTACGGATCAACGTGAAAGCAACCGGCAAGACCGTGCAACCTATTTGGCATCCGTTTTTATTGTATATAGTTTCCTGGCGATTATTGCCATGATTACCCTGTTCAACATTGTGAACTGCATTTCCATGAGCGTAACAGCCCGGACAAAACAGTATGGTGCTATGCGGGCGGTTGGTATGGACGGCGATCAGCTTACACAGATGATTGCCGCAGAAGCCTTCACTTATTCTGTTTCCGGTCTTGTAATCGGTGGAGGCATAGGAGTTGCTCTCAGTCGTTTCCTGTATATCAAGCTGCTTACGCGGTATTTTGGAACCCCGTGGAATTTGCCAATAAAGCTGTTTGCCATTATTATTGCATTTTCCAGCGTTGCCGCGATTGTCGCGATTCATGCCCCAGCAAAACGGATGCGGAATATGGCGGTGACGGAGACCATAAACGAGCTATGACCACCGGCTTTGAAAAAATACCGGCTGTGCGGCGGTGTAACCAAGCCGCCGTACAGCACGGTTTTACTGTCCCCGTGGGTTGCGGTAAATGCTGCACAGAGCCAGAGATGTGACAAAAGGAGGGAGAACGCCGCTATGCTGCAAATCGCATTTTTTCTGCTGAGCATTTCAATCTGCGTTTTTTCCTGGATTATGATACATGACCCAAGGACATTGTGGAGCGGCATTTCACTGCTGGGGATGCTGCTCTGTTCGGCAGTTACGATGTTTTTTCTCCTGTCGGAGTACGCAAACTGGTTGGCTGAACACGAACTTCTGATGAATATTCTGGTGGCCCTGCTGTTACTGACGGCGGGCTGTGTTCTCATGTTTCCGGTCATTTTGATTGTTACACTTTTTGTTGAGGGAATCAAGGTAATCCGGCATGAGGGCCTGAGGCCGTCCAATTTGCTGACTATGCTGTTTTCTGTTTTGCTGTACCTCTATCTGGCCGTCTGGCCTGTGGCCGGCGGTCTGGAGAAGGGACGGCTTGGCACCAAGCTCTATCTGTTTGTCAGTCTCTCCGCTGCTTATATGCTGTCCCTGATGGCCATCTATTTGCTCTCCGCGGCATTAAATCTGCTCCATTGGAAAAAGCGTCGGGGAGCGGACTATATTGTTGTCTTGGGAGCCGGAGTGATCGGCACCAGGGTCACGCCGCTGCTTGCCGCCCGGATTGAACGAGGAATTGAATTGCTGCACAGCAATCCTGGCGCGGTACTGATTATGTCCGGCGGACAGGGCCCGGGCGAGGACATTGCCGAGGGTGAGGCTATGGCGAGGTATGCGGAAGAAAAGGGAGTGGGTAGAGAGAAGATCATCATCGAAAGCAGATCAAGATCGACCGAGGAAAATTTGCTGTTTTCGAGCAGGCTAATGGAAAAAGACCGGCCCAGAGTCGTAGTCGTAACGACATCGTATCATGTGTTTCGGGCACTGCTCCTGGCAAAACAGCAGGGACTGAAATGCGTGGGGTTTGGCGCAAAGACAAAATGGTACTTCACATTGAACGCTTTGATACGTGAATTTGCAGGATATTTGCGTTTGACGTGGAAACGGCATATTTTTGTGGCCGCAGCGATTATCATGATAGTCACAATAGCAATATGAAATCGGGAATGTAATCCCAAAGTTCTGCAACAGAAATATAAAAGGTAGGAGAGAAATTATGATGCGGGATGCAGAAAAGACGATTGGAAATTTGATAGACAAGCAGAGGGTGTCCTTTATCGCTTCCATTTCAGAGGATGGCTTTCCCAATATGAAAGCGATGCTTCCGCCACGCAAACGGGTGGGTATTTGTGAGTTCTACTTCACTACGAATACTTCCTCCATGCGGGTCGCCCAGTATCGGAAGAACCCAAACGCCAGTATTTATTTCTGTGATAAGCGTTTTTTCAGAGGTGTTATGCTGGTTGGACATATGGAGGTATTAGAGGATCCCGCCAGCAAAGAGATGATTTGGCAGGAGGGCGATACGATGTATTACCCCAAAGGTGTTACCGACCCGGATTATTGTGTACTGAAATTTGTCGCCCAGAGCGGGCGGTACTATGCCAACTTCCATTCGGAGACGTTTGAAATCAGTCAAGGAGAAACCAACTGATGAACATACAGCAATTTTGGGAATCCGTTCTCGCCCAGGACGAGCAGAAGATCAGAACCTACTTTCATCCGAAGGCCTATGTAAACTGGCACTGTACCAACGAGCACTTCAGTGTGGAGGAATTTATCCAAGCGAACTGCGAGTATCCTGGAGAATGGGGTGGAGAGGTGGAACGGGTCGTGGAGACAGACGGGCTGACCATTACCGTGACACATGTTTATACCACAGATTATACCCTGTCGTTCCATGTTACATCTTTTATCAGGCTGCAGGAGGATAAGATCATCTCAATGGATGAATATTGGGCTGATGATGGCGATGTGCCCCAATGGCGGAAGGATAAAAAAATCGGGCGGCCTATTGTGGAGAGAAGACAGGATGGATTATAGCAAGAAAATTTCGGAACGCCTTTGGAACTTACCGGACAAGGGCGAACTTGAAAGCCGTCGAGAGCAGACCTACATTGATGACATCGTGCAAAAAAGCCATATTGAACGAGAACTGCTTTCCAGCTTGGACGGCATCAAAACCGTGTTCGATGGTGGAGCAGGATGCGGCAGGTTTTCCATCCTGCTTGCAAAACGTGGCTGCAAGGTCACGCACTTTGATATTTCCCGCCCCATGATCAGCAAAGCAAAAGAGTTGGCAGAGCAGGAGGGGGTTCTGGAGAGGATAACCTTTGTAGAAGGTGCGTTAGAAGATCTGAGTGCGTTTGGCAATAAGGCATATGATTTGGTGATCTCATTTGATGCCCCTGTCTCATATACCTATCCAAAGCAAGAGCAAGTCATCAGCGAGTTGGTGCGCATTTGCAGAAAAAGGATCATATTAAGTGTATCCAGCCGGCTGGGGTATCTGCCTTACCTGTCCAACCCTATCCAGAAAAACCAGTTTATCCTGAATCAAGACTGTGATGATCCTTTTGTGAAATGGTGTATCAGCAACAAAGAGGATGCGATTAAAAACTTTCGATTGGATCGAACAGAAATTGAAAAGCTATGGGCAGATGGACTGATGGGCGGTAAGGAGGAGATCGCTGAGTACAAACGGGGCGGTGCTCCCTGGTGTATCACCTACACGTTTATGCCAGACGAACTGAAAGGGATATTGGAGCGGCTTGGCGTGCGGGACATCAAACTGGCAGGTCCTGGCGCGTACGCTCGAACCATCCCCAATGAACTATTGGTCAAGATTATGAACGATCCAAAGCAGCGTTCTGATTTTCTTGATATTTGCTATCGGTTTGACTCCAATCCATTCGTATGCGGTATGGGAAAGGACAATCTGCTGGCAAAGGGTGAAATCAACCATCGTGATTCTGAGAACGGAAGGAGATTTCCATGATAAACGATCAAATACGGATTCCCATCAATGGAGTGCGGCAGTATGTCTCCATCCGTTCCGAGCAGGAACGGGCACCGTTACTGCTCTACCTCCACGGCGGACCAGGGGATACCGCCCTTCCGCTGGTTCTGAAGTATAATCGTGAGCTAGAACGCTACTTTACAGTTGCAGTCTGGGAGCAGCGGGGGGCGGGAAAATCTTATTATCCTTTTCGGCCTGACGAGACAATCACCATTGCTACTTTTCTGCAGGACTTGTTGGAATTGACACAATATCTTCTGGATCATTTCCATCAGAAAAAACTTTATTTGGTCGGACACTCTTGGGGAAGCGTGTTGGGACTACGATTTATTCAACATAATCCAGAGTATGTTTATTCCTACATCGGCTGTGGTCAGGTGGTAAACATGAAAAAGTCTTGGCAGATGGCCAGAAACTTCGCTATAAAACAAGCGAATGGCAAGGAGAAGGAGAAGCTGAAACAAATCGATCCTGCGTTTACAGGGGAAAAGTGGATGGAGGATCTGTTGTTTCTTACTAAACAGATTACAAAGTTCGGCGGTTCCCTGTACGGCAAAACAAATCAAAACAGTCTCATACCGCCGTTTCTGCTCTCAAAATACTATAGTATTCCAGATCTAATCCGGCGTCAAAAGGGCTGTGTCCAATCCCTCCAGCGCCTTTGGGGAGAGTTGATGGAGGTGAACTTCGAGTCTGTTCTGAGTTACGAAGTTCCAGTGATTTTTGCTGAAGGACATCATGATTATCATGTGTCTTTCGATTTGGTAAAACACTATTACGATACTCTCCAGTCGGAAAAGCGTTTTATCTGGTTTGAACAGTCTGGCCACTTTCCACATTGGAGCGAGGCGAACAAATTTAACCGGCTGGTTACAGAACTTGTTAAGGGCAAGTTGGAGTCCTGAACAACTTTGAAATCTACCCAAATAAAATTTTTCATTATCACAAATCGTCTCATTGCATAGGAGGAAAGGGCCTGATATACTTGACCCGGAGGTGACAGCTATGGCAAACGAAAGCAAACCCCAGTCTTTCGTCCAAGAGGCAGACCATACAGCTCTGCATCTGCTGGGCCTGGTGCAGAAGGTGCTTTTGAAGTGTTTCAGCCGCCTGCTCCCGCTCACCGCGGCGGAGAAACAGTTCCATCCAGATGACAGTGGGATCGCTGGACAGCCTGGGAAGCTCCAGCAGCAGTTTCTCGGCCTCGTCCAGGGCATTTTCGGAGAGTGCCATGACAGCCAGGGCGATGGCGGCAGACTGCCAATACTCGGTAGAGCCGCTGGCATGGACAGCTTGGAACAACTCCTTCCGTTGGCGGTCCCAAGCCGCACGCTCCTCTGTACCAGCATCAGGACAAATGACCTGAAAAGCGGCGTAGAGCCCAGCCCCGTGGAATTTCAGAGAAACACTGGTGGGGTACTGGTGCAGCAGATTTTTCAGTGCGGACTCAGCCGCTTGCCAGCCCGTTGTCCTGGCGAGAGCCAGAAGTTCATTGATTTTCTGTACCACTTCCTCGTCCGGGAGCGTCTTTTCATAATTTAGCAGCATATCGACATTGGTATCCAGCGCCCGGGCCAGCGGGCAGAGCAGGGTGATATCGGGATAGGAGGTGTTTGTCTCCCATTTGCTGACCGCCGGCGGCGAGATGCCAAGCGCAGCCGCAAGCTGTTCCTGCGTCATGCCTTTAGCTCGACGGAGTGCTGCAATATTGGCGCCAAGTTTTAGTTCCATAGCAGATTCCCCCTCATAGATTGATTTGCGCCTCCTATGATAAGTATAAGAGGATAGCCCCATGACGACAATCGAGGCGTATTCAGATGTAATTCATGTTTTCCTAACCATTGGTTAAGTTTGCGATATGACCTTGCGGCGGCACATTACTGCGTGGTATACTGTCGGTGTTTTGGGCAGTCAGGTGGGTATATTCAGACAGATGTGGTTCCAGCATAAATTCCGGGAGGAGACAGCAATGCCAGAAAAGATAAAAGTCCGTGGGGCGCGGGTCCACAACCTGAAAAATATCAACGTGGATGTTCCCTTGAACCAAATCGTCGCCATCGCCGGAGTATCCGGTTCCGGGAAATCCTCTCTGGCCTTGGGCGTCCTCTATGCCGAGGGGT
>OFFQ01000528.1_pt1 | contig 30537 bp, 28 predicted proteins | sample 1521411 | NCBI WGS metagenome assembly OFFQ01 (sample SAMEA3504110, study PRJEB24116) | mouse gut metagenome | biome: mouse gut; feature: mouse-associated habitat; material: faeces | place: Denmark | collected 2011 | reverse complement strand
CCGGGGCCGGATATGCTGTCGGGCTCCGCCCTGCAAGCCGTGGCCCACGGGGCGGATCTGCTCAGCTTCTTCCGCTGGCGCACCGCCTGCACCGGGGCGGAGATGTTCTGCCACGGCATTTTGGATCATTCCAACGTCCCCAACCGCCGCCTGCGGGAGCTGGAGGAGCTGTTCCGCCGTTTGGCACAGCTGCCGGGACTGGGGGATACGACCCTGCGCAGTCCGGCGGCAATCCTCTATTCGGCGGATCAGGAGTTTGCACTGAAAAATCAGACCCAATCCGATGGCTTCGCCTACTGGACTCAGCTGCGCCTGTTCCACGAGGCTTGCGTGGGGCTGGGGGTGAACGTGGACGTTATCCGGGAGGACGCACCCCTGGACAACTATCAGGTGGTGCTGGTTCCCACCCACCTTGTAACTGACCCTGATCTGGCCTCCCGTCTGGAGGACTTCGCCCGCCGGGGCGGGACCGTGGTCATCACTAACCGAAGCGGCGTGCAGGACAAAAACGGCAACTGCATTTTGGGCCAGGAGCTGCCCACGGTGTTCCGGGATCTCTGCGGCTGCCATGTGACTGAGTACGACCCCATCGGCCCTGTGAAGCAGACGGTCAACCTGACCAAGGGCGGGACATATCAGATCACCAGCTGGTGCGACCTGCTGGAGCTGGACACCGCCCAGGCGTGGGCCCGATATCAAGGCCGGTTTTACAGCGGCGTGCCCGCCGTTGCGAAGAACCGCTTCGGCGAGGGCACCGCCTACTATGTGGGAACAGTGGGAGAGAAGGCAATGTACCGGACGCTACTCATTGAGGCGTTCCGGGAGCGGGGCGTTCCCCTGCTGGAGACTCTGCCCCAGGGGGTGGAGGTCACTACACGAAGCGGAGAGGGCGGGACTTATCAGTTCTTCTTCAATAACACCGTCCACGGCCAGAACTTCCAGCTCCAGGGTAAGCGGGTGCATCTGCGCCCTCTGGAGATGAAGATCCGGACGGAGAAAGAGGTGTGGGTGTAATTTCCCAGCAAAATCCCGAAAATTTTGAACAGGAGCTTTACTGTGATGAAACGAAGAATACTCTCCACTATTTTGGCTCTGACGCTGGCGTTGTCCCAGGGCATAACAGCTTTGGCGGCTGGCAGTGAGCCCTCCGCCTCCCAGAAGTACGTGGAGGCCATGGGCCATGGCTGGAACCTGGGCAATAGCTTTGATGGCTTCAACTCCGATGAAGGCGCTGTCTCGGACGAGACCAGCTGGGGGAACCCGGTGGTCACCCGGGAACTTATCCAGGCCGTCAAGGCCAAGGGCTTCGACAGCATCCGGATACCTCTGACGCTCTCTACCCGATATACAGAGGCAGACGGCAAATGCACCGTTGACCCGGAGTGGCTGACCCGGTACAAGGAAGTCGTAGACTGGGCTGTGGAAGCGGATCTGTATGTGATGGTCAATATCCACCACGACAGCTGGATCTGGCTGAGCGGCTGGGATGGCAAGGAGGAGTCGGCGGAATATGTCCGGTTCCAGCAGATGTGGGAGCAGCTGGCGGACTGCCTGAAGGATGAGCCGGCACAGGTCTGTTTCGAGACCATCAACGAACCGCAGTTCAACGATGGTACAGAGGAGGAGAAGCAGGAAAAGCTGGACAAGCTGAATCTGGCCGCGTACAAGATCATCCGCGGCAGCGGCGGGAAAAACGGAGAGCGCATGATCGTCATGCCCACGCTGAACACGAACCATGAGAAATGCGCTCCGCTGCTGAAACTGATCCAGGGGCTGGACGATGAGAACATCATCGCTACTGTCCATTATTACGGCGAGTGGGTCTATAGCGCCAATTTGGGCATCACCGGCTATGACGAGGTGATGGGCGATGACGGCAACACACCTCGGAAGGCCGCGAAGAATGCTATGGAAATGGTGTACAAGGCATTTACGGAAAACGGGATCGGCACAGTGATCGGTGAATACGGCGTATTGGGCTACGATGCTGGCGAGGAGTGCAATCAGCCAGGCGAAGAGCTGAAATGCTATGAGTACATCAATCAGCTGGGCCGGGAGTATGGCCTGTGCCTGATGTTCTGGGACAACGGCTCCGGCATTGCCCGCCGCAGCAATACCTACCAGTGGAAGAAGCCCGTGGTGGGCGCGATGCTGGAGGCGTCGATCAAGGGACGGTCATCCTATGCCGCAGAGCTGGACACTCTGTATTTCAAGGACAGGACTGATGCGGATGTGACAATTCCTTTGATGCTCAATGGCAATTCATTCAAGGGCATTGAGGGGTTGACCGAGGGGACAGAATATTCCTATGACGCAAAGGCGTCCACTGTCATGCTAAAAGCGGATTACATCAACAAACTTTTTGAAGCAAAGGACGGCTATGGTGAACTGGCTGTGCTGACATTCCAATTCAGCTCCGGCGCGGACTGGCGGGAGACGCTGGTGAAATATGGAACACCCGCCTTCTCCGATGCCTCCGGCACTGCCAGCGAGGGGCTGACGATCCCGGTTTCCTATCAGGGCGCGAAGGTGCGCCGCATCACCGCCTATGCCGGAGAGGAGCGTACCGGCCCCCAGTCCAGCTGGTGGCGGTACCTTCAGCACACGGAGACCTTTGTCCCCGATTATGCGGAGGGGACACTGACCATGAAGCCTTCCTTCTTCAATGAGTGCGCGGAGGGCGAGATCAGTCTGGTCATTGAATTTTACGATGGTCAGACCGCCGGAGTAAAGTTCACCAAAGACGGCGACAAGGTTTTTGCTGGCAATGGAACCACGGTTTCTCCGGCGGCCTTCACGGATTTGAAGGACGGCGCGTGGTATCTGGATGCGGTCAGCTACGTTGTTTCCAAGAATATTATGAATGGTGTAACTGCTGTGTCCTTTGCACCCGGCGATCCTCTCTCCAGAGCGCAGATGTGTCAGATCATTTATAACATGGCTGGCAAGCCTGATGTCTCCGGGGAAAGCAACTATTCGGATATTTCCGACGCCTCCTGGTATGTCCAGCCTGTTACGTGGTGTTGTATCAATAAGATTGCTGAGGGCCGAAGCGATAAAGCGTTTGAACCCAATGCGCCGATTACCCGTGAGGAGGTTGCTGACTTCCTTTATCGTTATACTGTTTATCAAGGCAAGGACGTTTCGGCACAGGAATTGGACGCCTTTACAGATGCAGGTGATGTCAGCGAAGATATGATTGAAGCCATGGGTTGGGCTGTGGGACATGGGATCATCCAAGGCAAACCAGATGGTATATTGGTACCTGGCGGTACGGCTACCCGTGCGGAGATTTCCGCCATGATGATGCGTTTCTGCGAGGCTGTTTAATTGTAATTTCTTCTTTGGAAAGCTACAAAACTATAACAGCAGCAAACAACATATGTTTTTCTCTCTGTCTTAAATTCTTCAAGTGAGCCCTTCCGATGCCCAGCCATGAGACGAGGCATGTCTCAGCAAACGGACAGACTTCCTCCTTGGCGAGAAGTCTGTCCGTTAAATTTGAGTCGTTATAGGATTTTATAAAGATTTGAGGTCTTCCCGCCGTTTTCGCGCCAGCGATTCTCCCTGGTCAGAAATCCAGCCCGACACAAATCGTCCAATGCTCGGCACACCGTAGCGCGGGAGAGTTTCAGCTCCCGCGCTATGGTCTTAATAGATGGCCAGCAAGCGCCTTCCTTGTTGGTACGATCCTTGAGGTACATATACACAGCAACCGCCCGGTGGGGCAGGTCGGCAGCATAAATTGAGCTAAAGTATCCCATAACACTACCCTCATGTGCGCAGCGAAGATCCATCCTTATCTGTTTCACAAAACGTTTGCCGGGATCTGGATCGCTCCGCTGTAGCCTGGGGAGCAAGGCCCATATTGGGTGGCGGATACTCCTTCAGAATCGCCGTTTCCAGCTCCCGGCGGTCTGCATAGTAGACTTTTCTCTGTCCGTGTTCCTGCATTCGGTAGGGTTCACCGAAGGTGATGCCCCAGTCCAGAAACAGCCGTAGACGGGTCTGCATGGGATGAGTGCCGGTATAGCGATAGGTAATCCGCCGCTTTTACCGTTCTCATAAGAGAACAGCAGTCAGAGCGGATTTTCCCCCGCTTCGCACCGTGCATGCGACTTTCACCGCACACGGCGCTCCATCAATGCAAATTATTCGTTGCATGTATGTGAAGGAACCAGTTTTTCCCTAAAACCTTGTATTTTCTTTTGTGCTTTTACATCAAATTCACTGATATCCGCATGAGGATTATTCACAGTGTCAAAGCAATGTTTATGGAGTGATACCAGATTATCAACCCGATTGACCTTATTCAGTGGAAGATTAGGATTAACGCGATGGGCCAACGGTGTACCGGAAATGAGCCATCCACCGCAAACACGGCATTTGAGTTTGTCGCGATTGAGTGCATAGGCACGGTTCATGATAAACTCAAAGTTATTGAGTTTTCCCCAGCTTCCGTTGGTAACTATCCTGGCAGTATGCACGGAATACATTTCATCCAGCCGCGCATTGATGCGTTTCTTTTTCGTGCGCTTGAAGTATATCTGCCTGCCTGTCTCGGAATAAGGTGTTTCATTCTTGTTCTTTGGGAATGTCTTTTCCCAATTGCAAAAGGTGAGCGCAGTGAAGCCAACATAGATATCGCGGTATTTTACAGACGGAATCTTTTGCTTATGCTGCTGATGGATACGGGGGAGATTCTGCGTCTGATTTGCTGGAATCCATTTTCCTTTGTACTGCTTCAACCGACTTTTTGCAATCATCTGTAAATGCCGGCTGTACTTTTTCATGGAGACATTTACCCATGTGCAGCACTGGTAGTATTGGATAACTCCCCGTATCTGGCTATTGATGCGATTTATCTCAGCAATAAGCTGTTCTCTGCTGTAATTGCGAGGAATTTTTTTGATATTTTCCGCAATACTGTCAACTTTCCGCTTCAATCTGCCCCTGTCTGGTATAGACCTTGCTACATAGCCTTTCTGTGCTTTCCCTGGAACTTGCTTAAATTCGTATCCCAGGAATTTGATGTACTTTCTGCGAACATCTGTTATCAGCGTTTTTTCTGTGGATAGCGTCAGCTTCATTCTGGTTTGGAGGAACACCTGGAGCCTGTTCTTCCAACTTTCGGCATGGGCGCGGGTATCTGTTATGATGACAAAATCGTCGGCGTAGCGGACCAGGAATCCAGGAGTCAAAGCGGTTTTACGCAGTGAGTACAGCCGTTTTCCCTGTTGTGCATACTGGTATCTTGTCCGTTTTTGCTCCCATTGTCCGGTAATCCATTCGTCCATCATGTCCAGATAGGCGTTTGCCAGCAGCGGGCTGATGAGCCCGCCCTGTGGCGTACCTTCTTCATTTACCTTGCACTCGCCCATAACCCCGGCTTTCAGCATAACCTTGATGATTTGCAAAACACGCCTGTCTTTGATTCCCATGTGGTACAGGCGCTTGAGAAGGATGCTGTGGTCTATGCAGTCAAAGCACTTGCTGATGTCGCCCTCGACAATCCAATGGTAGCCAGTTTGAAATGTGAGATAGTTTATGCGCTGTAGCGCCATGGCCGTATCCCGCATAGGGCGAAATCCGTAGGAGTGATAGAAGAACTGAGCCTCTAAAATGGGTTCCAGCACAATCCGCATACATTCCTGCACGATTCTATCCCGTATTGTGGGAATACCTAACGGACGCTTTTCGGATTTTCCTGGTTTGTCGATGTACACCCGGCGTATTTTCTGTGGTTCATAGTGTCTGAATGCGCTCTGAATATCGTTAACTACCCAGGAAAAAGGATTATGCAGATAATCATTGCGCATAGTTTTGGAGTCCACACCGGGAGTTTCACTGCCGTGGTTGCTTTTAATGTTGTGGATTGCTGTGATAATGGTTACTTCTGCTGACATGATTTCCAGAAGCCCCTTAAACGCTGGGCGGTCACCTGCGTCACGAGCCTCCTTGCTGTGCTGATACAGCTTATCCTGGATTTCGCGTAGTTGGGTTTCGGTTTTCGGGTAGTCGAATTGTTGTGCCATACGCACCGCCTCCTTTCCGGAATTGGTGTTTCTGGTTTTAGTCAGGTATGCCTACGGCTTCCTCGACTTTCTGTTCACATACGAATCTGCACTGACTATGCCCCTTCGCTCCGTCCGCCTTATTATTGCGGACATCATCGCTACTACGGGCTGCTGCCCCATGGATTAGCAGGCCATTTCCTGCCTGCGCGGCAAAGGTGCCACTTTACTTACTTCAACAGAATGAAGTGCCGTCCATGGTTCCTTCGTTCCCTATGCTTTAGCTTTTCATATCGGTTTTAGCCCGTCCCTTTAGCCCGACTGCCATCTTTGGCTGGTGTGAGCTTCTGCCAAAGACATTCGACCTTTTCGGTTTTCTGCCGTTTTCCACCATTGCAAATTTCAACGGCGGCAGTACCCCGCATGGGGGCGGATGGCTGTATTACCATCCTGACATTTACGAGCCGTACACTCAGGACATATGTCGGTTGCAACAAAACATACTGGACATGACCGATTTATAGCCTCCTGCGGGCATGGCCGTCTCAGACCACGTATCCGCTCTTCACCGAGCTCCGTACGTCCCATATGACACTATAGGCGCACGTCGGAGTATTAGAGTTTTGATTACCCGTCACACCGGGGTTAGCAGGCACTGCCCCTGCCCAATCAAGCATAGAGTTCAGATTCCTTGCGAAATCTGTCTTGTTTTATTGCGTATTTCTACGCAGATTGTCAAGAAACGAAGCGCACGCAATCGATATCATGCCGTAACACTCCGGCCCCGGCGGTCGCTTGAACGTGCTGATGAAACCTCCATTGTTTCGCCGAGAAGCAGCGCCAAACGCGGGCGGTAGAGAGGAGAACTGAGCATGGAAATGACCATTGGTACGGATACAGTCGTGATGCTGGCGGAGCTCCTGTCCGCCCTGGGCGTGATAGGCGGCGTGGTCCTTTGGCTCTTCAAGTTTGTTCAGCGGAGCAGAAGACAGGCGGAGGAGCTGAAGTCCATCCGCAAGGAGCAGACCCTGATCTGCTACGGGCTGCTGGCCTGTTTGAAGGGCTTAAAGGAGCAGGGCTGCAACGGCCCGGTTACGGAAGCCATGAACCGGATCGAAGAGCATCTCAATCAGGCTGCGCACGACGAAGAGGGCTGAAGGCAAATCCTGTTCACAGGCTTTCCCGCGCCTGCCGGAGAAGCGGAGGCGCTTAAAACATGAGCGAATCTTACGATATGGGGAACGGTACATTATGAATCAGATTGACTGGAAACGAAAGCTGAGCTCCCGCAAGCTTTGGGCAGCGATAGCGGGCATTGTCACGGGCCTGGCCATGGTGTTCGGACTGGATGAGAGTACCATCAGCTCCGTAGCAGGCGCTGTGGTATCGGTGATTTGTCGGGAGCGACAACGAATTTGACGATGCAGCCCAAGAAGCTATGCAGGAAGAGATTGAGTCGATAGCGCTGGCGGTGCGGGAACATTGGGAATTGGCTCTCTCTCCAATATCTAATCTGCAGCTTACTCTGGAGGAAAACGGTATTGTCATTACAGGTTTTGATACTGTGGACAGAAAAATCGATGCATTTAGTCAGCGGACACTTATTGATGACGGTAATGTATTCTTTATTGCGGTGGCGCAAGGAGAAAAACCAAAGGGCAGAATTTTCTTTGATATGGCACATGAACTTGGGCACATTCTCCTTCACCCTTGGAGCGAGAGCCTCGACCTGATCAGCAAGGAGGAATTTAAGAGCCGTGAAAATCAAGCTACCAGATTTGCCAGCGCGTTCCTCCTTCCGAAGGAGTCTTTCCTTCAGGAGATTCAGGCATATCCGACTGATCTGAACTACTACCTGGATTAAAAAAACGGTGGCATTGTTCCGTGCAGGCCATGATTTACAGGGCCCACCAACTGAAGGCAATCACTGACAGCCAGTATCAGTACATGATGCGGCAGGTCTCTAAAAAGGTTGGAGCACAAATGAACCTGGTGATACGCCGTATTATTTCAATGAAAATATCTTTCAAGGAGCTATTGATGTACTCTTTGAAGCTGATTATCTGAACCCCAACACTTTCCTCCAGCTATTTAAGAAATATGGTGTGACGATGTATCTGGAGGATATCGGAGAACTTCTCCATCTCCGAAAAGATACACTCAGGGTGGAACCGAGCCAGACGCGCATTGTTCAATTAAAGAGCCCTGATCAATAGGATATGGGAAACTAGAACAACATCCGTAAATGTTGTCATATTCTTGGTAATATGGTACTATTCCTGCCACGGGAGGGGACAAGAATGCGAAGTGATTTTCCTAAAAATCGATTTTGACCTCTTATTCCATTAGCAGCACAATATCTTCGGAAAGCCGAAGATATTGTGCTTTTTCTATGACCTTTTCAGAAAGTTTCCCTGTATCGTACCGGACAGTAGAAGATCAAAATGTCCATTTGACGAGGCTCGCCGGTCCTGCGTTCTTTCAAATTGCAATCAATATAAAAATCCCCAAGACCGAATGGTGGTGCCTGGTAAAGAACAAGACAAAAGACACAAAATTATTAGGCACTCACCAAAAAAGCAAGCCTTTGTGACAAAATCGAACATTCAGAAAAAAGGAGGCAGTAGCCATGCCGGATATGAAATTACCAAGCTATTTTTACGGCGACGAGGCGATGCAGTTTACCTATTTCCGTATCCCCTGCCAGCTTATCACCCACCCTCGGTTTAAGCACCTCTCCACAGACTCCAAGCTGCTCTACGGGATGCTGCTTGACCGTATGAGCCTGTCCATCAAAAACGAGTGGTACGATGATACCGGGCGCGTCTACATTTACTACACTGTAGACGAGGTATGCAGCAATCTGAACTGCGGACGGGACAAGGCCATGAGGCTGCTGGCCGAGCTGGACACCGGCAAGGGCGTCGGTCTGATCGAGCGGAAGAAGCAGGGCCAAGGCAAGCCCACCCGGATATATGTCAAGCGTTTCACCACACAGGAGATGCCTCCCCAGCCTGAGAAGAAGCCGGAGCCTCCCGCGCCACCTCCTGGCGTCGAGTTTGCCGACGTGCAGAAGTCGGATTTTCCGACCTCAAGACGCCGCAAAAATCCACCTCAAGAAGTCGAGGAAACCGACCCTAATCAAACTAAAAGAAATCAACTTGATTTTATCCAGCCTGATCCATCCATCTATCCCCCAGCCCCCAGCGGGCGGCAAATGGGGATTGATCGATGCGAGGTGAGAGAGGAAGTCAAAGAAAATATCGAATATGAGCATTTACGGCAGGAGCTTCCCTACGACGATGTGGAGAGCCTTTTGGAGCTGATTGTGGACGTGTTGAGCAGCACGGCCTCCACCATACGGATTGGCGGTGAAGTCTTACCTGTGGATGCTGTCAGGCGGCGCTTTCGCCAGCTTGACAGCGAACATATCAAGTACATCATCGACTCCATGAGCCAGACAACCACAAAAATCAATAACATCCGGGCCTATCTGCTGACGGCGCTTTACAACGCGCCTATCACGATAGGCCCTTACTATTCCGCCGCCGTCCGGCACGATTTTGGTTAATGCGTCTCACCGTGAGACGCATTTTTTGGAGGGAAAAAAGATGCCTGAACACACGATAACGACAGATTGCGTCTGGAGAAATTGGCTGGGCGGGACTGTGGACAGCCTGCCCTTTGCCGCGAAAATCTGCGACATCAATTCCCCGGACGGCATCGACAATGGGCGCGTCCTCAAATTGTTTCTGTACACGGAGGACGGCGAACAGGAACTCGCCGCCTATGAGCGCGGCTGGTCAATCTATCCGACTGGCAAACAAGAGGCCAGCATGGATGCCCTGATCGCCTACTGCGCCACGCTCCCCCCAGCGGATGACTGGCACATCCAGGCAGGCGGGGAAAACCCAACCTTGTGTTGAGAAATGCGTCTCACCATGAGACGTATTTTTTAGCAAATATTTTTAATCAGGAGGACTATAAATGGCAAATGAAATCAGCAAAACCCCGACCCAGGCGAAGCCCCAGGTGATCCCGCTGTCCAAAATCCATGACCTGCCCAACGTGTTCATCGCAAAGCCCCAGGACAAATCGCTGGGCAGTATGGTACTCAGCATTGAGAGCAGCGGCATCAAGGAGCCTGTCATTCTGCGCCAGCGGGACGACGGCGAGTATCAGCTCTTGTCCGGCTACCGCCGCCGCAGGGCCTGCGAGCTGGCAAAGCTGAAGGACATCCCCGCCTTGGTATACGAGATGTCCATGCCCTCGGCGCTGAACTATCACCGTCAGGTGAAGAACCAGCCCGACATCCCGATCCCCGGCAAGCCGGTGCTGCCCGCCGCCCCGGACAAAAATGGGCCGACAGCCGACCTCAAGGGGCCGGAAAATCCGACGGCTCCCGCCCCTGCCGCTGGCGATAAGGCCAAGGACGGGGCCAAGCCCGCCACCACCCAGGGCCAGGAGAAGGCCCCGGCCCAGTCCCCTGACCCTGCCGCTGCTGATAAGGCGAAGGACGGGGCCAAACCCACCCAGGAGCCCAAGCCCGTCGCCCAGGATCAGGAGAAACCCGCCCAGGCCCCCGCTGTCACCGGCACCACCGCCAAGGGCCCCATCGGCCAGGTGCTCCCAGATCGGCTTTCGCCCCCGGACGAGGCGGCCAAGAAGGATTTCCCCGTGCCCAAGGAGGGCGAATCCTTTTCCGTGGTGCTCCATCCGGCCTACCTGGAAAAATCCGACTACAACACCGTATCGGTGGACACCAAGAGCGAGGACTACGCCGAGCTGAAAAAGTCCATCGAGCTCAACGGTGTGAAGGACCCGGTGCTGGCCCGGATCGGAGAGAACGGCACTCTGGAGATCATTTCCGGCCAGCGCCGCCATATGATCGCCACAGAGCTGAACTACCCCGTCCCCACCATCATCCAGAAAATTTCCGACGCCGACGCCAAGATTTTGGTGGCGGACGGCAACCTCCACCGGCCCAAAATCTCCACCTACGATCTGTCCCGCACCCTGCGGATGAAGATGGAGGGTATGAAGCAAAAGGCGGGCCGCCGCAAAAAGGGCAGTTTCAAAGCTGAGGAACTGTACAGCGACACGAAGCTGGCCCAGGAGATGGGTATGCCCGTCAGCAAGCTCAACCGCCTTGTCCGGCTGTCCGAGGCCAGCAAGGATGTTTGTGACCGGGTGGACGATGGTTCTCTCACCTTGTCCGTCGCGTCGGCTCTGTCTTTCTTGAAGCCGGAAAACCAAGGTACCGTACTTCATTTGATGGACCTGGGCTACAAAGTGCCCGCAGAACGGGTGGAGTACATGAAGAAGGTGGAGAAGGCGGGCAAGCTGAATAGCCAGTCCATGCGGGATGTGCTGGACGGCAAAAACGTGCTGGACCCGCCCAAGCAGGAGGCGACCCAAGCGCCTGCGGCTGAACCGTCCCAGCCCATCGGCCCCGCCGCGTCCACCATCCCCCCGTCCCCGGACGTGGGCCCGTCCGCCCCGACGCCGGACGCCCCCCGACGCCGGACAGCCCGGGCAGACCCCGGAGGGGGCCGCGCCCACTGTCCCCGATGGCCCGTCCGCTCCCGTACAGGAGCCCGTTGACGGCAAACAGGAGCGGCCCGAATACACGAGGGTGGTTTTGGCCGGGGACCGTCTGCGGAAGTATTTCCCGGACGTGATGATGACGCCCCGCGAGATCGAGGAAAGCATCTATGAAGCCCTGGAGGAGCGCCGCCAGCGCCAGCAGAAGGAAAAGGAAAAGCTGACGATCTTCCCAAAGCGGGGCCCCTCCCGCTGACATGGTGGAGTTCAGCGCCAATATCGCCAACCTGGGCAAGTACAACGCCGGGGTGCTGGCCGATACTGAGCTATCCTTTCCCACCACCACGGGGCAGGTCCAGGAGGCCCTGCGGAAAATCGGGGTGGACGGCCTGCGCTATGAGGAAATCATTATTTTGGAGTATTCCATCGGCGTCAAAGGCGTGGCGCGGGCCCTGGGTGAGTACACCCATATCGACGAGCTGAACTATCTCGCCAGCCGTTTGGAGGACCTTGACCCGGAGGATATGGGGAAATTCATTGCCGCCGTGGAACATGGGGAATATGCTGGCAGCGCGGAGCAGTTGATCAACCTGACGTACAATCTGGACCGCTATGAGCTATACCCCGTCCAGAACGCGGAGGAATACGGCCTCTGGCTGGTGGATGAGCTTTCGGCCATGGAACTGCCGGAGAAGGCGCGGGATTTCTTTGACTTTGAAGCCTACGGCGAGGCCACCGCCATCAATGAGGGCGGCGCCTTCACTTCCCGCGGGTATATGCTGGCCGGGCCAGACCCGTTTCAGAAGGTCTACGACGGCCAGCACGTCCCGGAGCAGTACCAGGTGTTCCAGTACCCCATCCAGCAGAAAATCACTGAGCCCCGCTCCCACAGGAACCGGGACAGTCCCAAGCGCAAGCGCCCATGAGGGCGCTTTTTTCGCGCCCGAAAGCAGGTGGACCCCATTAAAAAGCCCCTGTTCGCCGTCTCCTGCTCGGGTGGGAAGGATAATGAATAGAAATATAAAATGGAAAGACACCTCCGAAAACAGTTGAATTTCATAGGGGAAAGGCTGATTTTCTTTTCATAATCTTCTACAATAGATGTGTACGCAATAGCGTCAATACATTTAAGGAGTGAGATTATGGAACAAAGGGAAACAGTAGCTGAGATTGTTGCTCATGTAGTCGCCGAGATGGAAAAACTCTAATACGCGCCGTTAACGATTGTTGGATTTGTCAGGGACTCTAAGCATCTACAGGATTATATCCAGGAAAAGACCGGTGAGAATTTTTTCACAGAAGATCTTGGACAGGCGTATCTCAAGGAGAGACTTGGCTTTGCTGTTCCAGGAGATCAACCATTAACCAGCCGTGAAGCGGCACATGTGCGCTGCGTTCGCAGAATTGGTGAATACCAGCTATATGGTCTGCTTCTCAGAAATCACATGGCAAAGAATCATCCCAATAGTAACTGGACACTTCATGATTCGGCAATAATCTCGGCTTTCCTATCAAAAATGCAAACAGCGGACAATAGCGAGGCAACAAAGAAGGTTCGAATAAACCATCTGAGAAGGTTTTATGAGTTTTTGGCATCAAGACACCTCCACAGTGCGCATGAAATATCAGCACAAATCATTTCCGACTTTGCCATGACGCTTCACGGTGATTCCCCAGTCTACAATAAACATCGCTTGGGCACACTCCGGCATTATTTTCGGTTTTTGCATCATTCGGGCTTTTTAGAGAATGACTGGTCTCACTCAGTGCCAAAGGTCATCGTTGCAAGCTATCAAAATGTTCCTGCCTTATGGGAGCCGGCTGATTTGGAGAAACTGCTGAAAAGTGTAGACCGCGGAAGTCCAGCGGGCAAACGTAACTATGCCATCATTTTGCTGGTTGTACAGCTTGGCCTGAGAATATCAGATGTTTCGAATTTACAATTGGATAGCCTCAAATGGGAACGCAGTGAAATCGAACTAATCCAACATAAAACCCGAAAATGTATTGTGCAGCCGATGCCTAAAGATGTTGGTGATTATATTCGATACAGTAGGCCGGGAGCAGATGAGCCTTTTGTGTTCCTTACAGCTAATGCCCCTTATACACAGCTTACAACTGGAGCAATTGGGTGCATTTTAGACAGGCAGATGGCGCGCTGTGGGATTCGAAAAAAGCCGGGAGTTACCAGCGGAATGCACTCTCTGCGCCATGCACTGGCCAGAAGGCTTCTCGAAGGAGGTATGCCGTTATCCACAGTTGCTGATGTTATGGGCCATGCGGAGTACAATTCGACAGTTCCGTATTTGAAGGTTGACATTGATGGTCTCCGTGCCTGTGCGCTTTCGCTTGAGGAGGTGGCCAACGATGACTGACGAGATGCAGCTTAAAACATACACATATAGTGGTGTGCTGGCCCCGGCTTGCGAGAGTTTTATTCAGGAAAAGCGGGCTGTTGGGTATCAATACAAGTCGGAAGCAAAGAGGTTGAGTGAATTTTCCAGATTTACACTCGCTTTTGACTTCCTTGCAAATGAGATGCCAAAAGAAATTGTTCAAGCATGGATTGCCAAGAAATCAACGGATTCAGACAGAAATCAGTATGCAAGGTTTTCATTGATCTGCCAATTTGCCAAGTACATGGTGCGAATCGGCTATCCGGCATATGGTTCCCAGGCCAGACGAGGTGGGAAAGGTGCGCCAAAATTATGTGCCATATATTTTCTCCCACAAAGAAGTTCGGGCCTTTTTTAAGGCTGCAGATGCAATGACCAAATCCCCTCATTCCATTGCGCCGAGGCGGCATTTGATCATGCCAGTTCTATTTCGGATGCTGTACTGCTGTGGTCTCAGGGCAAGTGAGGTCTTAAAACTGAAGGGAGAGGATGTGGATTTAGAGCAAGGCATTATAACTATTCGGGATAGCAAAAACGGAAAGACCCGGTATGTCCCCCCTGTCTGATGAGCTTACCAAAATCTGTGCGGACTATGATAAAACGAGGCTTGTTGGAACGCCAGACAATGATTGGTTCTTCGCCGCTCCTGATGGAGGCCGGTATGATACCCGTGCAATCTATAATACATTTCGGACATTGCTGTGGGAGGCTGGTATCTCTCATGATGGACGTGGCAAAGGCCCTCGCCTTCATGATTTCCGGCACACGTTTTGCGTACATAGCTTGGAGCGCTGGGTATCTAATGGTTTAGATCCTTCAGTATTCCTCCCGAGGTTGACCGCATATCTTGGGCACTCCGATTTTTCGAGTACAGAGAAATACCTTCGAATGACTGCCGAGGCATACCCTGAAGTATCTCGAATCATGCAGGAGCACTATGGCTATGTCATTCCGAGCATGGAGGGCAGCGATATATGAGGACAACAGATTTTGCGCAATGCCTTGCCACATATTTGACCATATACCTGCCAGGACAATTGGGGTTATCCGAAAATACAATCATGTCTTATCGCGATACGTTTAAACTGGTGCTTCTATTTGCCGAACAGAAATGCCATTTGCGTCCAGAAAAAATCACCCTGGCTGATTTTAACATGAAGTTTATTACGGCTTTCTTGCTTTGGCTGGAGCAGGAACGCGGATGTTGCATTGCAACACGCAACCAGCGATTGTCTGCGCTTAGAGCATTTGCTCAATACGCTCGATCCCAACATCCCGCATATTTGCTGGAGTCTCAAAAAATTGCGGATGCCAGAGGAAAGAAATCGCCGGCCCCTACCATTGCCCACCTTTCTCCTGATGATGTGGCAAGTATACTTAATAACAACAAAATATGGCCGCCGAGATATGCTCTTGCTCAGTTTAATGTATGATTCCGGCGCAAGAGTACAGGAAATCTGCGATTTGCGGGTACGCGATATTCGGTTGCACAAACCTCCTACAGTGGTGCTGACTGGCAAAGGAAACAAAACCCGATATGTTCCGCTCATGACCGGCACCGCTGAAGCTTTAACCGAGTATTTTCTGGAAAACCAGCTTTCACTGCCAGAAAAAATGGATCAGCCTCTTTTCTGCAACCACCAGCGCGGAAAGCTTACCAGGGCGGGTGTTACCTACATTTTGAAAAAGTATTTTAATGCAGCTAAGGCATCGAACCCATTGCTGCCCACAAAGATTTCACCTCACGTTTTACGCCACCCATATGTCAAGCCCACGACAAAGAATATTTATTCAAAAATTGTAGGAGTGCCGGACAATTAGCCCAGCACTCCCATAGTTTGACATATTTCTCTATATCCGTCAAGGGTTTAGACTAATATGGTTTCCGTCAACCCACCTCATACCGCTGTCCATCCACCACCACGGCGGTCACTTGGGCCGGATCTACCAAACGGTTGTAGCAAATGTGGTGCAGGGTGGATTTCTCGTCACTACACGCATAGTCGGCGTTGTCCAGGCCATCATCCCAGACCACATAGGACGTGCCGTCGACGTACTCCAGGGCCAGATATTTCACAGTGTCATGAACTTCGTCCCCGTTGGGCAGATACGACCTGAGATACTGTGTGTCCAGCATCATCCCGATGGCAGAGAAGGTCACCACTGTCTCCCCGGTCTCCGGGGTCTTCACTGTGACGGCGGGTAGGCTTTGCACTCCGGGGAGTTCCAGATTTGCCATGACCCGTTTTCCGTCATAAAACTTGGCGCACAGGCCGTCTGCCGCTTTCCATCCTACGTCAGACGCGGCCAGGGGATTTGCCAGCGCCTCTACGATTACCAGCTTTTCCGCTGTGCTCCGGGTTACATCCACATACTGCCGGCTACCGAACCAGTGCCACTTCACCTCAGTCTGGGGTTCGAAGATGGGGAGGTCAAAATCTACTTTGGTGAAATCCAGCATCCCGTGCTCCCAGTCCACCACGCCCTCCGGGAACCCACCAGGACGCTCAATGGTGTAGTAGATCCGTCCAGTGCTGGTGTGCTCATCCAGCACGTAGCCCTCCACGGTAAAGGTGAAGTCTTCAATCTTCCACTGATAGCCGCTCTCGGGCAGGTAGTCCCCCAACAGTTTCATGGCTTGCTCCTCGTCTACCGGGGTAAGTTCCCGCCTAGGCCAGTAGCTCAGACGTCCCATTTGGTCATAGTCTTTCTTTTCCTCCCAGGCGATCCCACCACCGCCCAGGATGCCCTGGACCAGCGTGGGTTTTTCCACCGCTACGTCCTGCCGGAAAAGCTGATAGGCTGCCGTGGCCGTTACACACAGCGCTGCAATGAGGACCGACGCCACCAACACCGTCCGCACCGGGCGGAAACCCCGACGCTTCATCGGACGTTTTTTTTGAGTTATCAGACCATAGGTCTGCTCCAATTTTTTGTTTACCATATCGGGCACCTCCGCGTTTTGTCCCAAAATATCGTACAGCCGCTTTTCGTCCATGCTGTGTCCCTCCTATTCCGCCTCGTAGGCCTGCTTTAAGCTGCCCCGTGCGCGCCGGAGGCGGGTTTTGACTGCCTCCTCTTTCAGTTCCATGGCCTGGGCAATCTCCCGCACAGTGAAACCTTCCCCGTAGTAGAGCAGTAGTACCGTGCGGTACTTTTCATCTAAACTGTCCAGCAGGGCAAGAAACTCCACCCGGGCGTGACCAGGATCATCTCGCCCCACTTGGATGATTTCATCTAGCGGTACACTATGTTTGCGTTCCCGCAGCATATCCTGGCACTTGCGAATCAGAATACGCACCAGCCATGTGCGGAAGTACTGGCCTTGGCGCAGTGAGGGCAGCTTTTCAAAACAGACCAGCACCGTTTCACTGATGGCGTCTGCCGCGTCCGCATCGTTGTGGAGGTAACTCCGGGCCACCTTGTACAGCGTGCCCTTCTGTCCCTCAATCAGTTCCACAAAGGCGGCCCCATCTCCCGCCTTGGCCCGCTTTATCAGTTGTTCCATAACATCCCTTCTTTGCTGCTGTTGACCGGTCACATATATTAGACGGACAGAAAGGCCGTTTGGGGTCACAAATAGAAAAACTTTTTGTCAGTATACTATAGCCATGGAAAAAGCCAAACTGATATTCATTCTCACAAAGCCCCAATAGCATCTGCAAGCAATGAGTGGCGATATCCTTTTGGATATCGCCACTCGCTTGTTGGGGTCCCCAAGCCCCGGACTGGCCGCTCCCGCGTCCAGTCGAACACGCCTTCGGCGTGGCTCCATGCTTCGCATGACCAGCAGGAAGAGAATGACGTTGCGGCATCAAGGGGGATAGCCGCAGAAAAGCGCAAGGGGGTGTCTTTGGACAGGGCGAAGTAGTACAAGCTGCTTGGAGTGGTGGTAAGACTGTTTTTTCAGAGCAGATGAATACACTTCCGCAGAAGGGGGGAGTGCGCTCTCTCACCGCCGATCTGAAGGGGGTAGCCTAGCCGACCCACAAGGTGCTCAGACTGACCGGCGGCGGTCTACCTGGGCGGTTCCTGAGTCAAGCACCAACACAGGGGCTCACCGTCCCGTTCCCTGCTGGTAAAAAGCACCCAGCCAGGACGTTGACGCCCCAGCTGGATAATACACATTCTTTTTGTCCTTAACGACACACCTCGCTTTTTGGCAACCCTCGTTATGCCTGTTTTTTGCGGGGAAATTGGTGGAAAAAGAATTAGGACAAACCAGCCAACCCGTTGCACCGCAAGGATTTTCCGATTTGTCCCTATTATGCCATAAGGGCATTCGAAAGCAATGCATATGCTGCAAGCAGGGACAAACTTGGTTTACATTCGTGATTTCCTTGGCCATGTTCATATTGGAACGACAGAAATCTATGCAAGAGCAGATACCGATACGAAGCGAAAAGCGATAGAACGTGCCCAAATTAAAATTGAGACAGATCTGCCTCAATGGACTGAGGACAAAAGTCTTATGTCCATACTTACAAATCTTTGCGGCAAGGACTGACTCAAAAATATTATGGAAAGAGCCTGAGAACAATTTCAGGCTCTTTCCATGCTTTAAGGGGGTTTCTTTACATTTTGATTTTCTTTTCATTATATCTGCCGCCGCTACAGGCACGATCTGCAAAGTAAACGGCAGAAGCATCGCGAGACACATAACCAGGGAAAGAATTCTTTTGTAGTTTTTTTCATGATGTGGCGCTCCTTTCTTATCTGTCTGAGTGTTGTCGATTATATCTCCGGTGACTTCTCCGCTACGTTGCTACCTTTTCTCACCTCCCGTGCGCCAGACACTGTACCCAAAGGGGCCCAGGCGGCTTTTTCCATAGGCATCAGAAAGCAGTGGGTCATCATCGGGCACAATACCGCTTATCTCTGTGGTAACGTCGCGCGCATTTAATGCCACCGTGATAACACATTCCTTCCAACGCCGCTCAAATACATAAAGCCCATTTTCGTCCATGTCCAGTACAGTATATGTCCCGTATAGAAGGGCGTCACTGTTGCGCCTCAACGATATGAGCGCCTTGAAAAAATCTCGTTCGTCCGAAGGCGGGTTTTCCCATGGCATGGGGCCTCGAAGCGTTGATTCGCAGTCTCCGGACATCCCCAGCTCATCACCATAGAATACGCAGGGAACCCCTGGTGCGGTAAACAAGAATACTTCCGCCAAGCGCAGCCTACGGATGTCATTTTGACAGTACGAAAAGAAACGGCTCACGTCATGGCTGTCCAGCAGGTTGAGTTGTCCTTGCACAATCCCGGTGGGATAGCGGTAATTCATTTGGGTCACGCGCGCGTTGAATTCAACTGCGTTGATCTTTTCCATTCCAAAAAAGTCGCGGCAGTTCTTTCGGAAATCGTAGTTCATGGTGGAATCAAACATATCCCCGCGAAGCCAGCTTTCGGCGCTCTCCCATATTTCACCGATCATGACGCTCTCAGGGTCAATCTCCCGACCGATCTGCTTAAACGCACGCCAAAACACACGGTCTACCTCGTTGGCCACATCCAGACGCCAGCCGTCCACACCATATTCCCGGATCCAGTGTGTACATACCTTCATAAAATAGCCGCGCACCTCTGGGTTAGAACTATTGAGCTTGGGCATCTTCCGTTCGTAGGCAAAACTGCTGTAAGATGGGGTCTCATCCTCGCGCTCTGGGCGCACAACAGGAAATTCGAGGTCATAAAACCAATCTTTATACCGGGAGGCCGCACCATTTTTCACCACATCGTCAAAGGCGAAGAAATACCAACTGCAATGGTTGAATACGCCGTCTATGACCACGCGGATCCCGCGCCCATGCGCTGCCTCCACAAGCTGGCGGAAGTCATCGTCCGTTCCCATATTGGGTGAGACATGGAAATAGTCCAGCAGATCGTATTTATGATACTCCCCCGCTGTGAAGATTGGGTTGATGTATAGGCAATTAAAGCCCATCTCAGCGATATAATCCAGGTTGTCTGTGATTCCCCGGATCGTTCCTCCCAACCGGGATTTGAGGGTCAGCCCATCCCCCCAAGGCAATTCGGAAGATGTTCCCCGGAGCTGGCGCTTTCCTGACGCAAAACTGTCCGGGAAAATATTGTATACCACAGCCCGTTTCAGCCACTCCGGCACAGCACTGATCTCCTCGCGCCGGATAAACGGGTATTGATAAAATTCGCTGCGTTCCTCCGGCAGAGCTGGGGAAAAGATATCCGCAAACAGGAATATCCGTTCGTCCCTGTCCATGAGCTCAAAATAGTAGCACACGCGATTGTAAGGGCTTTCAAATGTTGCCTCATAGATGTCAAATTCCAGATCCGACGCCGCTTTTTCCATCTCTAGCGGGGTGAACCTGATCGGGTCGCCTGGTTGAACCCGGTCGCCGTAATGCAGAATGCAGCGGGTCAGGTTATCTTTCGCAGCCCGCAGCCGGATGGTTAAATTGCTCTCACTGTTGGCAAACGCGTACTGTGAGAGCGGGATATGCGTCACAGCCTGACGCAGAATCATAACTCGTTCCTCCTCCCGAGAGATATGAAACAATCCTCATGCCTTCACCCCGCCGGCAGTGAGGCCGGACACCATGTGCTTCTGGATCTTGAAGAAAATTAGCAGCAGCGGCAGAGAGGCCAGCATGGACGCGGCGGTGAATACCGACCAATTCCGGCTATAGTCGTTGGACTGGAGCTGGTACAGTCCGCCTGCAAGGGAGTAGGACTGGCTGTCCAGCAGAAAGGTGGTGGCGAACAGGTATTCGTTCCACACGGTGATCAACACCATGACACAGGTGACGATGATGGCGGGCCGGGCCAGGGGCAGGACGATGCGGAGGATCATCTGAAAATCGTTGGCGCCGTCTATTTTGGACGCCTCCTCGATCTCCCTCGGGATGGTGTCGAAATAGCCCTTCATGTTCCAGATGGCAAACACGCACATGGAGCCGGCGTAGATCATCACCAGCCCGCCGTGGGTGTTCAGTGTGCCCGTCAGCCGCAGCACCCGGAACAGGGCAAACATGGACAGCACCTGGGGGAAGGCGTTGAGCACCAACAGCACTCGGAGCATTCCCCGCCGTCCAGCAAAACGCCAGCGGGAAGCAGCGTAGGCCATGGGTACCGCGCACAGCATAGACAGGGCAATGGTACCTGCGCTGAGCAGCAGAGAGTTTTTCAGCCACATCAGGAAGGGTTTATCAAGCAGGATGGCCCGGTAGTTTTCCAAGGTAGGATTCTTGGGCAGGAAAGAGAGATCCCCAGACAGCGCTGCGCCTTGCCCGCTAACGGAAATGGACAGCGCGTACAGCACCGGAACCAGGGTGACCAGGCACAATAAGATGAACCCGACGTTTAGCAGGGTCAGTCTGACTGCGTTTTTTTGTTTTTTTGTCATGGCTCAGTCCTCCCGGAGACTGCGGTTAGTAAGGATGGAAAACAGAATGATGATGACGAACAGCAGCATACTCACTGCGCTGGACAGCCCATAGTTGTTGGAGGCAAAGGCATTCTGATGGGCATAGGTAATCACCGTGTTCAGCGTGGCCCCTGTCATATAGCCCCGCTGCTGGGTAAGCAGGTAGATGATGTCAAACTGCTTAAAGGTGATAAAAGTGGTCATCACCGCCGCCGGGGCGATAATGGGCCGGATGGTGGGCACGGTGATGGACCGGGTGCGCGTCCAGAACCCCGCCCCGTCCAGGGTGGCGCTCTCATAGAGGCTGCTGTCCACGCTTTGGAGTGCCCCGTCGATGGTGGAGATCATAAAGGGCAGGGCCATCCACAGGTTCAACACCATGCAGGACAGGAAGGCGATTCCGTTACTGGCCAGGAAATCCACTTTGCCAAAGCCCAGCAGGACAAGAAGCTTATTGAGTATGCCAAACTCGGTGTTGAACATTCCCACCCGCCACAGCAAGATGGAGATATAAGCGGGCACCGCCCAAGGCACCATGAGCAGGGTCTTGTAAACCCGCTTGAGCCGCAGCCCCGGCGCATTCAGCCCCAGAGCGATTAGGAACCCCAGCCCGATCTGGATGACCATATTCAGCGCTGTCCAGACCAGGGTGGTGCCAAGGGCGGACAGAAACCCGGAGTCAAATTTGAACAGTGCCCGGGCATAGTTGGACAGGCCAATGACCTCGTAGTCTGTCCAGTGGTACAGGTTCATGTTGGTCAGCGAAATCCACCCTGTATAAGCGATGGGGAAAACGATGACAATGAGGATCAACAGCATGGCGGGGACGCAGTAGAGCCAGGGCTTCCATCTTCGTTTTTGCTCCATTGTACCACCTCGTTTCGAAGAAAGGGGCGGCGGAATCCGCCGCCCCTGACTTTGGCTATTTCATGTCGGCAATGGCCTGCTCCGCTGTGGCCTGGGCTTCTTCGGCGGCCTGGGCGGGATCGGCACCGTTTTTGTTGATGGCGGTGAGCATGGCCTCCGCCGGGCCCCACATGGCGTTCATCTCAGGGATGTTGGGCATGGGCCGGGCGGTGGAGGCGGTCTTTTGGATGACAGCAATCATTTCGTTGCCGGCCACCTGGGGATCGTCATAGGATTTGTTGTTGGCAGGAGCGCACCCGGACTTGTTGGCCAGATCCACGCCTACCTCCGGGGCCGCCATGGCGGTGAGCACCTTGGCGATGGCGTCCTTCTTCTCCACCAACGCCACCTTCAGCACACCTGCGCCCTGGATGCCGGAGAAGGGGGCCAGGCCATTGCCGTTAGGCAGTTTGATGTCGGAAAGGGAGACGATGCCGTAGTCGATGCCCGCGGCCTCAATGCCAGAGACCAGCCAGGGCCCGCCGATGATGGCGGCGGCCTTGCCCTCGTTGAACAGGGTGGTGACGGTGTTGTAGTCGCCATCTGCCTGAAGTGCGCCGAACTTCTGATTGTATTCCGCCGCCTCAATGGTCTTGGGATCGTTCAGTCCGGGCTTGCCGTTCTCATCAATAACATAGCCGCCAAAGCCATTGATGAAGGGGGATACGTTGTAAGCGTTGGTGTGCTGGTTGACCACGGCGTAGGTGCCCGCCGCCACATCAGTGTGGGCCACCATGTAGTCGTACAGTTCCTCGGTGGTGCCGGGGATATCCCCATCCCACAGGGCCGTATTGTAGAGAAATACCAGTGTCTCAAAATACACCGGGAGCAGATATTGCGTGCCGCCGATCTGCCCGGCTTCCACGGTCATAGCCAGGTGGTCGGCCAAAATGGACGTGTCCACCACATCGGAGAGGGGGGCCAGTATGTCCATGGCGACAAAGGTTCCCAGCACATCGTGGGCGTAGAAGTACATATCCGGGGCGTTGGCCGCGTCGCTGCCGTACAGCTTGAGCTGGTTGGGCATATCGGTCTTTTTCTCAAAAACGACGGTGATCTGATCGTCTGTGAGTTGGGCGTTCACCTGATCGGCAATGGTCTGCATGATGCCCTCGTCCCCGTCGTGCCAAATCGTGACTGTGACGGGATCTTTTGGCGTATTCGGAGAATCGGCACCCTGTGTGGGTTCAGAGGACGGGGCAGTGGAGCCTTGGGACGCAGGCTGGGAGCATCCGGCCAGTGCGCCGAGACACAGCGCCGCAGCAAGCAAGAGGGCAGTAATCTTTTTCATTACAAATCTCCTTTCAGATAAAACGTTTTCTCACTTTCTCCACTCGCTCGTGGAGATTTTTACGGCAGATTGAACAATTCACTTGCATTTTCATACAAGTTATTGTAAAATCTGTTATGAGTATAGCACTTGTGCTATCTGCGTGTCAACGGATTTTCTTTCGTCCATTCCCACAAATACAGAAAACGTTTTATCAAAGAATTAGGAGTGATATAATGCCGACCACCATTCATGACATTGCCCGAGAGGCCGGAGTGTCCATCGCTACCGTCAGTAAAGTGATCAACAATAAGGCACATGTTGCCCACACCACCCGGGAAAAAGTGCTCAAGGTAATGGATCAACTCAACTATGTACCCAATGCCTCGGCGGCCAACCTGGCCCGGCGCTTCAGTAAAAACGTACTGTATGCGGATCGGTTTTACAAAGGACTGCCGTATGAGAATCCTCATATGTTTGATATTATCTGCGGCGTCAGCCACGAACTGGGTCGAAAAGGATACCGGCTATCCCTGCTCAACCTGGATTCGCCTGGGAAAAAACCGGAGGAAGTGCTTGAGGAAGCGATCCACAGCCGGGTAGCGGATGGCCTCATCGTCAATTCCGTCTTTGTTGTACCCAAAGTAGAACGGCTGCTTCTTTGGCACGACTTCCCGCAGATCTGCATCGGGAAGCCTCCTTTTGATACGATTCTATCCTGGATCGACACAAACAACACCCTGTCTTCTAATTTGGCAGTGGAGCATTTGATATCCACCGGCTGCCATACTTTGGCTTTCATGGGTGGGCAGAAGGAAGATATTATTTTTATGGATCGTCTGCGGGGTTTCCGAACTGCCATGGAGCGATGCGGGCTGGAAACCCAAGAGGAATATATTACCTATAATCCCCCCGAAGTCGAGGCGATTTTTCAATCCGCGACCGCCCTTCTGAGCCTGCCATCCCCTCCCGATGGAATTATCTGTACCAACAGCCTGATGGCTGTCGGCACAATCCGTGCGATCAAAAAGAGCGGCTTGCGCATTCCAGAGGATGTGTCGCTGATTGCCTTTGATGACCATCCATACTCACCTATGGTATCCCCGCAACCCACCGTCATTGACGTAGACCTATTCAGTTTGGGTGTCCACGCAGGAAACCTGCTTTTGAAAAAAATTCGGAACCCTGCTATGCTGATACAAACTTATACTGCCCTGCCCCGCTTACTCCTGCGCGGCACCACAAAGGTTAAGGCTTGAGTCACGCTCTATATGCTAAAGTTATTGTGCAATAAGATCCCTTCCTTCCCATCGCTTCAGGCGGCTGTGCCGCCGTAGGCGTGGGCATCATGAAAGGGGAGGAAGGAAAAGGAAATGATTCTGTAATGAATGTCCACTTTTTAGACTTCATTTTCTCTGTTCGCTATTGTGACTAAAATTGACCCTTTCCGGAAGAAGTTTGAACTTTAGACGAGGTGTTCGCGTTGCTTTATGAACTACTTGGGAGAGCGCCGCGTTCGCAACGCGGAGGTCGAGGGTTCGATCCCCTTCGAGTCCACCAAAGCAACATAATCCGAACTTGTTCCCCATCGGGAACGGGTTCGGATTTGTTGTTTCTCTGCCAGTATCAGCGCATAGAAAAACGTCCCCTGTCTGGATGATGGGGGACGCTTCTCTACAAGACGGCACAATATCTGGATAAACAGCTGGTGCGATATATCTCACAGAAACAGGCTTTGCAAGGGAACGGGCCTACGCACAGACCAAGGGCGCTCAATACGCCTCTAACGAGTATGCACAGAAGCCAGGCAGCTCTTATATACAGGCCAGGGCCCCGTTGGATACGCGACCATCAAGAGTTGCTCAGTGTCCTAAAAACAGAGTGTGCCTACTGCCACGAGCTACGGACCATCCGATGGGCAAAGGAATTTGTGAACAACTATAATAGTTTTGCAGATCATTTAAACAAATCGCAATCTTTCAAGCTCTTAAGCACCAGGCTGCTGAAACTTAATTAGTATCCGCTTCTGTTGAAGTCTGTCTGCGGTGCTTTTTACAATATGGGCATCCCTGCCCGTTGGATCGGTCTGCAACCCTGGCTAACCACACATGGCCGTTATCACAAAGCCACCAAATACGTTTACCAGAATGACATGTCACCTGCTCAGGGGTGAGACCCTTGTTTAAAACTGGATGCCACTGAGCAGCCAAAGGCTTGTTGCAGAAGGCCAGATCATTGAAGCCAATCCAAACCCGGCGTCCTGAGCAGTAGGGGCACCGTTGGCCTGATGAGAATGCAGCAACTGGGCACTGCCAGGAGTGTCCATTCTCACACTTTCACCACACCTGCTGACCGCTACCATAAGAAAAGAAATCAGGATTGAGCAACGCATTTTTTTCATAATCCCAATATTTTTTTGCTTCGGGAATTTTTCGAAAAAGGGCTTTCTCTGCCTCTGGCCGCCGGTACAATGACAGTATGGCGCCCTGATCGCGTTTTAAATCAATATCGAGGGGTAAGTGCTGTTTCAGCTGTTCGGAAATAAGCTGGAAAAGGGCGTGAAGTGCTTCCTCCAAGTTAGAGAGGCTTCCTGCACCATAGTGATAGGTAATGGTGCGTTTGTCAGGTGAAACATGAAATTGAGTTCCCGTTTTTACTCTATAGAGAAAAATGTTATTCCGCAGCAGGAGGTCATCTTTAGCTGAATCAGATGCTTTGATCGCTTCACGCTCGTGCAAGGGGCCGTCATGCTCTATAGCTATAGAAAAATCTGGAAGAAATATATCCAGCTCCCGTCCCTGGTATCGGAAGCGATTATACGCTGTGAACATACGGCTGCAATAAAAATATATCGCTTGTTCAGCAAAAGAGGTTGAAGGAGAACAATGTGGACAACCGGTGCCCTGGGAGCGGCTTGCTACAGTCGTGCACCATTCATGACCTTTTTCGCATAGCCACCATATTTTTTTGTTGGAACCGATTGTTACGTGATAGGGCGTTAAATATCCGTTTTTGGATGGATGCCACTGACGCGCCAGATTTGGATCAACAGTGGCCAGATCGTTGAATCCAAGCAGGATTTGTCGGTTTGAGCAAAATGGGCAACCAATACCTGCGGATCGGCTTGCCACCGTAGCCTGCCATGTATGACCTCGTTCACAGCGCCACCAAACACGTTTGCCGGAGTGTATTGTAACATGGTCCGGAAGTAAGCCGTTATTTTTCTCAGGGTGCCACTGTGCAGCCAGACTGGGTGATTGAGAGGCCAGGTCGTTATAGCCAGACAATACTTTTTGCCCCGAGCAATAAGGGCATCCTTTTCCCTTGACGCGATTGGAAACAGAGGCTTTCCAGGAATGCTCCAATTTACATTTCCACCATACCTTGTATGAAGAACCTGCAGAGAGATCGGAGGGGAGCAGGGGTCCGTTTTTTTGACTATCCCACTGTGCGGCAAGATCAGGATGGGATGTAGCCAAATCACTAACACCAGAGACAGCACGCCGGCCAGAACAATAGGGACAACCGTTACCTCTATGCCGGTCACCGATCAGCGCCTGCCAGGAGTGTCCTTGTTTGCATTGCCACCACACTTTTTAAGGTAATTACAGGTTACCTGCGTGACAGTCAAATCTCCGTTACGGGTAGGATGCCATTGCTCAGCTAAAAGAGGGTCAATAGTCGCCAAATCATTAAAGCCTGCCAAGACACGGTGGTTAGAGCAGAAGGGACAACCATTGCCAGAAAATCGGTCTCCTACACAAGCCTGCCAGACGTGTCCGAGTTTACATCTCCACCACACCTTTTGGTTGGAATAAGGGGTAGTATGATTTGGCAATAGAGGCTCATTTTCTTTGTACAGCCAATCCTGCGCCAGATCAGGCCGCAAAGTAGCCAAATCATTGTAGCCGGGGAGAATCGTGCGACCGGAACATATTGTACAGGCTTGGCCGCAAAATCGCTTGTCAACTGTGCACTGTCATGCATGGCCATTTTCACAAAGCCACCAAACTTTTTTATGGGAGCGGCAGGTCACGTGGCGAGGCTCCAACTTCCCATTCAAAGTCGGATGCCATTGGGCGGCCAGATCAGGTCTTAGAGTCTGCAAATCAGTGAGGCCAGGGATTGCTGCTTTTCCAGAGCAAAAAGGACAGCCGCTGCCCTTGACCCTGCTGCTGATAGCGGCGCTCCAGGAATGCTGCTGTTGACACAACCACCATGCTTTTTTGCCGGATTCATAGGAAACTGTTTCTGGGGTTAAAGGTAAGCTTTTCTCAGTATCTCATTGCTGCAGCAACCCGATTTTGCCATGATTTTTGCAATATTCTTCGAGGCTAATACGCATAAAAAATTCTCCTTGTCTGATTTTCTGTTTGATGTCCAGCTCATATGAATAAAATTTTGTGCTGCAATGGGTCGAGGCATAGGCTCTAACGATAGGGAATCTAAGAAGGCCGGGCAAACGCCTAAACGATTGCCCGGCCTCTCAGCCTTTACAGCCTACACTTTCTCCATGGACTCGATGATGGCGTCGGCCAGGGCGTCCAGCTCGGAGGCCTTGTCCGGGTGGAGGGCGGAGGCCAGGGTGAGCCGGTCGCCCAGCACGGTCATATTTTTCATCTCATTTTCCAGGAATTTTTGCATCAAATCACCCGACTTCACAGCCCAGGAGCCATTCTCGACGATGGCGCAGGTGCGGTTTTGGAAGTTCAGGGCCTTTAGGTGCATCAGATAGTCGTGCATCACCGGATAGATGCCCAGGTTGTAGGTGACGGAGGCAAACACCAGGTGGCTGAGCCGGAAAGATTCGCTGACCAGCTGGGACACGTGGGTATTAGACACGTCGTACACCCACACGTTGGCGCAGCCCTTCTCGCACAGCTTGGCGGCCAGGGCCTGGGCGGCGGACTCGGTGTTGCCGTACATGGAGGCGTAGGCGATGAGCACGCCCTGCTCCTCGGGCTGGTATTTGCTCCATTTGTCGTACTTGTCGATGAAGTACATCAGGTCCTTGCGCCACACCGGCCCGTGCAGGGGGCAGATGAACTTGATCTTGTCCAGAATGCCTCCGGCCTTTTTCAGCAGGAGCTGGACGTGGGGGCCATACTTGCCCACAATGTTGGTGAGGTAGCGCCGGGCATCGTCAATCCAATCCCGGTCGAAATTCACCTCGTCGGCAAACAGCTTGCCGTCCAGGGCCCCGAAGGAGCCGAAGGCATCGGCGGCAAATAGAACGCCGTTGGTCAGATCAAAGGTGACCATAGCCTCGGGCCAGTGGACCATGGGGGCCTCCACGAAAGTGACGGTGTGATCGCCAAAGGAGAAGGTGTCCCCCTCTTTCACCTCGATGAGCTCATGGCCTTCGATGTGGAATCCAAACTGGCGCATGAACATAAACGCCTTGGGAGTGGAAATGACCTTCACCTGGGGCCAGCGGATCAAGATTTCCTCGATGGACGCGCCGTGGTCGGGCTCCATGTGGTTGATGAGCAGGTAGTCCAGGGGCCTGTCGCCCAGCAGATAGTCCAGATTCTCCAGCAGCTGGCGGCAGACGGACCAGTCCACGGTGTCGAACAGGACGGTGGACTTGTCCAGCAGCAGATAGGCATTATAGCTCACACCCCGGGGGATGGGATGGATGTTTTCAAACAGATGGGTGCGGTGGTCGTTGGCCCCCACCCAGTACAGATTATCAGTGACACTGCGCACGCAGTACATAGATGTTCCTCCTTTTATTGAAAAATGGCGGTAAGACGGAAACCTGCCTGCTTCTTACGATTCGATGAACATTTCCTTGGCCTCGGCGCACTCCGGACAGACCCAGCCCTCAGGCAGATTGGCGAACAGGGTGCCGGGGGCCACCTCGGAGTCGGGGTCGCCCAGCTCGGGGACGTACTCGTAGCCGCAGCCGCCGCAGACATAGCGCGGGCCGATGGGCTCGGGCTTGGGGGAGGGGGGCCGCTTCATTTTCACCATGGGGGGCGCGGGCTGCTTTTCCTCCAGGCCCAGCGCCTCGGCCAGCAGGGGCAGAATCTCGTTTACGTCGCCCACGATGCCGTAATCGCAGTTCTTGAAAATGGGGGCGTTGGAGCTCTTGTTGATGGCCACGATGGTAGAGGCGTCCTTGATGCCCTTCAAATGCTGTATGGCGCCGGAGATGCCGCAGGCAATGTACAGGTTCCCCTTGAACTTCTGGCCGGACATACCGACATAGCGGTTTAGGGGCACATATTTGTGGGTCTCAGCCACGGGACGGCTGGAGCCGATGGCTGCGCCCGCTGCCTTGGCCAGATTCTCAATGAGCTTCATGTTCTCCTTGGAGCCGATGCCCTGGCCTGCGGAAACCACCCGCTCCGCCGCGGCGATGGGGGTATCCATGGGGATGCCCACGGTGAAGTCATAGCCGTCCTTCTTCAGGGCCGCCACCAGGGCGTCCACCCGCTCCTTGGCGTCGCCATCCTTGAGGATCATGCCCTTGCGCACTCCGGTGACGGGGGCGGGCTTCTTGGCCCGGCTGGAGGAGCCGCCCTCGCTCTTGGGGGGCTTGCCCATGATGGCCGCGCCGATGACCATCCGCTGCACCTCGTTGGTGCCCTCGTAGATGGTGGTGATCTTGGCGTCCCGGTACATCCGCTCCACGTCCATGCCCTTGAGGAAGCCGGTGCCGCCGAAGATCTGCACCGCGTCGTTGGTGACCTCCAGGGCGATGTCGGAGGCGTACATCTTGGCCATGGCGGCGTCCACGCCGTAGGGCTCGTGGGCCTCCTTCTTCTCGGCGGCGGAGTACACCAGCATCCGGGCGCACTTCAGCTTGGTGGCCATGTCCGCCAGCTTGAAGGTGATGGCCTGGTTGAAGCCGATGGGCTTGCCGAACTGGACCCGCTCCTTGGCGTACTCCACGGCGGACTCATAGGCCCCCTGGGCGATGCCCAGGGCCTGGGAGGCGATGCCGATCCGCCCGCCGTCCAGGGTGGCCATAGCAATCTTGAAGCCCCGGCCCTC
>OFFQ01000518.1_pt1 | contig 30867 bp, 30 predicted proteins | sample 1521411 | NCBI WGS metagenome assembly OFFQ01 (sample SAMEA3504110, study PRJEB24116) | mouse gut metagenome | biome: mouse gut; feature: mouse-associated habitat; material: faeces | place: Denmark | collected 2011 | reverse complement strand
AAAACCGGCAAAACCGTAAAACGTCAATGGATAAAGCCGGAAAAAAAGAGCGTCCAAAAAGGAGGGCAATAGAATGAGCGAAGTGAAAAAGAAGGAGCATGAAAAGAAAAAGAGCTACGGCCTGCTGATCGTCGGCGCCGTGCTGCTGATCGCCGGTGTTATTTTCGCCGTGTACGCGTACAACACCAGCTACCAGGATTCCGTGGCGGCGGGGAAGCTGCTTTCCGAGGCCAAGGCATCCGTGAGCGCCGTAAAGGAAGGAACCGCCCAGGGAGACCTGGACGCACTGAACTCGGAGGTGAGCAGGCTTTCGGCGGAAAAGCTTGGTCTGGAACGTCCCTATTCCTACAGTCTGACATTGGTATTCTTCGCCATTCTGCTGACCGCAAAGGGCATATACAATGCCGCGGCGGGCACAAAGAAAAAGGACAAAACGGATATTAAGCGTCTGGCCCAGGCCGGGCTGCTGACCGCGCTCTGCTATATCGGCTTTGCCTTCTTCAAAATCGACATCTCCGCAGGCACGGAGAAGGCCTCTTTCCATTTCGGTAATGTGTTCTGCGTGCTGGCAGCCCTGCTGTTGGGCGGCTATTGGGGCGGCCTGGCCGGAGCGGTGGGCATGACCATCGGCGATCTGACCACCACCTATGTCACCAGCGCCCCCAAAACCTTCCTGCTGAAGCTGTGCATCGGGCTCATCGTCGGTCTGGTTGCCCACGGCATTTTCAAACTCAGCCGAAACCACTCTCCGAAATATGTCACCGGCGTCACCGTTCTGGCCTGCGCCTGCGGCATGGGCTTCAATGTGGTGGCGGATCCCCTGGTGGGCTATTTCTACAAGACCTACCTCTTCGGCGTGCCCCAGGATATCACTGCCATTCTGGTGAAGATCAGCGCCCTGACCTCCGACGACTTGGCCAGGGAAATCTGGGACAGCCTGAATGAGGACAATAAGGTATCCTTGTTCGTGCGCTACATCGACATTGAAACCGGAGAATATGAGACAAAGATTATAAACAAGAATAGAGAAGAGCAAAACGCATTGATTTTAAGATGAGATTTGGCTGTTAGACTTTTAATGTTGAGGGAAGACGCTTTTTAGGCATAACAAAGCTAACGTAAGTCCAAAACCTACGAAAATCAGAGAATATTCAGTTACAAAAGTCAGGCAGTCCGTTTTAAAGATTTTAGCTTGCGGTAGGATTGACCGGAATTGCCAGTAACTGCAGCAATGGCAACAGCCAAAAGACTGATATGGGCAAGTGTGTTTAGGTTTGCAACGGAGGATTTGTTTCTTACCCACATCCGTTCCTGCCCCGTGTTTTTAAAACGGGGCAAGAGAGTTCCCCTAAATTTGTTCGTGATTCTTATCATGCTTCACCTACAAAAATCAAAAATGTCCTGACAGAAATACAGGAAGGCGAACTTTATCTTTGCCTGGAGCACCGTATTGTAAGAGTCCGGGAGCGAGTTATCTCTCTGACAGGCAAAGAATTTGACATACCGGCATTACTGGCTGCCAACCCAAAGCGTGTTTTTACTTATGAATTGATTACCGATATAGTCTGGAAAGAGGATTATAATTTCTATTCAAGGAAGGCAATCCATAACCATGTGAGCAAACTTCGGAAGAAACTAAGGTTTGAACCCAATCTGCCAAATTATATTGAGAGTGTTGCCGGAATCGGGTATAAATTTGAATATCTGTCTGCTCCATAGAAAATCCGTCGCAGGAACAACTGCGGCGGATTTTTTTGACAAATTTTTATGCAGACGGCAACTTTCCTCTTAAAAATGTACGGATATATGAGGGGTTTATTTTATAACCGCTTACCCGAACACGGCAATTATGAATTTTTTGTGAAATTTGCAAAATACCCCCGTCATTTTGCCCCAAAAATGAACTGTATAGTAGAGGGATATTTTTTTACGGTAGGAAGGAGGCGTTTTTATCCACAATCAGATTCCAGTAATGAATTATCCGCAGTACCGCCGGATGCGTAAACTGGTACACGAGTGCTGCAACTACGATAACGGAAACTGTATTCTTCTGGACAACGGGGAGGAATGTGTCTGCGTCCAGAGTATTTCCTATTCGCTTCTCTGCAAATGGTTCCGCTGCGCTGTCCTGCCGCTGGACGGACCGCTGGAAACGGCGCTGCTGTTCCGGGAGGAATTAAAACGCTGCGTGGTCTGCGGCCAATCATTCCTTCCCGGTTCCAACCGGGCAAAATACTGTAAACTCTGTGCAAAGAAAGTCCACCGCAGACAGAAAACAGCCAGCGACAGGAAAAGGCGGCTCCAATGCGGACAATTAGAAGCAAAAAAGCCTTGAGATTATTGGCGTTTCAGGCTGCGGTCAACGGGTATGAGGGATAAATCCCCTGCTCCCCTCTAAAACCTGCTTTTAACTGTCCGCAGGACGATTTTAACCTAAACGGGATTTCCCCAGATAGGTGTTGGTTTCTACTTTGCCAATTTACCGCTTTTGCCATTTCCACCTATATGGGATTCTCCAATACTGGATTTTCAGAGACTGGAAAACCTGACGCTCCGGGCAGCCCTGTTCCTCTCTTTCCGGCGGCGGATTTCCAGACGGCCTTGACGGCCCATATTTAGACGGAAATTAAAGAGAAAAAGTTAATAACAAGAAAGTCAATATCAATCCAATCAATCAGGGAGGGATTGATGGAAAGGAGTACATAATGCAAAATGATTTTTTGATGCCTTACAAAGAGGACAGCGGCGTACCGCCCTATCTGCCGTTTCCTCGTTTTCTGGTGCCGATGGACTTATCCAACGATGCAAAGGTACTGTATGCCCTGCTCTTAGACCGGGCGGGTATTTCCAGAGAAAACGGATACATAGAACCGGACGGGCGGATTCGTCTCTACTTTACGCTGGAAGAAGCAAAAGGAAAACTACATAGGAGCAGGCAGGTGGCGACTAGGGCATTTCAGGAATTGGAACGCAACGGTCTAATCATCCGTAAAAAACAGGGGCTTGGCCGTCCGGCGGTCATTACGCTGAATATTTTGCCTGCAAGGAAGGAGCGTGATGGGATTGTGTAAGCCTGTGGATTTAAGCAAACTTCCAAAAAATCTGAAACCTGAAATTGCCGAGCGTGTGGCAGAGCATTTCAAAGACGGCGTTTTCGAGTTTGATTTCAGCACAGAAGAAATGATTGCCGTTGAAGGGAATACGGTCTATCATGTCATCCCCCATTATACGGAGGGAGAGGCGGAAAGCGTACTGGACAAGCTGCGCCGTATCATGGCAGGAAATTTGGAGGAAACCGAATGAAAGCTGCTGAAAAAAGAGGAACGGCACGTTATAATATAGGCAACCGTTTACCTGGCTGTTATCCCGATATACGGGAGGAAAGGAGCTACTATGAACCAGCAGCCAGATAAGATCACAGCGTTATATTGCCGTCTAAGTCAGGACGATGCTCTTGATGGGGAGAGCAATTCCATCACCAACCAAAAGGCGTTATTGTCCAAATATGCGGCGGAACACGGATTCCGCAATCCCATGTTTTTCGTGGACGACGGATTCTCAGGAACGAATTTTCAAAGGCCCGGATTTCAGGAAATGATGAAATATGTGGAAGATTATTCGGTTTCTACCCTGATTGTCAAAGACCTGTCCCGTCTGGGCCGGGAATATTCCTATATGGGGCGGCTACAGGATTTCATTTTCCCCGCCTACGATGTCCGGTTTATCGCCATCAACGATGATGTGGACAGCGCAAAGGGCGAAAACGACTTCGCCGTGTTCAAAAACGTATTTAACGATTATTACGCAAAGGACACAAGCAAAAAAATCCGGGCAGTCGTAAAAATGCGCGGAGAAGCCGGGGAACATATCGCCAGCAATCCGCCCTACGGATATATCAAAGACCCGGAGAATAAAAAGAAATGGATTGTAGACGAGGAAGCCGCAAAGGTGGTGCGGCGTATCTTTGACCTATGCATTGCGGGCAAAGGCCCCATGCAGATCGCAAAAATCCTGACTGCCGACAGGGTATTGACGGTTACTGCGTATAACGCCAGACAGAAAGGATGGTCCATGCCGGATAACCTGTACCAGTGGTGTGCGAAGTCTGTCGCTGGAATACTGGAGCGGCCGGAATATACTGGCTGTACCGTCAACTTCAAGACCTATACCAAATCCCTCAAATTCAAGAAGCGGATGGAAAACCCGAAAGAAAACCAGAGGGTATTTGAAGATACGCAGCCGGCGATTATTGAACGTGGACAGTGGGAACGGGTACAGGTGTTAAGAGCCAACAAGCGCAGGCCGACAAAGACAGGGAAAACCAGCATTTTCTCCGGACTTGTCTACTGTGCCGACTGCGATGCGAAGCTCTATTACTGTACCTGCAACACCTACAAGGATGATTCACAGGATCATTTTGTCTGCTCCAACTATAAGAGCAATACAGGTTCCTGTAAAATCCACTACATCCGGGAAGTCACGCTTTATAGGCGGGTTCTGGAATGTATTCAGGGGACGCTGACCTATGTGCGCTTGTTCCGGGATGATTTCACCCAGGAAATGCTGGCGCAGGACGAAGCCAGCCGGAAGGCGGAACTGGCACAGAAGCGGAAAGCCCTCTCCGGGGCGCAGAAGCGCATGGAGGATTTGGACAAGATCATCCAAAGGCTTTATGAAGATTCCGTTCTTGGCAAGCTGAGCGACCTCCGCTTTCAAAAACTTTCGGCACAGTATGAAGCGGAGCAGGCGGAAATTCAGCAGCTTGCAGCTTCGCTGGAGAGAGAAATTGAAAATGAAGCCAGACAGATTGCCGATGTGGGGCGTTTCCTCCAGCTTGCCGACAGGTATTCCGATTTGCAGGAGCTGGACGCCGCTACGGTAAATGAGCTGATTGAAAAGATTGTGATCCACAGCCCAGAGAAGATCGGCGGGAAGAAACATGTCACGATTGAAGTCTATTTTACCTATGTGGGGAAAATCCGGATTCCACTTGCCAAACCGGAACTACTGACAGAAAAACCGGCGTGACCTCTGCCATGCCGGTTTTTCCGGAAATTCTATTTACTTCCTTATGGGCATCCGCCCAATACGGCTGCCCTCTTTAAAGATATTTAGCTTAAGTCTTCCCCGTTTGTCTCAATTACTTTCCGGTACCAATCAAAGGATTTCTTCTTTTTCCTTGAAAGATCCCCGCTTCCATCATCATATTTTTCTACATAGATAAAGCCGTAACGCTTAGCCATCTCTCCTGTGGAAGCACTCACCAGGTCGATACATCCCCAGGGAGTATACCCCATCAAATCCACACCGTCCAAAACCGCTTCATGCATCTGTTCAATATGCTGACGCAGATATTCAATCCGGTAATCGTCTTGAATGCTTCCGTCCTCTTCAAGTTTATCATAGGCTCCAAGGCCATTTTCTACTACCATCAAAGGAATCTGATACCGGTCATAAATTTCATTTAATGTATATCGCAGCCCTTTTGGATCAATCTGCCATCCCCAATCGCTGGTCTTCAAATAAGGATTGGCAACACCTCCAAAAATATTGCCCTCAACCTTTCTCCGGGCTTCGTCCGATGTTGCACAGCTTGACATATAATAGGAAAAGGTATAGAAATCTACACAGCCTTCCTTTAAAACTTCTTCATCCTCTTCCTCCATCATAATCCGAATCCCCTGCTCTTCAAAATAACGCTTCATATAATTCGGGTATTTTCCCCGCACCTGAACATCCGAACAGAACCAGTTCTGCCTGTGGTTGAACTCCTGACAACGCAGTATATCGTCCGGATTGCAGGTCAAAGGATAAGTCGTGCCAAAAGCCTGCATACAGCCTACTTGATAGGACGGATCTATTTCATGAGCAAGTTTCACTGCTTTTGCGCTGGCTATAAACTGATGATGAAGCGCCTGAAAGCGCAGCTTGGGATCATCCTTTTGATTTGAAAAATCAGATGTCCCCTCATTCAGTATTCCAAGCGAAAAGAGGTTCCCCATAGGTGAGATGCCTACATTTATTTCATTAAAGGTCAGCCAATAGGTCACTTTTCCCTTATATCGCCGGAAAATGGTTTCACAATATCTGAGAAACAGTGCAATCACCCGTCTGTCTGACCAGCCATTATATTTCTGTGTCAGGGCAAATGGAGGCTCATAATGAGAAATTGTAATCAATGGTTCAATCCCATATTTTCTGCACTCATCAATAATCTTATCATAAAATTCCAAACCTGCCTCATTGGGACACGTTTCCTCACCGGTAGGAAAAATCCTCGTCCAGGCAATGGAAAATCGGAACACTTTGAAGCCCATCTGCGCAAACATGGCAATGTCCTCTTTATAATGATGATAAAAATCAATTGCCTCATGACTGGGATAAAAAGTTCCCTCCTCCAATACCGGCGTGATCCTCTTAGACACGCTGTAAGAACCTCCCGTGCAGATATCTGACACAGAAACTCCTTTCCCATCTACATTCCAAGCGCCTTCACATTGATTGGCTGCCACCGCACCGCCCCACAGAAAATTCTTCCGAAACGCCATATCTGTCACCTCCGTTAAAACAATATTGTCATTAATGTATCTGTATGTTCCACACTTTTCTTATCTGTTTTCAAAATATCCATCATGTCATCTGAGTTTGTGATAATGATGGGCGTTTGTGCGGAAAATCCTGCTTTTTCAATTTCTTTCAAGTCCACCTCCATAATCAGCTGACCCTTTTTCACATGATCGCCCTGCTGAATGTGTGCCTGAAAGCCTTTGCCGTTCATATTCACTGTATTAATTCCCAGATGAATCAGAACCTCAACTCCACTGTCCCCGGTAACTCCAATGGCATGCAGGGTTGGAAACAGCGTAGTAACCGTTCCGTCCAAGGGAGCATACACTCTGCCCTCTGTGGGCACAATCACCATTCCATCTCCAAGAGCGCCCAAAGCAAACGCTTCATCCTCCGGGAGACGCACCTTAAAGCGTTCCTCGATCATATCCAGCACCATCTTTCCAATCGCAAACTGCTCGGGATAAAATCTTCTTGTTTCCCACAGCAATGCATTCTTTACCGTGATTCCATCTAAAAAGCGCACAATGGATGTATAAATATGATCCACCAGACTGATATAAATCATATCATTCAGTTTTTTTCCTGTCTTTAGCTTTGCATAAGAGATAATTTCCTCTGCAAGCTCAATATGCTCTATCGGTATATCAACCACTAATTGCTGAAACTTATTGGCTGCTTTTTGATTGGTTAAAATGAAAGTTTTGTCAATCAAATCCTCATCAAATTCATCACCCGCTCGTTTCTGAAAAGCCAGCCCACGACCCATTACGATTTTTTCAACATCATTTTCCCGAACTACTACCACATTATTATTCAGTACTTTTTCAATTACCATCGCCGCTTCCCCATAAAAAAAAACCTACACACCACTGCAGAAGAAACACTTCTGTTCCTGGAATGTAGGTTTAGCTTGCTTTTGCAATCACTATCCCATTGACTATTTGACAATAGCATAGTTTACTGTAAAAGTCAATATTGTTCACTTATTTTGCAGCAAAAAATCTATTACATTTATCTGCCTGATGCCATCCTCGCCCATTGGCAGTTCATCCATTGTAATGATGTATTTGGGGTAATCATCATTTATCATTTTCAATGATGTAATTTCTCTCGTAAATATTAAAGGCTCCAGAACACTGACCAAAACCTGATAGTAAACCTAAACTCAAAGTTATATCTTTTCCACTCCAACCGCCTCAAATTCGGGACACTGAAAGCCAATATGAAGCATCCCAATCTTTTCATGGCAGCCATTCTCTCATCGAGATCTCTTTCTATCTCTATATAAGAAAAATACAGTCAACATAAGTGTCACAGCCTCCGTCACCGGGGCAGCCATCCACACCCCCGTCATCCCCAGCAAAGCCGGAAGAACGAAGATGCAGGCTAATAGAACCACCAGTCCTCTTGAAAGGGAGATAACCGCCGATTCCAAAGCTCTCCCTGTGGCCGTAAAATAAAAAGAGGTAATCCCGTTAATTCCTGCAAAGAAAAATGCACTTGTAAAAATCACCATTCCCGAACGTATCATTTCTGCGATGTTTTCATTTTGTACGAAAAGGCTGCCATACCACCCGGAGTTCACTGTCATTGCCAAAAATACCGCCGCTCCGGCAAAAAACACATAGCGGTTGGTCCTCTGACGAAGTTTTCCGGCCAATTCATATTCTTTTGCACCATAGGCAAAGCTGATAAGCGGACTGGCCCCTTGTCCAAAGCCTACCACAAGCATATTGAAGCCGTAGGCCGCATATCCGGCTATGGTAAAGGCTGTCACCCCATCCGCGCCTATTTTTCTCATAATTACAAAATTATAGGCAAACATAGCAATCCCTGTGGACATTTCTCCAATAAATTCCGAGCTTCCATTTAACATGCCTTTCACAAAAAGAGTCCCTGAAAAGCGGAAGGTTCCCAAACGGTAAATTCGGGCCTTTTTCTGAAAATATGAAAGAATACGGAGGAGAGAAACAAGGGCAGACAAAAGGGAAGCCGCTGCGATTCCGCCTGCTCCCCAGGTCAGGCAGCCGGCCAAGAGATAGTCAAGAGCCACATTCAGCACGGCATTTAAAATGGTCACCTTGAGAAAATACTCCGGATTCCCCTCACCCCGAATAAACATGCCGAAGGAGGAATTTACCACCATTACGGGAAGCTCCAACAGCATAATCCAATAATATTCCCTGAAATACCGGCTCACCTGTCCCTCCGCCCCTAAAACGGCAAGCATAGGCGTAAAGGCGGGGAGCATGATGCAGCTTAAAAGAACTGAGGCTGCTATGGTTGTGACAATTGTCTGACGGAATATGCGGTTACAATTCTCTCTTTCACCTGCTCCAAGAGCCATTCCCGCCATCGCCACACCGCCTATGGAAATCATCAGCCCTATGCCAAGATACAAGTAGACAATGGGAAGGCCCAGATTGACTGCCGCAATTCCCTCCTTTCCCACATAATTTCCCATAAAAAATCCGTCCGCTACGGTGATAAATGCTGTGAGCAGCATAGAAATAATAGCCGGGACGGAAAACCTCAAAATCATGCCGGCCTGGTTTTGTTTGATTTGTTGTAAGTCCATAATTATCTGTTCTCCTTTCCTTAATTTTGCCCATGTTTTTTGGGCATATAGGTATACCCGAAGGGTGTTTCCTTAATTCTGCCCATGTTTTTTGGGCATATAGGTATACCCGAAGGGTGTTTCCTTAATCTGCCCATGTTTTTGGGCATATAGGTATACCCGCAGGGTATTTCCTTGCTCTTCCCCATCAAGCAATAATACCGCCACTTGGCAGAAACAAATATGCTCCTGTCAAATGACGGTATTCATTATATAAAGAAATCAAATTATAAACTTCTGAATTGTTGCCCTCTTCTTCCCAACCGCACTTTGCCGGTCTAAAGCAGAGCTTTCACCTCTCATTTCACCGGAATACAGATATCCAGTTCCATATACATCGTATCACTGTCCACCATATGATAAATATCAAACATACTCCTCCCCGCATCCAGTTCATAAGATGTCCGGGGAAGCCACACCAAAAAAATCGTCTGATAGGCCGCATATATGTATTTTGCATGGCCTTTAAAATGGTAAACCACACAGGAGCCGCCTTTCAGCAATGCCGTATTTTCCAGAGGGCACTCTATCTCCGCACTCATGCAGATATCATAAAGGCAATTCCCAGGCGCCGTCACCGCCGGATCGTCATAGGTCCGCTCCAGCAGGCACGTCTCTTCCGTAATGTATGCTCCATATTTTTCCAAAAACTCTGTCCAGGACCTGCGAATCCCTTCATAACTTCCGAACCTTCTCTCATAAATCACATAATAATCCGGCAGCACTTCCCTTGTGATTTTAGCGTTACACTCCTCAAAGCTCTCCACCCTCCATTCCTCCCGGTGAAAAAAGGGATGTTTAAGAGAAACACCGGAAATGCTTCTGCGAAATGCAACAGGAGCAACCTGGTAATGCTGCCGGAAAGCCGTACTGTAATTGGAAGCGCTGTAGCCGTAATCTGCCCCAATCTCCGTAATGGAACGCTCCTGCTCCACCTTCAGACGAAAGGCGCTCTGCTCCAGTCTCACCCGTTTGATAAAGCTATGAACACTCTCCCCGGTCTGCGCTTTAAACAGCCTGCAGAAATAATATTTGGAAAAATGGCAGTAGGATGCCACTTCCTCCAGAGTCACATCCTCAATATGCAGCAAAATATAGTCTATGGCCCGATTGATACTTTCGTTGGTAATCATTTTGCCTCCCGGCAGCTCATCTCTTTCCTGCGGAAAAAACAGCGGCTTCCTCAATCCATCCCATCAGCTCATCATCTATCTCCTCCGTCCGGGAAATCAGCATATGGTGCGTCCAGCGGTTGGGATAGGGCTCTGTCGCCGCATCTATCCGCGGCGATTCCTTCCGATAACTCAATCCGAAGGTTACAACAATAAAAATATCCGGCCGCTCCCCGGCCTTTCGCACAGGCAGAAAAGAGACAAAGGCAAAATTACGCTTATTAGAAAATGTAATCTGTGTTTTCTGCACCTTGATTTTTACGTCCCGAAGCTCTGCGAGGATTCGCTCCTCCAGAGCTTCGTACAAAGGCAATGCCTCCGGGTGCTTATCAAAAAAGAGTAAAATATCCTGGTTCATAGAGCCACCTGTTCCTTTCATTTTTACCTGTGAAAATATTTTTCACAAAAATGTCCTAATTCTGGTGTCGGATCTGCTCTTCATAAAGCATCGGATACCGGATTAAGACAGAACCGTCCAAATTTTCCCGGTGCATGTGTACTGCCGTTATTTGATGGTTTTCATAAGTGGTGTAATAGTAAATCCCTTTTTCCGCATTGCAGCAGGAAGTGTAGATGGTCCTTTCATATGTTCCGTCATCTGCCAGGCTGCATCCCCGCTGCTGATCCACAGATCCCAATATATGAAAAAACTGGCTGACGCTCTCTGATTCGGAGTCCCCGGAGACAGCATTCATTTTTACAAAAGCCGCCCTTACAAACCTTGACTGGGAGGAGAGATCTCCCGGAAGTCCCAGAGCGCCCATGCCGCGGCAGTAAGTGGAAAGAGGCAAGTCTCCAGAAAAATGATTCTGCGGATCCTTGGGAGACAGATGCATGTAGTTGTTCAGTTGGAACATCTGCTGTTCAAAGGGCGGATTGTTGGTCAGTACGCCGGCCGGATTATCATAGATCCGAAGCCCTTCTTTTACCGATTCTACGGTTATAGCCTCCTCCCGATCCGCCAGTATCCAGTGAAGCTGCGCTGCGGGCAGGGCAGCCTGAAAGGGTGTACCCATAAGATTGAGATCTGAAAGCAGTTCTCTTGCCTCCTTAACATCAGCGCATCGGCCCAGAATCCAGGGAATCAATTCAAAGGTCTCCACATTTTTCCCGGATGTATCCTGATCCTGGTAGACTGCATTTCCTACAAAATTCAGACCGGCCATCCCCAGGCCCTTTTCGTTTATGCCGTCGTAATACAGCGGATAGTCCCCGGCCACATGCGCCGTGCCGATGACGGCGTAATGCTGCTTAAGAGCTTCCGTATGCCGAAGGGGGATGGGATAATTTCGGGGTGTAATTGTAATTTCCTCACCATAGGAAAAATTGTGATCCAGGGTGCGTCCGAAATAGAAATTCTTTGTTTTATAGGTAATCGCTGTGCACATATTGTTTCTCCTGTTAGAAGTTCCGTAAGATTCCTTCCGAAACACCTATAATAAATCAATTTTCATACCTCTGTTTCATTCCCTCTGAACAGTCCATGTACAAATTCAATGGAATGAACAAAAATCATTCTTTTATAGCTTATCCAAAAATCAAAACAATATCACCGCCGAAAAGCTTCTCCCCATACAGACGGTGCAGAGCTTTTTAATAGTATAACACAAAATGTTCCGAACTTATAAAAAATGTCAGTATTCAGAAGCAAAAAGTTATGTTACTATAAAATTTGTACACAGAAAAACAAAAGGATACGTTTCTATGAATATAAAGATTACGGACGATTTTGATTTGCAGAAAATTGCCGACAGCGGCCAGTGCTTTCGTGTGAAGGCTTTTCCGGACGGAATGTACCGCTTTATTACAGGCAGCAATATTTTATACATAAAGCAAGCGGAACCCGGTCTCTATCAGATTAGCTGCACAAAAGCTCAGTGGCGGGATTTCTGGCGCTCTTATTTTCATCTGGACCGCAGTTACCGTCAGATCCGCCGTCAGATTCCGGACACGGATTCCTATATGAAAAAAGCGGCCTCCTGCGGTTCCGGGCTTCGTATTCTGCGTCAGGAGCCCTGGGAAATGCTGATTACCTTTATTATCTCCCAGCAACGGACCATACCCTCTATCAAAGGAGCGGTGGAAGGGATTGCCGAAATCTACGGGGATGCCGTGGAAACGGATTACGAAACTGTCCATCTGTTCCCGACTCCGGCGCAGATGTGCCGTGTAACCCCGGAGGATTTGAAGCAGTTTCGCCTTGGATACCGCAATTCTTATATTCTGGACGCCATTGATAAGGTGTATGGGGGACAGCTTGATTTGCACGGGATTGCGGCTTATGACGATACGGAGCTGTTCCATGCTTTGAAATCTGTCCGGGGCGTGGGGGATAAGGTAGCCAATTGCATTGCGCTTTTCTCCTACGGACGGACAGCTTTGGCTCCTGTGGATACCTGGATTAAGAAGATTATTGACCGGGAATATCAGGGGCAGGCGCCGTTTTCCGCCTATGGGGATGCTGCCGGCATTATGCAGCAGTATATGTTTTATTATGCCCAGCAGCATAAGGGGGAGTATCAATAGCCTTATGTCTCCGGTTCCGGGTAGTCCCGGTCCTTCCAATACCACCACTTTAATTTCTCCGGTTCATGCTGCTCATGCTCTGCAAAATAGACGGCGCAGCGGAATACGTACAGGACGCACTTGTCATCCTGGTAACCTTTTTTCAGACAGTTCAGATGATACAGCTCTTCCGGATCTCTTCCCCTTAAATCTGCAATCTTCCGGATTCCGATGTTGTTCAGGTGCTGTTCCATATTTGCGCCTATGCCCGGGATCTTTTGGAGATCGTTGGATGTCTTCCTGTCAAACAGCCCCAGCTGGCCGACCTTCAGAGATTTCACTTTCCGCTCTGTCACAGTATCCTCCGGGCCGATTCTGCCGCACAGCAGGGGTGCATTTACATCATATAACGCCGTATTCCTGACTACCTCTTCATTGCTTCCGTTGGCGTAGCAGTAACGGCATCCGTTTTGACAGGTATTGTAGGTTCCCACCTCGATGCTCTCCAGGCACCCGCAGGCTTCTCTTTGATTCCTGTCCTTAGTTCCCGCTATTTTACAGCCGGTGATTTTTTCAATCAGCGCCTGGTCAATGCAGCTTCCGGGATTCACGCCTGCCTTTTTCAGATCCATCCGCTCCGCGCAGGCTTCTGCGGACATATTATTTTTCCCTGCAATTTCCGCCAATTTCCGGGCAAATGATATTGCTTCTTCTTCGGAGGGCGCACGAAGGGCCAGTTCCTTCATCCTTCCTTTTGCCTTTGCGTAGAAATCCACAAAGCTGATAACTGCCTTATGGGTATACCCGTTTAAGCTTCCTGCGATTTCCTCAAATGCTTTGAGATGATATTCCGGTGTATACAGGTGATTGAATAAAATGGGATCGTACCGCCATACCACTCTGTCCGCTCCGATTTGTTCCGAAAGCCTTTGAAATACACCGAGCATGTGCTCCCGTTTATGGGGTATTCCAGGCTCCATGTCTTTTCCATATCCTGTCAATGTGAATTGGAAATAGAAGGGGTAAGCCTTTAACTCCTCTAACCGGCCGAGCATGTTCTCCGGATTCTTTGTCCAGAACACGATACAGTCCACCACATCCGGCGACAGGGGGATTTTGCTGATTTGATGAGGGTTGAAGGGATTTCTTACATGCAGGAAACCCTCTTTGAGCCGGTTATAAAACCAGTCCGCATAATAGTTGGGAATGTCTGTCCTTCTGCTGACGCTTAGTATCATTTCAATCGCCCTTCTTTTTATTCTGGCATTGAATCTATCATACCACATCTTATTTTTATCTGGCAAACCATTCCTTCATAGTCCTCAACACTTTTACCAAATCTTCCTCGGAAATAACATAGGGAACCATTGCGTAAAGATATTTCAGGAAGGGTCTGCTGAATACGCCTCGCTCGTAAGCAAACTGCTGATACCCCGCAAGCACGCCGGCCTCCTTTACCTCCACACAGACACAGCCGCCCATGATTCGGACCTCCCTGATCCGCTCATCGGAAAATCCGGCCATTTCCCGACGGGTGATTTCCTCAATTCTGCGGATCTTTGCCATATAATCCCGGGTTTCAAAAAGCTCGATGGATTTGAGTGCCACACTGCAGGCCAGGGCATTTCCCATAAAGGTCGGTCCGTGCATCAGAGCATGCTCCGGATTATCATCATAGAAGCCCTGAAATACCTTTTCGCTGGCAACAGTAACCGCATGTCCGATATAGCCGCCTGTCAGCGCTTTGCCGAGAACCAGAATGTCCGGCTGTACCAGATCGGCCGCAAAACGGTTGCCAGTACGGCCAAAGCCGGTTGCCACCTCGTCAAAAATCAGCAGCACACCATACTTATCACAAAGCTCTCTTGCTCGTTTTAAAAAGGAAACATCGTACATCCGCATTCCGCCGGCCCCTTGAAGAAGAGGTTCCACGATAAAGCAGTTCAGACGTCTGTGGTGCTTTTCAAACGCCTGCTCCAGAGCACAAATTTCCGTGGGTATATGTACGACATATTTACTCGGGCCATAAGCATTGAGAACAAAATGATAGTCCTCATCATCACCGGCCTCCATCGTCTTGAAGGTGTCTCCGTGGTATGCATGATTCAAGGCTAAAATCATGGTACGCTGTTCGTCGCCCCGATTCATATAATATTGAAGGGCCATCTTCAGCGCCACCTCAACCGCCACACTGCCGGAGTCGGAAAAGAAGGAGTAATTCAAATCGCCCGGCAGGAACTCCTTTAGCTTTTCCGCCAGTCTTTGTACCGGCTCATGCGTCAGCCCTCCGAGCATAACATGGGAAAATTTTTCCGCCTGAGAGACAATCGCCTTATTCAGCTCCGGGTGCTTGTAGCCATGAATCACACTCCACCAGGAAGATACGGAATCTATCAGCTTTTGATCCTCCGTATGCAGGTAGACGCCTTCCGCATCTACGATTTTATAAGGGGCCTTCATGGTTTTCATCTGTTCGTATGGATACCAAATCATATTTTAACTCCTATTCCAGTTCTGTAATATGCCTCACAATGCACCTTATGAAATCGATTTCCAGTCACTAACACATGTGCCTGTAAATCGATTTATGCATTGTGAGGCATATTACTGTTTCCAGTTCCGTAATTTGTTTACTATGCGGGATATTACTGTTTTTATTCATATAGGCTTTTCAAATCCTCCGCGGAAATATCAAGCTCCGTATCGCCCTCCCGGACGCAGGCAATCACTCTGGCCCCGGTCAGATGCTCGCACATTTTCCGATTGTCCTCCTGCATCACATCTCCCGGCTTAAAATGATTAAATATAATCCCTTTCAGCGGAATGTCATGCTCTCTCATATAAAATGCGGTCAACCCCACGCTATTGATAGTCCCCAGTCCGGCATCTGCAATAAGCAGGCACCCCGCACCGCATGCCTTTATCACATCCGGAAGCCAAAGCTCCCCTTCGTCAAAGCAGAGCGGACACAGGATTCCCCCGGAGCCTTCCAATGTAACGTATTCATAACTGCCGCAGACTCTCCGGAAGCCCTCAAGCACCGCCTCCATTCGGACCGGATTACCCTCTATTTTGGATGCAAGGTGCGGAGAAACGGCTGTCTCGTAGATATAAGGGCACATTTCTTCCAAAGGCTGGCTGATTCCGGATACCTCCTTTACAAAGAGCGCATCTCCGGGAATCAGGCTGCCGTCCGCTCTGCGCTCATTTCCGCTCATGGCGGCCTTATAATAAGCGGCTCTGCTTCCGCTCTCCCGCAGTTTTTTTACAATCAGACCGGAAATGTAGGTTTTCCCTATGTCTGTCCCGGTTCCGATGACAAAGAGCGTCTTACTCATTTCCATACCTCACTTCATAGCCCAGCTCTTCTAAAAGCTTCAAATCTGTCTCTACCGTAATGCCGGCCGTAGTCAGCATATCACCCGAAATAGCCGCATTTGCTCCGGATTCAAAGCAGCTTCTGCCTTTGTCTGCAAGAAGTCCCCTGCCTCCGGCAAGTCGGATAGAGGCATCCGGAAGAATAAACCGGTAAACCGCCACAATCCTGCACATATCCCACGCGGTAAGCCTCTTGTTATGCTCAAAAGGCGTGCCCGGAATGGGATTCAGCATATTGACCGGTACGCTTTTGATGCCCAGCTCCCGCAAAGTCAATGCCATATCAATCCGATCCTCTACCGTTTCGCCAAGCCCCATAATGCCGCCGCTGCACACGGACAGTCCCGCTGACTGAGCAGCCCGAATGGCGCGGATTTTGTCGTCGAAGGTGTGGGTGGTACATATATTAGGGAAATTCCGGCGTGATGTTTCCAGATTGTTATGTACCCTTGCTGCACCGGCTTCCTTTAATTTTCTATATTGCTCTTCATTGAGAAGGCCGAAGGAAATGCATACGCTGATACCGGTTTCACTGCGAATCCGGCGCACCGCATCGCACATCTGATCCACCTCCCGGTCAGAGAGCCGTTTTCCGGAGGTAACTATGGAATAGCGGAGTACCCCTTGCTCGTCGTTCCTTTTGGCCTGCGCCAGTATTTCTTCCGCAGGAAGCAGGGGGTATTCATCAGTTCCCGTGTGGTTGTGGGCAGATTGGGCGCAGAAACGGCAGTTTTCCGAGCAGCGGCCGCTTTTTCCGTTGATAATCGTACAGATGTCAAATCCGTTGGAGCAAAAATGAGAACGGATTTCATCCGCCTTTTTGCACAGTTCTTTAATGGGCTGGGAGTAGAGCCAGAGGGCTTCTTCTCGGGTGATTTGTTTTCCTTTTATGATTTCATTTCCTAAAGTTTTGATATCCATTTGTTCCTCTCATTCCAATTGCACGGTATCTCTTTCATTTATATTTCAGAGAAGGATTATAACCTTCCTTCTTTTACCAGCGGAATCAGCCTCTTTCCAAGAACCGCCCCCACGATACATAATACGATATCTCCAGGAACCGCAAGAAGGAAGCAGTATAAAAATAAGGGCCAGATTCCAATAGGAGTGTTCAGATAGAAATTGCAGATCAGATAATAATACACCATTCCAAAAAGGTATATAATAGCAAGGCCGGCAAAATTAGCACTCAGCAGCCGCTTGTAGCCGGGCCTGTTTGAGCGGTTGGCTATAACACCTGTGACATAGGCCCCTACTGCAAATCCGATAATATAGCCAAAAGTCGGCTGAAAAATATAGCCGAGTCCTCCGCCCTGGGTAAAAACCGGCAGGCCGGCCAGACCGAGTGCGGTATAGACACATACGGCAAGTGCACCTCTTTTTCCGCCCAGCAGCAGACCGGCAAGCATGGTAAATAAGACTTGCAGGGTAAAGGGAACCACCGGAACGGGGATTTTGATAAATGCGCCTACGGAAATCAATGCTACGAACATAGCGCTTAGGATCATGTTTTTTGTCTTTTGGTTTCTCATATTCTGACTCCTCCGGTGAGAATGAAAAGCCGGCTCTTATCTGACGCCTCTTTTCCTTTATAATCAGTGTTTTCTGCTTTACGGAAACAACTATAACATGTCCAGATTCAATAGTCAACCTTTTATTAATATAGGTTGACTATTTGCGGAATAAATTTCTGACAGAAGTCACTTGCAAAACGGAAAGTTAAATGCTATAATTTTCAAAATTAATAAGCAGGGGAGCTTGTGTGACAGGCTGAGAGGAAGGTAGACCTTCGACCCTTATACCTGATGCGGATAATGCCGCCGGAGGAAGTTGTAGAGAACCGTACTTTTTCAAGAGGCATCCCATTGGGGTGTCCCTTTTTTTGTTCATTTGCAAGAAGGGACGTGATACCGGCAGCCGCAGCACACCTGCCATCATCAAGGAAAACACAGCCATGCGGAGCTGTTTCCCCTCACTACAAAGGAGTAACGCACTATGTTTGAACAAATATTTGAAAATGTCCGGCAAAAATCTCCCCTGATACACAATATCACTAACTATGTCACTGTCAACGACTGCGCCAATATACTGCTGGCCTGCGGCGGTTCTCCCATCATGGCCGACGAGCCGGAGGACGCTGTGGAGATCACCGCCCTCTGCGGCGGATTGAACATCAATATCGGGACACTGAATCAGCGCACCATTCCTGCCATGTTCGTTGCCGGGAAGCGGGCCAATGAGCTGGGTCATCCCGTGGTGCTGGATCCGGTTGGCGCGGGAACCTCCACGCTGCGAACGGTAACCGCCATACGGCTGCTGAAGGAGGTAACATTTACCGTTATCCGCAGCAATATCTCGGAGTTCAAGGCTCTGGCCCTGGGCAGCGGCGCCACCAAGGGCGTGGACGCGGATGCGGCGGATAAGGTAACAGAAGAAAATCTGGATGGAACGGTGACCTTAGCCAAAGATTTCGCCCGGCGCACCGGAACAGTGATTGCTATTACCGGAGCCATCGACATCGTGGCAGACGGGAAACAGGCGTTTTGTATCCGCAACGGCCGCCCGGAGATGTCTGCCATCACCGGCACCGGCTGCCAGCTCTCCGCCCTGACAACAGCTTTCGTTACTGCCAATCCGGACCGGCCTCTGGAAGCTGCTGCCGCCGCCGTGTGCGCCATGGGGCTTTGCGGGGAGCTCGCCTATAACCGGATGACAGCTTTGGACGGCAATTCCTCTTACCGCAACTATATCATCGACGCCATGTACCGCCTGACCCCAGCAGCATTGGAAAGGGGAGCAAGCTATGAAATGCGATAAGCAATATCTGCGGCTCTATGCCGTCACCGACCGGACTTGGACGGAAAAGCAGACGCTTTTTCAGCAGGTGGAGGCAGCTGTAAAAGGCGGTGCAACCTGTGTGCAGCTGCGGGAAAAAGAGCTGGACGAAGCGGCATTTCTTCAAGAGGCAAAAGAAATCTGTGCGCTGTGCCGCCGGTATAACGTTCCGTTCATTGTAAATGACAATGTGGACATTGCCCTTGCCTGCGGGGCCGACGGCGTGCACGTGGGCCAGGAGGATATGGCCGCAGGCGATGTACGCTGCCGCGCGGGAAAGGATATAATCTTAGGAGTCACCGTTCACACCGTGGAGGAAGCCCGTCAGGCCGTCCTGAATGGGGCGGACTATCTGGGTCTGGGAGCGGTGTTCCCCACCGGCACCAAGACGGACGCGGAACAGATGCCCGGCGATATGCTTCGGGCCATCTGTGACTCAGTGGAGCTGCCTATTGTAGCAATCGGAGGTATCAATCGGGATAACCTTTTCAAGCTGTCCGGCAGCGGTGTGGATGGTGTGGCCTTGGTATCGGCTATCTTTTCGGCGGAGGATATTGAAGAAACCTGTCGGGAGCTGCGGGCACTGTCAGAAAAAATGGTGAACCCATAAGTACTTACGCTCTGTTATTAGCGTGAAAGGCACACGTACAAAGCTCCAATTTCCGCCTCACAATAAAAATAACAGGAAGGAGAAATTATGAAAACAGCATTATCGATTGCCGGAACAGATCCCTGCGGAGGAGCCGGGATTCAGGCTGATCTGAAAACGATGACCATGAACGGGGTTTTTTCCATGAGTGTTATAACGGCGCTGGTGGCGCAGAATACCACCGGCGTGCGGGAAATCGTGGAAGTGGCGCCTGAATTTCTCAGGCAGCAAATTGACGCAGTATTCGAGGATATCCCACCTGACGCAGTTAAAACCGGTATGGTGTCCTCCTGCAGGCTGATTGAGATCATCGCAGAACGTCTGCGCTTTTATCATGCAAAAAATATTGTGGTTGACCCGGTAATGGTAGCTACCAGCGGTGACCGGCTAATTTCTGCGGCGGCAGTAGATACTCTGAAAATCTTCCTGTTACCCATGGCCGACGTGGTTACCCCAAATATCCCGGAGGCAGAAATTTTATCCGGTATGACCATCCGAAACAAAGCGGACATTGAGGCCGTAGCCAAGCACATTGGCACTGTCTATGGCTGTGCCGTCCTGCTCAAAGGTGGACATAATATCAACGACGCCAACGATTTTCTCTATGCCGACGGTGTGGGAACATGGTTCTGCGAAACCCGCATTGACAATCCCAACACCCATGGCACCGGCTGTACACTGTCCAGCGCTATTGCCGCAAACCTTGCCAAAGGCTTTAACTTGTCCGCATCTATTCAAAGATCAAAAGATTACCTCTCCGGAGCTCTGGGGGCCATGTTGAACCTGGGCCATGGCCGGGGGCCGATGCAGCACTGCTTCAATCTGACCGGTAAATTTGCAAAGGAGCCGGGTATTGAAAACGACTGAGCGGTTTTTATATGCAGCAGAGGAAATTTGGATGGCCTATGAGATGCATCGCATCCCTTGGACCGGGCATCGACAATGCAAAAAGTCCGGAGACGGTCAGCCTGTTTCCCAAGTATATGACATTACTCAGCGTAAAGGAAATTGAAGTAAAATTTTTCACATTATTCTATTTTGAAGTGGTCGAATCCGGCCACTTTACTTGATCTAAACAATTTCGTTTGTATTACTTAAAAGACTTAAGTACTTAGCTTCTCTATGAAATATCTAAATCTAAAAACAGACGAACGGTATCGCTATCCATTTTGAATTTTTATAACTAACTCAAAATTCTACTATCTTGAATATCCTAACAATAGCTGCAATTCCCTGGCATGCACAAATTCGATTTCTCTATTTTCAGATACGCGTACAATATCATCAAATAATTTCTTTAATCTTCCAATTTTTCCCTTGCTATTGGTGCGTACTTTCACATAATTACAATTCGTTCCGGCAAATATCTATCCTTCTTTTATTTCACCATTATAATCACTTCTAAAACAACTCCAGCCACCAAACTAATAAGTATTCCACCCAATATTGTACAAAGTACAATTCCTGTTATAGGATGCCTTGCTTCCCATTTTTTCATTTTTCCATATATTTTTTGTTCCCAGAAACTTTCTTTATTCCAGAATGTAGTCAGACATCCCTTCTTGTCAGAAACCATATTGTTTTCTTTTCTGGACTGCCTGAGTATCCTCGCCTGAAGCAGTATCGCATATACCAGTAATCGGTGCTTCATCTCTTCTCTGTTTCTTGCAGTTTCAATAGATATTTGCATATTGTTAAAAGTATAATCCATAGTTTCCTCTCTTATAATTTCTGTCTTATCTGAAACAACTCTGCGTACTTCAATAATCGTCTGTATTGTTCTTGATTATTTTTTATTTTATTTACAATATCTGTTGGAATATTTGATTCTAACCGAACCAAATCGCAGATACTCCGTTCTTTATCATAGATATTATAACAACCAAATTTGGTCTCTTTTTTTGTTACACCCATTAAATAATTACTAACTGAAAAATAATGCCTGATAATTAGAAAATTCATGCTCAACAGATTACGGTCTGTCCGTGCAGTGGCAATAGATAAATATTCCGGCTCTGTTTTAATCTCTCCTTGATAATAGAGCGCGCTGTTCATACAAATAACAGCCCTGGGGTCACTAAGACATACTTCTATACATTTATAGTCTGATGGTTTATCTTCATTTTTCCCAGCTAGCCAATAATAACCATGACATACTTTTTCCAAATAACCCTCTTCTGCCATAAAAGCTATTTGACGATTCGAAAAACCTTCTTCCAAAAGTTCTTTTGTTCCTATATATCCTTTAAACTTGCTATATACAGTCTCCAGCCTAGCATATGTATTGCTCCTCATATATCCTCCAACTGCATTTTTCCATACACATATATTAGCATTTTTTCTTACACATGCAATATCGTACCGGTATAATCTATGGAAGTCAATTGAATATAATGCCACTTCTACTTCTTCAATGATTTTTCAAACATAAACTCCTTTATTTGATTCACAAATTCTATTGTTGTAAATTTTGTTAAATTATTTTTAACCTTTAGTTATCCTATGGTGAAAATCATGTTCTAAATCTATCAATCTGACATACTCTCTCACGCAAAGGGTTCCCCAACCCGATGAGGGCAAGTTTTTTATTACGAAATTTTTCACTTTTTTGAGAGCCAAGTGTCTGCAAAACTGTATAACTTTCGCTACGATGGTGGAAATTAGCTGCTAAGTACCATAAAAATTATTGAGAAATTATTGCTAAGTTTTTATGGTAGGCATGTCTCTATTTTTTTAATCCAATCTCCATCAGTTCTGCCGCAACCGATACGGATTTAATTCGCATCAGATTATCCCATGCATCTTCCCTGCCAAGCAGATTCATTCCTCCATGCCATACAAGGTCATCGTCTATAATTGCAAAATGTTCAATAACCTCATCCTTTGCAATGACATGTATGCCGTTTTCCTGCATTTCTTTCATCAGCCTTTGGCAAAACTCCGGACTTCCATAAGATAGATTCTGCGGCTCTGTTGTTATAACTGTCACATCTACTCCATATTCCTGCCTCAATTTCACAAGATAAATAAAGCGTTCTACCTTATCCTGGGTAAGCTCCGGGCTGGATACAAGAATCCTCTTTTGTGCTTCAACAATGTCTCTCTCAAATATATCCATATAATTTCCGGAATCATAAATAGCATTTGCTGTCTGTTTTGAAAGAACGCTATTTGTCATCAATTGAAAGCCTGTACGTTTATAGGTGCGCAGACGCTTTGCATACATATTGTCAAAATCACGAATATGGGAATCCACATAATCATAAACAATGACTTCTGTTTTTCCATCATAATCACGATTCAATCTTCCTATATACTGCTCAAGCCTGCTTGAAAAGGATACCGGTGCTGCCAGCATCAGAGTATCCAGTCTGGGATAGTCAAACCCCTCGCCGATTTTCTGGCCTGTTGCAACCAGAATCATGCTTTGATCCTTTGGTACTTCTTTTAGTCTTCTTCGCACTTCCCGGTTTTCCTTATCACTGTTATCGCCATATAGGATAAAGACATTATCCGCATCCCCCTGTAAATGATCATACAGATATTTTGCCTGCTCTTTGTATCTTGTCAAAATTACCGGCGTTCTTCCCTCTTTCACGCAGGTCCTTGTATCTTCAAGAATCATCTCATTTCTGGCAGAATTCATACTAATCAATGCATAAGCTCCATTAATATCTGTTTTGCTTTCGTTTGTGTCAATTACTCTTGTATACCTTGGATATACATAATGGCCAATTCCCTGCTCGGCTGCCCGTTCTTTTGCAGTATAGCTATGCCTTATGGGTCCTAAAAGCATAAAAATGATTTTTTCCAGATGATCTCCCCTTTTGGGTGTTGCGGATACTCCATAAATATATCTGGCATTCACTTTCTGCATAACTTCAATGGATGTGTTGGAGCCGCAGTGATGGCACTCATCCATTAGAACCATACCATAAGAATTGATTAACTCATTGAATTTTCCCTTACTATATATGGAACCAATCATAGCCACATCGATAATGCCTGTTAAAGTATTCTTATTGCCATGCAAAATTCCAATGACACTGTTCCTGCGTTTTTCCCGGCCGCTTTTTGTTTTATAAATGGGCGGCTCTTCATCTATAATCAAAAATTTATTCAGTTCGTCCACCCACTGCTCCAGTAAGTCTTTACTTTGAAGCAAAATAAGCGTATTCACTTTTCGTTCTGCGATAAGATAGCTGCAGACCACAGTTTTTCCAAATGCGGTAGCCGCACTGAGAACTCCATGATCAAATGCAAGCAAACGCTGTGCCGCCAGATCCTGCTGAGTCTTCAAATCGCCGTTAAAAGCAACTCTGATAGGTCTCCCCTTTTCCCTGTGATCTATAATTTCATACTCAATGCCGGCTTCTTTACAGGAAGTGCAAAGGTTGTCACGAAGGCCTCTGGGAATACGAATATAACCGTCTATATCTTTGCCCATATATATGGCGCTAAAATTATAATAATTGGAATATCCGAGTCTCTTATTTTTGTAAAATATGGGATTGTCAAAGGCCGCCATACTTCGGATCTGATTCTGCAATCGCGGCATTAGATTTAATGTATCAACATATATGCCGTCTCCAAGAACAATGTGCATCTTCCCAACCACATCTGACTTTACAAAACCGTCTTTTTTCTTCCACGGTTTTGGACGGCTTTGCAAAGCCTCAAGGGAAACAATCCCTTTCTTTTCCGCAAGCTCTGTCTGCCATTTTTTCATATGCTCTTCTATATCTTCCAATGACAGCTTTTCCGTATGATTTAACAAAATATCCCACTGATCCGGATAAGCATTCCAATTTTTGTCAACAAATGCACTGTTTCCGCTTTTCAATGCCTGTCCCTGTAACGGCAAAGCTATTAAATTCCCTATACTGCTTGCGACATCCTGTGATGGGTACATGCGATCGTAATAATGAAAGGATTTTAAATTAATCGATGCGGAGCCTTTATCCAGCAAAAGAAAGCCGAAATTTCTTGCCAGAGATGCCGGTACAGGTTTTTTGAAAAAAATCCATACATGTGCTCCTCTGCCTGATCTTGACCTCTCCACTAATGGTGTTATGCCGTTGCTTTCACATATGCGCCTTAAGGCATCGACCTCTTCATGCCATTCCTCATCATCATTGGCAAAATCCGTTTTTTCCGCGCCTTTTTCATGGTTGTCAAAATCAAAAACAAGAAAGCGGCATGTACCATCCGGAAGCAACGGATAGATGCCCAAGACATCCGCGCCATCTTCTCTGCTGCCAAGAAGATGCTCTATGATTTTTCTGGGCTCCAGTTTCGTCCACTCTCTATGCCCGCAGGCTTCACAGTTAATTTTTTCACCACGCTGTTTGGGGCATATTCGCTCCTTCCATCTATGATTGCATTGTGGAAAGTATCCGCCTTTTGTGCCTCTTTTCGCATATACGTCCGTCCTACCCCAAAACATTGCAAAATACTTATTTACCAGATCTTCGGTAATATATTTACTTAGGATGCGTTCGCCCTGATCCGGATCATACTCTTCATTTGTTTCAATCTTTTCTTCAAATAGATTTTCTGATTCATATGCAATGTTTGCCTTTTCCAGCTGCATTTTCAATCTTTTGTTTTCGTCCTGAAGATCTCGTACCAGCTTTCGGAGTGAATCCAAATTATATGCTTCTATGTTCATTTTTTATATTGCCTTTCTTGCTGTTTTATGTTTATTTTAAACACAATTTTTCCGGCATCATAAATTGCTATTACTTAGTATAATAACAAAAATATCCTCTTCTGCCAAACAGATGCTCAAAATTCATCTGCCTTTTTAAAGAGGATATTTCGCAAAAAGTAATTCGTTTATATTGTTAGTAAAGCATCAATTTCTTCAAAATCCAAAATACATTTCTCTCAATTTTTTATTCGCCATTACGCTTAAGTATCTCTTCATCGCCAACCGCCCTGCGTTATGCGTAACATTTTTGCTTGTGGTATCCCACCAGTGCTTTGCATGTTCAATAATCTTCCCTGCCTCTTTATTCTCCTCCGCCAGCTTTTCAAGCAGTCTTACCGCCGCAATATACCGCCTGTCCGAGCTGTTCTGCAAAAATTCATAAAACATACTGTGAAAGGAAAAAACTCTTTTATAAAAATCATTGATTTCTTCCAGAAGCCCGATTAAATCCCTCAGAAATCTCTCCTGGTCCTGACTCTCCCCTTCCAGCTCCTCCACAATCTTCTTATGCCACTGTGACAGCTTTCGCAGCCACTCATCCATCTTTTCTGACAAAACTACTTCCTCGGATCCGTTCCACCAGAACGCACGGTCATCATCAGAAATGTAATAGTTTGGCTGTCCCTTCAATTCCTCCGGTGTATTCCAGAAAGCAAACACCCCGTCCTGGCGGAGAAACTCCACAGTTGTAAGCTCTTCAATCGGTTCTTCTATGGCTGCTTTTCTCTCTTCCATCAATTTATCAGATGCATACTGCGGCAGGACAGCATCTTTATAAGCCCTTTTATGTAAGTCCTTCCAAATAAGCCAGAAGTTCTCTTTTTGAATCTCGGACGCCAAATATACAAGCATATGCGCCGGGAGCGTCAATGATATCTGCGCAATGGCGCCTATATCCCCTTCCCGCATTCTCTCCCTTTGAGCTCGGCTGCATACGGCCAGTTCCCAGATATTTCGGCCCGGGTTTTCTTCCGCTTCTTTTCTTCTGTCAAAATACTGCTTCAGTAATTCTCTGCACCGATATATCATTTCCGGATACGAACCCGGCGCAATCTCCTCTTTTTGCAGACTTTCGGTTCCCTTTGTAATATAGAAGATATCCGCCAGCTCCGTTCCTCCAAGCCCCTGGTAAAGCGGTAATGGAATTGTATCCATGACATCATAGGATTTTGACGGATTATCAAAATCGTATTCCATTTGGCTCAGACAATATTTTTCAAAATACTCCCATAACTGAAATCTTTTTTTCAAAGAAAAATCTGTCCCCAATACATGATTGAGCCACCCAATATAAGGACTTGCTTCCACAATCTCTCCATTTATCTCGGCATACCCGATACCGTCATCATAAAGCTCATACAAAACATGAACTGCAGTCACTACATCACAAAATTCTCTTCCGCCGATTTTCCCGCAGAAGAAGTCGGCGCTCTCACTCTCATATCCCGCACTCTCCCAAGCGTCATCCTCAAAATAATTGAAATGAAAATACGCCTTTCCTTTCTCGCCAATCTCCACAGGCTTTATAAGCGTAATCTCCTTCCCATACATGCATACCTTATCAAGCTGCATCATACCGCCGTAATTAAGAAGCTTTAACAGATTCTTTGTAAATTCTTTCTTTTTCTTATCGGAAATACTCATACTTCCGGTATAACCTCCAAATGTACCCATGCTTTCTCCCTTCCAGCACACCATTGCAGTATTTAAAATCCTAACAGCTCAAATCTCTTTCTGCGGTTTCCTAACAGAGAAGCATACCCGCTTATCTGTGTTCTGTCCTCTCTGACGCATACCCTTCTCACAATCCATTCCTTCACTTGCCTCTTGGTCAGCTCCGGAAAATATTCTGTCTCCTCATCCATAAGCCTTCTGAAGATTAACAGGCACTTCTGATATGGGAGCTCAGCACAATGCCCTATGAATTCCCTTACCATTTCCCTGTCCGCATAACGGCAGCCCCAGATATTCTCCATCTCCCAGAGAATATCTGCCAGGTACGCTTCCCCATCCATATTCCTCACCTCGGATTCGTCTATTTTTGCAAAGTTCTCTTTCCATTCCTCCAGATTCATCTGCATATCATTTGATAGATACAAATCCTGCGTGTCCCAAAATTCAAGGAATTCGTCCTCGTTGTCACGGAGGATCGCCTCATAAAATATTCGCTTTTTCTCCGGCTCTTTTTCTTCCGTTTCCTTCGCAGCTTCTTTCTGTGCCTCTTTCTTCTCTCTCGTTTCGATATCCTCATACCCTGTTATCTTCAAGGAGAACCATACCTCCCAGAACTCCTTTTGAAGAGCCCACGCATAGGCGGTCACAATGCAGGGCGGAAGATCATAAAGGGAAGCCTTTGCAATGCTGCCAAAATCATCCTCTCTCCGAGCAAGACATTCCCTTTCCGGCAGCTTCCTTTCCAACAGGTCTTTTAGAAATCCTCTTACCTTTTCTTCCTCTTCTCTCTCCAACAAGCCGCACAGAAGCTCATATACATAATACACTCTCTGCATCATGCCGGCTTCTTTAAGCTCCGACTTCTCTCCGTCAAAAAGCTTCTCCGGCTTATACGGAGACTTGTAAGAACAGGCCATGCATCCCGCAAACTGAGCCAATTCCATTTTTCCGAAGCCGAAGGGAAATTTGTCCCAGATACTTTCAGCGTCTATGTCCTCATATTTTCCGGTAGATTTGAGGAACAACAGCATATTCCATGCTTTTTCCCGATTTGGAAAGGTCAGCTTAATACCTGCCGTTTGCTCTATCATCAGCGCATAGCCATAGACACTGATTACCTGATCTTTCCTCATCAGGCAGCAAGGCTCTGTTGAATATGCCTCCTGCATTGTCATGATAAGATTCATGACCAGGCCAAACTCTTCATACCCCCTATCTTTCACATGAAGCTCGCAGGTATTCATATCATAAGTAGAAATCTCCCTCTTCCGTCTCTCAAAAACAGAATAGTCAAAGCTTAGGATTCCCCTGTCATCCGGTTCCGGTTCATGGACAACCGTGCATATTTTCCCGGCTATTTCTATCTCTTCCAGCTTTCGGATTCCGCATAGCCGGAAAAGCTTCCGCACATTTTCATTAAACTCCGCTCTTCGTCCTTCCGGAATACTGACTTTTCCCTCAATCCAATATCCGTTGTCCATAATCTTTCCTCCCTGCCATTTCCAATTATAAAAAACCCTTAAAATTATCCGATGCGTCTAAGATTTCCTTAATTCTCCAGATGGCGTAAGGGTATCTTATAGAATAATTTTAAGGGTTTTGCCGGATGTTTGTCATTAAACTATAAGTTTAATTTTATGCAGCGTTTAATTTTACAGCCTTTTTATAGTATGTACACATTCGAATATAAAACGGCCCCGTCAAGGCTTGTACAGGATACTTCTTACTTCCTATAATTATCGAATCCATAGGGAGCCCAAATAATGCTGATAAGGCATAGAGGTTGTCTATCGTCGGCATACTCTGCCCGTTCAGCCAGTGATAGATGCTCTGTACGCTGGCTAAATTCAAATACCTGCGTATGTCCTTTACTGTCAGCCTTCTCTCATCCATAAGCTGCCGTATGCGAATTCCGGTCGCTTTCATATCAATTGTTGGATACATTTCGCTGCTCCTTTCCATGACTTACCCACACACTATCTCTGATTGCCGCATTACAAAAACATTGCCATATGAATCGGCAAATGAATCACATTTTCTTTTTTCAAATAATCTTTTCCATTATGCAGCTGTGCGAGTGCTTCCGTACTATGGTAAGGAATTCCAGAAGTACCAGAGTCAAAGTCCGCAGAAAATCCGTTATCAGTTGGGAGAAAAGATTCGCATGAACATAATACTGTTTTCTATAAGACATCATCCTTTGTAGGTTATTGTTTTCCTAGCAGATACAGTATATACCCACAGATGCATGATGTCTTTAATTTTATGCTATTTGTCACAACTTTGGTAAAATTTCAAATTTGCTCATTTATAGTTTCTAAAATACAATATTAATTCCATTCGGTTCCATTATCTTTTGAACCAGTTCTCTGCTAGTCATCGATATCTTTTCATCAACTTTCAAATCAAAAGCTGTAGTTCCCATTACAACAATATTCCCAGATGCCCCTTGAGAAATAAGATTTATCATCTCGTCTTCAGATATCTCTACATGTTCTTGGAACATATGCTGTACTAACTTTGGTGCACTAAATACAATAATCTTGATTTCTCTCATTTCCAATTTACTCAATTAGATCATTATGTCTAAATCTCAAATTTTAATATATCCAATCACAGTTCACCATTATTTTATATTCCTCAACCCCCATATTCAATTTTGCGACTGCACACGCATCATCCACCCGCCGTTCTATAGGAGATGAGTCTACAGAGATTTTAATACCCCCTACTGGTCATGGCATCAATCACCATGCTTCACATGTACCGGTGAGTGACAGGACTTACACAACGCATGTTGTTCACCATTAGCGTTGGCTGAATTTTATCTCTTAACTAACTGTCAATGGTGTGTGAAAAATTATCATTTAAAAACTCAATATTTTACACAATGATAAATTTTTATCTCACCCCGGCAGGCTCTCTCTCACACAAAGCGTCCCCCACCCCGATTACGTCAAGCTTTTGCCACGAATTTTTTTCACTTTCTTTTTGAGAGCCAAATGTCTGCAAAGCCGTATAACTCCGTTAGGGTGATGGGAAATAGCTGCTAAGTACAGTAATAATTGATAGGAAGTTATTGTTATGTGATTTTAGATGAATATAACATTCTCTATGCAATACCATATTTACTAAAAATACAATTCAAATCATCTCTACTAATTTTTCCTGCCAAATAATATGCTTTTACACTTGCTTCTACTGCTTCAAAAACAGTATCAAACATAAACCAATCATTGGCATCATAGTATCCCTGCAATTCTTTAAAATCACGTTGTAATTCATCAGGCAAGTTATCTCTTAGAGAAATTTTTTCATCAATATACATTATCTACACTTTCCTCTCTTTTGTTCGCTATCTTCAAACTTCCTTTGGATTATTTTTTGGTATACTGGCAGAAGCACCTTTTCGTATCTATATTCAATAATCAATGTAAAAAACTGTTTCTGAACTTCTGATAATATTGGTATTTCTTTAATCATTGCCCGAATTTTCTTCATACAATCACCTATTCTAGGTGCAAGTCTGCGAATGGCATCTGAACACTCTTGATACTTCATACTCTCCATTATATAGTATGGATTTACCCTCCTTCCCTGCAATTCAAATATACATCTGCGTGCTTTATAAGCTTCTGCCTCCATCTTAACAACATCACTCATAACAATTTACATCTTTTCATCATCCCATTTATTATTTAACTCAAACTTCCCACACCGATTGGTGTGCTGAACCTTGAAAAATCAATACTTT
>OFFQ01000490.1_pt1 | contig 32225 bp, 31 predicted proteins | sample 1521411 | NCBI WGS metagenome assembly OFFQ01 (sample SAMEA3504110, study PRJEB24116) | mouse gut metagenome | biome: mouse gut; feature: mouse-associated habitat; material: faeces | place: Denmark | collected 2011 | reverse complement strand
TGGTGGCAATGTTCCAAAAGGAAAGCAGGCAGGCAACCATAGAGGAAATACATAATGTGATTCCCTACATAGGCAGGGATGAAGAAATGCTTGCCCTGATCAACAGCACACTGGAAAAGCTGTGGTTCCTTACAGATGAAGCATTTTTAAGCCTGGAATTGGAATCGTACAGGAAGGAACCAATGGAGGATGAATGATGAATGTGAATCAATTTGCAGTCTATCAGCTTAAAAACATTCCGGAAAACAGGCAGATGCGGTTCCGGCCATACAGTGCGCTGCAGGAAAAGGGAATCCAGATACAGTGCAAGGACTATGAGCAGGTCTATCTGGCACGGATGCAGCCGGGAGATGAGCCAGAACAGATCCGCAAGCGTTTTGAACGGAAGCTGCCAAGGTCATTCCATGGACATTCGATCAGCGTCAGTGACGTGCTTGTGTTGAACAATGCGGGCATCGTAACGTCTTATTATGTGGAAAAGGAAGGTTTTACCGTTATAGCCGGGTTTATCCGGAAAAATTCTTCCGGTGCGCTGGTGTCTTTGGACACAGCGGATTTCCATATCGAAGGGAAGGAGGGGAGATGGCTTGCCTTTGACAGCATTATCATAGATGGCAGGCAGTTCTTCCTGATGGAGCATGAAACCTATGGAAAGGATGCGGCATGGGTGGTACTGGACGAGGATGGGAAGCTGATCGTGGATAATGCGTATCATGGTTTTAGCCAGACTGTCCTGCAGCAGATCAAAGAATACCTTGATCCGGTACAGAATGTCACAAGGCTGCAGGTACAAGAATTACCTTCTGGTAACAGTAAGGAAAAGCAGCCTCTTGAGAACTGGCAGAAATATATGGAAAATGGCGAGTACCTCCGAAGCATTGAGAGTGGGGAAGAACAAAATTACAGCTTTATTGACGGGAACAAAAATAACTGTAAAAAGAACAATGGCAGGGCATCCGTTTTGAAAAAACTGCGGCAGAAGCAGGCGGAAATCGCGAAGCGGAGCGGAAAGCCCTCACAGCAGATGGCAATAACAGAAGATATGGAGCGTAGACGGAAATAAGAAAAGAGGGAAGCGTCTGGTATGTGTTGCCGGATGCTTCCTTTTTATTTATGATAATGAAAAATATTGCATCATAATATGATATGTATCTTATAAGGCAGAATCCCATGAGATATGTCTTGAACAACAGGGAATTTCTCTGTATAATAAAACCATAGCAGACAGGGCATAGATAACCTGACAGGTTAAATGGCGGAAGCCGGAACTGAGGTGGTATTGTGCAGGGTGGAACAGCTCAGGAAGAATTAAAAGAGAAAACAGAGGGAAAACAGGGAGCATTTGCAAAATATACGGTGAAAGACAGCGTATTTACGACACTCTTCCAGGATAAGAAATACCTGATACAGCTATACCGTGCGCTCCATCCGGAAGATACGGAGACTACGGAAGATGGACTTATGGATATTACAATAAGGAACGTACTCATGAATGGGATATATAACGATCTTGGTTTCCGTGTAGGGGATAAAATTATGATCCTTGTTGAGCAGCAGTCTTCATGGACGATGAATATCATTGTACGTGCGCTTATGTACCTGGTGCAGACTTACCATGATTATTTTGAAGAACAGGATGCCGATCTATACGGGAGCCGGAAAGTCCATGTGCCGGAGCCGGAATTATACATGATCTATACAGGGAAGCGTGTGGGCAGGCCAGAGGCTGTTTCATTTTCCGAAGAATTTTTCGGTGGGAAGGAATGCGCCATTGAAGTAAAAGTGAAAGTGATCTATGACGGCAAAGGAAATGACATTATCAGCCAGTATGTTGCCTTTACAAAAGTATATAATGAATAGGTAAGGCAGTATGGAAGGAGCCGGGGGTATTTCTATGGAGGAGATCATAAAAGAATCAGAGCTTACAGGCAAAGTACATTCAGCCGTTTACCATCAATACAGGCAGAGGGTCTATGCTGCCCCGGCTGACGTGCTGGTTGACATAGGAGTTCTGCCAAAACAGAAATATGAGGACTGGAGATTTGGGAAAGTGCAGTATCTGGAAGCAGCATGCACATGCAATCTGAAAAAACTTTCTTTTATTATGAAGCAGATTGGCATCTATGCAAAGAAAATGAGTTTAAAGCCGTCATTCTGCTATTATAAGCGTTGGGGCGTGAAGAAAAAGCATAGGCATAAGCCTGTGATCCCCCTCCGTTTCAGCAAAAGCGGAAACCCGGAAATTGAAAAAGCCTATGCAACGCATTATGTGGATTCGGGTCGGACGGAGCAGCTAAAAAAAGAAAAACGGGAACAAATCGTATCTTCTGGTAAAACGGACATATCTGACAAAGCAGGGGATTAAGCTAGGGGGCAGATGTTTCTGATAACAGCAGACCATATATGACAACCGCAAGGACATTTCTGAGTGAATGAACCTTGCAGTTGTCTTATGTGGAATGATCATGAAATATCGGGTTTGTCAAGTAAAGTATGTAAATTTTATAAAATTTCCTTACCTGCAGTTTTCAAAGCGGCAGTGTAAAATAGTTTGTGTCTTTGGAAAAAAACACCTCTTTTTTGGTAAGAATCAAGATATGACAATTCTTATCGAAAAGGAGGATTTTTATGCCTGCAACAAAGGAGCAGATTCGACAGATCATTGCAGATAACAACCTAAACAGCGTGGCTGATGTCTACAGCCTGCTGAAAGACAGCTTTAAGGATATCCTGCAGGAACTTATGGAAGCAGAACTGGATGCATCTCTCGGTTATGAAAAGAACCAGAAAGGGAATGCTCCGACATCCAATAAGAGGAATGGACACTCCCCGAAAACACTCAAGAGCCAATATGGTGAATTCCAGATCGATGTCCCAAGGGACAGGGATGGTGAGTTTGAGCCAAAGCTTATTCCAAAATACCAGAGGGATATATCCGGGATAGAGGAAAAAGTGATATCCCTCTATGCAAGGGGCATGAGCACAAGGGATATCCATGACCAGATACAGGACCTTTACGGAATGGAACTGTCTGCAGAAATGGTCAGCAAGATCACGGACAGGATACTGCCGGAAATAAAAGAATGGCAGTCACGCCCATTAAATCCGGTCTATCCGTTTGTATTTATGGACTGCATCCATTATAAAGTAAGGGAAGACGGGCGTATCCTAAGCCGTGCAGCTTATATTGTGCTGGGCATCACGGCAGAAGGTTACAAAGATATTTTAAGCATTACGGTAGGAGCCAATGAGACCAGTAAGTTCTGGCTTGGGATGTTGAATGACTTGAAGAACCGTGGCGTACAGGATGTGCTTTTCTTCTGTGTGGACGGGCTTGCAGGGTTTAAGGAAGCGATAGGGGCAGTCTATCCGGATGCCCAGATACAGAGGTGTGTGGTCCATATGCCGCGTAATTCTTTTAAATATGTCAATTACAGTGATCTGAAAAAGTTTTCCTCTGATTTTAAAGCAGTATACAACGCCCCGAATGAAACAGCCGCGCTTTCAGAACTGGAAAAGATCAAAGAAAAGTGGGGACGGAAATATCCCTATGCGATAAGTAACTGGGAGAATAACTGGGAAGATGTCAGTTCCTTCTTTCAGTTTTCAGATGATATCCGGCGTATCATGTACACCACAAATATCATAGAAGGGCTCAACTGCCAGTACCGGAAAGTGACAAAGACCAAAAGTGTATTTCCAAGTGACAGTGCATTAGAGAAAATGCTCTATCTTGCAAGCGGAAACGTAATTAAAAAATGGACGCAGCGTTACAGGAACTGGGACCAGGTGCTGAATCAGATGATCGTCCTGTACGGGGATCCGGCTCGCCCAGTACCTGTAAAAAGAAAAAGCTGGAACGCCACACTTTACAAAAAACGTTCCAGCCTTACCTTATTCCATTCCATCGGCATTAGCAGTATTGCCAAAAATACCCAGCCCTATTCCGGAGGCCGGGTGTGGGCAGCACCCACATCATTTTCCTTCTGCTAATGCCTGATCGGTGTGCAGAAAATTTGAAGTATATGTATAGAAACAAAGAAACGGTCTCCAATTTAGGAAACATTTATATTTTATTTCGAAATCGGTATTTCTAGTATCTCAACTTTTTCATTTTCATACGATTTCCAAACGATTAGCGCAACTATCTCATCAGCATCAATAACTCGAGTAAAACCTGCTATTTGGTACGCATTTGACTTGCTGCTATCTGTATATCCCAATCTGCCAGGATTCATTAAATATGGAATTCTTGTTCCATCTTTTAATACAACGCCCTTGACTTCGGGAATGCCAAGATCATCTTCTTTTTCCATAGGAGCCACGCTGACAGAATAATTCACTTCTATGGAAATCGGTGAGATATTGATATCCTCTATCGTGAAACCCGTTCCTTCCACTTTCTTCCCTACTTTAATATTTTGGGTCGAACTGACATCAGAAAGGTTTATTTCAAAATTCCAGTTCCCATCCACTTCAGGAATAAACGTTCCTTTTGAGAACGTTCCTAAATTTTTGAATTCAACATGTATTGTCTTGCCAAGAAGTGAATCGTTCTTCTCCGCGGCACTTGCCTGAATAATGTATTCCATATTTCCGTTATCATCCGTATAATGAGAGATAATGCTTCCATCTTCATAATGAGAGATAATACTTCCATCTTCATATGCCGGTATACCGTTTTCATCAAGGATAATTCCATCATACATGGTTCCGCTCATATTAACCCATGCGCTTTCATCCTCAGGATTATCTCCCTGATACACATTTACCATATCAAATCCCGGCTCCATCCTATCCGCTACGCTATAACCAGAAATACGAAATGCCATATATACAAATCTCTCATCCACAATAACTGTATCCGGCTCTATTGTAACACCGTTATTTGTCACAGCAAGTGACGGACTGTTCGGTTCTTCACTGTACACTTTTGCTATATTCTTTTCTGTAAGCACTTGTTGCTGCTCATCGGATGCCTGAATAATTCCGTTCATGCCTCTCCCCCAATAATGATGAATTGCTGCAACGGCACTTATACTGCTAACTGCTAATATGCAAACGCCTGCGATAACGGCAGCCTGCGTTTTAAATACTTTTTTATCTTTGGTATGTGTTTTTTTCATACAAACAATATCCTCCTGTTTAATCATTTCAAAGGCCTGATTTGTTTTTTCCAACACAATTTCCGATAACTCTATTTCTTCAGAAAGTATAGTTTTTTTATTTGCCATTTCTATCCTCCTAACAATCGCGATAATACTTTTCTACTTGTTTTCTTCCTCTTGAAATCCTTGTCTTGATGGTATTTAATGGCAATGACAACATTTCAGCAATTTCTCTCATCTTGAATCCCTGACTATAGTACAATTCCATAGGCAATCGATATCGTTCGTCTATAGAAGCATATGCCTCTTTCAATTCAAGATTATACTCATCACATTTTGACGGTTCCTCATAAGATTCTATATTCTTGTAAGCTGCATTGTCTCTTATGATATCATAGCAATGGTTTATAAGTATTCTCGTCATCCATGTCTTAAAGAACTCCGGTTTCTTAAGTGTATATAACTTTTCCCAACAAGTGAGAATTGTATCCTGAAGAGCATCTGCAGCATCTTCTTCATTCATTAGAATTGCAATGGCAGTTCTATACATATCCTTCATATATAACTGCATTAGTTCGGTAAATGCGTCTTTATCATGCCTCTGCGCCTTCTTTACACAAAACTTTGTTTCAATGCTTTTCATTTACTTTCTCCTACGCGCGTATGATTGTAAAACAAACAAACGTCCTTCATTTGTTTTACGATCATTAGACGTCAGATATTGTCTTTTGGTTTCAAATTATTTATTACTCTTTTTTGTTTCTCAATATACCTCAATTTATATATCGGAACCACACAACTAATCCAAACATTGCTATAAAGAAAGCTGTACTAGTGCAGTTTGCCTAAAAATAAGATGCTAAAATTGTAAAAATGCAATAAAGTGCAATCATTTTTGACAAAAAGGGACTGAAGTCCTATTTCGTTACAGGGACATATGTCATAATACTTTTATAATTTTTATTAATGGTACTATACATTCAGAAAATCATTGAAACAAAACAGGAGGAAATTTATTTATGAAGAAGAGAATAATTGCAATGTTTCTTGCAGCCACAATGGCATTTTCTCTGGCAGCGTGCGGTTCCGGCAATGGGGGGAACGCGGAGAGCGCACCGGCATCCAGCAGCAGCGAAGAGGCATCCAGCGGCAATGAGGAAGTAGCTGACAGCAATGAAGGAGAAACGGCTGGCAGTACGGATATGAATATTGCCATGATCACTGACTCCGGCGATATTACGGATCAGAGTTTTAACCAGACTACATACGAAGCTTGCAAGGCATGGGCGGCAGACAATGGCGCTGAATTTACATATTATAAGCCGGACAGCGATTCCGATGAAGCAAGAAATGCGAGCGTAGACCAGGCGGTAGCGGGCGGCGCGAACGTAATTGTAATGCCGGGTTACATGTTTGCGGCAGCAGTAGTTGCACAGTCCGAACTATATCCAGATGTAAAATTCGTGGCACTGGATGTAGGAGCTGGCGATATCTGTGAAAAGGGTGTCGGCGAAGGTTATGATTATAATCCGGATAACTGGGATGTGACGGAATATTATAATACGGACAACGTATATTGCTGTACTTACCAGGAAGAAATATCCGGTTATATGGCGGGATACGCAGCAGTGAAATTGGGTTACAGGCATCTTGGTTTCCTGGGCGGTATGTCTGTACCGGCTGTTACACGTTTCGGATACGGTTATGTACAGGGCATCAACGATGCGGCTAAGGAACTGGATGTAGTTGGAGACGTTGAAGTAGAGTACGTTTGCGGCGGACAGTTCTATGGCGATGCTGATATTACGGCAGCAATGGATACATGGTATGGAACAAAGGGCGTGGAAGTTGTATTCGCATGCGGCGGCGGTATTTTCACATCCGCAGTGGAAGCAGCAGTAAAAACTGGCGGCAAAGTAATCGGTGTGGACTCTGACCAGGCTCCTGTCATCGACCAGACACAGGAAGGTTTGACCATTACTTCTGCTATGAAAGGGCTTTCCACAACGGTAAAGACGGTTCTTACCGACATTAAAGACGGCAAGTGGAGCGATTACGCAGGAAAGATCGATAACCTTGGCATGGTTTCCGAGAATCCGGAAGAGAACTTTGTACAGCTTCCTACGGCAAGCACTCAGTGGGGCGAGGGATTCCAGGAAGAGGATTATAAAGCGCTTGTGAAGGCGATTTACAATGGTGAAGTAAAGATTTCCAACGATATTTCGGCTATGCCGGCAACGGATGTCAAAGTTACTGATTACGGCAGCATCAAATAGTAAACAGTTTTGTAATCGAGGGAGCGGATATAGTCTGCTCCCTCTTTGTCTTTTTTAGGGAGAGGAGGTAACAGGAAAATGGCGGAATATGCGGTAGAGATGCTGAACATTACGAAAAGATTTCCGGGGATCATTGCGAATGATAACATTACCCTGCAACTGAAAAAAGGTGAAATCCACGCCCTTCTGGGGGAAAACGGGGCGGGAAAATCCACACTGATGAGTGTGCTTTTCGGATTGTATCAGCCGGAAGAAGGGGAGATCCGCAAGGATGGGAAAAAGGTTACAATTAACGATCCTAATGATGCGAATGATCTGGGGATCGGGATGGTACATCAGCACTTTAAGCTGGTGGAATGTTTCAGCGTCCTGGACAATATTATTCTAGGCGTGGAAACGACCAAAGGGGGATTGCTTCAGAAAGACGAGGCGAAAAAGAAAGTGATTGATTTGTCCGAAAAATACGGTCTCTTGGTAGATCCAGACGCGCTGATCGAGGATATTACGGTGGGGATGCAGCAGAGGACGGAAATATTGAAGATGCTCTATCGGGACAATGAGATTTTGATTTTTGACGAACCGACGGCAGTGCTGACGCCCCAGGAGATCCACGAGCTGATGATGATCATGAAAAATCTGGCGGCAGAGGGTAAAAGTATTCTTTTTATCACGCACAAACTGGCGGAAATCATGGAAGTGGCCGATCGTTGCAGCGTATTGAGAAAAGGAAAGTATATAGGAACCGTAGATGTGAAAGATACGACTCCCGAAAAACTTTCCGCTATGATGGTAGGGCGTGATGTCAATTTCGTTGTGGAGAAGAAGCCGGCGAAGCCGGGGGAAGTGGTTCTGGACATTAAAAATATGACAGTCGCTTCGAAACGGCATAAAAACAATGCGGTAAATGATGTGTCTTTGCAGGTACGCAGGGGGGAAATCGTTTGTATTGCCGGAATAGACGGCAACGGGCAGACAGAATTCGTATACGGCTTGTCAGGGCTGGAGCCTTTAAAAAGCGGTACGATTACGATGAACGGGAAAGACATCACCCATATGGCGATCAGGGAACGTCTGACTTCCGGCATGAGCCATATCCCGGAAGACAGGCATAAACATGGACTTGTCTTAGATTATTCCCTGGAAGACAACATTGTTCTTCAGAGATATTTTGAACCAAGATTTACGAGTAAATTCGGTTTCCTGAAAAGAAAAGAAATACGGGAATATGCCAACGGGCTGATTGAGCAGTATGATATCCGTTCCGGCCAGGGGCCGATTACAAAGTCGCGTTCCATGTCCGGGGGAAACCAGCAAAAGGCGATTATCGCCCGTGAGATCGACAAGAACCCGGAACTTCTGATCGCGGTGCAGCCCACGAGAGGACTGGATGTAGGAGCTATCGAATACATTCATAAACAGCTTGTGGCGCAGAGGGATGCGGGAAAGGGCGTTCTGCTGGTTAGTCTGGAGCTGGATGAGGTTATGAATGTGTCGGATCGAATCCTTGTAATGTACGAGGGAGAGATCGTGGGAGAATTTGATCCGAAGAAGGTTACTGTTGAGGAGCTTGGACTCTATATGGCAGGTTCCAGGAGAAAGGAGGCAGGAAACCATGAATAAAAATTCCGGTAAAAAAGAAAGTATCTGGAGAAACAACGGCTTTCAGACGATCATGGCATCGATTCTATGCATTGTATTAGGACTTTTTGTCGGATATATCGTGTTGTTGATCATTAATCCGGGCGGCGCCTGGGAAGCGATCACCGCGATTATGAAAAACTTTTTCTATTATCCCAGCGCGGCGGCGGTGAAAAAGTATCTGGGCACCACTTTGGTAAAGGCATCTGCGCTGCTGATGTGTTCCCTGTCCGTATTGTTTGCTTATAAAGTAGGATTGTTCAATATCGGTGCGGCGGGACAATATGTGGTAGGCGCGGGGGCATGCCTGTATTTTGCATTGGGGCTTGGGGCGCCCTGGTATGTCTGCCTGGTGGCGGCGATACTGGTTGCCGCACTGGTTGGCGGTATTTCCGGCGCGCTGAAAGCATACTTCAATGTAAACGAAGTAATTTCCTGTATTATGTTGAACTGGATCGGGCTATATTGCGTCAATATGCTGCTTTCCACTGTAAAAGAACAGTCCACTCCATATACAAAGACTTTGTCAAGCACAAATAAAAGCGCTTTGCTGCCCAATATGGGGCTGGATCAGATTTTTTCCAAAAATGAGTTTGTGACGCTGGGATTGCTGCTGGCGGTGGCGGTGGCGGTAATTGTCTGGATCGTGCTGGAAAAAACAAAATTCGGTTATGAGTTAAAAGCTACGGGTATGAATAAACAGGCGGCGAAATATTGCGGTATGAGGGAAAAAAGCAATATTATCCTTACGATGATGATCGCAGGAGGATTGGCCGGATTTGGCGCAGGTATTTTCTACCTGACGGGAATCGAGCAGTGGATGGTACAGCAGACGGCGGTTCCGGCCATGGGCTTTAACGGAATCGCAGCGGCATTTTTAGGAGGGCTTAACCCTATTGGAACGATTTTTTCTTCCTATTTTATACAGCATATTACAAGCGGCGGTACTTATGTGGATAAAACGATGTATTGTACACAGATCTCAGATCTGATTTCCGCGTTTATTATCTATCTGTGTGGTTTTGTGCTTTTCTTCCGGTTATGGTTGAACCGGTTTCTGGATAAAAGAGAAGAGAAGCGGAGCGTAAAAGGAGAGAAAGGAGGAGAAGCATAATGTTATTATTGATTCAGTATACATTGATATTTGCTTCTGTGCTTGTGCTTGTGGCGCTCGGCGGATGCTTTTCGGAACATAGCGGCGTAATCAATATCGGTTTGGAGGGAATCATGGTAATCGGCGCATTGGGAGGCGCTCTTATGATGAAATATCTTTCGGCCGGGATAGCGGCTCCCATTATTATATTGCTGGTAATTCTTGCCAGTGTTTTAGCAGGTATGGTTTTTTCATTGCTGCTTGGCATCGCGGCGATCCAGTTTAAGGCGGATCAGACATTGGTAGGAACCGCACTGAACCTGCTCGGGCCGGCGGCGGCAGTAGTTCTTGTCCGTGCGATCAATACGGCGGAGAGCGTAGACAATGTATCCTCCACAGTTGCTTATGGCGCGGCAAAAAAGGCATTTATCGTCAATATCGGAAGATTTGAATTTAACTGGTTTATGCTGATTGCCCTTTTGTTGTTAATCGCATCTTATATTGTACTATATAAGACCCGGTTCGGGCTCAGGCTTTGCGCTTGCGGCGAACATCCTCAGGCGGCGGATTCCGTTGGAATAAATGTCTATAAGATGAGATATGCCGGCGTACTCATTTCCGGCGCATTGGGAGGTCTTGGCGGGCTCGTATATATTACGGCAGGTGTGAGTGAATGGAAATTTGAAAATGGGGTAGCCGGGTTTGGTTTCCTGGCGTTGGCGGTTATGATTTTCGGACAGTGGAGACCGGTGAATATCGGGCTTGCGGCGCTTTTGTTCGGACTGTTCCGCGCATTGTCCAATGTATATACGGGATTTGACGCGCTGGTTGCATTAAAATTACCGAGTACGTTATATAATATGCTGCCGTATATTATTTCGCTGATCGTACTTGTCTTTGTTTCCGGGAAGTCGAGGGCTCCGAAAGCAGAGGGTATTCCGTATGATAAGGGGCAAAGATAGGAGCGTGAGAAGTACTTCTAAAGCTCACAGCAGGGGCTGTTTCGCTAAGAAGCACTAAGTCTCACGCAGGAGAATGCCCGTCTCTCGGGCATTCTCCGTACTGTTCGCACTGATGCAAGATTCTGTGAAACGGAAGCGTGAGAAGTGCTTCTAGGGTTTATGATTTGAGACGCAGTGGGGCTGCGGTATGGAGGTTGGTATGAAGAATTATTCAGAAGATGCAAGTAGGCAATATCATATTCAGGTGGCACAGGGGGAAGTAGGGCGTTATGTTATTATGCCTGGGGATCCGAAAAGATGTGTGAAGATCGCGCAGTATTTTGATGATCCCGTTTTGGTGGCGGATAACAGGGAATATATTACTTATACCGGGATGTTGGACGGAGTGAAAGTGAGCGTAACATCTACCGGAATCGGGGGGCCTTCGGCTTCGATTGCAATGGAGGAATTGTATCGTTGCGGCGCAGATACTTTTATACGGATCGGGACTTGCGGCGGTATGCAGACAGAGGTAAAAAGCGGCGATGTCGTAATTGCCACAGGAGCTATCCGCATGGAGGGAACGAGCAGGGAATATGCGCCGATCGAATTTCCGGCAGTAGCGGATCTGGCCGTGACAAATGCGCTGGTTGGAGCGGCGGAGAAGAAAGGATATGTTTTTCATACGGGTGTTGTGCAATGTAAGGACGCTTTTTATGGACAGCATGAGCCGGAGGTGAAACCGGTGAGTTATGAATTGCTCAATAAATGGGAAGCGTGGAAGCGGCTGGGATGTCTGGCTTCAGAGATGGAGTCGGCGGCGCTGTTTATCGTGGCGAGCAGCCTTGGCGTGAGGACGGGTTCCTGTTTCCTGGTGGTGGCCAACCAGGAGAGAGAAAAACTGGGATTGGAAAATCCCGTAGTGCATGATACGGATATGGCTATTCAGGTAGCGGTGGAAGGAATTCGTGAACTAATCAGGAAAGATGCGGAAAGCGGCAAGTAAAAAGGAGCGGGATATGGATAAGAATGAAGTATTAAAACATGTGGATCATACACTTTTGCTACAGGCATCGACATGGGATGAAATCAGGCAGATTTGTGACGATGCGGTGAAATACCGGACGGCGTCCGTATGCATTCCTCCGTGTTATGTAAAACAGGCATATGATTACATGGAAGGGAAAATACCGGTATGTACGGTGATCGGTTTTCCTAATGGAAATATGACGACGAAAACGAAAGAATTTGAGACAAAGGATGCGATCGAAAACGGCGCGTCCGAAATCGATATGGTCATTAATGTCGGCTGGTTGAGGGATAAAAAATATGATCTTGTAGAGGAAGAGATTCGCACTTTAAAGAAGGCATGCGGAGAACGGATACTGAAAGTGATCATCGAAACCTGTCTGTTGACGGAAGAGGAAAAAATTAAGATGTGCCAGATCGTAACCAATGCCGGGGCGGACTATATAAAGACTTCCACCGGATTTTCCAGCGGAGGGGCGACTTTTGAAGATATCAAGCTGTTTGCGGAGCATGTCGGCTCCGATGTGAAGATAAAGGCGGCGGGAGGCATTTCTTCTATAGAAGATGCTGAGAAATTTATTTCGCTGGGAGCGGATCGGCTTGGAACGAGCAGAATCGTAAAAATAATCAAAGGCGAAGAGGCAGCGGGGTACTAAGATGGATAAGAAATTGATAGAAGAAATGATTGATCTGGCAATAGAACAGTTGAATTATTCCTATACGCCTTACTCCGGTTTTAAAGTAGGAGCGGCGCTTTTGACAAAGGAAGGTAAAATCTATAAGGGATGCAATATTGAAAATGCAGCTTATACTCCGACAAACTGTGCGGAACGAACCGCATTTTTCAAAGCGGTCAGCGAAGGGGAGAGGGCTTTTCAGGCGATTTGCGTAGTGGGCGGCAAAGATGGAATTCTGACGGAATACGCCGCGCCCTGCGGAGTGTGCAGACAGGTGATGATGGAATTCTGCGATCCGGATACGTTTCAGATTATTCTGGCAACGAGTAAGGATCAATATGAAATTTTCACATTGAAAGAATTGCTGCCGCTAGGATTTGGGCCGAATAATCTTAATTAGACAGGTGTGAGGTGGAAAATGAACAAATATAAACGAATTTTTGTGATTGTTCTGGACTCTCTAGGGATAGGTGCCATGCCGGATTCTCCCCGGTTTGGGGACGATGGCGTGGATACGCTTGGACATATTCTGGAGAAAATGGGAACGCTCGAGATTCCGAATTTGAAAAAGCTGGGGTTGTTGAACCTTCATACGGCGGGCGATATGGAAGCGGCTGCGGAGCCGGCGGGGCGTTATATGCGTCTGGGAGAGACGAGTAACGGCAAGGATACGATGACCGGGCATTGGGAAATGATGGGGATACTGACGCAAAAGCCTTTTCAGACTTTTACGGATACAGGCTTCCCGCAGGAATTGATTGAGGAGTTGGAGAAACGATGCGGTAAGAAAGTGATAGGAAATAAGAGCGCCAGCGGAACGGAGATTATCGAGGAACTGGGTGAAGAGGAGATTCATACCGGTGCAATGATCGTTTACACATCGGCGGATTCCGTACTCCAGATCTGCGGCAATGAAGAAACTTTTGATCTGGATAATCTGTACCGCTGCTGCGAGATTGCGCGCGAGATCACCATGAAGGACGAATGGCGGGTAGGCCGGGTGATCGCCAGACCATATGTCGGGAAAAAGAAAGGTGAATTTAAAAGAACGAGCAACCGTCATGATTATGCGCTCAAGCCTACGGGCTTGACAGCGTTGAACGCCTTGAAAGATGGCGGTCTGGACGTGATCGGTGTTGGCAAGATCAATGATATCTTCTGTGGAGAAGGCATCACGCAGACGCACCATTCGGATAGTTCCGTTCATGGCATGGAGCAGACGATCGGAATCTGTAAAGAGGATTTTCATGGGCTTTGCTTCGTGAATCTTGTGGATTTTGACGCGCTTTGGGGGCATCGCAGGAATGTGGAAGGATATGCGCAGGAATTGGAAAAGTTTGATAAGAATCTGGGAGTGTTGCTGGAAGAACTGCGGGAGGATGACCTGCTTATTCTGACGGCGGATCATGGCAACGACCCCACATATACCGGAACGGACCACACGAGGGAATATGTACCCTTTGTGGCATACTCGAAGCGTATGGAAAAGGGAGGCCCGTTGGAAAACGAGGATACTTTTGCAGTAATTGGCGCTTCCGTGGCGGAGAACTTCGACATTGCCATGCCGGAAGGGACGATAGGGAAATCCATTCTGGGCAAATTGATGTAAGGCAGGAAGGTAAGTCGAAGAATGAATAAAAAAATTGTAAAAATGGTTCTGGCAGTCGCAGGAATCTTATTAGTCGGAACGGGGGTGGCGTTTAATGCCGCCGCCGCTCTGGGAAATGATCCGGTAGGAATCGTGTATGACGGAATCAGAAATACGGCAAACCTTTCATCAGGGCAGCTGGGAATGGCATCGAATGTGGTAAATGTGGCGTTGATGATTCTCATATTTTTTATGGGCAGACATTATATCAACATCGGGACTTTCATTTATGTAATTCCTTACGGCGCGGCGGTGGATCTGGGAGGAAGGCTGTATGCCGCTTTACTTCCGGCACAGGCATTGCCTGTTCGGATTATGGGGGCGGCAATCGGATGCCTGTTGCTTTATACAGGCGTTGCCATGTTTATAACGGCGGACATCGGGCTTGATCCGTTTACGGGCGTGGTCATGATTATTCGTGACAAGGTGCGTAAACAATACCGGGTTGTAAAAATATGTTTTGATATAGGATGCATTATTCTTGGAATCGTTCTTGGCGGAAAAATGGGAGTTATTACGGTCATAACGGCATTGACGGCGGGACCGGCGATTCAGTTTTTAGCGGATGGAATGAAAAAAAGAATGAAAATAGACGGATAAAAGACCGCGGTCTGGGAAAGGAGGTCGATTCATGGAATATAAGGCTTTGTATGGGGAATTCCCGTTTCTGAAGGAGGTTGGCAGAGAAAGGCAGGAACAGTTTGCGGAGTATTTTAAAAGTGCGCCGCTGTGGCTTATGAAAGAGCTTCAGATGGAGGAACTGAAAAAGGGTACTGTTTTTATAAGAGAAGGAGAACCGGCGGATACTGTTTTTTTTCTTGTCAAAGGTATTGCAGGAGCCACGGACTACCGTATTTATGGAATGTCCTATGATTTTATGCAGTATGATAAGGTTTATGCCTTTGGAGGCATGGAGTTCATCATGGATTATGACTGTTACAGGACGACGCTTCGGGCTATGACGGACTGTACGGTATTGAAGATTTCCCGGGCCATGTTTGAAAAATGGATGTATTCGGATATAAGAGCAATGAAGTATGAGGCGAAACAGATAGGGGAATATCTGCTGGAAGAAGGAAGGAACAGCAGACTGTTTCTCTTTATGCAGGGATCGGACAGGCTGGCGCTTCTTTTTGTGGAGCGATATGAAAAATATCAGAAGAACGGCCGCTTGTATTTGAAAGGAAACCGCCAGAATTTGGCGGATGAGACGGGATTGTGCGTAAAGAGTATCAGCAGAGGCGTCAAAAAATTTATGGAGGACGGGCTGCTGAAAAAGGAAGGAAAGCAGATTGTAATCGACAGGGAACAGTATGAGGGGTTGAAACAGATCGTTTCGGAGAAAGTGGATTTGGAATAAAAAGAAAGGGTATGGTTATCGAGATGAGCAAGATATATGAAAAATTGGAAGTATGTATGAAGAGCATCAGGGCGAAGACGGACTTTAAGCCGGAAGTGGCAATGATTCTTGGGTCTGGTCTGGGCGATTATGCGGATGGCATAAAAATCGAGCAGACCGTGGATTATACGGAAATCGAGGGCTTTCCTACTTCGACGGTGGCGGGCCATAAAGGAAGATTTGTATTTGGTTTTGTGAAGGAAGTGCCGGTAGTTATTATGCAGGGACGGGTGCATTTTTATGAAGGCTATCCCATGTCCGACGTAGTGCTTCCGACGCGGCTGATGGGGCTGATGGGAGCAAAGAAACTGATACTGACCAATGCGGCGGGCGGTGTGAATCCCGATTACAGGCCGGGAGATTTTATGCTGATTACGGATCATATTACGACAGGTGTACCCAGTCCGCTGATCGGTGAGAATCCGGAGGAACTGGGTGTCAGATTCCCGGATATGAGCGAGGTATACAGTCTGCGTATGCGCGACATTATTAAAGAGGAAGCCGGAAAGCTTGGGATCCGTTTGCAGGAAGGCGTCTATGTGCAGCTTACGGGTCCGGCATATGAAACACCGGCTGAAATCCGCATGTGCAGAGGTTGGGGCGGAGATGCGGTTGGCATGAGTACTGCCTGTGAAGCGATGGCGGCCCGGCATATGGGAACCGAGGTATGCGGCATATCATGTATTACCAATCTGGCTGCCGGATTGTCTTCGATGAAACTGGATCATAAGGAAGTGCAGGAGACAGCTGACCGGGTGGCCGGGCAGTTCAAGGAATTGGTTACGGCGGTAGTGGAAAAAATCTAAAAACATTTTGGATGGTTTGACAGGAGGAGAGGTATGGGAAATTACAGGTATCTGGACATGGAGACATATAGAAGGAGGGCGCATTTTGAATATTTCAGCGGGCTGGCTTATCCTTATGTGGGCGTAACTGTCCAGGTGGATCTTACGGAGCTGCTCCGCAAGATCAAGAATGAAAAGCTGCCATTTTTCTTTACCATCTGTTATTGCGTATCCAGGGCGGCCAATAGGACGCAGGAATTCCGTCAGCGTATCAGAGACGGGAAAATCATAGAATTCGACAGGTGCAGGACATCCCATACGGTGGCTTTAGAGGATGGAACATTCTGTTATTGTACGCTGGCAGATGAAATTCCTTTTACGGAATATCTTCCTTATGCGACCCGGGAACAGGAAGAGGCCAAAAGGGAAGGATCGATTGAGGAGACGGAAGAAGATATTTATGATAAGTTCTTTGTCTCTACGGTTCCGTGGATTTCCTATACATCCCTTATTCAGCCGACGCCTGTTCCTGCGGACAGCAATCCCAGGATTACATGGGGCAAATATTATGCACAGGGGGAACGCATATTGCTGCCGGTGTCGGTATTGTGTCATCATGCATTGGTAGATGGACGGCATATTGCGGATTTTTACCAATCGCTGGATAAGGAAATAGAGTTGTTGTGCGGGCAGGAAGCGGGCGGGGAATGCTAAAGCAACGATAGGGAAGATGCCTGGCAGCGATTTAGCTGTTGCTGCCAGGTTTTTTATAAAAAATGAAAATTGCTATTGCCAAATTCTCCGGGATATGGTAATATATTTTCCGTTAGGTCACTCTTCTGACGACATTATAAGTATTTACGAAGCAGAGAAGAAGTTCTGGCAGGACGAAGCGAGGCTCCGTGGTCAAGCGGTTAAGACATCGCCCTTTCACGGCGGTAACACGGGTTCGATTCCCGTCGGAGTCATTAAAAAATATATTGGTGCATAAATGAATTAATATATGAATATATTGCCATATAATAGTATGGCGCAGTAGCCAAGCGGTAAGGCGTGGGTCTGCAACACCCTGATTCACCGGTTCAAATCCGGTCTGCGCCTCTTAAAAAACTTCGAGAAATTTAATTTTTCGAGGTTTTTATTTTTGTTAAGGAAAAATTCATGTTATAAAAAATTAGTTTTTGAAGAAGTATGGGCCATATACTTGACAATTCCATATGATTTTGTTATTATAATTATCGACAGGCAGTCGGTTTATAGAAATTTATAACATGTACAAAGTGCGGAAAATGGTGATAAAAAGATGAGAGTGGTTAAGGAAGCGGAAGAACGTAAGAACGAGATATTGGATGTAGCGGAGCGTCTTTTTGGGACAAAAGGTTTTGACAATACGAGTACCAGCGATATTTTGAACGAAATCGGGATTGCCAGGGGTACCCTTTATTATCATTTTAAGTCAAAAGAAGATATTTTGGATGCGATGATTGACCGGATGACGGGCAGACTGGTAGAAAGAGCGGCGGAAATTATAAAGAAAAAGGAGATACCGGTATGGCAGCGCCTGACGATAATGATGCGGGCACTGAATGTAAACGAACCCATCGGGCAGGAAATCATGGAGCAGGTGCATAAACCGCAAAATGCGCTGATGCATCAGAAGATGCAAAGCCGTTTGCTGGCGGCTGTGAATCCCCTGGTCAGCAGTTTAATTGAAGAGGGAATGCGCGAAGGGATATGCCAGACGGAATACCCGGAGGAAGTGGCGGAAATGACGTTATTATATACGAATACTGTTTTCGATGATTTGATAGAATATAGTAAAGAAGAAAAAGATAGAAAAATCAAGGCTTTTATTTATAATCTGGAACGGCTGTTGAGAATGGAGCGGGGGAGCATGGAGGCAGCGATTCTCCCAATTTTTCAAAATGATGGGGAGCCTGTTTGAATGGAACGAAGCGTTTAAGACCGGAAAAGGAGGGAACAAGTCAGTTCCTTCATTTTATATCATATAACCGACCGTCATACGGTCTATATAGAGAGGAGTCAAAATGAGAATACATAAAAGTAATTTTTCAAAATTTATGCTATTGTGGACGGGAGAGTTGATTTCGGCTGTTGGTGGAGGACTTACCAGCTTTGGCCTTGGAGTATATGTGTTTCATCAAACAGGAAGTGCTGCAAGCATGGCAACGGTTATGCTCCTGGCATTTTTGCCGACACTTTTGCTTAGTGTTCCTGCCGGAGTGTTGGCGGATCGGTATGACAGGCGCGTTCTTATGATGCTCGGGGATGGATGCTCGGCGTTGGGAATTATTTATATACTTATTTGTATGATGCGGGGGGAGGCCGAGTTGTACCAGATATGCATCGGTGTATTTATCAGTTCTACATTTACGGCATTGCTGGAACCGGCTTATCGTGCTACGATAACGGATTTACTGACAAAGGAAGAATATTCTAAAGCAAGCGGATTGGTGAGTATTGCGGGGAGTGCAAAATTTTTGATATCACCAGTTTTGGCCGGAGCATTGCTGGCGGTCAACGATATTAAATTATTGCTGTTCATCGATATCTGCACATTTTTTCCTACAGTAATAGGAGCTGCGGTGGTGAAGAAAAAGATAGGCTCCGGTCGGTCTTCTGTGAAGGATGAAAAAGAACCGTTTAGCGAAAGTTTAAGGCAAGGATGGAAAGCCGTTACGGGCAAACGGGGAATTTTGGTTTTGATTACGGTGTCCGCATTGGTTACTTGTTTTATGGGGACGTTTCAGACGCTTGCCCAGCCTTTGATTCTGGACTTTGCGGACAGCACGATATTAGGGATTGCAGAGACAGTCTGTGCATGCGGAATGCTGATTTCCGGTTTGTTTTTAGGAATCAAGGGGATCAAGAGGGGATATGTAAAGGGGTTAAGTATTTCTTTATTCGGAGCAGGAATCTGTATGGCGGGACTTGGAATCGGTGAAAATATTTTTTGTGTTTGCTTTTTTGGATTTCTCTTCTTTACTATGCTGCCTTTTGCTAATAATTGTCTGGATTATCTGGTTAGAACAAATATACCGGATGAATTACAGGGACGAGCGTGGGGAGTCATCGGTTTTATTTCCCAGATTGGTTATGTAGTTGCTTATGGGGTCAGCGGATGGGCGGCGGATGGGCTCGCGGAACAGTTTCAGATGAGCGTTGGCCGGGGGGCCGCAGGAATTATTATGATAGCGGGCGGCTTATTGAGTGCGACCGCATTGTTTTTATATCCATTAAAAAGTGTGAGAGCGCTGGAAAGGAAATCAGATGGTTAAAAAACTGATTTGGAATGATATAAAACAAAATAAGCTGTTGGCCGGTGCAACGATATTTTTTATGGGAATTTCCGCCATGATATTTGCCCTGACGGCTTTGCTTTTTTTTCACTTGATGGGAGCGATAGACGGTTTGATGGATAGGGCGAAAGTGCCCGATTATATGCAGATGCATACGGAAGGCAGCGCTTTTGTGGAAAATAAAGGGATTTCTATGGAAGGCTGCAGTATTGTCCAGGAATCGGAAATCCGCCGTTTCAGCGAAATGCATGGGGAAGTTAGCGAATGGCAGATTTGTCGTTTTCTGAACATGGATAATAGTCAGGTTTTTCTTGGGGGGAAAAGTCTGGCAGATAGTACACAGGATAACGGGCTTTGCGTGCAGGGAGAGCGGTTTGATTATCTGCTGAATATGGAAAACAAAAAAGCGGAGGTTTTGCCGGGGGAGGTTTATGTTCCTGTTTGTTATCGCATCCGGTATGATCTGGCGGCGGGGGATACGATGGAAATAGGGGGCCAGTGTCTGACGATCGTTGGTTTTCTCCGGGATGCCCAGATGAATTCGATGATGGCTTCCTCAAAACGGTTTCTTGTGAATAGGGAAGATTATGAACAGATCAAAGCATCAGGCAGCGCACAGGAAGAATATCTGATCGAATTTCTGCTTTGTGAAGGTACGGATACAAATGTTTTTGGGACGGCATATGCGTCGGCGGGACTTCCGGCAAACGGACCGGCAATCACCAAGCCGTTGATTCGGATGATGAATGCCTTATCGGATGGAACAATGATCTTCGTGATCTTTCTGACCGGTGTGGTAATCTTATTGATTTCCATATTGTGCATTCGTTTCATGCTGTCTTTGCAAATGGAACGCGACCGGAGAGAAGTAGGGATGCTGAAGGCACTGGGTGTGGGAAAAGCAGAGATTTTCAAGATTTATTTTGACAAGTATATTCTTCTTTCCGCATGCGGCGGATTGATAGGCTTTTTGACAGCTTGTGTCCTGAAAGAGCCTTTGGCCGGACAGATGCGGGAGCTATATGGCATATTGGCGGACGGATGGAAGATGACAGGAATGTCTCTTGCGGTTGTCTTTTTTACGGAGGGAATAATCTTGTTCGCCGTTATGCACTCTTTGAAAAAAACGAGTCGCATATCGGCTCTGGAAGCGCTGTTTTCGGCGCAGGAAAGAAAAATGGGACGGGGAAGGTACTGGATCATCGGCTTTGTATCAGCTTTCTGTGCTTTTCTGGCTCTTGTGCCACGGAATTTATATAGTACGATGTCCGATCCGAAATTCGTAACTTACATGGGAATCGGAGATGGGGAGATACGCATGGATGTGAGGCAGACACAGGACATGGATGTGGCGGCAGGGCAAATTACTTCCGCATTGGCATTGGACCCGGGGGTGGAAAAATATGTGGCGCTGTCCGCCAGATCTTGCAAGGTGATTCTGACGGGCGGGGAAATGGTGAATATTACGGTGGAAACGGGCGATCACAACATATTCCCGGTATATTGTTCGGAAGGGAAAATGCCGGAGAAAGAAGGGGAGATCGCGCTGTCTTCCATGAATGCGAAGGAATTGGATTTGCAAATTGGGGATGCCTTGCGGCTGGTGACAGAGGGACAGGTAACGGAGTACCGGATTTGCGGTATTTATCCCGATATTACAAACGGAGGGAAAACAGCGAAAGCGTACCGGGTGAGCGACCGGGCGCCTGTCGTTTGGAGTGTTTTATATGTTTCCCTGAAAAAAACGGCGGACAAAGAAGAATGGATGAAGCGATACGGAAAAATGGGTGCGGACGTTACCGATATTGAGGGTTATGTGAGGGATACTTACGGCCAGACGCTGGGGCAACTTCGCCTGGCATCCGCGACGGCAATCATACTCGCGGCTCTTGTGGTGGGCATGGTGGTTATGTTGTTTATTCGTTTGATCGTGGAGGAAAACCGCTATGCGATTTCTCTGCATAAAGCATTAGGATTTACCGGCAGAGAAATGAAACGGATTTATTTTATAAAAGGATGCTTACCGGTGGCAGCAGGGGTCATGGGAGGATTATTGGTTGGAAATCTTCTTGGCGAGGGACTTTGCGGAATAATATTGGAATCTTTCGGGGCGGAAGGTTTCCGGTTTATTACCGCATGGGAACAGGTCTTGGCTATCATACCGGCTGTTATATTAGGAACTGCGGTTCCGGCACTTTCGGCGGGGACTGGGGAGATCGGGCGGATAAGGGCTTATGAATGTTGTAACAGGCGCGATTAAACGGGAGAGAGGAAAATAAGGATGAGTGAACGGAATCGGGAAAGCGATGGAATGAGTAAACTATTGCGGGTAGAAAATTTGAGCAAAGACCGTATACTGGACCGGGTATCCTTTGAAATGGATCAGGGGGAAATGCTGGCGGTCATGGGGCCGTCCGGTTCGGGAAAGTCTACGCTTCTTTATAATGTGGCAGGTATGGATCGGCCTTCCGGCGGCAAGATATGGATACATGGCAGAGAGACGGCCGGACTGGGAGAAGATGAAAAGGCAAAGATACGGCTGCATCATATGGGGTTTGTATTTCAGCAGATGAATATGATGGCGAACCTGAATATTTTAGACAATATTTTGCTGCCGGCAATACAGGCGAATAAAGGCGGAGGCAAAAGGACGAGAGGAGAACTGGAAAGAGCGGCTATAAAATTGATGGAAAAGCTTTCGATTTCCGGTCTGGAGGAACGCAGGACCACACAGGTTTCGGGCGGCCAGCTTCAGCGGGCTTGCATTTGCCGGAGCATGATGAACTCGCCGGAGATTTTACAGGGAAAAAAAGAGGGGGAGGAGGCATGGCATCTGCTGTTTGCCGATGAACCCACGGGGGCTTTAAATAAAAAAGCTGCGGCGGAGGTGATGGAGGAGTTAGTCAGGCTGAATCACGAAGGGACGACAATACTGATGGCGACACACGATGGAAAAGTGGCGAGCCATTGCCATCGGATATTGTATCTTTTGGACGGACACATTTGCGGCGAATTGATGCTGGGCGAGCCGGCGGATGGAACGGAGAAACGGAGGGAAGAAAAAGTAAATGCGTGGCTGATGGGGATGGGATGGTGAAAAATGCAAAGGCCTCTCCTTTTTCTTGACAGAATCCTATGATAATTATATTATTTAATTAGAATAAATGAATTAATCTGATTAATAAATTAAAAGATATAAAGTAATAGGAGGAAAACGGTATGAGGGGGAATCGAGGATATAACCAGGAAAGCATACAGGATATGAACAGGACACTTTTAATTAATCTGTTGAGAAAAGAGGGCATTTGTGCAAGGGCACATCTTTCCAATTTGTCCATGTTAAAGCAAGCTACGGTTACGAATATTATGAATGATTTCATTCACTGGGGATTGGTAAAGGAAGTGGGATTTCTTGTAGGGAATAAGGGGAGACGGTCGATAGGGATTTCGATTAACAATGATGATTTTGGAGTGTTGGGGATTCGGCTTGGGAGAAAAAATTATACGGTAGGGCTATTTGATCTTTCGGGAAATCTCGTGGAATATAAAAGGCATGAAGTGGAGGCCGGACAAAAGCCGCGAGAGATTTTTGACAACATTAAAGGAGAGGCAAGGGAACTGATTGGTTCTGCGAAAGGAAGGAAAATAATAGCGGTTGGAATGGCAATTCCCGGACCTTATAGCGAAAGGCGGGGAAGGATAGAGTTGATGACGGGCGTCAGCGGATGGAATGAGATTTCTATTAAAGAGGAATTGACGGAAGATTTCAAACTGCCGGTTTTCGTAGAGCAGGATGCCAATGCGGGGGCGTTGGCGCAATATTGGCACAAAGAAGAGGATTATAAGAACAGCGTATTGGTATATGTGGCGGATGGGCAGGGCGTAGGGGCCGGCATTATTTCCAACGGCGAGCTTCTGAAAGGAAGCATTGGCGTGGCGGGAGAAATCGGCCATACGACGATAGATCTTGGGGGGCCTAAATGCGCCTGCGGCAATTACGGCTGTCTTGAGAATTACTGTTCTTCGATTGCATTCACCAGAAAAGTAAACGAAGAATTGCAACCGGAAAAGGAATATAGCTTTCAGGAAGTTGCCGGAATGGTAAGGGAGGGAAATAAAGCTGCCGTAAAAATATTTTTGGAAAGCTGCGACCGTCTTTCGGTTGGCATTGTGAATATTGTAAACAGTTTTAATCCTGCGTTTATTGTAATCGGCGATGAGATGGCCCATATTGAGCCGGACATCATGCTCCGGCGTATAAAAGAGAACGTGAGGGAGAGGGTACTGCCGGAGATATACGACAATATGGATATTTCTATGAGCGTGGTCAGTAATGATTCCATGGTACATGGAGCGGCGATCGTGGCGATTATGGATGTATTTGGAAACCCGGCCAAATATTTTGAATAGAAGAAAGAAAATGCAGTCATGAAGATGGCTGCTTTTTTTGTGCGTTTTGGCGAAAATATGTAAAAAAGAGGAAAAGAAAAAATACATATTGACAAATGAAACGGTGTAGGATATTATATATTCATCTTATTAATTAATTCGATTAATTAATAAAATCAAATAACATATTATGGAAAAGTAAAAAAGGAGGGCACAGAAGATGAAGAAAAAGGTATTAGGCATGTTATTGAGCGTGGCAGTAGCGGCAGCTTTGCTGACGGGATGCGGAAACAACGCTGCCGAGAGCAGCAATGAACCGGAAGCGCCGTCTCAGGCGGAAGAAAGTCAGCCGGAGGCGGAAGCTCAGGCCGACGATGGGGAAGCAGAAAATCAGGAAAGCGATGCGGAGGCGCCGGAGGAGGGACTTACGGCAGAAAAAGCTATGCTGGTATCGGCTACGGGCAATGTAATCGAGCCTAAGAACGGGGAGCATTATAAATTTGGTTTTACGGAAATGAGCGCGGGTTCTTTCTTTGACGCATGCTACAACGGCGCAGCGGAAATCGTGGAAGCAAACGGAGACGAGATTGTTCACGTGGAAGGGAAGGCGGACAGCGCATACCAGCTGGGCGTTGTGGAAGACTTTATTGCGCAGGGGTGTGATGCCGTATTTTACAATCCATCCGATGCGGCTGCCAGCGCTGCGGCGGTAAAAGCGTTGAATGATGCGGGCATTCCGATTATTAATTTTGACTCTGCGGTAAGCGATCTTTCGCAAGTAGACTGCTTTGTGGTAAGTGACAGCTATTCGTGCGGACAAATTGCGGGTGAAGAGCTTGTGAAGAACCATCCCGAAGGAGGAAAGGTTGCAGTCCTGGATTTCCCGGCATCTGCGGCGGCGACAGACCGTGCGAACGGATTTATAGATACGGTTACGGCAAACGGATTTGAGGTAGTGGCTCAGATGGATGCGGGAGCAAAACCGGAAAAGGGTCTTACGGTTATGGAGGACTTGATCCAGGCACACGGCGATTTGACGGCAGTTTTCTGTATCAACGATGAGTGCGCACAGGGGGCTTATTCAGCGATTACGGCGGCAAAGGAAGATATCGAAATTTATAGCGTGAATGCAGGTCCGGAAGCGAAAGCAGCTATGGCAAAAGACGGAAAAGAAGGCATCTGGAAATGTACGGCAGCGCAGAGCCCTATTGGGATCGGACAGCAGAGTGCGGAAGTAGCATATAAGATTATGAAAGGGGAAGAATACGAAACAAGAATTGAGATCGCATCCTTTGCGGTAACACCTGACAATATCGATCAGTACAAAGATTCTGAGTGGCAATAAAAAGTAAAAACGGGCTGCTGTACCTGCGGTTTTGCTGCCGGGCAGCGGTCCTTATGAAAAATGAAATGGGAAAAAGAGGAGGCTTCTATGGGTTCATTACTGGAAATGAAAAATATTAGCAAAAGCTTTTCCGGAAATAAAGTATTAAATAATGTGAATCTTTCCGTGGAAGCGGGGGAAGTACATGCGCTTCTGGGAGAAAATGGCGCCGGGAAATCCACCTTAATGAAGATATTAGGGGGAATCTATACGAAGGACAGCGGAAGTATCTACATAGACGGGCAGGAAGCCGGGATGTATGATGTAAGCGAGTCCAGAGCGAGAGGGGTCAGCATTATTCATCAGGAGCTGATGCTGGCGCAGCATCTTACCATAGCGGAAAATATTTTTATGGGAAGAGAAATAAAAAATAAAAATGGCATGGTGAATTTGAGAAAACAGGAACAGGAGGCGCAGAAGTTTCTGGATCAATATGCGATGGATTTGCCGGCGGATACGAGGCTGGACAAACTGACGATTGCAAAACAGCAGATGGTGGAAATCATCCGTGCAGTTTCTTTTGGCGCGAAAATTATTGTTATGGATGAACCTACTTCTTCCTTGTCGGATGCAGAGGTAGAGATTCTGTATGGAATGATCAGGACATTAAAAAAGAAAAATGTGGCCATGATATATATTTCCCACAGATTGAATGAATTATATGATATTACGGACAGAATTACGGTATTGAGGGACGGCGAGTATGTAGGCTGCGTCGTTACAAAGGAAACGGAACGGGCACAACTGATCAGCATGATGGTGGGAAGGGATCTGGCCAACTATTATACCAAGGCGGATCATGTTATAGATGAAATTGTGCTGAAAGTGACAGATTTGTCCGATGGAAATAAGGTAAAGAAGGTAAGTTTTGACCTGAAAAAAGGAGAAATACTGGGAATTGCCGGACTGGTAGGCGCGGGCAGAAGCGAAACAATGGAATGCCTGTTCGGCCTGACGGCCAGAAAGGCGGGAACTGTTGAATATAGAGGAAAAGAAGTTTGTTTTAAAAATCCAAGGGAGGCCATGAAAGAGGGGTTCGGACTGGTGCCGGAGGATAGAAAACAGGAGGGGTTATTTTTACAGTCGGATATCCGTTTCAATACAACGATTAATGTTGTGGATCGATTTTTGAAGAAATTAATTTGGAATCGGTCAAAGGAAAATCAGATTGTTTCGGAAAAAATGGAGGATATGCATATTAAAGCGACGGGAGCATCCCAGATGGCATCCAAACTCAGTGGAGGAAACCAGCAAAAAGTGCTGATCGGAAGATGGCTCTGCTCCACAAAATCCATTTTGATTTTGGATGAACCGACCAGAGGCGTTGATGTAAAAACGAAAGCAGAAATCTATGCGTTGATCGATAATCTGGCGGCAAATGGGATTTCGATTATTATGGTTTCGTCGGAGCTGCCGGAGCTGATCAATATGAGCGACCGGATTATGGTAATGAGCAATGGATACAGTGCCGGAGTTCTGGGAAGGGATGAATTGAGCCAGGAGAATGTGATGACGCTGGCTACGGCGGAAGTGGGCGCATAGGCGAACCGATATGGGTATGCAGTCGCACTGCGGCTCAAAGTTTGCAATGATAGAAAGGGCATGGAGGTTAGCATGGAAGTAAAAAGAGCAAAAGAAAATTGGTTTGCATCCTTTGGAAAAAGTGTTTTAGGGGGAATCAAGTCAAACGGCGGTATTATTATCGGGCTGATTATCATTTGTCTGATTTTAGGAATCATGACGGATTCGTTTTTAACGGTCAGAAACTTCACGAATATTATGAGACAGATTTCTATTAATGTTATACTGGCATGCGGTATGACGATGGTAATTATTTTGGGAGGGATAGACCTGTCCGTAGGTTCTATCATAGCGGTTTCCGGCTGTCTTTGCTGCGGTCTGATTACAAATGTGGGAATTCCTTCCGCAGCGGCTATCCCAGTTTCTATTCTGGCAGGAACGTTGGTAGGCATATTTAATGGATTTGTAGTTTCGAGAACAACGATTCCGCCTTTTATTGTCACGTTGGCAATGATGAATATCGGTAGAGGCTTTGCACGGATTTATACGAAGGCAACGACGATTCTGGTGGATGACGAGTTGTTTACTTTTATTGGAAGCGGCACAGTATTAGGCGGCGTTCCCATACATATTATTTACATGATTGTCGTTATTGCGGCATCTGCGCTGATTTTAAACAGAACCAAACTGGGAAGAAATATTTATGCGGTGGGCGATAATAAGCAGGCGGCTTCTTACTCAGGAATTAATGTGAAAAGGGTAACGATGATCGTATTTGTAATTATGGGATTTTTTGCGGCGTGTGCAGGAATTATAAGTTCTGCCAGAACGTTTTCCGGTCAGTTTAACGTAGGGGAAGGGGCAGAGATGGATGCGATTTCCGCCGTTGTATTGGGCGGAACGAGTATGAGCGGGGGAATCGGACATTTAAGCGGGACGATTATCGGCTGTATTGTAATTGGTGTTCTTAATAACGGCATGAATATTCTGGGCATTGACTCTTCCTGGCAATATGTGGTAAAAGGAGTTGTAGTATTGCTTGCTGTATTTATTGATTATTTTAAGAAAATCAAAGAATAATGATCGGAAAGGATAAGATATGTCAGTTATTTTAAGTATTGACTTGGGGACTTCCAGCGTAAAGGGGATGCTGCTTGACAGTTTTCGGGGAGTGCTGGCGGTAGAATCCGGCGAGTATGACGTTAAAATACCGAGGGAAGGTTATGCGGAACAGGAACCGGAACAATGGTGGGAGGAGACGAAAAAGGTTCTCTTCAAACTAAGGGATGGAAATCGGGAGGCTTTTGGACAAATTGAGGCAGTCGGCTTTTCCGGGCAGATGCATGGAATTGTTCTGACAGATGAAAATGGAATTCCTTTGCGGCCGGCCATTCTCTGGCTGGATCAAAGGTCTAAAAAGGAATTAGGGCAGATATACCGGAAAATAGATTTGGAGAAAATGGGGAATATATTCAGGAACAGGGTATATACCGGCTTTGGTTTTCCATCGCTGATATGGGTTAGGGAACATGAGCCGGAAATACTGAAAAGAACCCGCTGGGTCATGATGCCGAAAGACTTTATCCGTTATAAAATGACCGGAAAAATTGCTTCCGATGTCACGGATGCCTCTTCCACGGCAATTTTCCATACGGCGGAAAGAACATGGGCTTATGATACGATCAGGGAATTCGGGCTTCCGGCGGAGATTTTCCCGCCCTGCGGGGAGTCTATGGATATTGCGGGTTATGTAACAAAGGAATGCGAAAGGGAATGCGGGCTGAAAGAAGGAATTCCTGTCGTTTACGGGGCCGGCGACCAACAGGCGCAGAGTATTGGCAACGGCATTTGTGAAGAGGGGAAGATAATATGCAATATCGGAACGGGAGGACAGATTTCCACTTACATAAAAGAACCCGTATATGATAAGAAGCTTCGAACTCATACGTTCTGCCATTCCATTGATTACGGCTATACGATTTATGGAGCGACTCTTTGCAGTGGGATGTCTTTGAAATGGTTAAAGGATAAAATATTGCGGATTGGTGATTTTGACCAATTAAGTCAAATGGCAGGAGAGATTGCGCCGGGAAGCGAAGGGCTTATTTATCTGCCCTACCTGACAGGAGAGCGCACGCCTCATATGGATCCCTGCGCCAAAGGAATGTTTGCCGGACTGACGCTCGGACACGACAGACGCCATATAGTAAGGGCGGTCATGGAAGGGGTTACGATGAGTCTGCGGGACTCTTTGACAATTTTCCGGGAATTGGGTATCAAATGCGATACTATGATCGCATCGGGCGGAGGAGCTAAAAGTCATGAGTGGCTTCAGATGCAAGCGGATATTTTCCATAAAAAAGTGATTGTCTGTGAAGTAAATGAGCAGGCTTGCCTGGGAGCATGTATTCTGGCGGGGAAGGGATGCGGTATTTTCGATTCCGTCAAACAGGCGGCGGAACGGTTTGTGTCATTCGGGGATAAGGTTTATGAACCGAATCCTGAAAATGAAAAGTTATACGATGAACAGTACGAAAGATTCCGGGCTCTTTACCGGAACAACAAGGAATGGATGGTGAATTGACATGGAAAGGATCATTTTGGATACTGATATCGGCACGGAGGTAGACGATGCCATTACGTTAGCTTATCTCCTGGCCAATCCGGAGGCCGAACTGCTGGGCATTACTACGGTGGCAGGGGAGGCGGTGGAGAGGGCGAAGCTTGCCAGCGTCCTTTGCAAAATAGCAGGGAAAAAAATTCCTGTTTATCCAGGCTGTGAAAATCCGATTCTGACGCCTCAGATAGAACGTTATGCGCCTCAGAAAACGGTTTTGAAAAAATGGGAACATGATAAGGAGTTTCCTGAAAACAGGGCGGTGGCCTTTATGCAGGAGATGATTCACAAGTATCCGGGAGAGATTACTCTTATTTGCATCGCTCCCCTGACCAATATCGGTTTATTGTTCGCTATGGATCCGAAGATTCCTTCTTTGTTGAAACGAATCGTCCTTATGTGCGGTTCCCCGACTTATACAAGGTATGACGGTACGTCGGAAACGATGAGCGCTATGGATAAAAGCGATCTTATCGTTTTAGGAAGTAAAGGGGTCATTGAGAACAATGCGCTGATCGATCCTCATGCAACAAAACTGGTTTATGGTGCGGAAGTAAAAGAACATGTGACTTGCGGATTAAATGTAACAAGCAGGCTGATCATGAAACCGGAAGAGGCGGAGAAAATATTTCATCATCCCTTGCTGGAGCCGGTACTGGATATCGCGAGGGAGTGGTTCAAGGATGAGGAAAGGGTGACTTTCCACGATCCATTGACCGCAGTATTCCTTTTCCATGAAGATGTATGCCGGTTTGAAAGGGGAAAGCTGGAAATCGAGACGGACAGCAGACTCCTTTCCGGTTTTACTTATTGGAGGCCGGATGAAAACGGGCCGCACCGGGTTGCTATGGATGTGGACAAGGAACTTTTTTATCAATATCTTTTTGAAGTGTTTCGTTAAGAGAGGAGAGCTGGAATGAAATACGGGATTTATTTTGCTTATTGGACAAAGGAATGGTTTGCGGATTATAAAAAATATATGGATAAGATATCCGGGCTTGGGTTTGATGTGATGGAAATTTCCTGCGCCGCGCTCAGGGATGTTTATACGACAAAAGAGCAGTTGATCGATCTTCGGGAATATGCGAAGGAAAAAAATCTGACATTGACGGCGGGATATGGCCCTACGAAAGCGGAGAATCTTTGTTCGGAAGACCCGGAGGCCGTAAAACGCGCCATGTCTTTTTTCAGGGATTTGCTTCCTAAATTGCAGCTGATGGATATTAAGATTTTGGGGGGAGGTTTGTATTCTTACTGGCCGGTGGATTTTACGCTGAATAACGATAAAGAGGGCGATAGGGCAAGAGCCGTGAAAAACCTGAAAGAACTTTCCAAAACGGCGGAGGAATGCGATGTGACTCTGGGGATGGAGGTTTTGAACCGTTATGAAGGATATATTCTGAATACTTGTGAGGAAGCCATTGATTTTGTGGATGAAATCGGCAGCAGTCATGTAAAAATCATGCTGGATACCTTTCATATGAATATAGAAGAGGACAATATAGCGGCGGCGATCCGCAAAGCGGGGAAGAGGCTGGGACACTTGCATCTGGGAGAACAGAACCGGATGGTTCCTGGAAAAGGAAGCCTTCCCTGGAACGAAATAGGACAGGCTCTGAGAGACATTGACTACAAGGGAGCTGCCGTTATGGAGCCGTTCGTCATGAAGGGGGGAACGATTGGGAGCGAAATCAAGGTTTGGCGTGATTTGCTGGATGATACCAGCGAAGAAAGGCTGGATGCGGATGCAAAAGCGTCTTTGAACTATGTAAGGCATGTGTTTGGGATTTGAGAGTGGGAAGAAATTCGTCGGTGTAACTTATAAGCGGGAGCAGAATCACGAGGAGTACGATGCCATGAGAAGAAAAGACCGGGAGGTTACAAAACAAAGCGAAATAGCGCAAATATTAGATATGTGTAAAACAGCATGCATCGCTATGGATGACGAAGGAGAGCCTTATGCGGTGCCTTTGAGCTACGGATATGAATGGAAGGGCGATGATTTGATATTGTATTTCCATTGTGCAAAGGAGGGGAAAAAATTAGAAATCCTGAAACGCAACAACCGGGTATGCTTTACGATTTTCAGCGAGGGAGAACTGCTGTATACGGAAAATCCATGTAATTCAGGATACTATTTTTCCAGCGTGACAGGCAATGGAGTGGTTGACTTTATAGAAGAAACTGTGGAAAAAGGACATGCTTTACAGAAAATGTTTGCGCACCAAACGAAAAGAACCGTTGAATTTACAAAAGCGCAAATAGATTCCGTATGCGTTTTCCAAATCATTTCCCAAAATTACACAGGGAAACGTAAAGCGAAAAGATAAGGATAGAAATATACAGAAATCAAATTTGCCAGTGAAGACAAAGGACAGGAGGGACAAACCGGAAGCCTGG
>OFFQ01000484.1_pt1 | contig 32619 bp, 21 predicted proteins | sample 1521411 | NCBI WGS metagenome assembly OFFQ01 (sample SAMEA3504110, study PRJEB24116) | mouse gut metagenome | biome: mouse gut; feature: mouse-associated habitat; material: faeces | place: Denmark | collected 2011 | reverse complement strand
TATTCCTTTGGAAAAACTCCTAAATTCTGCTCGCGTCTCAGCGTAAAGCGCTTCGGAATGGAGGCTAAAGGGATATGAATTTTTCTCGACCTTAAATAGTCAGAATATTCTGAAAAAACTATACATAATAACTGAAAGAAATTGGTAAAAATAACGATATTAAAAAAATAATAGAAAACAGGTTGAAAAGCCTGAAAACATATGCTATTATGTAACTACATCAAAGGAAAGCCAAAGGAAAAAGAAAAAGCTTAAAAGAAATGAATGGTAGAAGCTTTGAAAGTATTTGTGAACAGTTGGTGAAGGCTTTGGAAAACAGCAGACAGTCCTGATAGAGTGGATGTTTCGGAAAGGAGAGGATTCCATTGGCAAAGGTAATAACCTGACCACAATAAAGTAGATCGCTTAACAAATAGATAAAGAAGATGCTGTGAACAAGATTTTTGTACAGTAAATGGAAGGTTAAGGAACAGTATTTACAGTATATGTGGGAAAGGAATCAAAACGGTAACTACAAAATTTGCTGTATGGCATGAAAGGGTGCCGGGAAAGAGGAAAAAATTGAATATTGAAATAAATTGAAGCGGTCGTTGTATCTTTCCAGAAAAGGAAAAAGAGATATAACGGCCGCTTATCCTATGGAAAAATCCGGGTTAATATTGTATGATATATTTGAATAATCTGTTATGAAAGTCGGTGATTTTCACAGCATGGATGGCCATGCGGCCCGCCAGGCGGCAGGTTGAGCATGATGGAAGTTTACTGTAGAAGTAACAGACAATCAGATCGGCACATTTGAGTTTCAATGTGCTGGTGATGTAATATCTTAAAAGGAGGGGAGAGACAGCAGGCGTTCAGCTTATATTAAATGATAAAATATGTTATAAGACGGAGGAATTTATGAGGAAAAAATTGTTATGTTTGCTGTTGTCCATAGCAATGGTGTCTACAGCAGCGGACTCTTTGGTGCTGGCGGCGGAGGACCCCATAAAATTACAGACAGCCATCGAAGAAACACAAAAGGACGCATCGGATACAAAGACAGATACAGAAGCAGAGACAAAGGAAGAGGATTCAGATGCGGAAGTAACAGAAACAGATCCGGAATCCGATGAGGAGATCACAGGAGGGGAAGTGGAACCGGAATCTGATGAGGAGACCACAGGCGGGGAAGTGGATCCGGAGTCTGATGAGGAGGCTGCAGGAGGAAAAACGGAACCTGAGTCCGATGAGGAGACCACAGGAGGAGAAACGGAACAGGAGTCTGATGAGGAGACCACGGAAGGAAAAACGGAATCGGAATCTGATGAAGAAAGCACAGTCTCAGAAAACGATGTAGAGTCTGCCGGGGAAACCACGGATTCGGAAACGGAAGAAACAGCAGGTCAAGGCACGGAAGATAAAGCCGACCGGGAAGAAACGGCAGCAGAGACGAAGCTTCAGGCAGAGTATCACAGCGCTTCAGAAATCATAGAATTTCTAAACCGGGAAAAGGCCGGTAAAGCAGACGCTGTTACTTACGCGGAAAAGCCGGATTTAACAGCGCCTTATCAAGCGGGCGCTTTGTCTGATACCACATTGGAATCAGCCGCGGCGATGATCCGTCAAGTCCGCTTCATCGCAGGTCTGCCTTATGAGCTGCAGTTAAATGACGAATACAATCATATCAGCCAGGCGGCGGCTCTTTTAAGCAGTGTTAATCAGGAATTGAGCCGGGAACCGTCCAGGCCGGAAGGCATGTCCGAGGAACTGTTTGAACAGGGCCGTGAGGGTGTCTCAAATTCTAATCTTGCCTGTACCGATGGGCAGTTACAAACTTTAAACGGTACGATTATTGAGACATGGATGGCAGATCAGGACGAACACAGCCGGCGGGGCCGTTTGTTGAATCCATCAATGGATCAGATTGGTTTTGGTGCGGTTAAAGACAGTAATGGAATGTACAGCGCAATGTATACTGCAGATCGCTCCGACAAAGACGACACGGTATTTGGCGTTGCATGGCCGGCTCAAAATATGCCGGTTGATTATTTTGACAGGGAATCTCTCTGGTCCGTATCAACCGGTGAGACACTGGAAGCCTCGGACATTCGTGTGACGCTTACAAGGGAAGCTGATGAAAAAAAATGGATATTTTCCGAGGAAAAGTCAGATGGATTGTTCTCTGTTGACAATGATGACTGCGGACAGGACGGCTGTGTCAGTTTCCGCCCGGAGCTGTCCGGCATTTCAGAATATGCGGACGGAGATGTTTTTCAGGTAGAGATCACGAAAGAGGAAAAGCCATATCTTGCGTATCGTGTTCGGTTCTTCGCTTATGCGAAAGAGGAAGAAAAGCTGACTGCTCCGGAAGCAAGCATCGCAGGCGGGGAAGTAGTTGCAAAGGATACCCGATTAGCGCTTACAAGCAAAGAGGCGGCGGCTGTTTACTATACGCTTGATGATACTACACCAACAGCAGAGAGTACTGTGTATACAGAACCGATTTCCATTGAAACGGATATGACAGTGAAAGCAGTGGCGATAAAAGATGGCTATGAAGACAGTGATATTGTTACGCTGATTTACACTGTGGGGGAAGACGCCCCGGCGAGGTATACCGTAACCTTTGAAGCCAATGGCGGAACTGTTGTGCCCACACAATCCATAGCAGAGCATGGCAAAATCGTTCTGCCGGAGCAGCCGGTCAAAGAGGATAGTTTCTTTGGTGGCTGGTATCAGGAAGCAGCGTTGGAAAATAAATGGGATTTTGAGGCGGGTGTTGTAGAGGCGGATATCACTTTATATGCAAAGTGGATCGGTGAAGAGGAGGCGGCAGCAGAACCGACGGAAGAGGCAGTAGAAGCGGATGATGCTTATATTGTTACCTATGATATGCAGGGCATCGGGGAGCAGATTGCGCCGGATACCATAAACAAAGGCGAAATACTTACACAGCCTGATATCCCGGAAGCTGAAGGCTATACATTTGAAGCCTGGTATCAGGAGCCGGAGTGCATAAACCTATGGGATTTTGAAGCAGATGTGATCACACAGGATACTGTTTTGTATGCCGGGTGGATACAGGAGAAGGCGGCCGCTGAAAGTACGGATGACCTGCCTGCAACTGCAGCCGAAGAAGAGCGTATAGATTTGAGCGCAGCATTGACAGATACAAGAACAAACAAGATTGCGTCAAGAGTCTATAACGGTAAGGCGTATGAGCCGTCCGTAAAAGTCACGGCATTCAACGGCAGGAAACGTGTCACCCTTAAAAAGAATAAGGACTATAAGCTTCAATATGCAAACAATATTCATGCCGGTGTAGACAAAGCTACCGTAACGATTTCGGGAATAGGCAAATATACGGGGAGTGTGACGAAGACCTTTACGATCACCCCTAAAAGCGTTACGAAATTAAAGATCATGACAGGCAGCAAACTTCCCGGAGACAGAGGTGTTACAATTGTTATATATGATGGAACCGTCAGATTGAACAACGGGTGGTTTCTTGCGGAATATATTGATGCACAGGATCCCAAGAAAGCAAAGATCACGATAAAGCCCAAGGAGACCACCACTGACTATACAGGATCGGTTACTTCAAAACTTACGGTATATGATGTACCGAAAGAAAACTATATTAATACAGCCAGGCAGGAAATTACCGGAGATACATTATATACCGGCAAAGCCATCAAACGGGATGTTAAACTCACGATAGGAGATACCGAACTCAGATATAATAAAGATTATAAAGTGCAGTACAAAAACAATGTAAATGCCGGAACTGCGGTAATGATCATCACCGGAAAAGGGCAGTACAAGGGTAAGATCGTAAATACCTTTAACATTGGAAAGGTAGATCTCAATAAGAAAGAAGCAGCAGAAAATATCCCGCAGCATGTGACGATAGCAGATATATCGCCCAGGACTTTCAGCGGAAAGGAACAGAAGCCTGCCGTGACAATCAAAACAATGGGTAATAAGAAACTGGCCTTAAACAAGGACTATACCGTTACCTATGCCAATAATATTCACGCAGGAACCGCCACGATCACAATAGCAGGAATCGGCAGTAACTGTAATGGAAAAACAAGTATTAAGTTTAAAATCGAGCCGCAGCAGATCAAAAAGGCGGCCGTAAAGCTGATCAGAGGAAAAGATGGTGCGCCGAATACCATTGCATTGACCTACAACAAAAAAACATTACAGGAGTATGCGGATTATATCATTACCGAATATGGAGAGATGAAAAACAGGAAGATTCCGGTCACAATAGAAGGCCGCAGTGATTTCACCGGTAATGTAACGAAGAAGTTGAGTGTTGAAGCGCCGGAGGAAGATCCGGACAGTGGGTCTGCCTCATCCTCAAAGAACATAAACAGGCAGAACTATGGCTCCTATGAAGGCTGCATTGTCAATTCCTATCTGCAGAAAAATGACGATGGTACTTTTATGCGCGTTGAGCATATTGGTCAGAAAAATGTCTGTATAGAATCCTATACGGCGGATCAAAAGTTTGTTGACAAAAAAATGATTAAGGCGGAACTTCCGAAATTTGGTGGATTTTATTCCGGCAAAGATTATTATTTCCTTGTGTTTGGACAGGATAACCCGAATGAGGACAATACTGTAGAGGTCATTAGGATCGTAAAGTATGATAAGAGCTGGGAGCGCAAAGGATCTGTCGGCATCTTCGGAGGGAATACTGTTTCCCCGTTCAAGAACGGCAGTCTCCGTATGGTGGAATACGAGAATACGCTGTATATCCGTACCTGCCACCAAATGTACAGAAGCAGTGACGGGAAGCAGCATCAGGCAAATGTTGCCATCAGTATGGATATACCCAATATGGAAATATTGGAGCAGTATCTGTGGCTGAGTTTCTCCACATATTCAAGCCATTCCTTTAATCAGTTTATTCTGAGAGATGGCTCTGAGTTGTTGGCAGTCGATCATGGAGATGCTTACCCGCGTTCGGTTGCACTGGCAAAATACAAAGAAAAAGTCGGTACGCCAGGTATTTTAGGCAAAGCTTCCATCAGGATCGCAGCGCTGGCAATAGGAGGGAATTTTGGAAATCCTGCTACGGGCGTATCGATCGGCGGCTTTGAGGCATCCGACACAGCTTATCTGATAGCCGGAAATTCTGTGGATCAGACGGCGACACCGTACAATACAGGCGGTGTGCGCAATATTTATGTGACGAGTACGCGAAAGGACAATTTCTCGGCAGCGGGAAATACGGTTCACTGGATCACAGACCATCAGTATATTGAATATACCGATGCCAAAGGTGAGCAGAAAAAAACGCCGGCAGCATCCGTTTCTACGCCGCATCTGGTAAAGATCAGCGGCAATGAGATGATGGTGTTGTGGACAGAAGCAACAATAGCCATCGAAAATAACAAACCGGTGACGGCTTCCTCATCACAAAAGTGCGTTCTGCTCAACGGCGCCGGTGAACCTGTTTCCGGCATCTACAGTTTTGACGGTCCGATATCCGACTGCAAGCCAATTGTAGATAACGGACGGCTGATCTGGTATTATACCAACAACAGCACACCGGTATTCTGTACACTGAATATCGATGATGTCAGAAATCAGCCCAGGTAATACACTTTTAACAGGATATTCGGCAGTGGCATATACATCTTGCCTGAAAACAAAAGTCCGAGGCTTATGCCTCGGATTTTTGCATGTAAGAGCAGGAGCAGCAGTCTTTATCAAAGCACCACTGTAAAACAGCTCCCGCCGCCTTCTGCGTCCGTAACCTGAATGCTGCCGCCGTGGGCTTTTATGATCTCGTAGGCGATGGACAGCCCCAGGCCGAAGTGATCCTTCCGGCTGCGGGATTTTTCCACCCGGTAGAAACGGTCGAATATCCTTTTCTTGTCTGCGTCCGAGATGCCGATGCCGTTATCCTGTACGCTGACGGCGAAGCGCTCTTTATGCCGTGCGAGGGACAGTTCGATGCGGCCCTGATCCGGCGTATAGCTTATGGCATTGTGCAGGAGGATGGCGATCACCTGACTGATGCGCTCCGGATCCACATCGCACAGCGGCAGTGCACCGTCGGGCAGGGTTAACGACAGCTGAATGGATTTTTCCCGGGCCAGCGGTTCAAAGGCTTCGTAAGAATTCATCAGCAACGTGTCCAACTCCGTGGGCTCCTTACTGACAGGAAAGCGGTGGCTGTCCGACTGGGAGAGGGTAAGCATGTCTGTGACGAGAGAAGAGACGCGCAGCCCCTCCTGATAAATGGTCCTGATAAAACCCTCCTGCCGCTCCGGGGTCGCGTCACGGCAGCATTCCGCCGCCGACAGGATGACAGATAAGGGCGTGCGCAGCTCGTGGGAGGCAGCAGCCACGAACAGGGCCTGCTTCTGCTGGTTTTCCGCGATGGGTTTCAGCAGGATGCCGGTGAAGAACCAGGCAAAGACACCCAGCAGAATGGTAGCGGCAATGTCGATCAGCAGAAAACGGACGCGCTGCTCCTGCATCTGCAGTTCCAGCCTCTGCAGAGAAGAAAGCACCACCACCTCCAGCACAGAACTGCCCGTACCGAGCTGGATCACACTGCAGAAATACCTTGTTTCCGTTGAGGGAGAGGAGAATTCATATTCGTAGTGGGTAAGGGTGCCGTTTATGCCGTCGCTCACCGTGACGGTGGCATTTTGTTCCGACAGTTTGTTCCGGCTGTCGCGGCTTTCCAGAAGGAGCCGGCTGCTGCCGCTGTCCGCCGGATCATTCAGTTGATTAAAGAGAAAAGGGACGCCGTTATCCAACACAAAGAAACGATAATTCCCCTGTGCTTCCATCTTGGAAAGCCACTCCATGGAAATGACATTCTGCTGTTCCAGATTGGTGGAGATAGTGTTGATATCGTTTTGAAAGGCCTGAAACTGATTGCGGTACAGGCCTTTTTCCGATACATAAAGATAGCAGAGGGACATAACGAACATGATGACGGCGGTGATCCCTGCGCAGAGCAGTGTCAGCCGCAGATGTACTTTTTTAAACATGGTAAAATGAGTTCCTCTCTATTGTGCCGGGGCAGAGCGACGGGCGATAACTGCTATTGCAGCGCATAACCGATTCCCCGCACGGTCTTGATCTGCAGGCTGCTTCCGGTATTTTGCAGGCGCCGGCGCAGGAAATGGATGTAGTTGTCGAGATTTCCTTCTTCCACGTTGCTGTCCGGGCCCCAGACTTTCATGAGGATCATGCTCCGGGGCAGGGTCTGGCCTTTGGAGTGGAGGAAAATTTCCAACAGGGCGGCTTCCTTCTTAGAGAGGGTACAGTGTCCGGCGGGACCGGTGAGAATGCTCTCGGCGGCCTGCCATGTAATGTCCCCCACCGTAAAGGAGTCATCCACCGCCAGTGCGTGGGGTCTTCTGGAAACGCAGCGGATCCGGGCCATCAGTTCCTCGAAGGCAAAAGGCTTCACCAGATAATCGTCTGCGCCCAGATCAAGGCCGGTCACCTTATCGGTGAGCGTGCCAAGCGCGGTGATCAGGATAACGGGGGTCTTGATGCCCTTATGGCGGAGGGCAGTCAGGATATCCGTGCCTTCCATGCCGGGCAGCATCCTGTCAAGCAGGATCACGTCGTAAATATTCTGCTCCCCAAGGTACAGCGCTTCTTCTCCGTCCAGACAGGAATCCACGGTGAAATGCTGCTGTTCCAACTGGTAAGTCAGTGTATCGTTCAAATGTCTGTCGTCTTCGGCGAGTAAAATTCTCATGCTTAAGCTCCGTTCCATAGATAAGTTTGTCTGGCAGCCTGTTGTGTTCTGTCTGCATCGAACAGCGGTCAGCTGCGTTCTGCTTCATATACCGGCCGGTTGTCTGCGGCAGGAAGAACAATGAACAGGAAAACGCTTCCTACACCCATGTCGCCAAGCAGAACCGCCACAGCGCGATAAGGGATGAACTGCCCAAGTGCGCCGGCCAGAAACTGGAAGGCCACCCTGCCCACGGCGAACAGTACATTGAAGAAGGCATTGACTCTGGCCCGCATCTGTTCCGGCAGATAGGACTGCACGGCGCTCTCCCGGATGGTAGCGCTGCAGATCCCCAGACTGCCGCAGAAGAAACGGTTGGCCAGCATGGCCGGATAGGGAAGAAAAAGGAGCGCCATATCTGCCAGGCTGTAGATAAGATAGACGGCTTTCGTGAAAGGGTATCTTTTATTTACGGGTACTTCTTTTTTATATTGCAGCAGACCGCCGAGCAGTCTGCCGGTCATTTCCGAACTGATCAAAAATCCCAGCATCGTTGCGCCAAGATAAGGCTGAGTCTGAAAATAAACCTGTGTGATGATGCTCAGACCGTCGGAGGTTCCCTGCATAACGCTCATGTTGGCGTAGATGTTGCGGATGCCTTTCTCCTTTTTCAGGAAGGAAAAACCTTCCCGGATGTCGGTACAGTACTGGCGCAGTGTATAGGAAGAGGCGGCAGCTTTCTTTGCTTCCCGGATCAGGCTTTCCGTTATCACGGAGCAGAGCGTGATTCCCGTCACGAGAAAGAAGATTCGATCTATGGTCAGATTTTCATAGAGAAAAGCAGCGATCGGCGACATGACGATGATCACCGTTGGGTAGAGCGTGGAACTGACCGCATAACCTTTCTGTTCCATGCCGCGGGGAATCAGGTCGGGATACCAGGACGCGTAGGCGAGACGGTAAATGACGGAGATGGTGCCGACCGTCAAGGTGAACAGCAGGTAGAGCAGAAAGTGAAAGGTGTGCCGTCCTACCCAGAACCCCATGCCTGCATAAACAGCCGCCAGCATAAGATCCATTCCCAGGATCCACTTTTTCTTGCCTGCTTTGTCGATAAAAGGTGCGATGAAGATTGGCAGCAGGACATCCGGAAGTATGCCGCAGATCATGACCAGTGAGGATAAGAAAGCCGACTGCGTCTCGTCAAAGACAAGCAGGCTGACCGGCAGGGTCATAGCCTCTCCGCCGATAGCGGAAAGTACTGTGGCCAGTGTAATACAGGAAAAATCCTTTGTCCAGAGTTTTTTGCTTTTCATAATATTGTTCTCCCATTTTTGCTTTCATTCCCAAAGCGCTTTTGTTCGACCACGTAAGGAATCGCACTCATGCTGCAATCTCCTTAATTTTTGCAATAAATTTATAGTATTTGAACATATAAGAACAGCTCATGGAAATTCTGTCTTGCTTTGGCAAAAAGATTCCAATATCCCTGTAAGTTTTAGGTGGATATAAATATACTTGTTTAAAAGCAAATGAAAATGATTGCTGTGTGTCATATCCAGCTTCATAAGCAATTTGTGTTATTGGTTCATTTGTCTTAACCAGCTTTTCAGCAGCTACTGTAAGTCTGCGGTTTTGTAAGTATTTATAGATGGTAACGCCTGCCTGCTCTGTAAAAACTCGATTAAGATAAAATTTGGAATAACCAATATTTTTTGATATATTGTCTAAGTTAATTTCTTTCTCCAGATTTTTCTCAATATAGTCTATGACTTTCCCTACAACTTCTTTTTGGTCTTTCATGGTACACCTCCCTGCACGCTTACTTATTATAGCAAGTTTAGATGTATCTGTCTTAATAAAAAGTGCTGTTTTGGCACCAAATTTTCTATCAATATGCTAAACTGAACGCAGCTCCGTTCCATAGATAAATTTGGTTAGTACCTGCTAAATAACGTGTATGTGCATCCGGTCAGATAGAAGACGGGTCAAATCCTTTAGCCTTGATCCATTGCCGCAGCCGGTCATTTTCATTCGCGAGTACTTCATTTTCGTTTGTGAGCACTTCGTTTTCGGCAGTCAGCTTTTCGAGTTTCTCGGTGGATCGCTTCATGATAAGCTGCATATCGCGCTGGGTACGATAGTAATCTTCCCGGGCTTCGCATTCCATACGGATCCGCTCTTCCTGTGTGAGCTTGTACACTGTTGACGCTGCTTCCCCGATGGTTTCATTATTCTGTGCAAGCATATGGAGTTCCTCCCATGTTGTGGCTTTGAAGAATCTGGCCCAACAGTCAAGCTGACATGACCGGTCTTCTTCGGTAGCGAGATCTATACGTGTTAAGTCTAGCACAGAAAGTCTCAGTTTGTCACTATATAAAGAGTAATCTTTAACATTTAACAACTGATAAGTTGCATAGAATTCCGGATGCTCTGGAAAAAGTGTGAAATTTAAAAGGCCAATCTGTGTGACAGGCTTGACCTCCAGATAGGAGTCTCCGATCAGCAGGCTGTCAAAAGCCCGGCAGAGATAACTGAGGGAGCGCTCGCCCCAGTTGTGTTGATTGATCACCTGGAGTTCCAAATTTATGACATCATTGTCATTCAGGCTGATCCGGATATCCAGAATAAAAGTTTTGTCGTTGATGGCAGTACCAAGCACAAAAAAGATAGTCGTTGGTCATGGGGATAATGAGGGGACCGGATGTTTTGATCTGTGTCATAGAAGTGTCCTTTCTTTTGTAAGAGATGTTCAGATGTGATAGAAAAGCAGATCTGAAATAAATGAAGTTGCAGGTAGAATTGATCAATTCCCTTAAAGTATAGTAAACGAAATTTCTAATATCGTTAACTATAGTTTATAGCATGGAAAAGGATAGAAAACAATAAAATATTTTGAAATCCGTGTAGAAAAAATCTGGCTGTATTAATGACAGATTAAATTATAAATACAATATATTGTAGAAATTGAATTTCAAAGTACAGTAATATACAAGATAATGTATTGTATAATTTTATAAATATAGTACAAACGACTTTCTTTAAATTTTTTTGATTTTTAGAGATTAAATAGAGAAAAGGCTGTTAGGATGAAAGAGTGAAGAGGTTAACCGGTGAATGCGGGGGCGGATAAGTGGATAAAACTGCATAAATTCTCTGATGAGCAATTTAGTTCAACAAACTGAATAAGTTCAGTTGGAATTTGTGACGCTTCGGCATGAAAAAAGATGATTACAACCGTGCAGGGAGGTATATGGTTTTATGAGATGGAAGAGCTGTGACAAGAGGAAACAAAAGAGCAGATGGCTGGCAGCGGGTTTGGCAGCGCTTATGACGATGGCAGCGGTGTGTGGCTGCGGCGATGGAGAAGCAGAGAGGAGCAAAGGCGGTAAAGCAGACGGATCAGAGGGCAATGTGACTGGCGAAGACGGCCAGTCGGAGAAGTACGGCGGAGACGGTGAGGCCATGGGCAGATATCTGGAAGAGGAGAGCGACCTGTCGGAGTATCTTGAGGGGTATCGGAATCATCTTTTCAGGCTGCAGGACGGGAAGCTGGTCATTGCCGAGCCGATGCAGCATCTTCTGGTGTCGGAAGATAACGGTGCAACCTGGACATGGGAAGAGAATGACTGGCTTTCACCCCTGATCGAGGAAGGCAATTATATCCAAAGCATCGCGATCGGGGCGGACGGAACGAAGGGTGTTGTCTATATGCTTATGGATGCGGCCGAAGGCATGGCAGGTGACGGACAGGACGAGGATGAGCCGGAAAGTGGCGAAGAACAGGACGGGGATCAGCAGGAAAGTAACGGGAAACAGGAAGAGGATCAGCAGGAAGGCAGCGAAGACCAGAACGAAACAGACAACGGGCAGACGGCACAGGATACCGATGCGGCGGCCGGAGGAGACGGTGCAGAAACGGCAGATGATGCAGCGGACCCGGATGCGTCAGGAGATGAGCCGGAAGACAGCTTCCAGGAATCTGCAGGCAATGAATGGTGGATCTCGCCGAAACCCTCAGTGCTCGTCGTGAAACCGGACGGCACGCAGCTTCCGGTGGAATTTCCGGCAGCGGAGGAGGAGTATCCGGTGCATATCTGGATCGCGGACAACGGACGCATCTTCCTTGGCACTTACGGCGATGTGCTCTATGAGGTGAAGGAGGACGGCAGCTGTGAGCGTTTTCTGACACTGGAAAACAGTCCGCAGATGATCGCCTTTCAGGGCAACCGTATGATCATAGACGGTTACGAGTTTGAGGGTCTTTTGATCTATGACATGGAAACGCAGGAATATATCAGCGATGAGGTGCTGGATACTTTTGTGAAAGAGAATTACGGGGACCGCACTTTTAACGGCGGCAGCTGGTACGATCTGTATTGTTTTCCGGGCGGGGAGGATGTGATCTATCTGGCCGGGAAAAAGGGAGTGCACCGTCATGTGATCGGCGGCGGCGCCATGGAACAGATCATTGATGCCAGCCTTTCTTCCTTCGGCAATCCGGCAAGACATCTGCTGGGGATGGTGACGCTGGACAATAACGAGTTTATGACAGTTTTTACAGATGCGCGTCTGGTTCGTTACGTCTACGACACGACAGTGCCCACGGTACCGAATGAGACGGTGCGGGCATACAGCCTGACGGATAATGCTTCGCTGCGGCAGGCAATCTCTCTGTATCAGGCGCAGAATCCGGAGGTGTACGTGGAATATGAGATCGGTATGGAAGAAGGAAGCGCCGTCACGAGGGAGGATGCGCTGAAGAAGCTGAATACCCGGATCATGGCGGGACAGGGACCGGACTTTCTGATCCTCAGTGATCTGCCGGCAGACTCTTATATAGAAAAAGGGCTTCTCGCAGATCTTGGCCCTTTGATCGACAGTCTGGAAGGGGAGGAAAAGCTGTTTGACAACGTTGTAGATGCATTCAGGAAAGACGGCAGTCTCTATACCGTCCCCTGTGATGTGAACCTGCCGACGATCCTGTGCCGGGAGAAGTATATAGCGGACGTTCAGGATCTGGAAGATATCGCGGATGCGATGGAAAAGCTGCGGGCCGACAATCCGGGGAAAGATCTGCTGCGGGTCTGCTCGGAAGAGGGCGTGATGAAGACTTTCAGAGTAGGATATGCCCCTTTCTGGAAGACGGAAGCGGGAGAGATCGATCTGCAGGCGGTGGAGGAGTTTCTGACACAGACGAAGCGGATCTATGATGCGCAGATGGACGGCCTGCCGCAGGAGATCGTGGAGGACTATGAGAGGCGGAATGAGGAGTATATAGAATATACCGGAACGCGCTATGAAGATGATACGTATTTTGCCTACGGCATGGACGATATGAACTATACGATGGGATACCGGCAGTTTTTGGCCGGAACACTGGGCGGCCCTTACGGCTATGCGGAGCTGACAAGCGTACCGCGGACGAAGCAGTTTGCGGACTGCATAAACGTTCCCATGGACGGAAAAGACGGCAGCGTGTTCTGTGTACATACGCTGGCCGGGATCAGCGCGGTATCGGAGCATCAGGAACATGCGGAAGGCCTGCTTAAGGTACTGCTGGGTTCGGAAAGTCCGGCGGACGGTTTTCCGGTAAATCAGGCGGCTTTTGAGAAGGAGCTCTATCCGGATGACTATGAATCGCCGGATGTGCCTTATTCGGATATGGCTTATGTGGAGGAAGACGGAAAGGCATACACATGGACAATCTACTGGTTTGACGAGGCGGCGGCGGATGCGCTCCGCAGTCGGATCAGATCGGTGAACAGGGCTTATGTGGAGGACCGGGAGCTGGAAGAGGCAGTCTATCAGGCCGGGACCGCCTACATGCGCGGCGAGATGAGCGTGGAAGAAGCGGTTGCGGACGTGGAGAAGAGCATGTCAATCTATATGGCGGAATAGAGCAGGCCGAGGGCCGGAAGAAGGAAACGGCCGGAAAGAAATGCGGTGCAGATGACAGCGCAGGATGGAGGAGATGTTTGATCAATGAGTGTGACAAAGCGTAGGAAAAGGCGAAAGGGCGGCTTGCGGGCACATAAGGATATGCGGGCGTTTCTGGTGTTTTTGGCGCCGAGTCTTGCGGGGGTGGCGGTGTTTGTGCTGATGCCGTTTCTGGATGTGTTCGGCCGGTCTTTCAGGACGGTGGTGACGGGGCAGTTTGTCTGGTTCGAGAATTATAAGACCATCTTTGCGAACCAGGCATTCCAGCTGGCGGTGAAGAATACATTCCGGTTTACACTGGTCTGTATTCCGCTGCTGGTAGTGATCGGGCTGATGATCGCCATGCCCGTCAGTAAGCTAAAGAGTATGGGGACGATCAAATCGCTGTATCTGTTCCCGCTGGCAATGCCTACGGCCACCATTGTGATCGTGTGGAAAATGGTCTTCTATAAACAGGGATTCTTAAACCTGTTTTTGACGAAGCTGGGAGCGTGGACAGGGCTGTGGGGTGAGTTTCATACGGATTACCTGGGGACGGGAGCGGCCTTCTGGGTGCTGGTTTTCAGCTATATCTGGAAAAATACAGGCTACACGGTAGTGCTCTGGCTGGCAGGGATTCTGGGGATTCCCAATGAATATCTGGAGGCCGCCAGAGTGGACGGGGCCACGGAGCGGCAGTGCTTCTATCGGATCATTCTGCCGAATCTGAAAGGGAGTCTCTACACCATCGTGATCCTCTCCTTCCTGAATTCTTTTAAGATCTACCGGGAGGCTTATCTGGTGGCAGGCGCGTACCCACAGCAGGATATGTATCTGCTGCAGCATCTTTTTAACAACTGGTTCGTCAATCTGGATTTCGATAAGATGGCGGCGGCAGCGGTCTGTGTGGGCGGATTTTTGTTTGTGGTGATCATGCTGCTGCAGAGAATGTGGGACAGCAGGACATAAAAAGAGGATAAGAGACAGCAGAACATAAGGCTGATAACTTTATGGTTTCAGACACAGTGGATATATAGGAAACGAAATTTCTAATGTCATTAATTATAAGAATCAGGAAACAGATCAGGTTGAAAAAGAAAAGGATGTGACAAAGAGATATGGATTTTAGGAAATTGGGAGCAGGGTGGAAAGAGCTCAGGCGGGGGATTACGATCTGTCTGCTGTTTGTGCCGACGCTGCTTGTCTGTCTGCCGATCGTACTGCTGGTGACGGGATCGGTGATGGGGAACGGAGAGCTGCGGCAGTATCTGGCGCCGGTGTTTTCGGATGCGCTTACCTATATCAGCTGGAAGCTGGTGCCGGATTATCCTACCTTTGAAAGCTACGGGAAACTGCTTTTTATGACGCCGCAGTTTTTTGTGCTGTTCTGGAATTCGATGAAAATGGTGGGCTGCATCCTGCTGGGGCAGCTGGTGATCGGGGTGCCGGCGGCGTGGGCGTTTGCGGTCTATGAAGTGCGGGGGAGCAGGGCGTTGTTTGTCCTTTATGTGGTGTTGATGCTTCTGCCCTTTCAGGTGACCATGCTGTCCAGCTATCTGGTTTTAAACCGGCTGGGAATGCTGGACACGCCGGCAGCGGTGATTTTGCCGGCGGTGTTTTCCACGTTTCCGGTATTTCTGACGTATGGCGGATTTCGCTGTATTCCCGTGCAGCTTTTTGAGGCGGCGCGGATCGACGGTGCGGGCGAGTGGCGTATCTTCTGGAAACTGGGGCTGCCGCTTGGCAAAAGCGGCCTGCTGTCGGCGATGGTGCTGGGTTTTCTGGAGTACTGGAACATGATGGAACAGCCGATGGCATTTCTGGAAAACAAGGCGTTGTGGCCGCTGTCCCTGTACCTGCCGGAAATTACCTGGGCGCAGGCGGGATATGCCTTTACGGCATCCATCATTACGCTGATCCCGGCGGTTTTCGTGTTTGTCTGGGGACAGGATTATCTGGAGCAGGGCATTATTTTTTCCGGTTTGAAAGAGTAATGTAAAGGCGGTCGGTAAGAACGACAGCGGTCGATAAGAAATGAAAAATAAGTGCAGCAGGAGGAGATAACGTTGGAGGATAAGAGGAAGAAAAAAATCGTGACGGGATTCCTGGTATTTCTGGCGGCCATGTGGCTGTGTACCGTGATCTCGAAAAGCATCTATGCATCCAGGCTTCCGATTGTTTCGACGGAATCCATTGAGAGTAAATATGTGGAGCATGTGGTGAATGTGGATGGTATCGTGGTGGCGGGAGAGAAGAATCCGGTCACGGCGCTTGGCGGTCTGCGGGTGGAGCGCCTTGCGGTGCAGGTAGGCGACCAGGTGGAAGAGGGGGATGTGCTTTTCGCCATTGATCTGGAGGATCTGGCGTCTATTATGGAAGAAAAGCAGAATGCCATCGCCAGGATTCAGACACAGATAGATACGATCCTGGCCAATGAAGAGCTGGCAAGACAGCGGAAGGCGCTGGAAGAGCAGCGTGCCAGAGAGGATTACGATGAGCTGGCACGACGTGAAGATACACTTGTGGGACGGGCGGCGGAAGCTTACAGTCAGGCGGAGGACGATTTGGGAGAACTGCATGACGGACTGGACGGGGAGACGGATGATGCGTTGAAGGATGCGTTACAGCAGGCGGCTTATGCGGAAGCGGATGCCAAATGGCAGAGGGATTCGGCGATGAAGGATGCCGGCCGGAAGGTGGAAGATATTCTGGCGCCGGAGAATGAGGATGCCACGCTGGAGGTGAGCCGGCTGGAGCTTGCCGATCTGCGGGCGGATCTGGCGCTCTATCAGGAAGTAAAAAATGCAAACGGGGAGATCAGGGCGGAACATGGCGGCATGGTCACGGATATTTTCATCACGACGGGCGGCAGAACATCGGACTCGGCGGTGATGCTGCTGGCCGATGATTCCGTGCCCTGCCAGTTCAAGACTACGCTGACGCAGGAACAGAAGAAGTACGTGGGGTTAAACGATACGGTGTCCTTAAAGCTGGACGGCAGCAGTAAGGAAAAGGAAGCGGTCATCGACTATCTGGCGGAGAGCAGTTCTGCTCCCGGCAGCTATGAGGTGTATATCAATCTGCCGGAAGGAACGGGGGTGCCGGGGATGTCGGGCACGATGAGCCATGTAGAGTCGGGAGAGAAGCGGCCCTGCTGTGTGACGCCCGCCGCAGTGACGACGGTGGAAGGGCGCAGTCATGTTTATGTGGTCAGAGAGCGGGAGGGCATTCTGGGTATGGAATACTACGCGGAGCAGGTCAGCGTGCGGATCGCGGATCAGAACGACTACTTTGTGGCGCTGGAAAATGCGCCGCTGGATCAGGAGGACAGGATCATTATATCTTCTACCAAGGCGCTTGAAAATGGGGAGATCGTCAGGCTGTCGGAGTAGGATACGACAAGTGATTGAGTATGGTATTGGCAGTTTGGGGAGGCCTGCGCAGCAGCTGTGCAGGCCTCCCCGAAGATTACAGCTTCCCGCACAGATACGCGTAGGCGTTCAGGATCGTAACGGGGCGTTTTCCGGCGATGAAATAGTAATCCATCTGTACTTCCTGTTCTGCACAGAGGTAGGTGCCGTAGGTCGGCAGGTCGCAGCAGATCACCGGGCTGTCGGCGGCCAGAACGATGCCGTATCCCTTCTCGGAAAGCAGGAAGGGCAGCGTGCCGGAAGCGGTCACAGCCTGTGGTTTTTGGCCTGGTGTCGAACTGTTATGTGCGTTGAAGACAGGCTGGTCTTTGTGAGAGATATATCTGGCGGTCTTGCGGATATTCATGCCTTTGGTCTCTCCGGCTCCCATAGCGTAGACGGTCTCGTTTTTGGGCCAGTCGGGGTAGAGCCAGACTTTCATCCGGCCGCCGGCAGCCCCTTCCAGCTGCCGGCACTCTTTGTTCCGCTCCGCAAACAGCAGTTTCTTATCCCGCGTCATAAAGCGGATGGCGCCGCTTGTCTTATCTGTCTGCACAAGCAGCTCGTCGGTCATCAGGTCTATGGTGGTGGCAGATTCTTTGTACATCCAGGTGCGCTCTGTCCTGCGGACGGCGATGGCGGGATGGAAGCGGTCTTCAATCTGTCCGCTCTTTGCAAAAGTGACCCGCACGATGGCGCTGCCCACGGGACTTAAGCGCAGTACACCGTAACGGCTGTGAAGATAGAGGCCGTCCGGCTGCTTTGCGCTCCAGCGCACGGCCAGATCGATCCTGCCGTGGCCCGCCGGACGCAGAATCTCGGTGGCAGGCATATCGCCGAATTCCGGGAAGGTGTCCTGCATCACAGGGGCGTTGTTCTCCGGTTTTGGCAGGGCAGGGTTCTGTCCGTCCGGGGTGTGCGCAGCATGGCGCTGTAGTGACCTGCCGGATTTTCTCTGCTCGGCGGACAGGGCATGAGGAGCGCGGGTGGTGTCTGCGGTCCCGGTTCTTGTCCCGGCGCTTTTCCGGGAAGTGGTATGAGTTGTTCTGACAGGTGCGGCGGAAGAAAGCGGGCCGTTTGCAGCGGGCGCCTTGTCTGCCGGAAGTGGATGTTCCGGCACGGGATCCGTGATCAGACCGGTCAGATTTCCGGTGTGCAGGATGCAAAGCTCATGCAGGGCGCGGGTTGCGGCTACGTAGAGCAGCTTCGCATGGCCGTCCTCCACGGGATAGTCTTCCTGCGTGGGATCTAAGAGCAGTACGGCGTCAAATTCCAGTCCCTTGGTATAGTCCACCGGCAGAACCATAATGCCGTTGCCGAAGACTGCCTTCTCCGGATCGCTCTCGATGCCTTCCAGCCAGGCGGACAGCTCACCGGCGGTCTTTGCGGCATCGCTTAAGCTGCGGCAGATCACGGCGATGGTATCCCAGCCCTTTTCCCGCCAGCCGCGGCAGGTGTCGGCCACGGACTTGATGAGGGCAGGCCTGTCCGGCAGCTGTCTTGTCTGAACCGGACTGCCATGACGCAGGACGGGTTCTACCGGATAGACGAAGAAACGGCCGTGGCGCAGGATGCGGGTGGCAAAGTCGGAGATTTCCACCGTGTTGCGGTAGCTCTTTTTCAGAAGGCCGAAGGTATCGGCGGGGGCGGGCAAAAGCAGTTCGCGCAGCGCTTCCCAGTCGTTTAAGCCGTAGCCGAAATGGATGTTCTGGGAGACGTCGCCCATCACCGTATAGGTACAGCCGCGGATGCAGGCGTGCAGGACGTGGTAGGCCATCATGCCGAAATCCTGTGCTTCGTCGATGACGATATGGTGCGCCTCGCTGATGACTTCCGTCTCCTTGACCCGTTTGTAGAGGTAGGCCAGTGCGGCCAGGTCGTAGACATCGAAGGCGGTGTCCGGGATGGCGATCGTTGCGCCGTCTGCATTCTGTTTTACCAGAAAGTCATGATAAAGTTCATAGATTGACTTTTTCCAGACATTGGCGCCGTAATGCCGGCGGTAGGCTTTGAGGATGGCTTTCTTCTCCGGGTCCGTGTATTTGATGCCTTTGCCCAGAAATTCTTCTTTGATCTTATTGCGCAGGCGGTCGTTCAGCATGTTGATCTTGCTCTGGATGGAGACGGTGGGATTCTGCCGCAGGTAGCGTTCCACGGCTTCGCCTTCCAGCAGGCAGACAAGGTCGCGGGGGTTGGTTTGGCCTCCGGTGGTGTCGAATACGCCGAACTTACCGTCCAGCAGGCCTTCTACGAACTGTTTCGGGTTCAGGTAGACGGATTTACAGGAGATGGTGTGCGCTTCCAGCCGGCGGCAGTAGTCTTCCAGTGCCTGAAACCAGACGGAGCTGCCCTTGATGCTTTCGTCAGCGCCCGAATCTGCCGATCCGGAAGAAGAGGCGGCGGAGGGCACGGTCCGGTTCACACTTCGGATGGTATATTTCTCTTTATCCCAGTCTTCATACAGAAGCCTTACGAAAAGCTCTTCCATGGTCATCTGGCGCACGCCGTAGACGTCCAGATCCGGCAGGACGCCCGTGATATAATCCAACAGGATGCGGTTGCTGCCCACGATATAGAAATCATCGGGGCGGAAACGGTCCTCGTAATTGTAGAGGATATATGAGATCCGATGCATAGCTACGGTGGTCTTGCCGGAGCCTGCCACGCCCTGCACGATGATATTGTGGTAGGGTGATTTACGGATGATCTCATTCTGTTCTTTCTGGATCGTGGCAACGATCTCACTTAACACGGCCTGCTTGTTTTTGGCCAGATATTTGGTGAGCAGGTCGTCGTTGGCGATCACTTCGCTGTCGAAATAGTCGAGCAGCTTACCCGATTCGATCTCGTAGGTACGTTTCAGCTGCAGGTCGATGGCGATTTTGGCCTCACCCGGTGCCTGGTAGCTGCATTTTCCAAGGCCGTTTTCGTAGTAGACGCCTGCCACGGGAGCGCGCCAGTCAATGACGATCTGGTGAGTGGAGTCTTTGGCGATGCCGCCCTTGCCGATGTAGAGAGATTCCGTCTTGTCAAGGGATTCGTCATGAAAAATGATTCTGCCGAAGTAGGGTTTGTTCTGTGCCTTTTCATTTCGCTGCAGGGCGCGCTTCATATGGTCGTGCAGAGTGACGGTGTTGTTGAGGATGGTGAGGACTTCTGCGTCATTGTCATGATAATGGGCAAGCATTTCGTCGATATCCTCCTGCATCCTCGCAACTTCTCTCCCATAATGGGAGAGATTGTCCTCCACGACGGCAAGCGTCTGCTGCAGGTAGGCTTCTTCGGCCTTCCGAGAAGTGGCTGCGTTCGTCTGGGTTGGTTTTGTGCTCATGTGTGACCTCCTGTGTTCCGGTGCCGGACAAATGATAGTAACAGTTCAGTCCAGGCCTTTGCATTTACTGCAAAGGCCGTGAGAATATGTAAATTGGGCCAAAAGAATCTGCCCATCTGAAATCGGAAAATATGCTTGCATGGCTGTATATTGTCAGATAAAATAGTATCATATAGTGTTTGTGTGTTTGAAAATGACATGGACACTATATGATATTTTTTATCCTATGGAAAACAGGCAGTATTTGGTTTTATTACATCAAAAGGAGGGTTATCATCAATGAACAAGATCAGGATCGAATCGCCGGAGGTGCAGGGTTTTGAGAAGGAACACACCGCGGCGGCGCGCAGGCTTGCACCGGAGTGTATGGTGCTTCTGAAAAATGACGGCACGCTTCCGCTGCAGGGAACGGGGAAGCTGGCTTTGTACGGCAGCGGTGCCAGGAAGACCATCAAGGGCGGAACGGGCTCCGGCGACGTGAATGTACGGCACTTCGTGACCGTGGAGGAAGGCTTGAAGAGTGCGGGATTCGAACTTACTACCGGCAGCTGGATGGACGGCTATGATCAGGTGGTGGCGGAGGCCAGGAAAACCTTTTTCGGGGGAATCCGTAAGGAAGCGGAAGCGGCAGGCGTGACGGGGCCGCAGATGATGATGTTTGCCATGGGAAGAAGCTGCCCGGAACCGGAGTATGAGCTGCCGCTTGACGGCGAGGGAGATACGGCGGTCTATGTGCTGGCCCGCAATTCGGGTGAAGGTGCGGACCGGAAACCGGCAGCAGGCGATATCAACCTGACGGCGACGGAGATTCGGGATATTCTGGCATTGCATGCAAAGTATGAGAAGTTTGTGCTTGTACTGAACGTGGGCGGTATGGTGGACTTAAAGCCGGTGGCGGCAGTGGGCACGATCCTGCTTCTGGGGCAGCTCGGTTCCGCCACGGGAGACGCGCTGGCGGATGTGCTTTTGGGTAAGTCTTATCCTTCCGGCAAGCTGACCATGACCTGGGCGCCGATCGAGGACTATGCGTCCACGGAAGGCTTCGGCGATCCTAACGATACATATTATAAAGAAGGCATCTATGTAGGATACCGCTATTTTGATACCATCGGCTATGTGCCCACCTATCCTTTCGGTTATGGTATGGGATACACCACATTTACCGTGGAGCCGAAGGAGCTGGCGGCGGATGCGGCAAAGGTATCCGTTACGGCGACGGTGACCAATACCGGCGCTGCAGCGGGTAAGGAAGTGGTGCAGGTTTACTACTCCGCGCCGGCAGGAAAGCTGGACAAACCTTATCAGGAGCTGGCGGGTTATGCGAAGACGAAGGAACTGGCTCCGGGGGAGAGACAGGATGTGACGGTGACTTTTGACACGCAGTCCATGGCATCCTATTGTACAGAGTGCGCGTCCTATGTGATGGAGGCGGGTACATACTATATCCGTGTGGGGAACAGTTCCCGTAATACCCATATCGCGGGAGCGGTGGCGCTGGATGAGACCAAAGCGGTGGAGAAGGTGAAGAATATCTGCGGCGACAGTGGATTTGAGGATCTGAAGCCGGAGCGCAATCCCATTACCTATGAAGGGGAAGTGGAAGAGAAGGAAAATGCGAAGACGGTAGAGATCAAGGCGGCAGACCTGGCGGTGAAGGAGACTGTCTACCAGGAAGTGCCGGCGGAGATTCCGGCAGGACCGGCGGTGAGATGGGAAGAAGTGACAGGCGGGGCGAAGACGCTGGATGCGTTTGTAGCCGGCTTGAGCGACGAACAGCTGGCGTATCTGTGTATCGGCGCCTATAAGGATGCGGAAGACCTGATGGAAGTGATCGGTAATGCGTCCACGTCGGTGGCGGGTGCAGCCGGGGAGACGACCCATCAGCTGGAGGAGATCGGCACGCCCACACTGGTGATGGCGGACGGCCCGGCAGGACTGCGTCTGGCGCCTACCTACAAGGTGGTAGACGGCAAAGCGAAGGCAACTTCTTCCAGTCTGCCCAGCGATTTCATGGCATTGATGACGCCGGAGGAACTGCAGGCTATGGCTGCCAATGCACCAAAGCCCAGCGAAGAAGAACTGGCAGCGCCCACCAATTATCAGTACTGTGTGGCGATTCCCATCGGCACGGGCATTGCGCAGTCCTGGAATGATGATCTGGCGAAGCAGTTAGGCGATCTGGTAGGGGTTGAGATGGAGATGTTCGGCACCCATCTGTGGCTGGCGCCGGCTATGAATATTTACCGTTCTCCGCTGTGCGGACGTAACTTTGAGTATTATTCCGAGGATCCGTTCCTTTCCGGCTGCATCGCTGCGGATATCACGAACGGCGTGCAGGTACATGAGGGCTGTGCGACGACCATCAAGCATTATGCCTGCAACAATCAGGAAACCAACCGCTACTTCTCCAACAGTAACGTGGGAGAGCGGGCGCTGCGTGAGATCTACCTGAAAGGCTTTGAGATCTGTATCAAGAAATCGCAGCCGCATTTTATTATGACTTCCTACAACCTGATCAACGGCGAACATGCCTGCAGCACAAAGGATATCCAGACCTTTACGCTGCGCGACGAGTGGGGCTTTGCTGGCGTCGTGATGACCGACTGGCTGGTGACGGGCGGTATGGGACCAAAGGGCGAGAAGTGGCCGTGTGCATCCTGTGCGGGCAACGTGAAGGCAGGCAACGATATCACCATGCCGGGTATCCCGTCCGACAAGGCGGATATCTTAAAGGCACTGGCAGATGAGAGCCATCCTTACGCGCTGAGCAGGGCGGAACTGCAGCTGGCGGCGAAGAGAGTGCTGGGGATGATTTTGAAGCTGGCATAACAGGCAGCGAGAGGTAAGATAAAAGTTCCTATGGGCGGATGTTCATAGGAACTTTTATGTGTTTGCCTGTTTACATGAACGTATAGTAAACGACATAACAAATTTCTGCTTCCGGTTCCTGCCAAAGCCATATACGGGAGCTTTTGCAGAACCGAAAACGAAATTTTTCATGTTGTTAGCTATAAAAGGTATAAATGATATTTAGGGTGGTATTCTTAACAAAAAAGAGATAAAATATTTATACGAAATATACCAAAGAAAGAGTTGATTAAAATGCCTGTAGCGAAGAGGGATCCTGATTTTCTGATAACATTGGAAAGAATGCATCGCGATTCAAAACTTCTGTTTGAGGAAGGGGAGTATTACAATAGCTGTTATTTAAGCGGCTATGTGTTGGAATGTGTCTTAAAATTTTTACTCTGTCGTTATGGCAGAAAGGCTAATGGGGAAAACTATACCTGGAGGGATGTTAAACAACATCAGCATAGACTCATTGAATTGAATCATGCGTTAGAGGAATGTCTTGCCATAACAGATGGAATACCGCCGCAATACAGACTGGACAGTGCTCGGATATGTCCCTATATTTACAGTGGCCGAGAAGGGTATTCTCACTGGGATCCGGCGTTTCGTTATGGAGAATGTCCAGCCTGGGAGATGCGAGAGTGTTGCAAACATTATATAGAAGAAAGTGAAATGATATTCCGTTTTATCAGTGGGATAATTGCGGGAGGAAATTAATATGATCCATTATGACAAAATTTTGAACATGGCTGTACAGATTATAGAGGAATTATGGAAAGAAGAAAGAAAAGCTGTTGCATATGTGATTCAAAATGTATATGGGAAACTTCAAGTATATGTCGATGTAGATGATGAAAAACTACTCTCACGTATGAAAGGTCTGTTAGTGGAGAGCATTGGATGTTGGCTTGGAAATTGCGGGAGCCTCCAAAGTAATGGCTTTGTGAAAGCGGAAATTGAGTCATATGTTGAGTTGCACTCTGCAGATAGGGATAGAATTTGGATAATCGAGAAGTATTTGACGAATGTATACTGGAATGAAAACGCCATAAACAATGAGAAAATGAATCTGCATAGTAAGTTGATCTGTTTTTATTCTTATAAGGGTGGTGTTGGCAGGACGACTACTATGGTGATGTCTGCAATTGAAATGGCCAAAAGGGGTAAAAAGATCGTTATGATTGACTTTGACCTGGAAGCTCCGGGGGTGGCAAGCATCTTTCCGGATGAGAGTATTTCACAATATGGTCTTTTGGACTATTTAATTGAAAGTAGTGTGTACGGAGATGAACTTCAAATAGACGAATATATGTATCCTGTCAGTGATTATTGCCATGTAAATCAGGTTGGCGGTGAAATATATGTGATTCCTGCTTATGGAAAAGTAGTAGATAATGACACCGAGCTTTATCGAAAGTGTCTGATGAGATTTAACCTTGATATGCCAAATTATATGGGGAAGAGTACGCCTATTGACGGCCTGTTACAAAAAATAGATGCGTTTATTAAGCCAGACTATATTTTTATCGATACTCGTTCCGGTCTTCATCAGATAGGGGGCATAACTTTGTCCAGATACTGTGATATGGCAGTTTTGTTTTTTTATGGAAGTCGGCAAAATGTTGAGGGGATGAAAATGGTGCTCCCGATTTTAAAAAGGAATGGAACCCCGTTTACTCTTGTCAATTCAAAAGTTCCGACAAATGATGAGGTGGCAGCAGTTGAGAGGAGAATATATCTGGAAGGTGCATACAATGCTTTAAGTATGTGTGATGAGCAATACAAAGAAGGGGATGTTTTCATAGATGATGAATCAGGAGAACATTATCCGAAGGAAGTTTCCTATGATGATACTTTAGAAGTTGTAGTAAATATGGAACAATTCAGAAGAGCATATGAAGAGAAGCGGAACAATTATAAAGAGATTGCCAATGCTCTGGAAGAAATTTTGGCAGGAGAAACAGGTGATCAGGATGAGCCGGAGATTCAGGACAGCAGGCAGGATCATATTGTAGACGCGTTTTCTGAAATTATGAATGGATTAGAAACTGCGGCGGCAGAAGAGGAATTTTCCACTGAGCAGAGTTTATGTAATAATTTCTATCCATTAAAAGGGTATACATTCATTTTCGATGCGAGAAAATTTCTTGTGCTGGGTCAGAAAGGTGTTGGGAAGACTGCGTTGTTCAGCGCGCTTAAAAATAATGATTATGCAAAAGCGCTTGCAAAATACTTAAAGGTTGGAATACAGCAATATGAACATACTAAATGGATAGTTGGTACATCTCAGGAGACTGATTTTACGGATATTTTCCGATGCTTGAGGAGTGAGGAACAGGTCAGTATTTTTTTGTTATATGAAGCGGTAGATGTCTTAATAAAAAGTGATTCCGATTTGAAAAGTCTGGCAGAGGAAAGCAGTGTAGGACGGTTATTTACAAAAAATATTGGTATAGAGCAGTGCGAAAAGCTGACAGATGAGACGGGATTTCATCTTAGCCAGTTATTAAAGAGAATAAATCAGAAGCTGCTGGAAAAAAATACTGTGGTTACAATCATCTATGATGCTTTGGATAGAGTTGTGCCATCAAGAGAGAGAAGTCGATTAGTCAGCGCTCTTATTGACATGTGGTACAGATTTGAAGGTTCAGTTCAGAATGTTCGCAGTAAAATTTTCCTTAGACAGGATATTTATGACAGAGAGGTTGAAGTAGCAGATAAAGTAAAGCTGAAAAACTATTCGGTCATTTTGGGATGGGAATATGATCAGTTATTTGCGATGGTTTGGAAAAGGGTGATCAATCGATCGGATGAAGTGAAGAAGTTTTTTAATGAAATTGCACCGCGTACTTTATTGGAACATGATGGTTTGGGGAGTATTCCGATTATCGGTGAAGATGAGAACCGGAATTTATTAACGGCATTGACAGGCGCTACGATGGGAGGTGTAAAAAAGGCATCGACGTATAACTGGTTCAGGAATAGGCTCGCGGATACACAGGGAATAATTGTTCCCAGAAGCATGTTGGATATTTTTGCAAAAGCTGCGGCGAAAGAAATGGAATTAAGAAGAACTTCTCCATCTACAGTATCTAAAAGCATAATTCGTCCGAAATGTTTTGAAGATTCTCTGGAATTAGTCTCAAAAAACAGAGTATACGATTTGAAAGAAGAATATAAAGAATATTTGAAATTCTTTGATAATCTGACAGATACCGTACAGCGTTCACCGGTAGAAGAAGAATTATTATGTAAGGCGCTGGAAAGAGCAGGGTTTAACAATCCAAAAGAGGAAATCATAAATTTAATTAATATCGGAATACTCAGGCCATATCAGAGACGACTGGCAGATCAGGTAAGATATCATTTCCCAGACATATATTTAAAAGGGCTTGGTTTACAGAGGGTTGGCATGCGGTAGATTTTTCACGGAGAGATTCGCAGCAGGAGAAATTGGTTACAGGAAGGGGTATAATGGACACTAACAAAAAGCAAGAGGGAAGAACGGGATGGGAGGTTTATGGATAACATTAGAAAGGCGTTAGTGCAGGATGCTTCAAGACTGGCAGAAATACTGATTTTACCAAGAGAATAAATTATAGAAGAATCTTTTGTGATGACAGAGTATCATTTGGGGAAATGCAGGTCTATCCTTTGGCGCAGGGGTATATCACCAATCCTGAAAAGCTGGAAAATATATGGGTATATGACGATGAATTTGTGAAGGGAATGCTTCACGTAGAAGGCAGGGAGCTTACAAAGTTATATGTGGATTCCTTTTTCCAAAATGGGGGAATTGGAGCAAGGTTGATGGAGTTTGCAATTCGAACATTTGATATTCAGAGTCTGTTTGTATTAGAAAAAAACAGCAGTGCGATCTGTTTCTATAAATGCCATGGCTTTTGCATGACAAAGGAACGGCAGGTAGAGAAAGGGACTACACAATATATAGTAAAGATGGAGCGAAAAAACGGTGTATTATAAACTTTTGCTATGCAGAGGGAGGTAAATTCATAATACAGCGGCCAAGGGGCCCGTGGCCATGGGAATTTATGAATTTTACATGAAATTGCGGCAGGTTCTTGTTAATTTACCATAAGTTCCGTATAATAGGGTTACAGAGGAGGCAGAGCTTATGGGAATTTATTTAAATCCGGGGAATAAGAGTTATTGGGAGGCCGTTCATTCTAAGATATATGTGGATAAAACGGGGCTGATAGCCTATACCAATGAGTTTCTTAATACAAGAGAGAAATATATCTGCGTCAGCAGGCCGCGGCGTTTTGGCAAATCCATGACGCTTGACATGCTGGCGGCATATTACAGCTGTGGCTGTGATTCCGGAGAATTATTTAAGGGTTTCAGGATAGAGAGCCATGCTTCCTTCGAGGAGCATTTGAACAAGTATGATGTGCTCTTCCTCAATATGCAGCGGTTTTTAAGCCGGGCGAAAGACCAGAGAGTGACGGATTATCTGGAGAAGACTGTGATCGCGGAGATTCGTAAGGTATACGGGGACTTTTTTTCAGAAGAGGAGAGTGACCTATCCGTTGTACTGGAACAGATTTATGTGGAAACAGACAGGCAGTTTATCTTTCTGATCGATGAATGGGACTGTGTGATGCGTGAGAAGCAGGAAGCGGAGGGGCTGCAGCGGCAGTATCTTGATTTTCTGCGGAATCTTTTGAAAGACCAGCCCTATGTGGCATTGGCCTATATGACGGGGATTCTGCCGGTCAAAAAGTATGGTTCGCATTCCGCGTTGAATATGTTTGCGGAATATTCCATGACAGATCAGGATATATTCGAAGAGTATACCGGCTTTACGGAGGACGAGGTGAAAGAACTGTGTGAGCGGTTTTCCATGGACTTTGGAGAGACAGAGAGCTGGTATGACGGATACAAACTGATAAGGTTCCAACATATTTATAATCCGAAATCCGTATCTGAGGCGATGCGGCGTCACCGGTTTTCCAATTACTGGACTTCCACGGAGACCTATGACGCGCTGAAGATATATATGGACATGGATTTTGGCGGACTGCGGGCGGATGTTGTACAGATGCTTGGCGGCGGCCATGTCCGGGTCAATACGCGCAGCTTCCAGAATGATATGCAGACTTTCAGAACAAAGGATGATGTATTGACCCTGCTGATCCATCTGGGGTATCTTGCCTATGATTTCGAGAACAGAGAGGCTTTTATCCCGAATAAGGAGATTATCGAAGAATTTGAAAATGCCATCCTGCGTAAAACCGGCGGTGATAGTAGAGCTTAAGTACGACAGGTCAGCCCGATCGGCCATAAGCCAGATCAGGGAAAAGCAGTATCCGCAGGCGTTGGAAGGTTACAGCGGAGAGATCGTGCTTGTGGGTGTGAATTATGATAAAGACAGCAAGGAACACAGCTGTGTGATAGAGAAGATAAGCAAATAGGAGACAAAGCTCCCTGCCCGTATCCGGTTTGGAAATGGGCAGGGAGTTTTGCAGGACAGGGTATTTTATGTTTGTTTTTATGTCTGATCCATACCACAGGCCGTTGCCGCTTCCGTCAGGCGGCGGTCATGGATCACAGTTTCGTAGAAACGGAAGCCGCCGGCAAAGTTGTAGGCGTCATAGCCGTGTCCGGTCAGGATCCGGCAGGCGATATAGCTGCGCAGCCCGCTCTGGCAGATGACGTATACCGGCTTATGAGGATCGATCTCCATAAGACGTTTCCGCAGTTCATCTACAGGAATGTTGTAAAATCCTTCGACGTGGCCACCGGCATACTCTTGTGTGGTTCTGACATCCAGCAGCGTTATGCTGCCATCCGTTGGCAGAGAGGACAGCTGTTCCAGATGGAACTGCTTCAACAGGCCGTTGGCGATATTTTCGATCATGAATCCGGCCATGTTTACCGGATCTTTGGCGGAAGAGTAAGGAGGCGCGTAGGCCAGATCCAGATCTTTGAGCCGGGTTGCCGTTAAGCCTGCATGGATGGCGGCAGCCAGCACGTCGATCCGTTTATCTACGCCTTCGTAGCCTATGATCTGGGCACCCAGAAGGCGGCAGGTTCTTTTTTCAAAAATTACTTTCATGGTCATCAGCATACCGCCGGGATAGTAGCCGGCATGGCTCATGGGGGAGAGGATGACCTTATCCACGTCCAGCCCGGCTTTTCTGGCATTTGTCTCGTTAATACCGGTGGTGGCTGCGGTCAAGTCGAATACTTTGATCACGGAACTGCCCTGAGAACCGGGATAGCGGCTGTCTTTTCCGCAGATATTGTCCGCGGCGATCCGTCCCTGTCTGTTGGCGGGCCCTGCCAGAGAGAGCAGGGTATTCTGTCCGGTGACATAGTGTTTTACCTGTACGGCATCGCCTACAGCATATATGTCGGGGACTGAGGTCTCCATGCGGTCATTGACGACGATGCTTCCCTTAAGGCCCAGTTCCAGTCCGGCATCTTTTGCCAGGGTTGTGTCCGGTGTGACGCCGATGGCCAGCACTACCATATCGGCGTGCAGGGGCGGCTCGTCTTTTAAGAGCACATCCACGCCGTTATCTTTTGTCTCAAAGCCTTCCACGGTATGGCCCAGAGCCAGCTTTACGCCGTGCCGCCGCATTTCACTGTGAATAAAGGCCGCCATATCCGGATCAAAGGGATTCATCAGCTGTTTTGGCCGCTGTACGATGGTGACGTTCATGCCAAGGGCGCGTAGATTTTCGGCCAGTTCCAGACCGATAAAACCGCCGCCCGCAAGCACAGCGGTTTGCGGATGATTCTGGTTGATGTATTCTTTGATGCGGAAGGTGTCTTCTACGGTTCGCAGGGTAAACAGCCGCTCCTGTTCTACGCCCGGAAGTCTGGGCTGAGTTGGTTTTGCGCCGGGAGACAGGAGCAGCTTGTCATAAGACTCTTCATATTCTTCTCCGGTGTCCAGATTTTTAACGGAAACGCTCTTGCGCTCCGGATGGATGGCCGTGACTTCATGGCGTACTTTCATATGTATACGGAAGCGGGCGAAAAAGCTCTCCGGCGTCTGGAGGGTTAATTCTTCTGGATCTTTAATGACGCCGCCTATATAATAGGGCAGGCCGCAGTTGGCATAGGAAATATAGCCCGACCGTTCAAATACGATGATCTCAGCCTGTTCATCCAGTCTGCGCAGTCTGGCCGCGGCGGAAGCGCCGCCTGCCACACCGCCTGTGATAATAACTTTCATTTCAGTGTTCCACCTTTCCTGTGTAGGCGGAGATCCCGCCTATATTCTGAATGTTTGTGTATCCCATTCTCGTCAGCAGCCCTACGGCCTGCCGGCTTCTTGCTCCTGAATAACAGTAGACAAAAAGCGGGGTATCTTTGGGCATGGTCAGGGCACTGCCTGCACCGAGAGTCTGGAGCGGTACATTCTGACTGCCGGGGATATGCCCTTCCCGGTACTCCTGGGGTGTGCGGACATCCAGCAGGACCGCACCGGGGGTTGCTTTATAATTTTGTATGCCCTGATCAATGGCCGGGCTTTTTAGAAATTGAAAGAATCCCATACAGACACCTCCTACAGTAAAGCGAGGATCTGGCTTTTCGGCCTGGCCCCCATTGCCTGATTTGTGACTTTACCGTTCTTCATCACCACCAGCGTGGGGATGCTCATGATACCGAACCGGCCTGCCAGTTCCGGCTGTTCGTCTACATTGACCTTGCAGACCTTGATATCGGAACGTTCGTTGGCAATCTCCTCTATGGCCGGCGCCACCATACGGCAGGGCCCGCACCAGGATGCCCAAAAGTCCAGCAGGACGGGTTTATCGGCATTAAGGATCTCCTCATGAAAATTGTTTTTTGTAATATTGACAGCAGACATATCTGTACCTCCTGTTTACTATGAATGATATTGTGTTGTACTTTATGTATCGTTAACGACATTGGAAATTTCATTTTCGGCTTTGCAGAAGCTACCGTATATGGCTCCTGCAAGAGCCGGAAACAGAAATTTGTTATGTTGTTTACTATGCATTATGTCAGGAAAACCTAAAGGAATAGATGGGAATTTCTTTAATGTTTTCTTAATTCGACATTTAAGATAGTACTGTATTTCGGGGGATTTTGCAAATGGTTTGTCATTGCAAAATCCCCCGGAAGGTTTTTGTGTGTTTAGATTGCCCTGCCTAATTTAATCTCAACAGGTTCCGTATGTACTCATTGTATTTCATATACTTTCGCAACAGCCACGTATCACAAAAAATGTTCCATATAAAGTCCTTGACAGAATGATAAAAGCTCCGCTGATCGCACTTTAACATCTGCCACGAAATCTTTAACAGCTGTTTACGCTGCCCGTATTTTACCGCCAGATAGCTTCTTCTTTTCAATTTCCAAGACAGGATGCGCTTCTTAGACGGCTTGTCATGAATATGGCAGATCGCAGCAATCTCATCCACCAGATCTTCATAGTCATGAAATTTCTTATACTCCTGCCTTCTTGTCAGCTTCATCCGGGAATGACTGCCCTCTCTGACACAGACACCATACAGCTTTTCCGGAATGGTCGGACAGCGATGATGATACATAAAAGGTAACAGCATCTGAAAATTCTGTCCCACGTCGTATTCCGGTATATGACGCTCTGGATAAATATCGAAAAACTTCTTGGTCCTTAACATATAGCATCCACAGCACACATAAGTCCTGAACTCCAAAATATCCCAGAACAGATATTCCCTGGTCAGATCTCCCGTCTTTTCATCCTCCGGCAGCATCTCTTCTGTCTCAGGGTCAAAGTAATATGCCAGAGAACGCACAGCCTGATACTGCGGATGACTGCGCAAAAATGCTGCTCTTTTTTCAACAGAGTCCTTCTCCAGCCTGTCATCGCTGTCCGGCCAAATCAGAAATTCTCCTGTCACATAGGACAGCCCATGATTAATCGCCGCCGAGGCATTCCTGTGGCCGGCACACACAATGTGGTATTCGTACCCCCTTACAGCAAAAGCCTCTCTGTATGCCTCTGCAATCTGCAATGTCCTGTCGCTTGAACCGTCGTCCACCAGAATCATCTCAATCTGCGGATACGTCTGGGCCAGTATCGAATCGAGAATGTGGGGTAAAAACAATTCTCCGTTGTATACGGGGACTACCGCTGAAACTTTGTCTTTTATGTAGTTGGCGTTTTCATTATAAAGATTCGTCTCTTTCATGTCTGCTTCCCGGCCGCCTGCTTATCATCCATTTCGCTGATGTCAGGAATATATTTGCCGTACTGCTTTCCATAATCTCGCTTACGTTTCCTGTCATTCCATCATTGCCATACAGATTTGCTTCACATCATAGCTTCCTACCTTTTTCTGGGCTGCTATTACCTTTTCTATCTCCGAAAGCTCTTCTTCCAACTCTTCCGCTATGATCTGCGGCTGCTT
>OFFQ01000480.1_pt1 | contig 32770 bp, 25 predicted proteins | sample 1521411 | NCBI WGS metagenome assembly OFFQ01 (sample SAMEA3504110, study PRJEB24116) | mouse gut metagenome | biome: mouse gut; feature: mouse-associated habitat; material: faeces | place: Denmark | collected 2011 | reverse complement strand
CGTCATAGCCCCATACCGCCTCATAGATGCGCTCTTTGTCAAAGACCTGATTGGGGTTAGAGGACAGAAATTCGATGATGTCAAATTCCCTCTTGGAAAAGGAAAGCTCCTGCTCGTTCCAAAATACTTTTCGATCAGAGAGGTTGATAATCAGCCCCTGGGAGGTCACGACCTCCGGCGGGCGGTTATTCCGCTCGTCCCGGCGCAGATGGGCCTCAATGCGGGCAATTAGTTCCTGCAAGCCGAAAGGCTTGGTGATATAGTCGTCCCCTCCGGCCCGTAAGCCGTTGACCTTATCCTGCTCTGTGATCCGCGCTGTCAGGAACAGGATGGGGCAGACAATATGATTCCGAATGACCTTGCACAGCTCCAGCCCGTCCATCCCCGGCATATTGATGTCCAGCAGGATAAGATTCGGCTTTGTATTCAGCTTTGCCAGGGCTTCATCGCTGCTGCCCGCAACAGAAACCATGTAGCCGTGATCCTGCAAATGGGCGGAAAGCAGTTCGGTCAGGATTGGTTCGTCATCCACGATCAAAATTCGATACGCCATGTGGACACCTCCAGTCTTTTTCATCCTATAGGGAGAAAGTCAAAATTCCGTCAAGAACAAAACGCAATGGAATATTTCAAATTATACACTGTGGATAGGCGAGTATCAATCGGGGTTTGACCCCCGGCAGTTCCTTCGGCTGAACACCAATGAGGAGGACCGGTGGGAGTGGTCTCTAAGCAAAATGAAAGTGGCTCCCAAACCGCTTAAAACAGAGGTTTTGAGAGCCACTTTCGTGGTGCCGGTAGTCGGACTCGAACCGACAAGGTTATGCACCGCTTGATTTTGAGTCAAGTGCGTTTGCCAATTTCGCCATACCGGCAGATGGTAAAGACTGCGCTGCCTGTGCTCTGGGTATTTAGTATACTATACTTTCCCGCAAAATGCAAGAGGCACCGGCGTGCCCCGGCGTGCCGCCGGAGTCTCGCCCTACCCGGCCCTAAGGGGCCTTAACTCTCCGGAGGGCGAAAGCCACTGCCTGGAGATTAGGGCGGCGGGTCTTTTATCGAAACAACAAAAACCGTGTAGAACTCCAGGCACTCATTCTACGCCCTGTGCAAAGGTTAAGCCCCCGCAGGGGGCGGGTAGGGTGCGACGGCGGGGGCACCCCGCAAAAGCCCGCACCTATCGCCGGTTCACACATGCCCAGTCAAAGCTGCATACCGTCCGTCCACATCTCGCACTGGCCCATAACGGAAATCTGCTTTTTTGACAAACTGCGACTTCTTAGGAGCTTTGAAAATGGCCTTGAGGGGTTCTCCCCTTCGGATTTAGATTTTTTACAAAAGTAAGGCCCCCTCGAAGGAGGGGGTAGGCGGTTTCTGTTAACATCCACAAGAGAAGGAGGGAGCGGTATTGACTCTACGCCGCCAGAACATTGGCATTGATCTTCTGTATCACCGCTTGGATACCCAGCCAAACAGACATATCCGTGAACACCTCCGCCACGCTGCCTTGGTCGGTAAATGGGGCGGTCTGTAAAACGGAAAAGTCCTTCATCATGCCGTTTTGAACAATATATTCTACAATCTGATTGACAAAATACATTTGGCGGCTATCCAGGCCCGCGCCGTTGAGATACTCTCCAAAGGCAGCTTTGGCGGCCTTCATGTCCAGGCCCACAATCTCCCGGACAAACTCCCCCAGCGGCTTCTGACCACAGGCGCTTTCGTACTCCTCCTGGGACCCCACCTCGCTCCAAAGAATGTCCTCCAGGGCGTCGATGTCCGCCGGGGTCAAGGGTTGGTTGCCGCGGACCTTGGCTATCACTGCTTTGTCCTGGTGCTGCCGCAGGTAGAACTCCGCCCGAACCTTGTAGTTTACAAGGTCATCATTTTCCAGCTGGGACTCCTCCCATTCCACCGAGAGGATTTCGTCGTTAAAGTTGGTGAGATATGTATGGTCTGTCCGGGTAAGGTACCGCATCAGCCCCCGAAGCGTTTGGCGGATATCCTCGAAGTCGCCGGGTCCGGCGGTGTCCAGATAGGTGGTGTGGAGTATCTTTTCTAGCATCGGTTTTTGGGCGGCGATCTCTGGGATATTTGCGATGGCGGCGATTGCCCCCACCCTGCGGCAGAGGTCATTCCGGGCCCGCGTCCAGGACCGCCCGGCAAGATGGGCCAGCTGGATGCCATAGAGCAGGGCATCAAAACGCAGCGTCCGGGGGTCGTCCTCCTCCGGGGGGAGAAGGGGGGCAAGCTCCTCCCCGATGGTGAGTATATCCTGATAGTTCAATGGGTTGTAGCCATCCAGGGTGGAAAAGCGCTCCACCGGGCGCAGATGCTGGCGGACGGCAAAGCTCTCCCGGTTCAGTCCCCGAACCCTTCCGGCCAGTTCCTCCACCAGAGACCGGCGGAAGGCGGTCAGTTCCTCTTTCTGATAGGCGGCGCCCTGGAGCTCCATGGCGATTTCGGCCTTCAGCCGGAACAGCGCCCCCTGGATGGGCAGCTGGGCAGCAGAGACCTTCTCTTTGCCCATGCGGAAGAACTCGAAGTTGCCGCAGAAATCGAAGATGTAAAACTTTTCCTTGTCCTTTCCGTCCAGCAGACCGGGGCAGAGGCGGGTGCCCCGGCCGATCATCTGCCAGAACTTTGCCTTGCTCAGCACCCGCTTGAAAAAGACCAGGTTCAGCACCTCCGGCACGTCGATGCCGGTATCCAGCATATCCACCGAGATGGCGATGTAGGGGGGCTTACCCGGCTGGGAGAACTGGTCAATGGCGCTTTGGGCGTAGTCCCCCAGGGTGTTGTCAATGACCTTGGCATAGCCGGGCAGCTCCGGGTAGCGCTTGCCGAACAGCTCCAGAATCAACTCGGCGTGGCGGTGGTTCTTGGCAAAGAGGATGGTTTTGCCAATGCGGCTGCCGTAATCCACCCGCAGGCCGTAGGTCATCAGGGTGTCCAGCACCTTGAGGATGGTGTCCTCGTTAAAGACCCACTCATTGAGGGCGGTGGAGGCGATGCGGTCCGGGGCTTCCCCGTCCTGGCCGAAGGTCTCCTCGTAGGCGGCCTTGTCCTCGTCGGAAAGGTCGTCGTAGACGATGCCCTCTTGTAGGAATTTCAGGGAGGTCTCCGCCGAGACAAAATCCACCAAAAAGCCGTCCCGCACCGCCTGGGCCAGCTCGTAGCCATAGGTGGGGTCGCCGCTGCCCAGCTCAAAGACCTCGTAGGTGTTCTTGTCGATCTCGTCCTTGGGGGTGGCGGTGAGGCCCACCAGGGGGGCATCGAACCAGTGGAAAATATCCCGGTACTTGTTGTAGATGGAGCGGTGGGCCTCGTCGCAGATGACCAGGTCGAAGTGGCCGCAGGTGAAGACCCTGCCTTCGTCATCCTGGGTGGAGTCGATGCAGCCCATCATGGTCTGGTAGGTGGAAAAGACGCAGCAGGCGGCGGTGTTGTCCTTCTCCTCGCAGAGATTGGTCACCGAAAGATTCGGGAGGAGGTTCACAAAGCTGCGCTTGGCCTGGGTGACCAGGGAGTTGCGGTCGGCCAGGAAGAGGATGTTTTTCACCCAGCCCCGGCGGAGCAGAACATCACAGAGGGCGATAACCGTTCGGGTCTTGCCGGAGCCGGTGGCCATCACCAGCAGGGCCTTGCGCCGGTTGCCCCGGTCGAAGCTGTCGCAGACCGCCCGCACCGCCTCCTTCTGGTAGTACCGCCCGGCGATCTTCGGGTCTGCCTCCGCTGCATCCAGACTTTCCCGCATCCCCCGGAGGTTCATAAGTTTTTCCAGGTCCCTCCGGGACCAGATGGCGGCCACCTGGCGCTCCGGGTACCGGCCGTCAAGGATGCGGGTCTCAAAGCCGTTGGTGAGGAAGACCACCGGACGGCGGCCATATTTCTTTTCCAGCTGGTCGGCGTAGAGCTCCGCCTGCTGGCGGCCCTTGGCCGGATCGGCGCAGCTGCGCTTGGCCTCCACCACTGCCAGAGGCCGTCCGTCCTGGCCGCAGAGGAGATAATCGGTGTATCCCACGCCGCTTTTGCTGGGCATCCCGTGGATGGGGACCTCCTCCAGCCAGTCCTTCCCCTTTACCCAGCCGGTGTCCAGCAGCATGGCGTCGATGTAAATTTTCCGGGTATCGTACTCGGAAAGCTCCAGGGGCTTCGTGACATAGCGGGGCTGCTGCCGGGTCCGGCGAGCGGTGAGCTCTTCCCGGAGGGCCTGGTTTTCCGCCATCAGCCGCTCCAGCTCCACCTCCGCCGCCGGGGCGGTCGGGGCTTTTGCCGGAGGCTCCGCCGGCAGCAGGGCGGGGTCGAAGCTCCGGGGGGTGTACTCCTGGCCGTAGCAGCAGGCGAGGAAATCAAAGAAGGCAAAGAGATTTTCCAGGCAGACCATCGCCTGGTTTTGGGTGAGCTTTTTACCGCCGTGGGCGGCGTCGTTGCCCAGCACCCGCACCAGCCGCAGCCGCTGCCACAGGTCCGCCCCCACCACGTCCCGGAAGTCCCTGGTCCCCATGAGGCCGGCCAGCCGGGTATCCACCGGCAGGGTCAGGGCCTCGTCCACCGAGTACATCCACTTCACCGCAGCCTCCATCCCCCGCCGGCAGTTGAGGATGCTGGCGGCGGGGTCGATAGGGAGGATTTTTTCGGCGGCTTCGGCGATGGCCGCGAAAGGGGCTAGCTGTGGGTGGGGGAGGTAGGGGGTGAAGTTGGGCATGGTAAGCACCTCAATAGTGTTAAATATTAAACTAGAATGGTTTCACTGGTAGACTCAAGTTGGATATTAATCAAATCTTTCATGGGTAAGAAAAAGTTGTTCTTAGTGACACGTATTTGTTTTCGTGTATCTGGTGTCAGCTTAACATTTGAATACCCTACAAACTCTTCTAGGATTTCTCGTTCAAATATACGAAAACGAGTTGGAATAAATTCTTCTTCTGGTGCGTCAAATTTATGTATAACAAGTTGATGATTTATATCTTTTTTTAACCATCTATAAATTCTTTCCCACCACAAAATATCGGTTTCTCCTAAAGACATACCATATATATAAACCAAGTCGCTTTCATCTAATAAATCCCTGCATTTTTGATCTATCTGTTCTGCATGAATAATTTGATTTGTTTTTTGTTTGATGATTTGGCACATATATTCATCATCTTTTCCCAAAAACAAGTCAGGGTTGGAAATTTGAGATTCATCATTAACGCCCAAAACCATCTTTTTATCCGTATATCCATGTATATGGTAAATTTTCCCAAAAAAGCCTCGATATGACGAGCCATCAATTGTTATATCTAGTCCTTCTTCCCCATAATCCTCATGTTCTGTTTGTAAATAATATATACATTTGTCGATGATTCTTGTGTAGTTAAAAACCACAAAATTTAGAACGGCATATGAATTTTTTCTGGAATCTAATGCGGTAGTAGAAAAATTTATTGTACTAAGAGAGTCAGCAAATAATTGAGGAAGAGTTTCTTCTTGCATTTCAATACTTATTCTTGATTCTTGCTCTTCTAAATATTCTCCTAATTTCTGACAGAAATGCATATGGCAATCTAAGAAATCGTCTGCATCTGTAAACTTTATTGTGTATTCACCAAAAGCCTTTTCTGCATTGGCCCATAGGGGCAAATCCTTTATAATTTTTTCCTTGAAACCTGATATTTTAGAATCAAGCGATATACTTTTAATGTATGTTTCCAAAAAATCTAAATAAGTTGTTCTTAGGCCCAAGTTCAAATCAAAACCATTTCCTATGAAAAATGTTATGTTCATTTTCCATCCCCTCTGCTTTCAAAATAATCTTGCATCATTGACTTCTGTAACATTTTTAGTATATCCAAACCCTGTCGGATTGTCAACATTTGTCGGTCGATTTGTGACACATAGGAAACAAAGGAATTTTGAACCTCTATTGGCGGCAACGCAATAGTTAATGATTTAATTGAATCGAAGTTCAGGCCAGCTTTTACACCTGCCTGGTTCTTCCTGTGGAATTGTCTCTTCCCCGCTTCACTCTCCATATAATATGCAATATATAATGGATGTAAAATTTCTTTTTGAAGTCGGATACAAGTTAAATGCTGATTTATATATCCGCCACACTTTGCAATCTCCTTTGAAACCACACCTGTTCTACCCAAATCGGCAGTAATACTTATAAGCAAGTCTCCCTCTTGTACTTTTGTGCGTTTTGCCTCTGCATTTTGGGGAGGAGTTACATATTGCACATCGTTTAAGTTAATTTTGCAATCTTTCACATTTTTGATTGTAATAAAAATTTCGCCTGCATCAGTAAAATATTTTGACCATCCGCGAGAACCAGAAGTTAAAAAGATAATGTATTCTGACAAGCGATGAACAGGCCACCCCATTGGATTTGTCACAGGCTCCCCAAACATCTCCACGAACCGGGCCTTCACCAGCTCATCCAGCTTGGCAAGCTGCTGTTTGCGTAGGGCAATTAAACCGGTGACTTTGTCCAGTATGGCGGCGATGCGACGTTGTTCATCCAGCGGAGGCAGAGGTATTTCTGTTTCGCTCAATATACTTTTGCTTATTGCTTTGAATGTACTCCCAGTACCTTTTGAGTTTAATTCTTCGACCTTGTTTGCAATCGCATACCATAAATACTGTTTTGAACAAATACTCTCGTCAACTGTCAAGGCGGCTAATCCTCGGCCTATACAACATTTCACATCTGCAATATTAAGTGCACCAATAGGAGCCCGAACGGAAATCAAAATATCTCCGGGATAGGCAATCTTTGTTGGTGCATTGCACCAAACTCGAACTGTTGGAAATACTTCTCCAAAATCTGCATTTCCTTGAAAAAAGGGGATACCTTCACCGATTTCATTATAGGAGGAGGAATCCGGTGATTGCCCCATATTTAACCTGCAAATTTCGTCCAACCTCGCCATCACACCATCCCCTCCAGCTCCGCCAGCCCCCGCTGGATCTCCTCCTCCAGCTTCCGCAGCTGGGCGAAGATCTCGCTGGTGGGCGGGTATTCCACCGGGACATACTCGGTCTCCTTGTACTTGTTGATGGACAGGTCATACCCCTTCTCCACAATCTCCGCCTTGGGCACCAGGAAGGACTGCTGGGTGCGCGCCCGGCCCTCCTCTGCCGCCAGGTTGTGGAACCGGGTGACGATGTCCGGGATGTCGTTTTCCGCCACCGCCACCCGCTTGTCGTCCAGGCTGAACCCGTCCGCCCGCATATCGTAAAACCAAACCTTGCTGGTGCCGCCGTGGCCGGTCTTGGTAAAGACCAGCACCCCGGTGGAGACCCCCGCATAGGGCTTGAACACCCCGGAGGGCATGGAGATCACCGCCTCCAGCCGGTGGTTTTCGATGAGCTCCCGCCGGATATCCTTGTGGGCCTTGGAGGAGCCGAAGAGCACCCCGTCCGGCACGATGCAGGCGCACCGCCCACCCACCTTCAGCATCTGCAAAAAGAGGGCCAGGAACAGCAGCTCGGTCTTTTTGGTCTTGCAGAGCTTGAGAAGGTCGGCGGAGACAATCTCCGCGTCCAGGCTGCCCTTGAAGGGGGGATTGGCCAGGATGAGGGAGTACCGCCCACGGTCCAGGTTCTGGTCGGAGAGGCTGTCCCGGTACTCGATGACCGGGTTTTCGATGCCGTGGGCCATCATGTTCATGGCGCCGATGCGCAGCATGGTGCGGTCCATATCGAAGCCGTGGAACATCCGGTTCATATAGTGGTCCTTTTTCTCCCGGTCAAAGAAAATCTCCTTCTGCCGCCGCTCCCGGAGGTACTCCCCCGCCGCCACCAAAAACCCGGAGGTTCCGCAGGCCGGGTCGCAGATGACCTCATCGGCCCCAGGGTCCATCAGCTCCACCATCATGCGGATGATGTGCCGCGGCGTGCGGAACTGCCCATTCACCCCGGCGGTAGCGATCTTGGAGAGGAGAAACTCGTAGACATCCCCCCGCACATCCCGGTCATGGAGCTTTGCCATCTGCTCATAGATGCCGTCCAGGGCGGTGACGATCTTCTCCAGCATCAGCGGGGTGGGAATTTTGAAGATGGCGTCTCCCATATACTTGGCGTAGGCGCTGGCTCCGTCGCTGTGCAGGTTTTTGATGAAGGGGAACACCCACTCCTGCATGACCATATACATCTGCCCGGCCGGAAAATCCCGGAACACCGACCATTTTAATTGCTCACCGGGGATGCTCCGCCCGCCGATGGCGACTTCTCCGGCGAAGATGCTTTTGTGGGGCAGGCCCAACATGACCCCCTCCTTCGCCCGGAGGTTGTCGGTCTCGTCCAGGTCATGGATGAACATGAGGTAGGTCATCTGCTCCACCACATCCAGTGGGTTGGTGATGCCTCCGGTCCAAAAGAGCTCCCAAAGGCTGTTGATTTTGTTTTTCAGTTCGCCGGTGATCATGGTGGTTCTCCTCCCGGATTTATCTTAAATGTAATGTAATAATATCCAAATATATTGTACCTGGTTTTGTCGAAAAAGCAAGCAGGATTCCCGCATGGCGCAGGGTGAAAAAATTTCAAAGGCAGAAAAACAGCGGCATGGCTTTTTACCATACCGCTGTAACCTAAACTGTATCTTGAAAACTCTATCCAAAAATGACACTTACAAAGTTATCGGACCCTTTCATAATAGCCTTCTTTTAAAACAATCGTTCCACCATGTACTGCGCCTCCCAGTGACCCTGCTGCTTTATTCTTGCAATATGGATCACCTACCCATAAAGAGAGTAAGCGATCGTATGAATCCGCTACCGATAGACGATCCCCTACCTTAGGAAAAACTTTTAATATCATAATTTACCTCCTTATTACATCTACCGTTTTTTGTGCTAGTCCAACAACTTTCGATACAGTTTAGGACTCCAGACACCCGTTATGAACCTGTGGAAAGGTAAGCCCCCCTCTTTTGAGGGGGGTGGGTAGGGCGCGACCGTGGCGGCACGCCACTGGCGGAGATGGAGAGATTCGAACTCTCGCGCACTTATTAGGTGCCTACTGCATTTCGAGTGCAGACCCTTCAACCACTTGGGTACATCTCCGGATTTTATCAAAAGCCCTTGGGAAACAATACTTAGCATACTATATTTTCATCCAAAAAACAAGCCCTTTTCCCCGCCAGGCGCAAAAAAACCGGAGGCCCGCATGGACAGGCCCCCGGTTTTTGGGGCTTTCTTTGGAACTAAACAATCAGGAAGAATTTCAGCAGGAAGAGGGCGGAAATCACGTAGGTGAGGAGGGAGACCTCCTTGGCCTTGCCGGTAAAGACCTTGATGATGGTGTAGGAGATGAGGCCCAGGCCGATGGCGTGGCCGATGGAGCTGGAAACCGGCATCCCGATGAGCATCAGGGAGACGGGGACCATCTGGTCCAGGTCGTCAAACTTCACGTTCTTGAGGCCCATGAGCATCAGCACACCCACATAGATGAGGGCGGCGGAGGTGGCGGCGGCGGGGATGATGGCCGCAATGGGGGCGATGAAGATGCAGGCCAGGAAGAGGACGCCGGTGGTGAGGGCGGTAAGGCCGGTGCGGCCGCCTGCCTCCACGCCGGAGGCGGATTCCACGAAGGTGGTGACGGTGGAGGTGCCGGTGCAGGCCCCCGCCACGGTGCCCAGGGCGTCGGAGAGAAGGGCTTCCTTCATCTTGGGCATGTTGCCGTCCTTGTCCACCATCCCGGCGCGGGAGGCGGTGCCCACCAGGGTACCGATGGTGTCAAACATGTCAATCATGCAGAAGGTGATGATGAGGGTGATGGCGGTGAACCAACCCACCTGGAGGAAGCCCTGGAAGTTGAACTTGAAGAGGGTGGTGGACATCATGTCGCCGAAGGGGGGAACAAAGGAGGCGGTTGCCAGGGAGGCGAAGGGGTTCTGTCCCAGCATGGCGGCCCCCGCCCAGTAAATCACAGAGGCAACGAGCATCCCCGCCAGAACGGCGCCCTTGACGCCCTTCTTCGCCAGGATGACAATGGCAAAGAGGCCGATAAACATGGTGGCCACCTGGAGCACCATGGTGGAGTACCCGGAGCCCATGGTGGTCTGGGCCACGCTGGGGGTGAGGGCCCCGAAGAAATCCCGCATCACAAAGAAGGGACCGCCGGTCTCGGAATAGACGCCGGCGTTGGAGCCAAAGCCGATGTTCATCAGCATCAGGCCGATGGCGGGGGCGATGCCCAGACGAACCCCCAGGGGGATGGCGTCCACAATCTTCTCCCGGATGTTGAGGATGGAGAGGATGATGAAGATGATGCCCTCCACCAGGATAATCACCAGGGCGGACTGGAAGCTGTCCACATAGCTCATGCCGGTGAGGGCGGCAATGTTGGCTACCACAATGGCAAAAAAGCTGTTGAGGCCCATGCCGGGAGCCAGAGCAAAGGGCTTGTTGGCCAGGAAGGCCATGCAGAACATGGCAAAGGCGGAGGCCAGGCAGGTGGCCAGAAAAACGCCGTTCCACAGGGCGGAGCCCACATCAAAGCCGGTGAGCAGGTTGGGGTTCAGGGCGATGATGTAAGCCATCGTCATGAAGGTGGTTAGACCGGCAATGATCTCGGTGCGCACCGTGGTGCCGTTCTCCTTGAGGCGAAAGAATTTCTCCATAAAAACAGATACCCTCCTGTTTTGTTGCGGAGCCGCCCTGGAGCAAGGGCTCCAAAAGGACTCCTTATCCCAAGCCGGAGCGAGTTCCTGCCGGGAAAACAAAACAGGCGGGGGACACCTTGCAACAGCGTAAACCCATGCCGCTTTGTCCTTCCGGTAGTTGGCGGATCGGCCGCCAGTAGAAACTCAGGGCCCATCCCGCCCCGACTATACCGAAAAAATAAAACAACGAAGCAATCATATCATATTCGACAGCAAAAAGCTACTGTTTTTCAAAATCTTCTCAAAAATCCAACCGGAAAACAGGAAGGGAAACGCAGGCTTCGCGCTTCCCTCTCTGCCGGACGCTCCAATTAGAACAGCTTTTTGAGGCCCTCCAGGGCGTCGCCGATTTCCGCGGTGGTAAGTTTTGCCTTGATGCCCGCCACCAGCGGCTCCAGCTGCTGGTTGGGGAGGTCCACCCCCAAAAGCCGCTCGATGGTCTTGATGGGCTCCTTCTCAAAGCTCTTCAGGAGGGCGGGGTCCGCCTTCAGCTTCTCCACCACTTCCTCCACTTTGCCCTTTACGTCAAAATTCAGCTCCATTGTCCATCGCTCCTTGAAGGTTTTTGTCATCACCCGCTCCGGGGTCTGCTTGTCCATTATAGCACAAAACCGGCCAAGTCTCCAGGCAGCCGCCCAGGATTTTTAAAAAATCCAAGGCCGAAGGCCGGGTAGGGCGTGACACCGGAGGCTAGGTCTCCGGGCACCTTGCTGGGATTCTTCGCCCTGGTTAAGCCCCTGCAAGGGGCGGGTGGGGCGTGACACCGGGGGCACCCCGGAGGGCGAGACACCGGGGGCACCCCGGAGGGCGAGACACCGGCGGCGCGCCGGACGCCGGCTAGTGGGAAGATTGATACTCAAAAAAGACGATGGTACTGCTTACCGAAACGCTGCTCCGGCTGCCGGAACCGATATTGATGGTAAGCTCCGAAAGAAGGCAGCGGTACATGCTGTCGTGGAGCTGCTGGAGAATTCCCTTGGCGCCGTCGTAGCTGGCGCTGGTGAAGGTGAGGGAGATGCTGCGGCGGACGATGGACTCCTCCGCCTCCACGGTGCTGAAGGCCAGGGAGTAATCCTCCGCGGCGGAAAGAATGCCGTGGAGCTCCAGCATCACCGCCTGGGAGTTATCATAGGGGGCCAGGCTGCGGGGAGGCGGGTCCTTCTCAAAAAGCTCCTTCAGCTCCCGCTCCATCCGCTGCTTTTCCGCCACCCGGATTTGGGCAAGCTCCAGCTGGCTCTGGCAGGTCTCAATCTCCGCCCGCATCCTGTCCCGCTTTTGGAGCATGGGGTTATAAAAAAGCATCAGATAGCCGCTCACCAGGGCTGTCACCGCCAAAAGGCCAAGGAGCAGCTTCTCCCGGACTGTAAGCTGTCGTTTTGTCACTCTGCCCCCTCCTTCTTCAGGTAGATATGGACCCCCGCGGTCATCTGGTCCGCCGCCTCGGTGGTGGATGCGGTGGTCACCACCGTCTTTTCCACAATGGGGGAGGTCTCCAGGGTGCTGGCGATGCGTGCCGTCTGGGCCAGGGTGACGCCGGAAACCCGTACCTGCACCACATCCCCGCTGATGGCGATGCTGTCCAGCCTGGGGCCGGTGCCGATGGCGCTGTCCAAAAGGCGCAGCACCCGCATCCGGTCCACTATCCCCTCCTCCTCCTCGGTGGCGGCGTAGCGGTGGTACTGGTCCAGCACCTGCTCGTAATCCGCCAGCTCCGCCATCGTCTCCTCCAAACGGCTTTGGGAAAGCGCCAGGGCCCGCTGGGTCTCCTGGGTTTCCACCCACAGGTCATAGACCAGCACCTTGGAAAGGCCCAGCAGCACCGTAAAGGCGAAGAGGAGGTACAGGGCGATGGTCGCCGGTTTGGTGGTGCGGTCCGGCTTATAGAAGAGGTTCATGGTTCGTTTTTCCGGGTAGCTCCCTCTTTGTCTCTTCATATCATTTCCCTCCCATAGCCACGCCTGCGGCAAACACTCCGGAGGCCGCCCCCTGGAACGCCCCCGGCAACAGGGAGGCCGGGTCCAGCAAGGGCAGATCCACCGTGCTGGCGATGGCCCGCTCCAACGGCGGCAGCGCCGCGCCGCCACCCACCAGGAAAAGCCCGCCCAGGCTGCTGGAACGGTAGGTGAAGCGGTAGAAATTCAGGACCTTCAAAATCTCCACTGCGATGCGCTCGCAAAGGTCCGCCACCACCAGGGCGGACTGGACATTCTGGTAGTTGGTGAGCTTATAGGTGCCGGCCAAAAAGGCATCCACCCCCAGCTCATCCCCGATGGCAAGGTCGATATCCCGGCCCCCCATGGGAATTTGGCGGGTGGCCTGGATGCGGTCCCCCCACACCACAATAATCCGGGTATGGCGATACCCCAGGTCCACAAAGAAATACTCCTGTGCCCCCTCCGGCCGGTTCCGGCAGAGGTTCACAAGGGCCATCTCCTGGGGGAGGACGGTTTTGAGGCGCAGCCCCGCCTGGGAGAAGATGCGGGCGTACTCCGCCAGGCGGCTTTTGGCCGCCACCGCCGCCATCATGGGGATGCCCTCCCCCTCGTCCTCCTCGGTGGAGGCGCAGACGGCGTAGTCGCAGAAGTATTGGTCCGCCTCCCCCTGGATGAAGTCGGAAAACTCATAGGGGAGGTTCAGCAGCAGCTGCTCGGTGGTCATCCGGGGCATGGTGACCAGGCGGCAGATGGCTTGGCTGGGGGGCAGGGCCAGGGCCGCATCCCCCCTGGGGAGGGCCAGCTCCTTTTTGGCCTGCTTCAAAAAACCTGCAAAGACGTGGGGCAGGATGACGCCCCCCTCGTCCACCATGTTTTCGGGCAGACGCATCTCCTCCAGGCGCACCTCCCGTTCCCGCACCACAGCAATTTTCAGGCTGCTGCCGCCAATGTCAAAGCCCAGCTTCGCCATATAATCCCCTCACTTCTATCGTTTCGATTGCTACAACAGCCCTAAATACCAGTCGATCATCGGCTGGCCGAAGCAGACGGTCCCCATGGCCCCCAGGGCCAGGAAGGGCCCAAAGGGCACCACCGCCCCCCGGCCCTGGCCGGTAAGGACCGCCCACAGCAGGCCCAGAATGCAGGCGGAAAGGAGGCTTAGGAGCATTCCGCTCCAGTCCAGGTAAAGCCCCAGGGCAAGGAGCAGCTTGATGTCCCCGCCCCCCATCACCTCCCGGCGGCCGAAATGCTCCGCCAGCAGCACCAGCAAAAGCAGCGCCACGGCCACGGCGCAGCCGGAAAGGGCGGAAAGGGCCGCCGTCACCAGGTCCTCCCGAAGGAGGAGCGCCCACGCCAAACGGTTCGCCGCCAGCAGGAGCATCCAGTCCGGGATGATCCGCTTGGCGCAGTCCACCAGGGAGAGGGCCAGCAGCAGGATGGCAAACACCACCCACTGGCCCAGAACCCACTGGGGGCCGAAAACAAGGCCCAGGCAGAGGAAGAAAAAGGCCCCCGACAGCTCGGCCCAAAGGCAGGTGGATGGGATATCCTCGCCGCAGTGGCGGCACTGGCCCCGCTGCAAAAGAAAACTTACCACCGGCACCAGCTCCCCCGGTTCCAGGGTCCGGCCGCAGGCGCTGCACCGGGAGCGGCCGGAAAAGGGCGGCTGCCCCGCTGCCCAGCGGCTGACGGCGCATTCCAAAAAGCTCCCCGCCACCGCCCCCAGCAGGGTGAGCCAAAAGCAAGTGTAGATGGTCCAAATCTGCGTTTCCATGGAACCTCCCTGCTCACAAAACCTGTTTGTGATACATCTATGATAACAGAAAAACCCAAAATTTTCTAGTTGCTTTCGCAGTATAGATATGGTATTGCTATTGTATAGCCAGCGTGTTATACTATATAGAAAGGAGTTGATTTTTATGGCACAGGCCACTGTAAGTATCCGTATGGATGCGGAGCTGAAAAACCAGATGGAGAAGCTCTGTGACGAGCTGGGGATGAACCTGACCACCGCCTTTACTATCTTTGCCAAAAAGGCCACCCGCGAACGCCGCATTCCCTTCGAGGTGAGCGTCGACTGCCCGGATGAACGCATGAAGGAGCTGGACCGCCGCATTGCCCGGCTGGATGCAGGCCTAGGGCATGAGCACGAGTTAATCGAGGTGGAGAATTGAGAAAAATTTGGGATGACATGGCGGAGCGCCTCCCGTCTCCCGAAAAAGAAGTTTTTATGATTTCGGCCGACCCCTTACAGCTTGGGGCAGCGGCACCGCCCGGCCCTCAGCCCCCGCCAAACGGCGGGGGCTTTTTGAGCACACGAGGACGGTTTTATGTAAGATAGAACTCTTTAATCCAGACCTGTAATGTCAATATCTTCTTCCCAGTCACCATCAGCTGGCGTACCAGTGGGCGCGCACCACTGATACTGAACTACTTTATCTGTTGAATCATATTGAACCCAGATGATATCGCCTTTGTTATCACTGGTCTTACCATATGCAGTTACATCAGGGCCATCCGTCGCTGCAACCAAAGTACCTTTTAAAGCATCATATGCCCACGCCTCATCTGCTTTAAAAGTGGTATCTGTTAAAAATTGAATGGATGCTAATGCCTTGGCTGCCCGCACATTCGCCACATCTGTGGCTTTGCTCGCCCGGTCCAGGGCCCCGGTGACCATCGGGATGGAAATTGCAATCAGGATAGCAATAATCGCTACCACGGTCAGCATTTCCACCAGGGTGAAGCCGCCCTGCTTCTTCAGCTTGTTCTTCAGGTTTTTCATGTTTCTTTCCTCTCTTTCTGACTCTAAAACTTTATTATTCAGGGGCTTCCCTCGCCCCAAAATAATCGTGTACAAGGTTTCATCCCGCCGGTGAATCCCGGCCTTGAAACGGCCCTCTTCGCCTTTTCTGGCATTCCATCCCAGGGCCCCCCTTTCTGCATACTTTCTTTTCTTTCTTTTGGCCCCTCCCCCTATTGCGGGGGAGGGAGGGTTTTAGATGGCTGCGGACATCCCGAACAGGGGCAGATACACCGCCAGCAGGATGAACACCACAAAGACCGCCAGAACCAGGATGATGGCAGGCTCCAGCAGGGCCAGGGCCCGCTTTATCCGCACGTCCACCTCGTTGTCGTAATATTCCGCCAGCACCTGGAGGGTGGCCTCCATGGAGCCGGTGGCCTCCCCCACCGCGGTCATCTGCACCAGCATAGGGGGCAGCTCCTGGCTGTAGCCCATGCACTCCCCCAGGCTCCGTCCCCCCTCCACGCCGGGGAGGGTATCCAGTATCTCCTGGGAAATGCACTGGTTGGAGATGGCCCGGCCGGCAATCTCAATTGACTGGAGGATGGGCATACCCGCGGTCAGCAGGGTGGACATGGTGTGGCAAAACTGGCTGGCCCCGGACATCCGGACGATTTCCCCAATAACCGGCAGCCCCAGCTGGAGGCGGGACAGGGCGGTGCCCCCCTTTTCGGTAAGGGCGTACATCCGCAGGCCCAAAAGCCCCAGGGCCAGAAGGCCCAGAATTACCAGTACATACTTCTGGAAGAAGTGGGAGACGGCGATAAGGACCACCGTAATCCAGGGCAGCTCCACGCTCATGTTTTCAAACATCCGGGTGAAGGTGGGGACGGCGTACCCCATGATGATGGACACCACCACAACCGCCACCAGGATGACGAAGGCGGGATAGGTGAGGGCCCCCATTACACTTTGCCGGGTCTTTTCCATCCGCTGGAAGTAATCGGCCATCCGGCGGAAGGAGGCGGTAAGGTCGCCGGATTCCTCCCCGGCCCGGACGCTTTCCCGGAAGGTGATGGGCAGCTGCCCCTCCCCCCGCTGGGCCAGGCTGTAGCTGAGGCTCCAGCCGTTGGAGACATCCTCCGAAACCTGGCGCAGCAGGCTCCCCAGGGCCTTGTCCTCCGTCTGCCCGGCCACCAGGTCCACCGCCTGCACCAGGGGCAGCCCCGCCTTCAGGATGATGGCGAACTGCTGGCAGACCAGGGCCAGGCTTTTGGCCCGGATGCGGTGGAAATGGCTCATCCGCTCCCGACCCGCCCCCTTGGGGACCTCCCGCAGGGACAGGACCACCTCGCAGCTTTGGCGTATCTGGGCCACCGCGTCGGCCCGGTTCAGGGCCTCCACCACCCCGGAGACCTTTTCCCCGCCGGGGTAGGCCGCCTCGTACTTATAGGTAGGCATGGATCTCCTCCTTTACAGGGTCGGACTTAGGGGGCGGCGGGGAGGCATGGGGCCGCGGCCCGGCTCCTGGGCGGGCTTTGCAGTCCCGGCGGCGTCCCGCAGGGCGCCCTCGTAGGTTTCCCGGCTGATGCTCCCCGCCTTGTACAGCCCCTGGAGGGTCTTATCCATCAGCACGTTGCCAAGGCTGCCGCTGGTTTGGATGGCGTTTAGAATCTGGGGGGTCTTCCCCTCCCGGATGAGGTTGCGGATGGCGCTGTCGGTCTTCATCACCTCGCAGGCGGCCACCCGGCCGCCGCCTGTTTTCGGCAGCAGCTGCTGGGAGAGCACCGCCCGCAGGCACATGGAAAGCTGGAGGCGGATCTGCTGCTGCCGCCCCGCCGGGAAGACGTCCACCATCCGGTCGATGGAATCGGCGGCGGAGTTGGTGTGGACGGTGCCGAAGACCAGGTGCCCGGTCTCCGCGGCGGTAAGGGCGGTCTCAATGGTCTCCAGATCCCGCATCTCCCCCACCAGAATCACGTCCGGGTCCTCCCGCAGGGCGGCCCGGAGGCCGGTGGCGAAGCTCCCCGTGTCCCGGCCGATCTCCCGCTGGTTGATGACGCACTTTTCCGGGGTATAGACGTACTCGATGGGGTCCTCCAGGGTGAGGATGTGCTTGGCCTCGTTCCGGTTGATCTGGTTGAGGACTGCCGCCAGGGTGGTGGACTTGCCGGAGCCGGTTTCGCCGGTGATGAGCACCAGCCCCTGGCTGTAGGCGGGAAATTCGGAGACGGCCTTGGGCAGGCCCAGCTCGGACAAATCGGGAATATGGTCGTTCAAAAGCCGGATGGCGGCGGACCATGCCTCCTGCTGGCGGAAGAGGTTCACCCGGCAGCGGACCCCGGCGATGGTCAGCGCCAGGTCCAGCTCGCCCACGGCCTCCCCGTGGCGGATTTCGGACCCGGCCAGCTCTCGGGCGGCCACCAGGCAGTCGTCCGACGTCAGGGGCGCGCCCTCCATCTCCCGGATGGCGCCGTCCACCCGGTAGCGGGGCGTCAGCCCCCTGACCAGATGGATGTCCGACGCCCCGTCCCTTCTGGCTCGCTCTACGTATTGTTCAACAGTCATATAATTCCCTTCCTCGCTGCCGCCGCTTCGGCCCGGATCACTGCCGGACCGCCAGGGCGAACGTTCTTTTTGATCCGTTTCCCCTTCGGGGACGTATTCCTCTCAGGCTTTGCTCCGCAAAGCCAAGTGCCGTTACCGTCTTTCAGGAAAACGTATTATCCGCCGCCCAGGACCCGGTGGACCTCCTCGCTGGAGGTCACGCCGTCCAGGACCAGCTTCCGGCAGTTTTCCATAATGGGGTGAAAATCCGTCCGTTCCATGGCGCTCTCCAGCTCCTTGAGGGAGCGGGCGTGGATGGCCCGCCGGATGGCGGGGTTGATGGGCAGAATCTCGAACACGCCGGTCCGGCCCCGGTAGCCGGTGCCGAAGCACTCCCCGCACCCGGCCCCCCGGTAAAAGGTGTACTGCTCCCCTGGGGGCAGGCCCAGGGCCTGGACCTCCTCCGGGGCGGGGGTGTAGGCCCTGCGGCAGTGGGGACAAACCCGCCGCACCAGCCGCTGGGAGACGATGCCCTTCAGCGCCCCGGCGATAAGGTAGCTTTCCACCCCGATATCCAGCAGGCGGTCGATGGAGGAAAGGGCGCTGTTGGTGTGGACGGTGGAAAAGACCAGGTGGCCGGTCATGGCGGCCCGCATGGCGATTTCCGCCGTCTCCCCGTCCCGAATCTCCCCCACCGCGATGATATCCGGGTCCTGGCGGAGCACCGCCCGCAGGACGCTGGCAAAGGTGAGGCCGGTTTTTTCGTTTATCTGCACCTGGCAGACCCCGCCCATGTGGTATTCCACCGGGTCCTCCAGGGAGACCAGGTTCACCTCCTCGCTGCGCAGGCGGTCAATAATGGCGTAGAGGGTGGAGGTTTTGCCGGAGCCGGTGGGTCCCACCATCAGCAGCATCCCCTCGGTGGTGGTGTCCAGCAGCTGGCGCAGCTGCCGCAGGTTTTCCCCCAAAAGGCCAACCCCCTCCAGGGTGGAAAGCTCCGGGCTCTTCCGCAGCAGGCGGACCACCACCTTTTCCCCGTGGATGGTTGGCAGGGTGGAGATACGCAGGTCCAGAACCTCCTGGCGGACGGTGGCGTTGGCCCGGCCGTCCTGGGGGATGTTCTTTTGGGCGATGTCCATCCGGGCCATAATCTTCATCCGGGAAATCACCGGCCCCTGCAGCTCCTGGGGCACGGTGATGATATTGCGCAGCACCCCGTCGATGCGCATCCGGATGGTCATGCTCTCCTCCCCAGGCTCCATATGGATATCGCTGGCCCCCTCGGTGGCGGCCCGGTCGATGATGGAGTTCACCAGGCGGATGGCCGGGGCGGCGTCCGCCTCCTCCTCGTCCACCGTCACGCTTTGGGGGGCGGGGGCGGCGTACTGGCTGCCCAGCAGGTCCCGGCGCATATCCTCGATGGCCTGCATGGCCCCCTGGTTGCTGTAAAGGTTCTGCACCGCCCGCTCCACCGCGGCGGCGGAGGCGATGAGGGGGATGACCCGGCGGCGGCTCACCGCCCGCACCTCCTCGATGGCCACAAAGTTCAGGGGGTCCGCCATGGCGATTTGGATATCGCTGCGGCTCACCCGCACCGGCACCACCATGTGCTTTTTGGCGATGCTTTTGGGCAGCGTCTGGGCCATCTCCGGCGGGATGGAGTAGGTGTTCAGGTCGATGAACTCCACCCCCAGCTGGTCCATCAGGGTGCTGATAAGCTGTTTTTCGGTGATGAAGCCGTTTTGCTGGAGCACCTCCCCCAGGCGCTGGCCGCTGCCGGCCTGGAGCTGCAGCGCTTCCTCCAGCTGCTCCTGGGTGATGATTCTGCCCTTTACCAGCAGGTCCCCCAAGCGGATGTATTTCATGGCGCTTCCCCCTCTGTTAATCGATTCAGACACCGGACAAAGACCCCTTCCTCCGGGGTGCTGGCTGTGATATCCCCATTTCCTTCCCCCACCGCCAGGTGGATGGTAAAGCCCCCCTGGCCGCAAAGGACCCGAAGCTCCCGGACCTGGTAGGCGCCGTTGCCGTAGGCCCCAGGGGGCAGCACCCGCTTGCCCCCGGCCAGCAGCTGGTTTTCGCTGTCCAGCTCCAGGGCCGCCCCCTGCCCGTAGGAATCGCTGCGGTAGGTGTCCAGCAGCGGGCCCTCCGGCCCGGCTTTGGTTTTCACATCCCTGGCGTACCGCAAATCGTCCGCCAGGGCGTCCAGGGCGGTGGAAAGGAGCAGCTGGGTTTCGGATTCTGCCCGCACCGCGCGGTAGCTCCCCAGGGCCAGCCGGAGCCCCACCCCCGTCACCAGGGCCAGCATCACCAAAATCAGGGTGGCGCAAAGCATCTCCACCAGGGTGAAGCCCCTCTGGTCCCCTCTCTTTTTCCTCATGGGCCCGCCTCCGCCTTGGGGGCGTAGGAATACATTCCCTCCCCGCCGTAGAGGCGCACCGTCACCGTCTGCTCCTTCCCCAGGGGAATGTTCTGCACCTTCAGCTGGGCCTCCCCCGCCGGTGTGGTCTGGCTTTCCGCCTGGGTCAGGGCTGCGTAATGGGCCGCATCGCTCCGGCGAGCCCCCAGGTCGATGCTGGCGGAGGCGGTGATTCCCCCAAAGAGCAGGGCGATGGACAGCACCGCCACCAGGGTGGCGCAAAGCACCTCAATGAGGGTTTCCCCCCGGCTGCTACGGAGCTTGCGTCTCATCGGCCTGCGCCTCCTTCTTGGCAATCCAGTTGACCTTCCAGGTCATCTCCTCGGTTTGGTTCAGCTCCGCCGTGCTGGCCTCCGCCCCCTTCAGCACAAAGAGCTTGGCGGGGGCCCCGCTGGGGATAAGCTCCGCCTCCATGACGTAGGGCGCTCCCGCCGGGGACTCCAGGGTGGCGGTGAGGCTGATAAAGCCGCTGCTGCGCACTTCCGCCAGGATGGTGACCGTCTCCCCCAGGCCGGGGTAGCCCCCCTCGTCCGTCTGGGCCGTCAGGCGCAGGGTGTAGGGTCCCCTGGGGCTTAGGGCGGCATCCCCCAGGCGCTCAAAGCTGTAGTCGTATTTATTGTCCCGCTTTGCTCCGGGGAGGGTGAACTGCCCCCGGAAGAGGGCGTCCAAATCCCGCTCCAGGGGGAGGACCTCCTGCAAGGCGCAGGTGAAGCGCCCTCCCTCCTGGGTGTAGACCCGCTTCCCCGGAGAGCCGGGGACGGCGGGGGTGGTATCGGTGGCGGGGATATCGGGGACCGGGTCGGCGCTGCTGTATTGGTACTGGCCGCGGTAGCTTGCCTTTTCCAGCTCCCCGCACACCAGGCGCAGGGCGGAGGAGAGGGTTAAATACTTCTGTTGCTCCTCCCTGTTGCTGCGCACCTTGCCGGCGTTGGAAACCGCCGCCGTCAAAAGGGAGGCGGCCACCATGACGCAAAGCAGCAGCAGGGCCAGGGCCAGCAGGAAGGAGGCCCCTTGGCGGCCTTTCAGCTTTTGTTTTAGGGCTTCCAAAGGGACACCTCCTTTCCTGGCGGGTTTATCCTACTACGGCCGTCATTTGGATGACGTGGCTTCGCCCCTCCATGGTGAGGGTGATTTCCAGGGGAAGCTCCCGCACATCCGGCTGGATTTCGCTTAGGGTGATGGTTTTATCCGCCACCGTCACCTTGGCGGGGGCGGGGCTGGCGGTGGGTTGGAGCCGGGCGGCCAGGCCGGTGATGCCGTAGCCGCCGCTGTAGCTCCCAAAGTCCAGCTGGCAGCTGTCCCCCGCCTTCTTTGGCTCCGGCAGGGGCAGCACCGTGATGGTAAGGGGGCTGAGGCCCGGATAGAAATTCCCTCCCGCCGTGCAGGTGAAGCTGATGTTTGCCATCGTCTCGCAGGGGTCCCGGCCGGTGAGGGTGATTGCGGGCTTCTTTGCCCCCTGCTCCACCGCCTGGGTCACCTGGCAGGTGACCTCATCGCAGACCACCGCCACCAGCTCCAGGCTGCTTAGGGGCAAGGGGGTGTTGGCGCTGTAGGGCGTCACCTGCACCACCGTGCTCCCGCCCTGGAAGACCGCCGCCGTGTTGGGCCGCAGCTCCAGCTCGGCGGTGATGTTGACGGTGAGGGTGAAATGGTGAGCGGTTTGGCCGTCCGGCTCGGTGTAGGTAATCAGCAGCTTTGTGGTTCCCACATCCAGGGGGGAGACGGTCAGCCGCCCGGTGCTTTCCTCCATCTCCACCTGGATGGCCTTCTGGTCCTCCGGGTCGGTTTCTGCCGCCCACCGGCCCCCCGGCGGCACATCGGTTAAGGCCAGCGTTTCGGAATGGGGGGTGGCGGTGAAGAGATCCAGGGCGATGGGCCGCCCCCCCTCCGGGCGGCTGACGCCATAAGCGGGCCATTCCCCATAGTGGACCTGGTAGGCCCCCTGCTCCCTGGTGAGGATGGTGGGGAAGGGGTAATCCAGCCCCTCCAGCTCGGCCCGCCGGGAGGGCGGGTAGCTGTATTTGCCGGAAACCGAAAGTCCGTCCACCTCGGTGGTCACCGGGCGGAATTCCGGCAGCAGGGTATAGATATCTTTGCCGTTTACCAGCTCCAGCCGGGCCAGCTGCCGGTAGGTGAGCTGGGTGACGTTGGGGTTGCGGGCATCGTTGTTTTGGGCGGTGTTGCTGTAGTTGATGCCGTTGGTGTCAAAAACATCGGTTTTAAAGGAAAGGGGATCGTTGGCGGGGCGGTTTTTGCGGATGTTCTGGATATCCCTGCCGTTGTTCTTCAGGGTGCTGCTCCCCAGGTAATAGCAGTTTTGGATGGTACAGGTGCCGCGGTTGGCGGCGCTGTGGTTTCGGTCCAGCTCGTTATTTTCCCGCACGGTGTAAACGTCCCCGGTGCCGCCGATGGCGTAAAGGGCGCGGATATAGGGGTTGGCCTTCTGGCCGTTGCGGTCGGTGAGGCTGGGCAGCTCTACAAAGCTGTAGCAGTTGGTGAGGGCGTTATTGGTGTTGTCTCCCCCTGTAATGCCAATTACCTCCGCGCTGTCCCCCACCTTCAGGGGCTTCATGTAGCTGCCCCCCACGATGCCGCCGATGTAGGCCCCCTTGGGGAAGCTGCTGCCGGTATTCTGATTAAAGGGGATGGAGCCGTCGAAGTCGATGCTTCCCCCGGTGTAGCAGCTTGTGATGCTCTTTTGGCAGATGCCCGCCAGGCCCCCCACCCGCATGTTGTCGTTATCCTGGGTGCCCTTGGGGACCTGGATGTTCGTTATGGCGGAGCAGTTCTTTAAATCCATCCGGGAGATGCCCAAAAGCCCCCCGATGCCGCTGCCTCCCCAGCTGCCGGCGGTGTACACCTTTGCGTTGATGGTGTAGCCGGAGACGGCGCAGTTTTCCACCTTGCCCTCCCCCTTGGGGTCCTCCGCCGCCAGCCCCGCCAGGGCGCCGATGGCGTACCATTTGGAGCTGCTGGTGATGCCCTTATAGTAGCCGCTGTTAATAACCCCGGCGCCGTTGGAATCGTGGAGAATCATGTTCTTCAAGGTGCCTCCGTAGACGATGCCAAACAGCCCGGCGCAGGAGGACTGCTGGCCCTGGATGCTGACATTTTTGATGATATAATCCGCCCCGTCGTAGCTGCCGCCAAACCAGCCGTAAAGGTTGCCTGTATTGCCGCCGGTGTGGTCGTAGTATTCCGCGATGGGGGTGTATTCCCGGCTCTTGCCGTCCAGGTCGTGGCTTTGGAGCCAGTGGTGCTTGCCGGCGTCACGGGCCAGGGAGGAGGTGAGGTAGGGGAAGTTTACCATGTCCTTTCCCGCCTGGGCGGCCTGTATCACCGTCCGGGTGTTCTGGGCCTGGCTGTTCCAGTTGATGAACTCCAGCTGCTCCACCGAGCGCACCTGGTAGGGGTTTGCGGCGCTGCCAGGAACCTCCCGAAGCGCCGGGGCCACGCTCCAGTAGCCAGGGGCCTTTTCCACCGCCAGCGCCCCCCCGAAGTGTGGGTTCAAGGCAAAGGTGACGCTGACGCCGTTCCCCTGGGAGAGGGTCAGCCGGACGTTGGGGCTGCCAGGCTTGTTATTTGGGTAAAGGCCGGCCTTGCCGCTGTCCGGGATGTAGGTGTGGTAGGAGTGGAAGGTGTAGCCGGGCATCAGCACCGCCAGCGCCTGGTCCACCTCCCCCTGGGAGGGGGTGCTTTGGCTGAGAAGGGCCGAGGTTCTGCCATCGGTATAATAGAGGCCCTCCGCGGCGAGAGTTTCCTTTGTGCCCTGCTTTTCGTAGTAGCCATAGCCGTAGCCGGTTACAACGCCGCCGTCGTCGTGGGCGGTGGAAAGGGTGGTTAGGCGGCTGACCCGGTTGCCGTAGGACTTTTGGGGATCCACCGATAGCAGCTCCACATAGTAGGTCTCTGTTTTGTTCAGCTCCAGCTTTTCCCAATAGTAGGCGCCCATCTCCCCCAGCTCCATGAGGCCGGGCCACTGTCCGTAGTGGACCGGCGCTCCCCCGGCGTCCTTCACGGCGGTGGGATAGGGGAAGGCCCCGTTTCCATCCACCTTGGACATCCCTGCCACGGCGGAGGTGCTTCCCGCCAGGGTCTCGTATTCCACCGGGGAGGCCTTGTAGCGGGTGTAGTTGGCGTTGTAGGAGATGCCCCGGTAGGTAAAGTTCCCCTGGTTGAGGTAAAGGGTGCCGCTTTGGGAGCCCTCCCGCACGCCGCAGAAGCCGTAGATCTCCACCCCCTGGCCGCTGGAGCGGAGGTCCGCGGCGGCGTAGGAGCCGCTGATGACGCCGGAATTATACCCTGCAAAGCCGCAGACGCGGGCCTGGGAGGTGCCGTCCACCTCTGCCGTCAGGCGGCCCACCCCGTAGGTGGCGCTGATCCGGCCGGAGGAGGTGTTCTCCCCCACCACGCCCCCCACGTAGCTCTTGGCGTAGGTGGCGTTATCGGCGGAAAGGGCGGCGGCCTCCGCCCCGCACTCCCGGATGATGCCCCGGTTGCGCCCCGCCAGCCCCCCGATATACAGGGTGGAGCCGGTGTTGCGCCCAATGAGGCTGGCCCCGGACACGGCGCAGTTTTGCACCGTGCCGGTGTTGCCCCCCAGCAGCCCCCCGATGTACAGGCTTTGGGAGCCGTTATCCATCTTCACATCCACCTGGAGGTTGGGGTCCAGCTGGTAAACGATGTTGCGCAGAACCCCCTCCGAAAAGCCAAACAGCCCTGCGTAGGAGCGGTCGCTTCCCTCCGGAACGGTGAAAACCAGGCGGGAGATGGTGTTGCAGCCGCCGTTGTAGCTTCCCTTAAAGGGCTCGCTCTCCCGCCCGATGGGCTGCTGCCGGAAGACGCCGCCGGCCGCCCCGAAGAGGCTGTAGCCGGTGTAGGTGCCGTAGTCCAGGTCCAGCTCCTGGCGGAAGGTCAGGTTGTGGGCCTGGCTGTGGTAATATTCCGGGAACTGGCTGAGGCTGTAAAGATGGCGGGGGGTGCGCACGCTGACGGTGCCGCGGTTTTTCACCAGCTCCCCGGCGTAATCCTTGGCCTCCCCGGCCTCCCAGTCGTGGGGCTGCCCGTCCTCCGGCTGGTAGGGGATCACCGTCTCCGCAAAGTGGGGGTTGTAGAAGTATTCCCCCGCCGCCTCTTCCTCCCCCGGTCCGGGCATAAAGGAGAAGCTCAGGTACCGGTACAGGTTTTCCTCCGCCGTCCTGCTGTTCACCAGCTCCTCCGGCAGGGGAGCCAGGTAATACCGGCCCTCGTTCCCCTCGCTGTTTTTCCAGGTGGTGGAAACCAGCTCCGGGGTCTGGTCATCCCCCTTGCCGGGCCTTGCGTAACGGACCTTTTTGCGCACCTCGGTGCCGTCGGCGGGGTCGAAGTAGCGGTAGGTCACTTCCATCTCGTCGTCCTTCAGGTCGTCCTGCAAAAGGGCCACGGCGTAGCCGTCCAGGAGGATGGTTTCCTTATCGGAAAGCTCCCCGATGAGATACCGGGCGTTGCCGCCGGAAAAGCCGTAGCTGCTCTTCCCGTCGGCGCCGGCGTATTCCTCGTAGTAAACCAGGCTGGGCTTTTTAAATTCCGCGTTCCAATCCCCGTAGTGGGGCAGGCTTGCAAGGCCGGGGAAGCTGTAAACCACCAGGTTCAGCCGCTCCCGCAGGTTGTAGGGACTGTTGCTGCCGGCCTCCGTCTTCCAGGCAAACGCGCCCCCCTCCGAGGGTTCCCCCAGCTTCCTGCTGAAGCTCTGGGCGGTCATATCCTCGTAGGTCATGTTTTTCTCGTCCGCCTTGGGGTCCCCGCCCCGGCGGTATGTATTCTGGAGGCTGTCCCCCAGGCCGCCGGTGAGGGGCGGGTAGGTGACGCTGCCATTCTCTCCGGCGACGCAAAGGGCGGAGTAGACGTTTTGGGCGGTGGTTTTTCCGCTGCCCAGGCAGAGCCCGGCCGCTTTGGAGCCGTTGCCCGCCCCGATAAACCCGGCGGCGTAGCAGTCCTCCAGCTGGACCGCTCCCCCCAAATCTCCTATCAGCCCGGCGGCGCTGTTCCCCGCCAGGTAGCAGTCGGCGTAGGAATTTTCAATGCGCACCGGACCGCTCTCCTCCGGCCTTTCTGTTCCGATAAGGCCGCCGGCGGCATCCCTGCCCCGGACGGTGGTGGCCGCCAGGCAGTCGATCATCATGCCGCCCCTCATGCGTCCCACCAGCCCCCCGGCGCTGGCCCCGGTTATTTTGTACTGGTAGCCCTCCCCGTCGCTGCCCAAAAGGCTGCGCAGGTTCAGCTCCCCCTGCTCCGGCTCCCAGTAGACCCAGCAGCCGTCAAAGCTGGCGTCTGTGGCCTCCCCGGCCAGGGCCCCGGCGGGGAAGGCCCCGCTGGCGGAAACGGCGGCGTTCACCAGCCGGACATCGGTGAAGTCGGTGTCCAAAACGGCGGAGAAAAGCCCCCCGGCCTGTGTCTCTTCCGCAACCAGCAGATCCCGGATGGGGTACTGGCCCCCGTCGAAGCTCTTCAGGCTGCTGTTGCGGATGGAAACAAACTGGTAGCCGGGGTAGGTTTCGTTGCTGGCGCAGCGGATCTCCCCCCGCTGCACCGCCCTGGTCTTATCCCCGCCCACCCCGGAGTATTTCTCATCCAGGTTTTGGAGATGGCGCAGGTACTCCAGGTAGGCGGTGTCGCTGCCGCTGCTCTGCTCCGCGAACAGGCTGTTGTTATCGTCCCTGGCGGTGATTTCGCTGAAGCTGCCGTCCACCGAGGTGAGAACCGCCTCCACGGCGAAAAGCTCCCCCAGCTCCAGGCTTCTGCCGGGGAAGAGGGCGGCGAACCGCTGGGTCCCCAGCTCATCCAGCACCCAGGTCTTGGAGTCCCGCTTTCCCCTGCCCTCGGCGGCGGGGGGCTCCGCCGTCATCCGCCAGGAGAAGGGGTTCTTTTCCGCCCCCTGGTCGTCGTACAGGCTGATTCGCTCTCCGCCGTACTCCAGGGCCACCGCCAGCTGGACGCTGCCCGAAGGCAGGCTGTTGGGGAGCCAGCGGCTTACGGTGACGGTGAGGCGCTCCTCATTTTGAATCATTACGGTGAGGGAGGGGGTGGCGGCGGTGTCAATGTCCTCCCCCTGGGCGGCGCCGCCGCTGTAATGCCCCAGCATGGGGGCGGCCTTCATCCGCTCCTGCCGGGGGGCGGCGCTCCACATCTGGTAAAAGGCGGAAAAATCCCCCGCCGCCAGCTTCGCCATCCCCTTTTCCACATAAAAGACATCGGTGACGCTGCCGCTTACCGGCTCGTAAACGATGTAAAACTCCCCTTGGCGCAAAGCCGGGTCGATGCTCCCCGCCGTAAGGAGCTGCTCCAGGGCGGGGTCGGTTTTTTCCGCCGTGTGGGCAACATAATAGAGGGGCGCTTCCTCCCCGGTCCGGGCAGCAAGGCTCACGGCGTTGTCCTCCCCCTGCACCAGGGCCTTCAGCTGCTTGCCGCCGGAAAGGAGCACCGCCCGGTTCTGGGCCGCCATGTAAATGCCGCGGGCGGCATTGTCCAGGCGGGTGATCTCCAGGTATTTCTGAAGGCGCAGCACCGCCACGGCGGAGATTCCCAGAAGCACCACCAGGATCGCCACCGCGGCCAATGTCTCCACCAATGTGAAGCCGCTGTTCTTTTTTTGGAAAAATCGTTCCCTCATTGCCTTTCCCTCTGCTGCATAGAGCGCCCTCGTTTTGTCTCTTTCTATATGTCCAGATTATTCTGTTTCTGCCAAAAACACACCTTGCGGCAAAAAGCGGTACCGGCCAAATCTTCTCCCCTTTTGGGCCGCCCCAGGCATCCATGCCTGTTCGCGCCCTGGAGGGAAGAGAGAATTTGGTATAAAAACTTTATTATATATCCGAATCGGATATTAAAGCAATTTTATCATATCCGATTCGGATATACAATAATTTTTGTAAAGATTTTTTGAAATTGAAACTTTAACAAGAATTTTATAGAAAAACCACAAATTCTCACAAAATACCGTCTTTGGAAAGAGGTGCGATTATGGGAATTGACTACCAGGCCATCGGGGTGCGGATCCGCCGCCTGCGCAAGGCCAAAGGGCTGACCCAGCAGACCCTGGCGGAGCTTTCCGAGCAGGAGCCCTCCAACATTTCCCACATCGAGCGGGGGGCCACCAAGCTGAGCCTGCCCACCCTGGTGCATATCGCCAACGCCCTGGGGGTGACGGCGGACCAGCTCCTTTGCGACAGCGTCGCCGCCTCCGGCGCCGTGTACCAGCAGGAGCTGACCGCCCTCCTCTCCGATTGCTCCCACTGGGAGCTGCGCCTCATCACCGAGACCATCCGCACCCTTAAGGAGGGCCTGCGCCAGGCCCCTTTCGGGGAGGGAGAGGGGGGCCGGGGCTCTTAGAGCCTATGCAGGATCTCCCGGTGCACTGAACAGGCAGGAATTTTTGCGTCCTGCAAGGCAAAAAACCGCAGGAATACTTGCTGTATTGCAAGGGTTTTTAACGCCGCAGGGCACAAAAAGGCCTGTCAAGGCGGTGTGCAGGGAGAACTTGGATAGGCTCTTAGTCCATCTGGGCCTTTGGCCAGCAGCAGACCCCCACCTCCAGGGCCGTTCCCTCCTGAAGGTGGAAGTTGGCGTACCGGCAAAACCAGCACCGCTGCACCGAGCAGAGGCCAACCCGCCGCCCTGTAAAGACAGGGCACCGCTGCTGGGGCCAGACGCTGCAGCCGGGGCAGGGCTTTTGCAGCGCCCCCAAAGAACAGGGCACAAGGCTCCTTTCTCCATTCATACGAAGCTCCATCATCAGCCCCCTTTTCCTTTTTTATCCTAGATTAAGATGCTTTGTTCCCGGAAGTTCCGGGAACATCGGGGGCCAGGCCCCCGATTCGCTCCTTTATTCCACCCGTCCCCCCACCTGGGAATCCCTTGACAAACATGTGTGAGGGTGGTACGCTCATTATAGCAAATTACCCGCGCTTTTTTGAGCCTTGCGCGGATTCTGCACATTTTTGCGTATAATTTGCAAATATAAGGAGGGCGCCGCCGGTGCTGAGGATTGCCTTATGTGACGATAACAGACAACAGCGCAGCGCTACGGGGAAGCTGCTTTTGGACTACGGGGCGGCCCGGCCTCATCTTGCCGTCAGGGTCTCGGTCTTCTCCTCCGGCCTGGAGGTGCTGGACGCAGCGGAGGAGGCCGGGGACTTCGACCTGTATGTGCTGGACGTGGTGATGCCGGGGCTTTCCGGCATTCAGCTGGGAATGCGCCTGCGGGAGGTGGGCAGCGTCAGCCCTATCATCTATCTTACCGTCTCCCCGGAATACGCGGTGGATTCCTACGCCACACGGGCCTTCCACTACCTGATGAAGCCGGTACAGCCGGAAACGCTCTTCCAGGTGCTGGATGAGGCGGTGGCCGCCTTGGAAAAAAAGAGGAAGGCCTGCATCGCCGTCAAAAGCCGGGAGGGCCTGCGGCGGGTGCGCCTGGACGAAATCCTCTACGCCGAGCTGGCGGAGCGAGTGGTGCGCTACCATCTTTCCGGCGGGGACCGCCTGGAGGGCATGACGGTGCGGGGCTCCTTTCAGGAGGAGGTCGCCCCCCTTCTGGGGGACCCCAGCTTCTTCCTTTGCGGGGCCAGCTTTGCTGTGAACCTCTTTTATGTCACCGCGGTGGAAAAGGGCGCCCTGCTGCTGGATAACGGGAAGCGGGTTCCCCTCTCCCGCGGTCTGGCCGCCAAGGCCAAGCAGCGGTGGAGCAGCTATTGGCTGGACACCCCCAGGATGTAAAGGAGGAACCGAAAGTGACAATTTTAAGGGATATCTCTTTTCTTTGGTCGATGCTTCATGTTCTAGTAATTTTCCTGCTCTTTTTCATCCCCCGGTACCCCTGGGGCAGGACGCTGCTTATCAGCTTTGCCGGGGCGGGGACGCTCCTTATCTGCAATGTGCTGGCCATGTACTGGCTGGGCCACGGCATCATTATGAGCATCGCCTTTTTCACCTGCACCCTGCCCACCCTGGCGCTGTTCTATGTCCTTTCCAAATACCGGGACGGGCGGTTCTTTTTCCTTTTTTGCGTCTCGGATACTCTCTGCTTCTGGCTTTTGCAGCTCACCAACTTCCTGGACCGTCTCGCCGGGGATACCTACGTCGTCCTGCTGCTGGGTCGGCTGGTGATTTTCCCGGCGGCGGAGCTGCTCATATGGCGGTACCTGCGCCGGCCCTTTTTGGAGCTGCAAACCAGCCTGCTGCGGGGATGGGGGACCTTTGCCGTCGTCGGCGCGGTGTACTATCTGCTCATTATGGTCACTGCGGTGCCGGTGGACGCCCCCATGCCGGACCTGGCGGGGCTTCTTCGCATCCTGCTGGTGATGATTTTGATGCCCCTCACCTATATCACCATCCTCCGTTCCCTGTGGCGGCAGATGCTGGTTTATGAAGGGGCCCGCCAGGCGGAGCTGCGCCGCCGGGATTACCAGGCCATCTGCCAGAAGATGGAGCTGGAGCGCATCTACCGCCACGATATGCGCCACCACCTGATGGTGATGGAGGGGATGCTGCTACAGGGGGACAGCGCCGGCGTTCAGCAGTATATCTCGGAGCTTCAGGGGAAGCTCAGCGACCTGACCCGCTCCAACTGGTGCCCCAACACCGCTATTAACTCGGTGCTCACCTCCTATTTTTCCCAGGCCAAGGAGGCAGGCTGCCGGCTGGAAACCAAGATTCAGCTCCCCGCCCAATTCCCCTACGACGAGATGGACCTTTGCATGATTCTTTCCAATGCCCTGGAAAACGCCCTCCACGCCCTCCAGGAGCTGGCGGAGACAGAGCGGTGGATGAAGGTGGAGCTGGAGCTTACCGATAACCGCCGCCTTACCCTGGCGGTGCGCAACGCCTGCCCCCTGCCGGTGCGCTTCGGCCCCGACGGCCTGCCCCTCACCCCGCCCAGAGAGGGCCACGGCCTGGGCCTGCGGAGCATTCAGTCCACTGTAAAGCGGTATGGCGGCCTCTTCCGCTGCCAGTGGGAGGAGGGCAGCTTTCTCCTCCAGGCGGTGCTCTTCCCCGCCCAGCCGTAGCAGGGGGGACCTTGTGCCGGGCGTATCATAACGGAAAGGATGGATTTCTATGGCTTTTCCACTTCTGCGGCAGCAGCGGCGCTCCCTTCTCCGGCGGCTGCTGGCCCCCTTCCTTTGGTCGGTGCTCCTGTGCGGCGGCGGGTGCGCCACCATCGAATACTTCTATGGTCCGGGGGAGGTCTTCTCCAAGGCCCATCCCTTCCTCATGGGGAGCCTTGCCTTCGCCGGTCTTGTTGGGAGCGGCGTCGCGGTGGTCTATTTCCTCGTCCGGCTCCTTGCCCTTTTGGGGTACAAGGGGCGGCTGAAAAAAACCGCCAGCCCCTATCTGCCGCCGGACTCCGGCAACCCCCTCGCCCTGCTGGCGGAGGACCTGCGCTGTCCGGTGCTGGGCAGCGCCGACATCTGCCTGGGGTACGACTGGATCGTCTTCCCCGGCCGGGCCATGAAGCGGGACGAGGTAGCCGGGGTCTATTTCGAGGATTTTTCCCGGCGGTATCTCTCCAAGAAGGTCCGCATCACCCTGGTGGACATCCGGGGGAAGGAGATGCAGGTGGACCTGCCCCCGAAGCAGCACCCTGATATTTACCAGTACCTGGTCCAGATGCACCCCCAAGCGGACCGGGGGGATCGGCGCAGGCTCACCGCCTTTTACATCGAGGCCCAGAATCAGGGGCGGCAGGCGGATTGCCGCAGGCTGAAATCCCCGCCCCCTCCGGCCCCCTTGGGTCTTTCCCGGTGGGACCGCAGCCCCATCCTGGAGGAAAACCGGATCCGCAGCCGATACGAAGAATGGCTTGTCACCTCCTACTGCGTCTACCTGGAGGGACAGGATTACCACGACGGGGACACCGCCTTTGCCGGGGGCTTTGAGCGCACCCAGTACCAGCGGGAGCAGGCCCTGTGGGTGCTGGAGGCCCGCTGGGAGGTAAAAAACCGGGAAGCCCTTCTTTCCACCGTGGAGCACCTGGTCCGCACCGGCCGCGTGGGCCACGACGGCTGGCAGCTGGGGCGGGCCCCCATGGTGCTGGGGTACGGCTACGCCGCCGGATACATCACCCGGCGGGAGCTGCTGGAGCACTCCCTCCCGGTGGCCAAGGCCATCCAGGAGACCTTCTCCGGCTGGCGGGAGCTGATGGACAGCTACATGGCCTCCTTCAGCCGCTGGGCTGGCCATTCCAGCTCCCAAAAGCTCCGCCGCCGGGCCTACCAGCGGCTGCTGGCGGACCCCGCCTCCCTCCTGAACACCGTCCCCTTCCAGCTGGAGCTCCAGGGGCGCTACCAGGAGGCCCTCCGCCTGCTGGGGGAGGAAGCCTACCTATAAAAACCACCCCGGAGGGGAGGGCAAAACGCCTTCTTCCTCCGGGGTGGTTCTTAGAGCCTATTCAGAATCTCCGGATGTGCCGGATGGGCGGAAAAAGGCCCGTTTAG
>OFFQ01000469.1_pt1 | contig 33189 bp, 45 predicted proteins | sample 1521411 | NCBI WGS metagenome assembly OFFQ01 (sample SAMEA3504110, study PRJEB24116) | mouse gut metagenome | biome: mouse gut; feature: mouse-associated habitat; material: faeces | place: Denmark | collected 2011 | reverse complement strand
CACCAATGCCAGCCGCACCATGCTGTACAATATCAAAGATTTACAGTGGGACGAGGGGATCTGCAGACGGCTTGAGATTCCCATGGGAATGCTGCCCCAGGTCCGTTCCTCTAGTGAAGTATATGGATATGTCAACATCCAGGGCGTGGAGGTGCCCATTGCTGGTATTGCTGGAGATCAGCAGGCGGCCCTTTTCGGTCAGACCTGCTTTGAGCCGGGAGAGGCCAAAAATACCTATGGGACTGGCTGTTTCCTGCTGATGAACACGGGAGAAACCCCCTTTGTCAGTAAGAACGGTCTGCTCACTACAATTGCCATTGGCTTGGCTGACAAGGTTCAATACGCTCTAGAGGGCAGTATCTTTATGGGGGGAGCGGTGGTTCAATGGCTGCGGGATGAGCTGGGACTGATTGCTGAGTCCTCCGATACCGAGTATTTTGCGGGCAAGGTGGAGGATACTGCTGGCGTCTACGTGGTGCCGGCTTTTACCGGATTGGGCGCCCCTCACTGGGATATGAATGCCCGTGGGGCCATCTTGGGACTGACCCGCGGAGCGGGGCGCAACCATATTATCCGGGCGGCGCTGGAGTCCATTGCATACCAGACTGCCGACGTTCTTATGGCTATGGAGGAGGACACTGGTATTCCCCTGCGGGAACTGCGGGTGGATGGAGGCGCTTGTGCCAACCATTTTCTCATGCAGTTTCAGGCAGACATCATGGACCGGCCGCTCCGTCGCCCGATGATTCGGGAGACCACCGCCCTGGGAGCTGCTTATTTGGCCGGCCTGTCCACTGGGGTTTGGTCCAGTCTGGAGGATATTCGGGGCAGTTGGACCCTGGATCGGCTCTACAAACCAGATATGGAGGCGGAGCAGAGGCTGCGTCTGTTATCTGGCTGGCATGAGGCGGTGGAGCGGGTTCGGAGTCGGTAACGCTGACCTGTATCACATATGTAAAAGTATGAGCACAGCCTGTTATGTCCTCAAAATAAGGAGATACCAAATATGATACAAGAGACAAAGCGTTTTTTGTCCTATATCTGCCCCCATTGTGTGCAGTCGGTGATTGTGGAACGGGATCTGTTTTCTTTGGCTGCGGCCCCAGCGCGCATCAAGTGCCCCTGTGGCAGATCAGAACTGGGGGTGGAGTTCAAATCGGATCGAGTGAGATTGACAGTTCCTTGTCTGTTTTGCGGCCGAGAGCATGTGGTATCCTGTTCTTCTCATGCATTTATCCGAGAGAAAGCCTTGGCTTTCTCCTGTGCGGCCTCCGGCTTGGACTGCTGCTATGTGGGGGACGAGAGGCCGGTGTATGCCGCCACCGCCCGGCTGGAGCAGGTGGTGGACAAACTGGTGTGAGTTTTCAGAATAGTTGAGAAATGGGACCAGGTGGGGATTTGTTTATGAAAAAAGGCGGGAAAATCCGAAAAACGCCCTAATATCAAGGTATTCCATGCAATACAAGCGGGAAATCGTGAAAGAAGTTGTAACCTTGTGAAAACAAGATTGCAATTTCTTTTTTTGTTTTTTTGGCCTTGGACGGCCTCCAGGCGGGGAACCAGGCCAGGGTTTTAAAGGGGCCGTTTAAGGGCGTTTAAGCGGCGGGCGGGACGAAACAGCGGACGGGGGCAAAAGCCCGGAATTTCAACGCTTTTAGCCGTTTAAGAGGATTATAAAAACCGTTTAAGAGCGGACGCACCAGGCGGCGCACAACACGCTCTTAAACGGTCTTTTTTCCCTTTTAAATATAGTCAGCCCGCGCAAATCATGCACGGGCTGAAAAATCATGCACGGGCCTTGAAAACAGGGGATTTTTCGGCGGTGGGCGGTGTTTTGCCGCCCACCCTGTTTGCACGGGCTATTTGCCGTATTATCGTGGTGGAGCGTGGGCATTTAAATGGTGGACATGGTAATTAAAAGGGGGTTGTAAAATACAACCCCCTTTTAGGGGTGATCTATTTGTTCACCCCTCTATGGATAAACACCTATGGGAGTCTTTCTTTTGCAGGAGAATAACAAAACAGGTTATTTTCTCACGAAATAATCACAAGGAGCAGCCCCCGATGGTAGGCTTTTCATGTATACAAATGGGGTTAATCGCAATATTGAGCCAGCTGTGTCAGTTCCCCGGCCCGCTTGGCCAGTTCAGCACGTCCTTGGGTGTTCAGACTGAAAGCGGCGCGGACAACCTGGGCAACCTGGTCAGCGTCCAGATCAGCGGGGCCATCGTCCCGGAGTAGGCGTTCAGTGACTGTTTGCATTACACCCGTTAAGACTGACACAGCCAGCATCTGCCGCTCCTGGGAACTACAATCGAAATCCAGCTTGAATGTCTGAAATAGACCAACCAGGGTATCAAGCTGCCCTTGTATTGCAGCACTATTTTGGAGGAAAGTCTCTCGGTCAACTTCGCCACGCAGGAACTCACCACTGACCTTGAAATATCGCTCCAGCGCAACCATCGCTTTAGAATTTGGCTCCCTGCGCCCATTCTCATAGTTAATTATGGATTGCAACGCAATACCTGTACTGGATGCAAGTTCCTTTTGAGTGACACCAGCAGCAGTGCGCAGTTCTTTTAGACGCTCAGCGATATTCATAAAAATCACCTCAAAAAGCAGTATATCAAAATTTGTCCATTGGGACAACAAAAAAATAAAAAAAGGGCTTGACTTGTCCGTTTGGAATGTGTATTATGGTGATGTACCATTCCAAACGAACAACAAGTGAAGGAGGTTAAATGATGTACCTATTTCCCAAAATCACCGAAATCCGCGAAAGGCGGCTGGCCGCAGACCTCTCTCAGCACGGCCTGTCGCTGAAAGCGGGCCTGGGCGGCCAGGCAATCAACCGCATTGAGCGCGGCGAAACAACCACCGTTCACCCCTTGCGGGCCAGGGAAATCGCCAAAGCCCTCCAGTGTGGGGTTGAGGATATTTTTACCGAAACGAAAGGAGCCTAAACCATGAATGAGATGGTAATCCAAAATGCACTGGAAATGATCCTGGATGGAGATTGCGACGTATGCGACACCGCCTTTGAGGAACTGGTCAGCGTAACTACTTTCGCTGATGCGGGGGTGATGAGCCGTGACAGCGGCCTGATTCTTCGGATGTCCGACGGAAGCGAGTTCCAGCTTTGTATCGTTAAAAGCAGATAATAGCCGAAACGGCCTGCGGGCCGTCGCCAGGAACCGCCCCACCTGGCCTGATGATGGCAGGGCAGCAGAAAGGAGTCTAACCGTGAAAAGAAGTGAGTTTATTCCTATATTGAATTTAGCTGTGGTGAGCGCTTTCCCCGAAGTTGATGATGTTTGTTTACATGAATATGACATCTTGCACGTCTATTTCCACGATCAAAGTTTTCGGGAAATAAATATAGCCGGGAGGAGTAATTCGGACCTGTTATTGCTCATTTCGAGTGATTTGTGGATATACAGGCCATCTTTACTGGATGTTCAAACAATCAAAGCAAAAATTGTTGACTGCCATGTGGAGTTCCAAGGCAAAAAGTTTACAGATGTTAGGCTTCATGAATACGACGGCGAGGATGTGCTTATTGCTGAACAAGATGGCTTCCTTTGGGTTTGGAGAGCATGGAATCAGATGGTGATTACATCAATTTCTTTGAGGTATGGCCAGTAGGTGCTACCACATAAAACACAGCCGAAACGGCCCTGCGGGGCCGTCTGCGGGGGATGACCTCCCCACACTGATGATGGCAGGTCAAGAAAGCGGGTGGAACGATGGAAACCAGGCTGAGTACGCAGGAAGTCGCACGTCTGTATGGCAAGCATGAGAGCACGATCCGGCGCTGGGCCAAAAGCGGGAAAATTCAGGCGGCCAGCTTCTTAAATGAGTTTAATTCCCCTGAATATCTGTTTCCTCTTGATGTCCTGGACACTTCCATTCAGGAAAAGTACTTTGCTCAGCTGAAAGCCAGCATCCCCGCACCGTCAGCGGATATCCTTCCAAAGCGGAAAGCCAGCAGGCCGCTGGATCACTACACTGCCGAGGAGCAAAGGGAGATCGCCTGGTGGATGAAAACGGTGGATGATTGGCAGCGGTATCGGAGCAAGTATCCCGGCAGCAAGGCCGAGGCCGATGACAGGTTCATCGCCCTGTGCGCCAAGACGGACCCGGAGCATGAATTTTCCATCGATACCCTGTACCGCCGTTGGAAATCCATCAAGCAAAACGACCTGGACGGCCTGATCGACAAGCGGGGCAAGTGGAAAAAGGGCAAGAGCGACATCCAGCCGGAGGCATGGGACGCTTTCCTGTACTTCTACCTGCAGGAAGCCCAGCACCCCATGATGAAGTGTTATGAGTACATGAAGCTGCTGTTGCGGGAGGATCACCCGGACCTGGTGGCTGACCTTCCCAGCTATACCACCTTTACCCGGCGCGTCAAGAGCGACATCCCGGAGGCAGTGGAGGTGCTGGGGCGCGAGGGGCAGAAAGCCTTCCGTGACCGCTGCGCCCCCTACATCCGGCGCACATACGAAAGTATGGCCAGCAACGAGTGGTGGATCGCGGACAACCACACCTTTGACGTGATCACCCAGGGCGACAACGGCCAGCGGCACCGCCTCCATCTGACAGCTTTCTTCGACGCCCGCAGCGGCATCTTCACCGGGTGCTATGTTACCCTGAACCCCAGCAGTCAGGCAACACTGATCACGCTGCGCAAGGGCATTTTGAAGTACGGCATCCCGGAGAATATCTATGTGGACAACGGCAGCGAGTTCCTGACCTTTGACATCGGAGGCCGGGGCCACCGCAAAAGGAAGCCCAAGGACGGGCAGGAGCGGTTCGAGCCGCCCCCGGTATTCGAGCGCCTGGGGATCAAGATGACCAACGCCCTTGTGCGCAACGCCAAGGCGAAGATCATCGAGCGGCGGTTCCGGGATGTAAAGGATCACCTCTCCCGACTGTTTGACACCTACACAGGCGGCAACGTCCTGGAGAAGCCGGAGCGCCTGAAGGGCGTCCTGAAGAATGGTGAGATACCCCTGGACAGCACCTTTACCGAAGCGGTGGAGGAGTTGCTGGATTGGTATTTCAACCAGCAGCCCTACGGCGGCGAGGTAATAGCGGACCGGGGCAAGCCCCGCCAGCAGGTCTACAACGAGAACCTGTATACCAAGCGGGTGGCCGGGGCCGAGGACCTGAGCCTGATGCTGATGCGCAGCGCCCGCCCGCAGAAGGTCACCCGGCGAGGCGTCCACCTGGACATCGCAGGCCAGCGGCTGGACTACTGGAACGACGATATGTTGATAAACCTCCTGGGCAAGCAGGTATATTTCCGTTACGACCCCGACGATCTGAGCGAGGTCCGGGTGTACGACCTGGAGGACCGCTACATTATGACGGTCCCGGTGGACAACACGGCGGTGCTTACCTACGGGGCCAGCCGGGAGGATGTCAAGGAGGCCATGGGCAAGGTGCGTCGCATGGAGCGCCTGACCAGGGAGGCCCTGAAGGTCAGCGCATACCCGGCCTTCGGCAAGCGCACCGCCCTGGAACTTGTCATGGAGCAGGCGTATCAAAGCAAGACCGCCAGGATCGTCCCCAGCGCGGACCCCAAGGTGCTGGAACTCCAGCGGCCTGATGAGGAGCCGCTGCTGAGAGCGGTGGCGGGCGGTCCCGACCTGGATGTTATGAACCGAAACGCTTTAAAACGAAAGGGAGGCAGCGATCATGAGTAAAGAGTACAACAGCGCCCTGCAGGCACGGGTGGAGCAGTTCCTGAAGGACAAGGGCATCAGCCAGGCCAAGGCCGCCCCCATGATGGGGATCAGCCAGACGGCCCTCTCGCAGTACCGGCGCAGTATGTACGACAACGGCGACATCGCCGCGCTGGAAAGCAAGCTGGAGGAGTTCTTCCGCACCCAGGAGGAGCAGCAGGCCAGCACCGAAAAGGCCATGCCCTACCGGCCCACCCAGGACTACATCCCCACCTCCATTTCCGAGGACGTGTGCAAGTTGATCCGCTACTGCCAGATCGAAAAGGGCATGGTCATCATCCACGGTGACGCCGGGATCGGCAAGACCAAGGGAGCCGAGAAGTTCGTGCGGGAGAACCCCGCCGCCAGCGTGTATATCCAGGCCACCCCCAGCATCGGCACCCTGGGCAACCTCCTGAAGGTGGTGGCGCGGGCGCTGAAGGTGCCGGAGAGCCGCAACAAGCTGGACCTGATGCTGTCCATCCGGGAGAAGCTGGAGGGAACCAACAAGGTCATCATCATCGACGAAGCCCAGCACCTGCAGCTTCGCGCCCTGGAGGAGATCAGGGCCTGGGCCGACCCCAACCCCATCACCGGCCAGCCGGGCGTGGGCATCGCCCTGATCGGCAACACCGAGGTCTATGCCCGAATGGTGGGCAAGCAGGAGGCCCGCTTCGCCCAGCTGTTCAGCCGCATCCGCATGAACCGCTACTACAGCACCCGCAAGGTCACCAGCGACGATGTGAAGGCGCTGTTCCCCAAGCTGGCCGAGGAGGGCAGGACCAGGGAACTGACCTTCCTGCACGGTATCTGCCAGAGTAAGTGGGGCATCCGGGGTGCGGTCAACGTCTACAACAACGCCATCAACAACGAGGACATCAGCCACGATGGCTTGTACGGTATGGCCCGGACCATGGGCATCGGCCTGGTGTAAGGGCGGGTGCCATGGATGGGGCAAAAGCACGACAGGCCCCCCACAATGTCACTGTGCTGGTTTTGCCGGAATGCGGTGCCGTCCCCGGAGACCGGGGCGGGGTGCAGCTGGAGCAGCCGGGCGCACACGCCGGTGGAGGGCTGGGAAGCGGAGCGACGGGACCTGAAAATGTTTCATAAAGGGCAGGTGGAAAGCTACCGGGTGCTGGCCTGCCCGGAGTTCCAGGAGGGTTAAACGATTTTGAAAGGGGTTTTTACGGTGAAAAAGTGCTTGATAAAAATCGGGCAGACGGTGCGGCTGGTTCTGGCGTATGTGGGCGGTGCGATGAGCGGGTTGCTACTGGCCTACGGGATGGAAGCCTGGGCGCAGCGGGACGGCCTGCCGGGCGGTGAAGCCCTGATCCTGCCGCTGATCATCCTGCTGATATACCTGGGCTGGCAGCTGGGCGCTATGTGGCGAGAAGCGCGAGAGCAGTTCCAATAACGGCCAGGGGGCGCGGCCCCCGCCTTAATGCAGCCTCCCCAGGGGAGCCGGTCACAAGCCCGGATAAATGCAGAGTGAGGCACAGCTGAAAGGAGGATATTATGCGGCTGCGTAGTGTTCCCCTGGAACTCAAAGAGGCAAACGCATTTATAGACAAAACGCACAGACACCATGACCCTGTGCATCGAGACAAATACCGCCTTGGATGTGAGATAGATGGTAAGTTGGTGGGTGTGGTACAGGTAGGGCGTCCAGTGGCAAGGGCATTATGCGATGGGAAAACGCTGGAGGTTGTTCGATTGTGTTCTGATGGTACTCCGCAGGTTTGCTCCTACCTATACGGCGCGGCGGCCCGCATTGCCAAGGAATTGGGATACTCTAAAATCATTACTTACATTCTCAAAAGTGAACCTGGAACCAGCCTCAAAGCGGCGGGCTGGCATAAAGAAGCAGAAATTCGCGGCCATTCCTGGAACCACCGAAGCAGACCACGAACAACCACAGCACCGACCTGTGACAAGCAGCGTTGGGCCAAGGACTTGCGAGGGGGTGCAGAAAATGAAATACCCCAAAAAACTGGCGAAGCGGGCTGATGAAATCCTGGCCGCCCGCCGCTGGGACGCTGAGAGGCGGCAGGCCCACACCTTGGCCCTGCTTCACGAACAGCACCCGGAGGTGGAGGCCGCCCGGAGGTCTCTGGCCAGCCTGTATGCCAAGCGCGGCACAGCGGCCATCTTTGAGCCGGACACCCTGGAGGACATCGACGCGCAGATCAGCGCCAGGCGGGAGCAGCTGCAAGCCCTGATGGCGGCAGCCGGGATCACTGAGGCCGACCTGGAGCCGCCCTACACCTGCCCAGCCTGCATGGACCGGGGCGTGGCCAACGGCCAGACCTGCACCTGCAGGCAGACGATCCTGAACCAACTGGTGTATGAGCAACTGTGCGACGTGTCCCCGGCGCGGGAGTGTTCCTTTGACAACTTCAGCCTGGCCTACTATGACCGGGAGCAGCGGGCGGCAATGGGCAAGGTGGTGGAAAGCTGCCTGCGGTATGTCCGGGAGTTCAACCGGGAAAGCAAGAACCTCCTGTTCACCGGCCCGCCCGGCCTGGGCAAGACGCACCTCTCCCTGGCGGTGGTCGAGGGGGTGGTCCGCTCCGGGTGGCTGATCATGTATGTGTCGGCCCCGCACTTGATGGACGAACTGGAGCGTGGCAAGTTCCAAAAGGACGCAGCGGCGCTGGAGTATCGGGAGATCATCTTCGGCTGCGATCTGCTGGTGATAGATGACCTGGGGACCGAGATGGTCACCAGCTATACCAGGTCGGAGGTCTATGACCTGGTGAACACCCGGCTGAACACCAGCCGCCCCACCATCATCAACACCAACCTGGGCCTGCGGGATATTGAGAAGAAATACACCAGCCGGGTGTACTCCCGGATCGCCGGGACGTATGCGGTGGTGGAGTTCAAGGGCCGGGACATCCGGCTCCAGAAACGAGAGAAAGGATGACGCCCCATGAATAAGACCAAAGCGCGGATTTGCCCCATCTGCGGGCGGGCCTACACCGAGCCGCCCGCCCTCTCCCGCAGGGACAACGCTACGGACATCTGCCCGGACTGCGGGATGATGGAGGCCCTGGCCGCCATGCCCAGGCGGCAGGAGGGGCCAGCGGAGCGCACCAGGCGGGCCGTTCTGGCCACGGGCAACAGGTGGGCGATTGAGAACTTCAACGCCACCCACAGCTGAAAGGATGTAGTGATATGAAACGGCAAAGGAAAAAATTCCATATTGGCGATATGGTCAAAATGGTCAACTGCCTGGAGGCAGATCGTCACCCCGGAGTTATATGGGAAGTGGCAAGTGAGCCATGGAAAGTCTGCGGCAGCACGGTAGTCAAATTGAAGAACTATCCAGGCGGTTTTGATGTAACAAAGCTGGAGCGCGTGGAGGTGTAATACCATGTTGACCATCATAATCCAGGTGGATGCCCCGCCCGGCCAGGCCATCGGGATCAAGGAGGACCTGGCCCAGCACTTGGAGCGGTTTGGGGACGCCAAGGTGGTGTCCGTCGCCGAGGACCTGCCGGAGCAACTTCAGCTGGGGACCTCCGGGACCATACACTGACCCCAGGGGGCGCGGCCCCCGCCTTAATGCAGCCTCCCCCAGGGAGCCGGTCACAAGCCCGGATAATGCAGAGTGAGGCTACTACGAAGGAGGTATGCTGATGAACGCACAGAAACGCATGGGCAAAAAAGGCACCCTGACCATCCCGCAGCACCTGCGGCACCAGCTGGGATTCCAGGGCGGCATGGCGCTGGACATCGCCACCACCGAGGATGGCGGGTTGCTGCTCCAGAAACATCGAGCCACCTGCAACATCTGCGGTGGCACCCATGAGGTGGTGAACTTCAAGGGCTTTGACATCTGCCGCGAGTGTTCCCTGGGTATCCGGGAGGAGGTGGAGCGCGTCCATGGCTGAGTTGGCACAGGACAGCCTGGCCACCCTCAAGACCCCGGAGGAGTGCCAGGCCGAGCAGATCAGGGCGTATGTGGATGAGTACGCCGCCCTGGCCCTGGAGGCCGGACGCATCAAGGACCGCATGGAGTGGCTGAAGGGCTACTTCGAGACCATGGCCACCGATGACCTGAAGGACACTAAGCTGCTGACTGCCTCCTATTGGGGGACGCAGAACAGCCGGGTGACGGTGACCAATGCCGCCTCGGTGAAGCCGGTGTCGCTGACCATGGTGAAGCAGCTGCTGGGCGGTATCGCCGGGGACTTCATCAAGACAGAGACCACCGACACCATGACCGCCTCCTGCAAGAAGCTGCTGGCCATGGCCGCCCAGGGCAACTACACCGAGGGGAGCCTGGACAGCGTGATCGGCCAGATCAGCGGCGATCCGAGAATCCAGGCCACCCTGCGCAAGAAGCTGAAGGGGCGATGGGACAAGGACAAGGCCATGCTGATGAAGGTGGCCGGGCTGCCGGAGCAGGAGGCCAGCGATTGGGCCTACCTGGCCGCTGAAGTCATCAACTGGGAGTGGCTGACACAGGTGCTGCAGGCTGCCGGATGGACAGGCAGCCCCCAGGAGGCCATTGACATCATCCGGGCCGCTGTCATTGTGGAGGAAACCATCAAAGTGGGCATCGAGGCCGAAGCGCCGAGAGCATAGCGCAAGAAAGGAGGGGCGGCATGGCTGCTATCGCTACACAGCAAATCAGGAAGATCTACGCCATCGGCAACGCGCTGGGGATCGTGGAGCGCGGCAACGCCGAGGACAGCCTGCACGACCTGGTGTCCTCCATCACCGGGAAGGACTCGCTGAAGGCCCTGACCTATGCCGAGGCCCAGGCGGTGATCCGGGACCTGGAGAAGCGGCAAGGTGACGCCCCTCACCCCAGGCGCAGGCCCAAGGCGCACACTGAGCGCCCTGGCGGGGCCACAGAGGGCCAGCAGCGCAAGGTGTGGGCATTGATGTATGAACTGCAGCGGCGCGACACAGCGCCCTCCACGGCCTCCCTGGGGGAGCGCCTGTGCGGGATCATCAAAAAGGAACTGAAGGTTGACGCTATTCCTGCCCAGCCCTTTGCCTGGCTGGAGTTCCAGACCTGCAACAAGCTGATTGAGGTATTGAAGAAGTATGTGGCCAACGTGAAAGGGCCGCCTCCGGGAGGTGATCCAGAGTGAGCGCACAGGAGGAAATCCGGCTGGAGGATTTGAGCGAGGGCCAGCAGGAGGTGGCCGCTCTGATCGGCCCGGAGAACTTCAGAAAGCTGATGGAGGTCTATGGCGGGGCCTATCTCTACATCCCCAAGACCGACAGGTTGGAGCGCATGGAGCGCAACGAGCGCATCCGGGCAGAGTTCGACGGGTACAACTTCCGGGAATTGGCCAGGAAATATGATTTGACAGAGATCACAATTCGGAGTATCGTATCAGACAAGGTGCGGGAACTTCGCGCCCGGCCCATGGACGGCCAGCTGTCCCTGTTGTAAAGCAAAAAACTTAAACGCTTTGCGTTGCTGATTTTACGGTTTAGACGGTATGATTGGTGTAAATCAATCGTACCGTCTATTTTTGCGCATGGGGGAGTTTGCTATGAACAACGCTGCAATGACATTTGACGCCGGGACCTGGTGGCTGATCGGCCTGCTGGTCACCGCTCTGATTGGGGCCGTGGTGTTCCTGGTCAAGCGGACGCTGTTCTCCCGTGTGGATGAACTGGCCAAGGAGGTCAGGGAAATCCGGGACGGCACCACGAAAAAGGGCGAGTATGAAAAGGACCAGGAGAAACTGGTCCGGGACATCGAGCAGATCAAAAAGGATTACACGCCCAGGAGCGTCCATGAGCGGGCCTATGACGAGGTCCGGGGTGACATCAAGAAGATCACCGAGAACTACCTCACCAAGGAGGACTTCTTCCGGGAGCAGGCCAAGACCGAGCGGAAGCTGGACATGATCCTGGATATTTTGATGAAAAAGGGAGGCACCGACACATGACCAGCAACGAGAAGCAGCGGCTGAAGGCGGGGAACTTTGTCCGCAACAATGGCCGGGTGCTGCGGACCATCAATATCCTGCGGCACAAGTACAACAAGCTGTCCGGCATCCAGAATGTGCTGGAGGATGACGGTATCAGCCAGGATGAGTTCCTGGACGCCGTGAACTTCCTGGCGCTGGAGGGATACATCGACCTGCGGGACGTGGCGACGAAAGGCCCCGCCAGCCTGGCCGACAATCACTTTGAAACGCTGGAGGCCCGGCTGACGGGCAAGGGCATCCGCCTCCTGGCCGGTGGCATCGACGATAAGATGATCGAGGTGTAGGCATGGGGAGAAGATCGAACAGAAAGCACAGCAAGATCGACGGGCTGGCCCCGGAACTGAAAGCAACGGTTGAGCAGATGCTGCTGTCCGATGCCACCTATGCCGAGATCGTAGATTTTCTGGAGGATAACGGAGTTAGCATCTCCATCGCCAGCGTCTGCCGGTATGCGCAGGACTACGACGCCAACATCCAGGCCCTGGCCATCGCCCAGGAGAACTTCCGGGTCATGATGGGGGAACTGGAGCGTTACCCCGACCTGGATACCACCGAAGCCATCATCCGGCTGACCAGCCAGAATATGTTCAACGCCCTGGTCAATACCACCGAGGAGGACTGGAAGGGCATCAAGGTTGACAAGATGATGAAGGAGGCCACCGGCCTGATCCGGGCGGCAGCCTACAAGAAGCGCGTGGAGGTACAGAACCAGGACACCACGGAGGCCGGACTGGACGCCGTGCGCACCCTGGTGTTCCAGGCCATGGCCAAGGAGCGGCCTGACCTTTACGCAGAGGTGACAAAATTCCTGGCCGCCAAAAAGGCCGAGGGCTTGGAGTAGAGGTGAGGCTTATGTGGTATGTACTGCAGGTATCGACAGGCAAGGAGATGGCGGTGACCAGCACCCTGAGCAACAATCGGGTGCTGGCTTATACGCCCAGGGAGAACCGCCTGATCCGCAAGGGCGGCGGCTGGAGCCAGAAGGAGTATATCCTGTTTCCGGGGTATGTGTTCCTGAATCTGGACTACACCGCCGAGAACTATTACATGGTGAAGGCCATCCCCGGTGTGCTTCGGTTCCTCGGCCCGGACGGCCTGCACCCGTCCACGCTGACCTATCTGGAGGCCGAGTGGATCAAGCTGCTGGCTGGCGAGGGGAAGCCTCTGGAGCCTACCACGGCCCAGCTGACGCCGGAGGGCGAGGTCAAACTTGGCACCGGCATCCTCCAGCACTTCCCCAGCCGGATCAAGAAGATCGACAAGCACAGCCGCCGCGCCACCGTGGAGTTGAGCGTGTGCGGGGAGAAGCGGATCATCCCATTATCGTTTAACCTTTTAAGCGAATAACAGGAACTTGTAAATGGTCGGAGGTTGATGCGTCCCTCCCCCCGTGAGCGAGGGACACATTGAGCGAAGAACCGGGCTGAAGATTGGGGGCCTGGGTGGCGAAGCGCACCCACCGGCCCCTGAAAATCAACCCGGCTTTTACCGTCCCTCTGAAATACCGTTTAAGACGCCCACAGCCCCCTTTAAAAACCCCGCAAGGGCCTGGGTGGGGTAAACGGGCCTGTGAGAAATAACGCGCTTGTGCGGCCCCTGTGGGCCGTTTTTTGTGGGGCGCGGGAAAGGAGGACGCCATGAGGCGAAAGAAAACCGCCGCAGCGGCTGCCCTGCTGGGGGCAATCGCAGAGGCGGAGGCCAAGACTACCGCCCAAGGTGAGGAAGATTTAAACGCCTTAAAAGACCTCTTAAAACAGTTTTTACAAAAGGACGCCTCGCCGGAGCGGGCGGCGCTGAAGCGTGAATACGACCTGGGCTGTCCCCTGACCGGCCCCGGTGGACTCCGGCGCAAATTGGGGGCCATTGATATGGAGTTCTTCGGGCGGGCCTACTTCCCCCATTACTTCAGCCGCCCCTCCCCTGAGTTTCACCGGGAACTGGATAATATCTGGCAGCAGGGTGTGCTGAAGGGCCGCGCCCCGCTCACCCCGGCAGCTGCCAAGGCAATCAACCGGCTTCCAGGTGTACGGCGGGTGGTGGCTGCGCCCCGTGGCCACGCCAAGAGTACCAACCTGACGTTCAAAGGCACCATGCACTCGGCCCTGTATGAGTACAAACACTATCCCATCATTATTTCAGACAGCAGCGACCAGGCCGAGGGCTTTCTGGACAATATCCGGGTGGAGTTCGAGGAGAACGGCGCGATCCGGGCAGACTTCGGGGACCTGGCCGGTCCTGTGTGGCGGGCCAACGTCCTGGTGACCAAGAGCAACATCAAGATCGAGGCCATCGGCAGCGGTAAAAAAATCCGTGGCCGGAAGCACCGAAACTGGCGGCCTGACCTGATTATCCTGGACGATGTGGAGAACGATGAGAACGTGCGCACCCCGGAGCAGCGGGCCAAGCTGGACAGCTGGTTTAAAAAGGCGGTGTCCAAGGCCGGGGACGATTACACCGATATCGTGTATATCGGCACCCTGCTCCATTATGACAGCCTGCTGGCCAATACGCTGAAGAACCCCTCCTATCAGGCCATCAAATACCGGGCGGTGATCTCCTTCTCCACTGCGGATGACCTGTGGCAGCAGTGGGAGAGCATTTACACCGACCTGGACAACGATGACCGGGAGCGGGCCGCGCTGGCGTTCTTCGAGGAACACCGGGCGGCCATGCTGGAAGGGACCAAGGTGTTGTGGGAGGAGAAAAATTCTTACTACGCCCTGATGGTGTCCCGTGTGACAGACGGCGAGGCGGCATTCAACAGCGAACTGCAGAACGAGCCGATCAACCCGGACGATTGCATTTTCATTCAAGAGTGGTTCGACTTCTACAACGAGGCCGAGGTCAACTTCCGGGAGCAGGCGTATCAGTTCTTCGGCTTCGTGGACCCCTCCTTGGGCAAGAGCAAAAAAAGCGACTTCTCCGCAATCATCACCCTGGCCAAGCACAGGGCCAGCGGGTATATGTATGTGTTGGACGCCGATATTGAACGCCGCCACCCGGACAGGATCATCAGCGACGTGCTGGCAAAAGAGCGGTGGCTCCGGGCCACCTATGGGCGCGGCTATAAGAAGCTGGGCGCGGAGGTGAACCAGTTCCAGTGGTTCCTGAAGGAGGAACTGGCCAAGGCCAGCGCACGGGCCGGGCTGTATCTGCCCATCGAGGAGGTGCAGCAGACCAGCGACAAGGTGCTGCGCATCCAGACGCTGCAGCCGGACATCAAAAACAAGTATATCAAATTCAACCCCCGGCACAAGCGGCTGCTGGAGCAGCTGTATCACTTCCCCATGGGGGCGCACGATGACGGCCCGGACGCCCTGGAGGGCGCACGGACCATCGCCAAGAAAACAAAGCGGTTCCGCATTCTGGACCGCAGGGATTTGGGATTATAGGAGGTGGGCTGATTGCCGGTCTTGTATATGGAACGGTCCTCGCTGGAGGGCCTGACGGAAGCGGACATCAAGAAGATCATCAACGAAAACGAGGACAGCACCAAATACCAGCACCTGGAGGGCTACTATCGGGGAGACCACGACATCCTCCGGGTGGTCAAAAGGGACAGCACCGCCCCCAATAACAAAATCGTCAACAACATGGCCAAGTATATCACCGACACCGCCGTGGGCTATTTCATCGGCAAGCCAGTGATTTACTCCAGCCAGGATGACGCTTTCCTGGCCGCCCTGCAGGACATCTTCGACTATAACGATGAGCAGGACGAAAACACGGAGGTGGCAAAGACCTGCAGCATCGACGGGGACTGCTTCGAGATGCTTTATATGGATGAGGACGCCCAGGTGCGATTCGTGAAGGTGGCCCCTGGCAACTGCATCATGATCTATGAGACCGGCTACACCACCCCCATGGCGGCCCTGCGGTTCATCTACTCCAGGGACAAGGACGATCACCCCATTAAGAAGGTGGAGTTCTGGACGGCCACCGACTGCTGGTATTTCGTCAGCTTTAACGGCGGCCCCCTGGACCTGGTGGATATTCGCCCCCACTATTGGGGCGATGTGCCGTTTATTGAGTACATCAACAACGAGGAGCGCCTGGGCGACTTCGAGGGAGTTGTCAGCATCATCGACGCCTACAACCGGGCGCAGAGCAACACAGCAAACTTTTTCCAGTACAACGATGAAGCCATCCTGAAGGTACTGAAGATGGGAGCGGTGACTTCCCAGGATATTGCCGAAATGAAGGAAAAGGGTGCCATTATCCTGGAGGACGGCGGCGACATCCAGTGGCTGATCAAGGAGGTGGCCGACACCCCGCTGGAGAACTATAAGAAGCGGCTCCGGGAGGATATGCACCTGTTTTCCAGTGTCCCCAACCTGAACGATGAAAACTTCGGCGGGAACCTGTCCGGGGTGGCGGTGTCCTATAAGCTGTGGGGCCTGGAGCAGATATGCTCCATCAAGGAGCGCAAATTCAAGCGGGCGCTGCAGCGGCGCATTGAGTTGATCACCAACATCCTGAACATCCAGGGCGGCCACTATGACTACCGGGATATTGATATTCAGTTCCGGCGCAACAAGCCGCAGAACGTGCTGGAGATCGCGCAGATCATCACCATGCTGGCCAGCGACCTGTCGCGGGAGAGCCGCCTGAAGATGCTGCCCACCGTTGACAATGTGCAGGACGAACTGGAGAAGCTGCGGGAGGAGCGCCGGGAGGATATGGGCGGCTTCGGCGGTTATGACGCCCTGGCCCACGCCCTGCAGGAGGCTCAGACGGCGGCGCAGCAGGAGCCGAGCCAGCCCCCGGTCCAGCAGCCCCAGGGTGAAAGTGGGGTGGCCACATGAGTTACCGGCAGCGCAGCGAGTGGATCGAGGACGCCAAGATGCGGGTGCTTCAGAACACCAGGCGGACCGATGAAGCGGCGCGGGAATTGATTTTCCTCTATGATGAGGCGGCCTACAACGTGGAGAAAGAGATCAACGCCCTGTTTGCCCGCTTCGCCAGGGACAACGCCCTGACCGATGCCCAGGCGTCCCAGCTGCTCTCCGGGCGTGAGTACAGCACCTGGCGTAAATCCATAGAGAAGTACATGGCCGAGGCGTCCGGGGCCGCCAAGGACAGCAAGGCCATGCTGGAATTGAACACCCTGGCCATGAAAAGCCGGATCAGTCAAAAGGAACGGCTGCTGGCGAATATCTATCAGAGCATGATCGACCTGGCCGGGGACAGCAATGCCAGACTGGAAACGCTCCTGGGCGATATGCTGAAGGTGAACTACTATGAAAGCTGCTTTGCTATCCAGCGGGGTATTGGTATGGGCTTCAACGTGGCCCGGCTGGATGAAAAGCTGATCCGGCAGGTGCTGGCCCATCCGTGGAGCGAGAAGCACTTCTCCGAGGCCGTGTGGGGAGCCTGCGACCACCTGGCGGCGCTGGCCAAGCGCGAGATTACCCTGGGCTTCATCCAGGGCAGCAGCGTCCAAAAGATGGCCAAGGCCATCGACGATGTAATGGACAAGGGCCGCTACAGCGCCGAGCGCCTGGTGCGGACAGAATGTAAGTACTTCGCCAACCAGGGGGAACTGATGGGCTATAAGGAGAACGGCATCAAGCGATACCGCTTCATCGGCGGCACCGAGGGCGGCGGCAGCTGCACCTGCGCCGAATTGAACGGCCAGGTGTTCAACGTGGAGGATGCGGTGGCGGGCATTAACTATCCCCCCATCCACCCCAACTGCCTGTGTATCGTGGTGGCCGATTTTGACAAGGGGATGTTCAATCGCAAGATCGACACCACCCCGCTGGCCGAAAATATCAAATTTCAGGAGTGGCGGCGCAAATACGCCACATGACCCGGATAATTTAAACGCCTTTCAAAGGGCGTTTTTATTATGAAAAAATCACTGACAGGAGGACATAAAAATGGCTGACGAAATCACTACCAGCACCGGCACCCCCGGCGCTACCGGCACCGCGCCCGCCGCTGGTGGCGCGACTCCCCCGGAGGGGGCCACCCCCACGCCGGAGCAGCAGACCACGTTCCAGAAGTGGCTGGCTGGCCTGTTCGGCGGCAAGGAGGCCGCCCCCGCTAGCCAGGAGAGCGACCCCGCCACCGACAAGGGCGGCAAGCAGGAGCCGCAGGGCAAGACCTACACCGAGGCTGACCTGCAGGCCGAGATCGAGAAGGCAAAGGCAGCCTGGGCCGCCGAGCAGCAGGAGCAGGCCCGGTTGGCCAAGCTGACGCCGGAGGAGCGGGCCAAGGCCGAGTCCGACGCCAAGGACCAGCAGCTGGCCGACCTTCAGGCCAAGCTGCTCCAGCGGGACCTGAAGGACGCCGCCCTGGCCAAGTTGGAAAAGGAGGGCTTCCCCGTTGGGCTGGCCGACCTGCTGACCTACACCGACCAGGAGAGCATGGAAAAGAGCCTGGTGCGCGTCCAGGAGGTGTTCAAGGCCAGCCTGGAGGCGGCGGTGAAGGAGCGGCTGCGGGGCAAGACCCCGGAGGGCCTTGGCGGCGCGGCCACGGCTGAGAACGCCCTGAAGGATCAGATCGCGCAGAATATCAGAGGAGGTTTGAACTAAAATGGCGAACAATCTGCAGTACGCCGCTATCTTCCAGGCTGAACTGGACAAGGCGGCAAAGGAACAGGCCACCAGCGGCTGGATGGAACTGAACGACAAGCTGGTGCGATACAACAGCGGCTCCGAGGTCAAAATCCCCATGCTGGACATGGATGGCCTGGCCGACTATGACCGGCAGACCGGCTTCGTGGAGGGCAGCGTGGACCTCACCTGGCAGACCAAGAAGATGGCCATGGACCGGGGCCGCCAGTTCACCTTCGATGAGCAGGAGGTCAACGACACCAACTTCGTGCTGACGGCCTCCAGCGTGATGGGCGAGTTCCAGCGCACCAAGGTGGTGCCGGAGATCGATGCCTACCGCTACAGCACCCTGGCCGCTCTGGCCGCCGCCAAGGATCGGGCCGTCTACGGCTACACCCCGGAGGAGGCCACCATCCTGAAGAAGCTGTACGCCGACCTGGCGTCCATCCAGGATGAGGTGGGGGACGATACCCCGCTGGTGATCACCATGTCCACCCAGGTGGCCGCCCTGTTCGATATGAACACCACGCTGGCCCGGAGCGTCAGCCCCACCGACTTCCGGCAGGGGGACATCACCCTGAAGGTGAAATCTCTGAACGGGCAGCACCCCATCATCCGTGTCGGCTCCGGGCGGCTGAAAACCAGCTATCAGTTCAACGACGGCACCACCGAGAACCAGGTCAAGGGCGGCTTTACCCCCGCTGACGACGCCCAGGACATCAACTGGATCATCTGCCCCCGCAGCGCCCCCATCGCCGTGTCCCGCACGGACAAGGTGCGCATCTTCGACCCGGAGACCTATCAGAAGAAGCGGGCCTGGGCTGTGGACTACCGCAAGTATCACGACCTGTGGGTGCTGGACAACAAGATGAACACCATCCTGGTGAACATCAAGCAGCCCAAGGCCGGGGCGTAAGGAGGGACCGCTATGATTACACTGAAGCGGCTGAATGTGGTGCGTAAGGTGGCCACCGAGGAGCAGGCCGCCAAGCTGGAGCGCCTGGGCTTTGCCCGGACGGGCGGGACCGCTGAGGCCCCTGTGGGCGCTGGCGTCACGGAGGCTGACCTCGCCAAAATGGGCGAAGCCATGTTCGAGCGTCTGAGCGAGAACCTGAAGGAGGCGGTGGCCAAGGCCACCGCCCAGCCGCCCAAGAGGGGTAAGGGCGGCAAGGGCGATGACAAGGAGGACCAGGATGGAGGAACTGATCAGCCGGGTAGCGGCGACGGCGCAAAGTGACCTGAAGCTGCCCGATGAGCAGCTGCCTACCATCAAGCGGTATGTGAAGCGGGCAATCAACCGCATCAAGGTATTCTGCAACCGGGAGGACTTCCCGGAGCCGCTGGAGGATGTGGCGGCGCAGATCGTGGAGGATATGCTGAAAGCCGACCAGGTGGCCCCCACGGAAAACGATGTTTCCAGCATCACCCGTGGCGACACCAGCATCAGCTACCGGGACAAGACCTCCGCGCTGAAGGAAACCGTGTCCTTCGTCAAGAATTACGAAAGTCAGCTGATCCCCTTTAAGCGTATGAAACTGCCAAAGGACCGCCCCCATGACTGAAGCGGACATCCTGGCTATGACCTACGATGACAGCTGCACGGTCTACAGGCCAGGCAAGGTGACACTGCCATCGGGGGAGAGCGTATTTAAGAAGGGGCTGGAGGGCCGGATGGTGTATGAGGATACCCCCTGCGCCCTGTCCAGCCCCTCCGGGGGCAAGCTGGCCAAGAGCCAGACCGTTGCCAGGGTTGATACCGACTATCTGCTTTTTGTGCGCCCGGAGGTGGACATCCAGCCGGGGGACACCGTGGTGGTGACCCGGCTGGGCAAGCAGACGGTGGCCCTGGCCGGGCTGGCAGACCGGCAGCCCTCCCACAACAACATCCCTCTAAAGGTGGACAAGGGGACCGCCTGATGAGCGGCACGGATTACAGCTTCGAGGGCTTTGACGCGCTGGAGCGGCAGCTGACGCAGATGATCGAGCAGGACTTCCCGGAGGAGTTTAAGGCGCTGGTGATCCAGATCGCCTATGAACTGCAGGGCCGGGTAAAGGAGAACACCCCGAAAAAGACGGGCCGCCTCCAGGACAGCTGGAAGGTGGGAAAAATCGAGAAACGGGGCGATGAATATTACATCGAGGTCTATACCAACGTGGAGTATGCGGAGCCGGTGGAGTACGGCCACCGCACCCGTGGCGGGAAGGGCTTTGTCAAAGGAAAGCACATGATGGCCATTTCTCTGGAGGAGGTCAGCGCCCGCCTGCCCGCCTACCTGCAGGAATGGCTGAATGATTTTATCAGCACACATGACCTGTAAGGGGGGATAACGTGGCCACGACAATTTATCAGTCTATCAAGCTGGCCATGGTCAGTCTCTTCAAAGGGAAATATCCGGCCTATGACGTGTTCTGCGAGGAGATTGCCAAGACGCAGAACGATGAGCCGGAGCCTGACCTGGAGGATTATATCTTCCTGGACATCATCCCAGCGGGCAGCGCCACCGTGGATGCCGAGCATACGGACCGCAGGGTGCTGGTGGACGCCTCCATCCACACCAGGTCGGAGAGCAACGCCGATTACTTGACCATATCCCAGGAGGTGGATGACCTGATCCGGCCCGTGTTCCGCTTCGAGGACGGCGGCGAGGCCAGGGCCATCACTGTGCCGGATGTGGCCTGCAAGGTGGTGGACCGGGTGCTGCACTGCACCTTTACCCTGGCATTCCGGGACAGCATCCAGGAGCCGCCGCCGCTGCCATACATGGAAACGCTGGACACCAGCGTGAAACCGATTTAAGAAGAAAGGTTGTGATATTATGGGCCTGCCCGAAATCCTGATCACGTTCAAGACCAAGGGCCTGACCGCTATCCAGCGCAGTGAGCGCGGGATTGTGGCGGTCATTCTGCACGATGAGACCGAGGGCGGCGAAACGCTGACCGTCTACAACTCCATCACCGAGGTGGACTTCACCAAGTGGTCCGAGCGCAATTACGATTACCTGAAGCTGATCTATGAGGGAGTCCCCTACCGGGTGATCGTCTACCGCATGGGCCTGGAGGACACCAACTATATGCCCGCACTGGCGGTGCTGAAGAACATGAAGTGGAACTACCTGACCATTCCGGGCATCGCCACGGAGGGCGTCCCCTCCATCGCCTCCTTCATCAAGGAGGCCCGCGACCAGGACCACAAGACCTTCAAGGCCGTGCTGCCCAACAGCAAGAGCGACCATGAGGGCATCATCAACTTCACCACCGACAAGATCGACAGCATCCTGTCCAAGACGCAGTTCACCACAGCGGAGTACTGCGCCCGGATCACCGGCATCCTGGCCGGGCTGTCCCTGGCCCGGAGCAGCACCTACTATGTGCTGAACGACATCACCGCCGCCGAGACCCCGGATGACCCGGACAAGCGAATTGACGCCGGGGAACTGATCCTGGTGTTCGACGGGGAGAAGTTCAAGATCGGGCGCGGTGTCAATAGCCTGGTCAGCTTCACCACCGATAAGGGGCAGGAGTTCTCCAAGATCAAGATCATGGAGGGCGTGGACCTGTACCAGGATGACATCCGGGACACTTTCGAGGACTCCTATGTGGGCAAGGTGCGCAACGACTACGACGCCAAGCAGATGTTTGTGGCGGCCATCCGGGCCTATCAGAAATCCCTGCAGCCGGACGTGCTGGATCAGAGCCACGACAACACCGCCGCCATCGACGTGGAGGCGCAGCGGCTCTATATCGAGGGCCGGGGTATCGACACCAGCGCCATGGATGACACGGCGGTGGCCATGTATAACACCGGCAGCCGGGTGTTCATTTCCTCCAACGTCAAGTTCGTGGACGCGATGGAGGACCTGAACCTGGTCTGCAATATGTAACGGAGGGACGCCAATATGGGAAAAATCAAAGGCAATAAAACTCTGTCCGGCACCTGGGGAGAACTGTGGGTGGACGGTGAGCGCATCGCTGAGTTCTCCAAGGTATCCCTGAAGGTGACCGCCAACCGGGAGGATGTGCAGATCGACCTGGACGTGGACAGCAAGATGACCGGCCTGAAGGGCGAGCTGTCTGTCACCCTGAAAAAGGTCTATACACGGTATAACGCCGTGTTCGAGAACTGGAAAAAGGGCATCGACCAGCGGATGCAGATCATCACCAAGCTGGCCGACCCGGACGCCGTGGGCGGCCAGCAGGAGCGGTATTCCGCTGACAACTGCTGGTTCAATGACCTGCCCCTGGTCAACATGGAGAAGGGGGCCGTCATCGAGGAGGAGGTCAGCGGCGGCTTCACGCCCTCCGACCTGGTAAACCTGGACAAGATCGCATAAGGAGGATATTCCCATGAACAGCGAGAAGAAAAGTTTCCTGGCGGAGTTTTCCCGCCGCGCCGTGCAGCGGCTCCAGGACAAAAAGGTTCCCAAGTATCGGACGCTGCACATCCCCAGCCTGGCCACCGATATGCGGTTCCGCAACCTCTCCTATGATGAGATCACGGAGTGCATGAACATGGAGGACACGGGCGACCCCAACCGCAGCGACAAGTACTGCATCTATCTGGCCGCCGTAGAGCCCAGCCTGAAGGACGTGGCCAAAGAGATCATGGAGTCCGAGTCCAGCCTCCCTGCCGACCAGCGCACCTTGCTGGAGCCGCTGGACGTGGTGGGGATTTTCGACATTGGCGAGGTTCAGGAGATCGCCATGCAGGTCATGGAACTGAGCGGTGTTTTGAACAGCACCAAGGTCACGGTGGTGGACCAGCTAAAAAACTGATTGCCCAGGATGGTGAGGCGTATCTGCTTCACTACTACATACAGAAGGGCTGGGATGCGGAGCGATTTTTGAGCCTGGACCTGGAGTCCAGGCTCTTTTATACAGCCTCCATGCAGACCGCCCTGGAGGAGCGGGCGCGGATGTTTGGTGAGGAGGTGAACGGCTGATGGGCGTGGTCAAAGGCGCAATTTCCATTAAGGACAACATGACAGTCGTTCTCCGCAGCATCAGGCAGGAGCAGTCGGCCTTTCGCCAGGATGTAGAAAAGACCAAAAAGGAACTGCAGGCCACCTGGGACAAAAAGCGCACCGCCAAGTTGGAGGCCACCGCTGCCTCCAAGGCGATGGACTCTCTGAAGAAAAAGATGGAGCCGCTTCGCAAAAAGGTGGTAGTGGCCACGGCAGTCAAGGACCTGGCCACCGCAAAGGTCAAGGCCCTGGGCAATCAGGTCAAAGCGGTGGGGAAAATGGTGGCCACCCCCGTTGTCAAAGTGGTCACTAAGGGGGCGCAGGCCCTATCGGCAATCGGCAAGGGCTTTGCCCAGGTGACCAAGGCCGCAGCCATCGGTGTGGGCGCGGTATCCGCAGCGGCGGCAGCGGGCCTGACCGCCCTGTTCAGCGGCAGCACGGAACTGGCCAAGGCGCAGATCGAGGCCGAGACCAAGCTGGAGGCCGTCCTGGGCAACGTAGCCAGCATCCAGGCCAGGGGTGCGGGCGCAGCGGCGCAGGCCAAGGAAAAGCTGATGGGCGTGGCCAGCGAACTGCAGCAGATCGGTGTGATCGGGGATGAAGTCACCCTGGCCGGTATGCAGCAGCTGGCCACCTTCCAGCTGTCCGAAAAGGAGATCGCCACCCTGGCAGGCGGCATGACGGACCTGCTGGCCCAGCAAAAGGGCCTGAACGCCAGCCAGGAGGACGCCGTGGCCATCGGCAACATGATCGGCAAGGTCATGCAGGGCCAGACCAGCGCCCTATCCAGGGTGGGTATCACGTTCACCGAAGCGCAGGAGCAGGCCCTGAAGATGGGCAACGCAGAGCAGCGGGCCGCTGTCCTCGCAGAAATCCTGCAGCAGAATGTGGGCGGTGTCAACGCCGCCCTGGCCCAAACCGACCAGGGCAAAATCCAACAGATGGCAAACGCCTGGGGCGACATGAAGGAGGAGGTCGGCAAGGTCACCCTCTCCATCAAGGGCAAATTCGCCTCGGTGATCATGAAGAATATCCCGACGGTCCAGAAACTTGGCACCACCCTGATGTCCACCATTTCCAAGTTTGCCGACGTGGCCATGCCCGCCCTGGACAGCGTAATCACCCACGTCACCCCTGTGGTGGAGGGAGCGCTGACCCGGCTGGGCAGCTTTGCCGAATCCATGGGGCCGGTGCTTTCAAACGTCTTTGGTGGACTGGCCCAGGGGGCGCAGACGGTGAAGCCGGTTCTGGACGGGATTATAAAGGGCTTTGCCCCGTTGCTCCCGCAGCTGGTCAAGTTTGGAACCACGGTGATGGGGACGGTGCAGCAGGTGGCCGCAGCGGCTATGCCCGCCATCGCCAGCATCACCACCACGGTTCAGTCGGTGATTCCCTCTGTTCTCCCCGTGCTGGAAACGGTGGTCACCACCATCGGTAACGTGATCGCGGCGGCGGCCCCTGTTATCGCCGGGCTGGTCCAGGGGATCGGCACGGTGGTATCGGCGCTGGCCCCGGTCTTTCAGGTCATCTTTGACGGCATCGGCCAGAAGGTCGGTTCCGTGCTGGAGTTCGTGGGCAGTAAGATGGGTTGGATTCAAAACATCATCGGCACGGTGGCCCCCGTGGTAGCGGACATCCTGATCACGGCCTGGGGCGTCATTTCCCCCGTTATGGACCTGGCCATCAGCGTCTTTAAACTGCTTTTCAACGTGGTGCAAACGGTCTTTAATGGCATCGCCAGCGTGGTCTCCAGCGTGTGGTCCAAGGTCAAGCCCATTGTGGAGGGCATCGGCAACGGCCTGTCCTGGGTGGCCGGAAAGGTCAAGGGCCTGCTGGGGATGGGCGGCGGCGACGGCGGCAGCGTCGGCTCCAACGCCGAAGGCACCAACAACTGGCGCGGCGGCCCCACCTGGGTGGGTGAGCGCGGGCCGGAGTTAGTGGACCTGCCCAAGGGCAGCCGGGTGCTTCCCAACAAGGAGAGCGTCCAGCTGGCCCAAAACGCCGCCCGGCCCGTTGTCCGTGAGATTTTCCAGACCACCACAGTGGAGAAGCCGGTGGTGCGGGAGGTCATCCAGAATACGGTGGAGAAGCCCGTCATGCGGGATATCGTCCACAACACCGTGGAAAAGCCCGCTATCTACAAAACGGAGGGTAATTCCTCTCCCGTGCTGGAGCGTATCGAGAAGGGCCTGGGCGTGGTCACCGGCCTGCTGGGCCGGGATGGCCGGAGGGGGCAGGAGGAGGACACCCCCGGAAAGCCCCCTAAACGGCCCGACAACGGCCAGGACTTCCCCCCGCCCCCTGACCCCAACCCCAAGGCTCCGAGGCCCACAGCGGCGGCACAGACGCCGCTGCAGGTAACGGTAGCGAAGCTGGCAGACCAAATCATCGTGCGGGAGGATGCTGACATTGACCGCATCGGTGAGGCGGTGGCCAAGCGTGTGGTACAAGCGGCCCGCAATATGGCCCCAGCGTAAGGAGGTGGCAGTGTGAAACAGCGAACTATTGAACTGAGTTTTAACAACCATGCGGAGATGTTCAATCTCCCCATCAATCCCGCAGAGTTTGAATTTACCGAGCCGCACAATAACCAGCGGATCACGCTGCTGAACATTGGCGAAGTAAATCTGATTGGGCATAGGGGGCTGGTTTCCGGCTCCTTGTCCAGCTTTTTCCCCTCGACCACCTCCCCGCTGGCCCGATATGCTGACCGGGAACCGATGGAGTACATCCGGCTGCTGAAGAAATGGAAATCCAAGCCGCAGCCCATTCGGGTGATCATCAGCGACTGTGACTTCAACCTGGCCATGAGCATCGACGACCTGACCTACGGCAGCCACGAGGGGGATAAGGATGTGTACTACACCCTGGAACTGTCGGAATACCGCTTTTTGAACGTCCCCGCCGTCAAGGTGGAGAGCCAGGCCAAGAGCCAGACCAGCGGCCTGAACACCCGCCCCAATACCCAGGAGGCCCCCAAAACCGCCACGGTGGTGTCCGGGGACTGCCTGTGGAATCTGGCCAAGAAATACTATGGCGACGGGGCGCAGTACAAAAAAATCTATGAGGCCAACAAGGCGGTGATCGGGAGCAACCCCAACCTGATCAAGCCTGGCCAGAAGCTGGTGATCCCATGATCCAGAAACAGCTGACGGCGGGCGGCAAGGACCTCTCCCAGCTGGTGGAAAAGGTTACCTGGAGCGGCGACAGCAAGCAGGTGGCCCGGAAGCTGGCTTTTTCCATAGCGACCCGAAGCACAGATCGCTTTCTCCCCAAGGTGACCATCAACGAGGGGGACAGCGTACTGTTCGGGGACGGGGACAGGACCCTGTTCGGCGGTCCCGTCTTTGATATTGAAAAGTCAGCCACCGGGAACCTCACCACCTACACCGCCTTTGATTTGATGTTCTACATCAACAACAGCGACATCAGCAAGGTTTTTGACGATACCCCGGAGGCCATCACCGCCTGGATATGCTCCCACCTGGGTGTTCCCTTTGGCTCCGCAGCCCCCACCGGCATCAAGGTATATCTGCCCTGGCTGGGCAAGAAAGCCTATGAGGCCATCATGGCGGCCTACACCACCGCCAGCCGCCAGAACGGGAAGAAATACATCCCCCTGATGCAGAACGTCAACCAGGTGTGTGTGATCGAAAAGGGGGCGCTGTGCGGGGCGGTGTTGGATGGGGGCTATAACCTGACGGAGGCCACCTACAAGACCAGCCTGCAGAAGCTGGTGGATCGGGTGATCGTCACCGACAAGAACGGCAACCAAACCAGCGTGGTGGAGGATGCCGGGGCGCAGTCGAAGTATGGCGTGGTGCAGCGCGTCTACAAGCAGGAGGAGGGCAAGGACGCCGCCTCCGAGGCCAAGGCGCTGCTTCACGTCATGGACCAATCCGCAACCGTGACCGCCACCAGCGACACCCGCGCTGTCTCCGGCTATGCCATCGCCGTCCAGGAGGCCACCACGGGGCTTTATGGGAAGTTCTACATTGAGAGCGACACCCACACCTTTGAGGACGGCAAAGAAATGATGCAGCTGACCCTGGCCTTTTCCAACATGATGGATGAGAAGGAAGCTGGCAGTTAAGGAGGCGATACCATGGGTGAACGGTGGGCTGCGGATATGGTGGAGGCGCTGCGCTCTGCAAGCAAGAGCAGTAGTGGGCTGATGTTTGCGGAGGTCAAATCCGTGGCCCCGCTGACTATTCTGGCCCACGACCAGGTCATTAGCAAGGGGCTGTATATCAACCCGGCCCTGCTGGTGTGGGCCGAGGGCGGGGGCAGCCGTATCCCCCCGGAACTCGCCGGGCTGGCTCCCCACCCGTATTCGTTCCTGACCGAGTTCCATACGAAGTATGTGCTGAAGGCGGGCGACATGGTGGTGGTGCTTCAGGTGGGGGCTGGCTTCTACATTCTGGAGAAGGTGGTGAAGGTATGAGCATCTTCCCATTCATCGACCCGGAGGCGCTGGCGGGCAGCCAGGACAACGCCCTGCCCATGTTCCGGGAGTATGCTTACGACTACGAAAACAACCGGCTGCTGCTCCGGGACGGCCAGACCTACCTGGTAGAGGGCAACGAGGCCCTGCGCATCTGGATATTCAAGGCCCTGGACACAGAGCGGTTCCGATATACGGCTTACGATTCGGACTACGGCAGCGAGATCGACACGCTGATCGGGGCCGTCAACAGCAGCGTGATCCTGCCGGAGTTGAAGCGGTTTATCATCGAGGCGCTGATGGTGAACCCGTACATTGAGGAACTGAGCAATTTTCAATTTGAGCAATCCGGCAGCGGGGTGCGGGTGGAGTTCGACTGCACCACGGTGTACGGGAAAGACCAAATCACATGGGAAGCCAAGGGGGTGAAAGTGGCATGATGGAGGAAACCATGGACTTCAGCGCCAGCGCGGTGCTGCAGCGTATCCGCAACAGCCTGCAGAACCCAGCCAACAGGCTGGAGGGCGGTTTTTGCATGGATAACGCCCAGGCGGTGTCGGAGGAACTGGCCCGCCTGGACCTGATGGAGGTGAAGCCCATCCCTGACCGGGTGCTGCTGGACACCGCCGAGGGCGAGTATCTGGACCGCAAGGCCCTGGACTACAACGAAACCAGGAACCCCGCAGAAGCGGCGGTGGGCAACCTCCTGTTCACCGGGGAGCCTGGGACGGCGATCCCCATCGGCACCGAGGCCCTGTACGGTAGCCTGGTGTTTGAAACCACGACAGCGGCCCGGATCAGCGCCGAGGGCTACTGCGAGGTGGGGGCGCGGTGCCAGACAGAGGGGACGGCGGGCAACGTGGCCGCTGAAACCATCACCGTCCTGCGCGTGGCTATCGACGGAGTGAAGTCTGTTACCAATACCGCCCCCTTCGGCGGCGGCACCCAGGCAGAGAGCGATGACTCCTTCAGGAGCCGCATTCTGGAGAAGATACGCCAGCCCATCACCAGCGGCAACCGAAACCATTTTATCTATTGGGCCAAGCAGGTATCTGGCGTGGGCGGGGCCAAGTGCCTAGGCGCGGAGGTCTGCGGCTCTGGCAAGGCGCGGGTGATCGTCCTGTCCGACCAATACGCCGCCCCGGATGACGTGATCCTGGGCAACGTCAAAGCCCACATCGAGGAGGAGCGCCAGATCGGCGCGGCGGTCACGGTGGTGGCCGCTTCCCCCAAGGTCGTCGCTGTGGAGGTGACAGTGGTGGTGGCCAGCGGCTACAGCCTGACCGACATCCGGCAGAACATCCAGACGGCGCTGCAGCGGTATGTGGACAGCGTGAACCGGGAGGACTTCAGCACCCCGCCCACCCTGAAGGATGAAGGACGGCAAAGCAGCATCAGCTATTACCGCATCGGTGACCTGATCTTCGGTGTGGAGGGGGTGGCCGATATTATCAGCTACACGCTGAACGGCGGCCTGACCTCGCTGGCCTCCGATTATGAGGAATATTTCTCCCTGGGGGAGGTGGCCGTCAGTGGCGATCAATGACAGGTTCATGCTCCCCAAACGGGTGCGCACCATGGAGCAGATGGCCGACCTGCTGGCAGCGGAGCAGGCTGAATTGGACCAAACCCAGCGCACCATCATGGCGCTGGAGAATCAGCTGACCATCAGCACCAGCACCCACCTGCTCCCCCGCCATGAGCGGCTGTTCGCCCTGCCTGTCAATACCACGGAGAGCCTGGAGGTACGCCGGGCCAGGGTGCTGGCCAAGCTGAACACACGGGGAACCACCACCGTGCGGGCCATCCAGGATATGGTGGAGATCATCACCGGGCGGGAGGGCAATGTGATAGAGCATTTTGAGGACTATGCCTTTTCTGTGCTGATCAAGCTGCTGCCCACCGACGCCACCGCCGATGTGCAGGAACTGATCCGGCAGATCGAGGAGGTCAAGCCCGCCCACCTGCTCTTTGACATCATCGCGGCCTTTCGGCCCACCCCGCTGGTGCATGAGAACCGCCTGGTCTTTCACCGGCTGGCCATGCGCTTCTCCTGTTCCAACTCCAGGGGAACGCCAGTCATCCGCTTTGATGGCAGCATCCATTTCGACGGCTCCAGCCAGTTTAACCAGGCCCCTGACGGGATCAGCTTCTGGCGGGCCGCATTCAGAACATCATTTTTTAATCGGGAGGCCGTCACCGGCATGGTGACCATAGATGACTGGTGCGCCTTTGACGGCGCGATCACCTTCAGCGGCACCCGGAAATTCAATGCGCAGCACACGCAGGAGGAGTTATAGATGAATGAAAACAGCGTGATCACCAGGACCCGGCGCATCAAATTTTGCCAGGCGTCCAGTGACGCCACGAAGCCGCTGCCCATCATCACCCACATCGCCTTTGGCAGCGGAGGCGTGAATCTCAGTGGGGAGCCTATCGCGCCATCGGAGGCGCAGACAGCCCTGAACACGGAGATCGCCCGATACCCGGTGGACAGTGTGACCTACCCGGAGGAAACCACCGCCCGCTATGCGGTGACCATCCCCAAGGATGACCTGGCGGGCGAGATCATCAACGAGGCCGCCCTGGTGGACAGCGATGGCGATGTGGCCGCCATCAAGACCATGTACTCCAAGCAAAAGGATGCGGGCGTCAGCTTCACCTTCGAGTTCGACGATGAATTTTAACCAGGAGGGAACTGAGAATGGCAGAGGAATATTACAGCCTCCCGGAGGCCCCGGTTTATAACGCAGAGGAAATCAGAAAAATCCAGGACAGCGACCCGGTGCGGGCCAGCACTATCGTCAACCCAGTGGTGGAGCGTCTGATCGAAAACACCCACGCCGTCAAGCTGCAGGCCGATGAGAACACAGCGGCCATCGGCAGGACGCTGGGCGTGGCCGAGGACGCCGATGACAAAGCGGAACGCGCCCTCCGGGCCGCGCAGCAGGCCGCCCAGGATGCGGCCGGTGCCAGGTTGTCCGCAGACCAGGCTATGGTGGCCGCTGACGCCGCCCTGGAGGCCATCACGAAGCTGGCCAATACCATCGACGCCATCCCCTCGCAAAACGGCAGCCTGACCTATACCGGCAGCGCACAGACGCCTTCCTGGAACAGCTTCAACCCTGACGCCCTGGAGATCGGCGGGGACACTTCCGGCACCAACGCCGGGACCTACACCGCCACCTTTACCCCCAAGGAGAACTACACCTGGGGCGACGGCACCAACGATGCCCGGTCCGTGACCTGGACCATCGGGCGGGCGGCTATTGCCGCCGCGCCGGTCCAGAGCGGGAGCCTGACTTACACAGGCCAGGAACAGACCCCCAGCTGGAGCAACTACAACACGGCCCAGCTGACCATCGGCGGCACCACCAGCGCCACCGAGGCCGGGAGCCACAGCGCCATGTTTACCCCCACAGCGAACTATCAATGGAGCGATGGCAGCGCGGCAGCCCGGTCTATCTCCTGGACTATCGGGCGGGCTGTCATCGCCAACACCCCGGCGCAGAGCGGGAGCCTGACCTATACCGGCAGCACACAGACCCCCAGCTGGAGCAACTACAACAGCGCCCAGCTGACCATCGGCGGCACGGCCAGCGCCACCAATGCCGGGACCTACTCGGCCTCCTTTACCCCCACCGCCAATTATCAGTGGGCTGACGGGAAAACCGCCGCGAAGTCGGTAAACTGGACCATCGCCAAGGCGGCTGGCAGCTTATCTCTGAACAAGACCAGCATGACCCTGAACGGCTCCACAAAATCCAGCACTATCGCGGTGACACGGGCCGGGGACGGCGCGGTGAGCGCCACCTCCAGCAATACCAGCGTGGCCACCGTCAGCGTATCCGGCACCACCGTTACTGTCACCGGGAAAGCCTACGGCACGGTGACCATCACGGTCAAGGTGGCTGCGGGGACCAACCACACGGCCCCGGCAGATAAGACCTGCAGCGTGACAGTGAACGTGTTTAACACCTCTATCGCCAGCAACAGTTGGGCCGCGATCAAAGCCGCCAGCGATGCCGGGGAGGGTGCCAACTTCTGGAGCGTGGGCGACACCAAGCCCATCGTCATCAACGGGAAGGTGGGCAATTACACCTTCTCCAACCTGACCATTAACCCCTTTATCTTGGGTTTCAACCACAACAGCGCCAAGGAGGGGACCAAGCGCATCCACTGGTTGATCGGGAAAATCAGCGGCAAGATGGTGGGCCTGTGCGATGATAAATATGGAAGTTACGTATCTGGCGAGGGCTACTTCCACATGAATACCAGCAACACCAACGTGGGCGGCTGGAAGGACAGCTATATGCGCAAGACGCTACTGGGCAACAGCAACGCGCCCACCAGCCCGCTGGCCAACAGTCTGATGGCCGCCCTACCCTCCGACCTGCGGGCCGTCATGAAAGCGGTGACCAAGTACACGGACAACGTGGGCAACAATACCGGCCATACCGCAGGCAATGTGACCAGCACCAGCGATTACCTGTTCCTGCTGTCGAACTATGAAGTACAAGGTAACGATGGCTATGCAAATAGCTATGAGAAGAACTCTCAGGCTCAGTACGACTATTTTAAAGCAGGTAACAGCAAGGTGGCGTATAGGCACAGCGCCATAGGTACAGCCGTGTGGTGGTGGCTGCGGTCCCCCTATTACGGCAGCAACGGATACTTCTGCGGTGTCTCCGCGGCCGGCGCAAGGGTTGCGCGACGAAAAGGTAAAACGGGTTAATGAATGCAATTATGGCAACGAATCTGCTGAAAGGAAAGAAGGGCCTCATCTTCGGGGCGCTCAACGAACAGTCCATCGCCTGGAAGGTCGCGGAACGCGCGGTCGAGGAGGGCGCCGAAATCGTGCTGACGAATACCGAGGTGTCGATCCGCATGGGTACGATCGACCGCCTGGCCGAGAAGTGCGGCACGATCGTCGTGCCGGCCGACGCCACGCGCGTCGAGGACCTCGAACGGCTGATCGACCGCACGACCGAGCACTTCGGCGGGCGTTTCGACTTCATGCTCCACTCGATCGGCATGTCGCCCAACGTGCGCAAGGGGCGCACCTACGACGATCTGGACTACGACTACCTCCAGAAGACGCTCGACATCTCGGCCATCTCGTTCCACAAGGCCATACAGGCCGTGCGCAAGAAGGATGCGCTCAACGAGTGGGGCTCGATCGTGGCGCTCTCCTACATCGCCGCGCAGCGCACGTTGTACGGCTACAACGACATGGCCGACGCCAAGGCGCTGCTCGAATCCATCGCCCGCAGCTTCGGCTACATCTACGGCCGCGAGAAGCATGTGCGCATCAACACCGTGTCGCAGTCGCCCACACCCACCACGGCGGGCCGGGGCGTGCTGGGCATGGGCGAGCTGATGGAGTTCGCCGAGAGCATGTCGCCGCTGGGCAACGCTTCGGCCGAGGAGTGCGCCGACTACGTGCTGACGCTCTTTTCTGACTTCACGCGCAAGGTGACCATGCAGAACCTCTACCACGACGGCGGCTTCTCGTCGATGGGCATGAGC